>Ga0163163_10000833_pt1 | contig 26251 bp, 19 predicted proteins | sample S65metaG_FD_119766 | JGI IMG/M metagenome (GOLD analysis project Ga0163163, IMG submission 119766) | Switchgrass rhizosphere microbial communities from Kellogg Biological Station, Michigan, USA - S6-5 metaG | ecosystem: Host-associated > Plants > Roots > Rhizosphere > Soil | place: USA...
ATGTCGGTAGTGTCCCGCTTCAGCCCGATCGCGCCTATGTCGGTAGTGTCCGGCTTCAGCCGGACCGTGTGATCGTGATCGCAACGCTGCTCGCGCTGTTCACGTTGATGCCGTCGCTGCAGCATCATGTCGGCGCGCAGTTGCCGGCGGCCGCCGACGATCGCTTTGCCGGCCTGCAGTGGCGGTTCGTGCGCATGAAGTACCACCACAAGTTCGAAAGCGGACGGATCCAGCAGGATTTCTACGGCGAGCCGTGGGGCATCGACGCCCCGGCGGCGGAGCAGAACCTCTCGCGCCGCATCAAGACGGCGACCGCGATTCAGGTCGAGGACGCGATCCTGCTCACCATCGACGACAAGCGCCTGTTCGAGTATCCATGGATCTACTTCGTCGAGCCGAGCAGCATGCGCCTGCAGCCGAACGAGATCCCGATCCTCCGCGAATACTTCGCCCGCGGCGGCTTCGCGATGATGGACGACTTTCACGGCCCCGCCGAGTGGGCCGACTTCGAACAGCAGATGAAGCTGCTGTTTCCGGACCGCGAGATCGTCGAGGTGCCCAAGGATCATCCGGTGTTCAGCTGCTTCTACAAGCTGGACGGCTTCCCCCAGGTGGCGGGGCTCGGTTCGTTCCTCGCCGGCCGGACGTGGGAGCGCGGCGGCGTGACGCAGCATCTCCGCACGATCCTCGACGATACGGGGCGGCCGATGATGTTCGTCAACTTCAACACCGACATGGGCGACGGGTGGGAGTGGTCCAACGCCCAGGATTATCCCGGCTACATCAAGTTCACCGCGCTGGCCTATCGGATGGGCATTAACGAAATCATCTACGCCCTCACGCATTGATACGGGTCCGAGAGGACCGCTCTACACCTGCAGGCCGGGTCCCATGGACTCGGCGAACGGAGACACATGGATTCGTCGGTTGCCACTGTCAGCGCGGAACGGGTCGCCGAAGGCCGCGACCGCATTCTTCACGAACTGCGCAAAGTGATCGTCGGGCAGGACGAAATCGTCGAGCAGGTGCTGATCGCGCTCTTCACCGGCGGTCATTGCCTGATCACCGGCGTGCCGGGACTGGCGAAGACGCTGCTGATCAAGACGCTGGCTGACATCCTCGATCTCGACTTCAAGCGGATCCAGTTCACGCCCGACATCATGCCGTCGGACATCACCGGCACCGAGATCCTCGACGAACAGGAGGGCACCCGGCGCCTGCGCTTCGTGAAAGGGCCGCTCTTCGCGCAGATCATCCTGGCGGACGAGATCAACCGCACGCCGCCCAAGACGCAGGCGGCGCTGCTCGAGGCGATGCAGGAATATCACGTCACCGCCGCGGGCCGGACCTATCCCCTCGATCTCCCTTTTTTCGTGCTCGCGACGCAGAACCCGATCGAGCTCGAAGGCACGTATCCGCTGCCCGAAGCGCAGCTCGATCGCTTCATGTTCAACGTCGTCATCAAGTACCTGAACGAAGACGATGAGGTGACGGTCGTCACGCAGACGACCGGCGCCGAGCGGCCGACGCCGGTGCGTGTCCTCAGCGGGCCCGACATCCTGCAGTTCCAGGAACTGGCGCGGCAGGTGGTCATCGCCGAGGAGATCGCGCGCTACACTGTGCGCCTGGTGGCGGCGTCGCGCCCCGGCATGCCCGGCGCCCCCGAGTTCATCGACAAGTGGGTGAAGTGGGGAGCCGGACTGCGGGGATCGCAGGCGCTGGTCCGCGGCGGCAAGGCGCGCGCGCTGATCCATGGCCGCTACCACGTCTCGATCCAGGACATTCAGGAGCTGGCGAAGCCGATCCTGCGCCACCGGATCATGACCAACTTCTATGCCGAGTCGGAGCGCATCAACTCCGACGCGATCATCGACAAGCTGATCGCGACCGTGCCGCTGCCCAAGAGCGGAATGTAGAGATGCCGTGGACCGCGCACGATCGGCCGTTCCTCGACCCCGCCGTCGTCTCGCGCCTCGGCACGCTCGAGCTGAAGGCGCGGACCGTGGTCGAAGGGCTGCTGTCGGGACTGCACCGCAGCCCGTTCAAGGGGTTCAGCGTGGAGTTCGCGGAGTACCGGCAGTACATCCCGGGCGACGACATCGCGACGATCGACTGGAAGGTCTACGCGCGCAGCGATCGGTACTACATCAAGAAATTCGAGGAGGAGACGAACCTCGATTGTCATCTGATGCTGGACGTGAGCGGATCCATGGGCTACGGTTCGCATCACGTCATGTCGAAGTTCGAGTATGGCGCCTGCCTCGCGGCGTCGCTCGGCTACCTGATGAACCGCCAGCGCGACGCGGTCGGCCTGACGGCGTTCGACGAGAACATCGTCACGATGCTGCCGGCGAGCTCGCGCCCGGGTCATCTGCTGTCGCTGCTCGTGACGCTCGACCGCCTGAAGACCGCGCGCCAGACCAACGTCTCGAAGCCGCTGCACCAGCTCGCCGACACACTGACGAAGCGCGGGATCGTCGTCCTCATCTCGGATCTGCTCGACGATCCGGCGGAGATCATCCGCGGACTGAAGCATTTCCAGTTTCGCGGCATCGACGTCATCGTCTTTCACGTGCTGGACCACGACGAGATCGAGTTTCCATTCGAACGGGCGACGCGGTTCGAGGATCTCGAGACGAGCGAAGAGGTGATGGCGGTGCCAGGCGTGGTGCGCGCGCAGTACTTGAAGGAGATCGGGGCGCTGATCGAGCGGTATCGCCGGGAGCTCGGCTCCAGCGGCATCGACTACCAGCTCGTCGACACGAACCAGCCGCTCGAGATTGCCCTGCTCTCGTACCTGTCGGCGCGATCGAGGTCACTTTGACAACTCTCAACTCTCAACTATCAACTCTCAACTCTCACCGACCGCTGAGAGTTGAGACTTCAGACTTGAGAGTTGGTCGCTGATGCTGTCTTTCCTCGCGCCCTTGTTTTTGGCAGGAGCGGCCGCGGCCGCCGTGCCGATCGTGCTGCACCTGCTGAAGCGCGAGCCGGAAGCGCGGGTGAAATTCGCGGCGGTGAAGCTGATCAAGCAAGCGCCGGTGGAGTACACGGACAGGCGCCGCCTGCGCGAGCTGCTGCTGCTGGCGTTGCGGGTGACGGCGCTGCTGCTGCTGGCGCTGGCATTCGCGCGGCCATTTGTCGCGACCGGCGCGGCCGTCGGCACCACGGGCGTGACCGTTGTCGCGCTCGACACATCGTACAGCCTGGCTGCGCCCGGACGATTCGAGCGGGCGAGGCAGCTCGCGAAGGACGCCGTCGCGAGGGCACCGGCCGGCGACCTGGTCGGCGTCGTGACCTTCGCCGACCAGGCGGAGATTGTCTCGGCGCCCGGGTCGGATCGCACGCTGGCGAACGACGCGATCCAGCAGGCGTCGCCGGGGTTCGGCGCGACCCGCTACCGCGCGGCCCTCTCCGCGGCGTCGCAGCATCTCGCGGGACGACGTGGCACGGTCGTCGTCGTCACAGACCTGCAGGAGAACGGGTGGGATGCCGGCGACCGCGCATCGGTGCCCGAGGGAACGACGATCCAGGTGGCGGACGTCGGCGCCATGCCGCCGAACCTCGCGGTCACGGCCGTGCGGGTTCTGGCCGATCGCGTCGTCGCGACCGTGCACAACGGCTCCCCGCGGGCGCGCGATGCGCGCGTGCATCTGACGATCGACAAACGGCCCGCGGGTGACGCCGTCGTCTCGCTCGGTGCAAGCCAGTCGGCGGAGGCGACGTTCGCGGGCGCGCCGCGGGGTACAGCCGCGGCGGTGACCGTCGACGATCCGGACGGGATTCAGGCGGACAACGTGCGCTACGCCGTGCTGGGAGGCACCAGCCCATCATCGGTGCTCGTCGTCACCGGTTCCGGCGACGTGAACCGCGACGCGTTTTACGTGCAGCACGCGCTGGCCGCGGGCACGAGGGCGGACGCGGCGTTTCAGATCGCCGGCGTCGCCGCCGCGCAGCTCGCGTCCTGGACGGAGGAACGGCTCGCGCCGCACGCGGCGGTACTTCTGCTCTCCACACGCGGGCTCGAGCGGCGCGGGCGCGAACTGCTTGCCGGGTACGTGCAGCACGGCGGCGGACTCTTCATCGCGGCAGGGCCCGAGGTGGACGGCGAAGTCGTCGGCGACGTGCTCGGCGCCGGATCGACGCTGCAGATCGCCGCGCCAAATGTGGGAAAGCCGGCGTCCCGGGTGCTGGCGCCCGCCGACGGCCGGCATCCGGTGTTCCAGACATTCGCCGCCAACCCGGCGAGCCTGGGCCTGGTAACGTTTCGGAACGCCGCGCGCGTCGCCGGCACCGCCTGCCAGACCCTCGCGCGGTTTACCACCGGCGAGACGGCGCTGGTCGAGTGCCCGGCGGGAGAGGGGCGCGCGATTGTCATCGCGTCGGACCTCGACAACCGCTGGAACGATTTTCCATTGCACGCGACGTTCGTGCCGTTCGTGCACGAGGTCGTGCGGTTTCTCGCGAGTGCGCACCTGCAGACGGTCGATTATCTGATCGGCGATGCGCCGCCGGGTGTGCCGCGCGTGCCGGGGATCGTGACGGCTGGTGCAGCGGCGCGAGGGGCGGGCGGCGCACGTGCGATTGCCGTCAACGTCGATCCGCGCGAATCCGATCCGGCGCGGCTGTCGATGGACGATTTCCAATCGGCGGTGACGCGGCTGAAGGATACCGGTGCCCTCGAGACGCGCGGCGAGGCGCGGCAGCAGGAGGATCAGCAGCACCTGTGGCAGTACGCGCTCGCGGCGATGGCGATCCTCCTGGCGGCAGAAGGCGTACTGGCGGCGAGAACCGCGTGAACGCGGAAGTCAGAACTTGGAACTCAGAACTCAGAACTTTTGAACGAACGCTGAACCGTGAACCCTGAACCCCGAACGGGGCGAGCAAGCTAGCCATGGAGCAGTACACGCCGATTCGCGAGCTTCTGGACCGGGTCCGCCGGCGATGGCGCGCCCTCGTCGCGCTGCGCGCGGTCGTCCGGGGCACGATGATCGCGGCGCTGGCGGTCGGCGCCGCGCTGATGGCGTCGCGGTGGACCGCCGGGGCACCCGTCGCGCTGATGACGATCGTGGCGGCGGCGGTAGCAGTTGCCGGCGGCGCGCTGGCATGGTGCCTGGCGCCGCTGCGTCATGTTCCAGCCGACAGCCAGGTCGCGCGCTACATCGAAGAGCGGGCGCCGTCACTCGACGATCGGCTCGCCACGGCGGTCGACGTCGCGCAGGTGTCGAACCCGCCGGCGCTGGCCGACCTCATGATCGCCGACGCCGCCAGGCGGTCGTCCGCCGTGGACGTCGACACCATCGTGTCGAGCGAATCGCTGCGGCGCGCCGGATTTCAGGCGGCGGCCGCGGCGCTTGCGCTCGGCCTGCTGATGTTCGCGTCGCGCGGCCCGGCGCGGCAGGCGCTCGACGCCGCGTCGCTGACCCTGTTTCCCGATCGTGTCGGCCTGAAGGTGACGCCCGGGAACGCGAAGGTGAAAGCCGGATCGCCGCTGGCAATCGCCGCGCACCTCGTCGGCAATCGCGCGCCGATCATCGCGCAGCTGCAGATCGCCGACGGCGATCGGTGGCGCACGACGGAGATGACGGCCGATGCCGCGGGGTCGTTCCGGCTGGCGCTGCCGTCGGTCGGCGCGCCATTCAAGTACCGCGTCGCGGCCGGCGCCGTCACCTCACCCACCTACGAGATCGCCGTCGCGGTGCCGCCGCGCGTGACGCGCATCGACGTCCACTACACATATCCCGCGGGGCTCCGCCTCGCGCCGCGCACTGAAGCCGACGGCGGCGACATCTACGCGCCGGCGGGCACCGACGTCCGCGTACAGGTGTTCACGGACCGTCCCGCGGCGAGCGGCGAGATCGCGCTCGGTGGAGGCAAGCCGCTGGCACTCGTCGCGAACACGGCGAACGAGCTGTCGGCGTCGCTGACGGTCACCGGCGACGATTCCTATCGCGTGCAGCTCGCGGACCGCGACGGTGTGAGCAATGCGGGCGACACGGAGTATTTCATCCGCATTCTCGAGGACCGCGCGCCGGACGTGCGCGTGCTGAAGCCGGCCACCGACCGATCGGTGACGCGGCTGGAAGAGGTCGACATCGAAGCGCAGGCCGAGGACGACTACGGCGTCGACCGGTTGGACCTCGTCTACTCGGTCAAGGGCGGCGCCGACAAGGTGGTGCCGCTGAAGATCCCGCACGCCAGCGTCAACGTCACCGGCCGCCATACGCTGTTCCTGGAGGATCTCGACGTGCAGCCGGGAGACTTCGTCTCCTACTACGTGCGCGCGCGTGACCTGACCCGCGGCACGCGGCCGAACGAAGCGCGCAGCGACATCTTTTTCCTCGAGGTCAAGCCGTACGAGCAGGAGTTCTCGCTCGCGCAGAGCCAGGGCAACATGCCAGGGGGCGGCAGCCAGAGCGGCATCGACGATCTCGTCGCGGCGCAGAAAGAGATCGTCGTCGCCACCTGGAAGCTCGATCGGCGCGCACGCACCGCGAAGGGCGCGAAGTCGGAACAGGACATCAAGGCCGTGGCGCGCGCGGAAGCGGAGTTGAAGACGCGCGTCGAACAGACGTCGAGCGCGTTCCGCGAAGGGGCGATGCGGGATCCGAAGCGTCGCGCGCAGCCGCCGCAGCCGCAACGCGGCCGTGGCGGGCCCACGCTGCCGCCGCTACCGCCGCAGCCGCCGGCGCCGCCGGAGCTCAAGGCCGGCGAGACGATGCCGGAAGAAGATCAGATGACGGCGGCGGCGACGGCGATGGCGCAGGCGGCGATGTCGCTCGACGAGTTGAGGACCACCGAGGCGCTGCCGCCGGAGATGGAAGCGCTCAACCGCCTGCTCAAGGCGCAGGCCGACGTCAAGAAGCGCGAAGTGCAGCGTCAGCAGGCCGGCAGCGGCGGCGGCAGCAACCGCAGCAACTACGACGTGTCCTCGCTCTTCGACAAGGAGCTGCAGAAGGCGCAGCAGACCAACTACGAGACGAAGTCGAGCTCGGTGGAGGAGAAGAAGGACGCCGGGCAGAGCGCGCTCGACGCGATCAAGGATCTCGCGCGGCGGCAGGACGAGCTGCTGAAGCGTCAGCAGGAGCTGGCACGAAAACGCGCGCAGATGACGGAAGAGGAGTTGAAGCGCGAGCTCGAGAAGCTGACGCGCGAGCAATCCGAATTGCGCCAGAAGGCCGAGGAACTCGCGCAGAAGATGGCGAAGGCTGGGCAGGAAGGGCAGGAGGGGCAGGAAGGGAAGGAAGGCCAGAGAGGGCAGAGGGGACAGCAAGGACAACAGGGGCAGCAGGGACAGGCAGGCAAGGCAGGACAGGCAGGACAGGCAGGACAGAGCGGGCAGTCAGGTCAGTCCGGGCAGAGCGGCGACAGCAAGCGCATGCGCGACGTGTCCGAGGAGATGCGCAGTGCCGCGACCGAGTTGCGGCGTCAGGATCCGGGTCAGGCGAGCGCACGCGGCAATCGCGCGCTCGAGAAGCTGCGCGAGCTCGCCCAGCAGCTCGAATCCGGGCGACCTGACGACCGCCGCCGCGCGCTTGGCGACATGCAGCTCGAAGCCCGCCAGCTCGCCGAGACCCAGCGGCAGATCGCGACGGAGCTCGCCAGGACCGCGCAGGGCGACGCCGGGAAGGACGCCGTGCGCAAGCTCGCCGGCGAGCAGGATCGTCTGGCTGAGCGCGCCCAGAAACTGCAGGAGGGGCTATCGCAGCAGGGTTCGCGACCTTCTCAAGGTGCTCGGGGTTCTCGAGGTGCTCAGGGTTCTCTAGGTTCTCCAGGTTCGCCGGGTTCTCGAGGTTCTCAAGGTGCGGAGAGCGCGCAAAGCGCGGCGCAGACGCAGGCCGCCGGTGACGTCGCGAAAGACCTCGAGCGCCAGCGGCTGTCGGAGCGGATGCGGCAGGCGGCCGACGCGATGCGCGCGGCGACTCAGGATCCGAAGGGCGGCCGTGGCAGCACGGCGCCGCGCTCGACCGACGATCCGCGCGCGCAGGCCGTGGCGCAACAGGAGCTGGCCCGTACGCTGGAGAAGGCGGCCGACAAGCTGGCGTCAGCGGCCGGCGCGCGTGACGGCGACGCCCAGAAGCTGTCGGAGCAGCGGGCGCGCGCGCAGGAGCTCCGCGAACAGCTGAACGAGACCGGCCGCGCCCTGGGTCAGATGGCGCAGGAGGGGACAGGACGGGCGGGGAGGGCAGGAGAGACAGGACGGGCAGGAGCGGCAGGAAAGGCGGGAGAGGCCGGAGGAACAGGACCGACCGGATCGAGCGCGCAGAAGTCAGCGGGCGATACTGGCAAGTCCGGGGAGGGTCGCGCCGGCGGTGGCGGTGGCGGCGCCGACCTGGAAAAACTGCGCGAGCAGTATCAGCGTCAGCTGCAGCAGACCAAGGAACTGGCCGAGCAGATGCGCCGCGACGATCCCGCCTTCGCCCGAGGTGGCGGCGGCGGGTTCAGCTTCGACGCGCCGACCAGCGTCGGGCTCTCGGCGCCGGGCACGGAAGCCTTCAAGCAGGACTTCGCGAAGTGGGAAGAGATGCGCCGTCAGGCAACGCAGCTGCTCGATCACGTCGAGACCTCCCTGTCCAGGAAACTTCAGGAGAAACAGGCACACGACCGGCTCGCCGCCGGCGCCGACGACAAGGCGCCGGCCGGCTACCAGAAGCAGGTCGACGACTACTTCAAGGCGATCGCGTCGAAGAAAAAACCGTAGATGCATTTTGCTTACCCGCTGCCGTGGTGGCTGGCGATCGTGCTCGCGGCGGCCGTCGGCGCCGTCGTCTACGTCGAGTACCGGCGCCCGCTGTCGCCGCTCACGCCGCGGCAGCGTGGTGTGCTCGTCGGCCTTCGCGCGCTCGCCCTCGCGGCGCTGGTGCTGTTCCTGTTCCGCCCCATCGCCGTTCTCCCGCCCGGATCGCGCGATGCGATTGTGCCGATCCTGGTCGACGTCTCGCGCAGCATGCGGCTGTCCGACGCGGACGGCCAGACGCGGCTCGCCCGCGCCACCGGCCTGCTGAAGAACGAGCTCGGCCTGCCGGTCACCGCCCATTTCAAGACCGAGATCTTTGGAGCCGGCGACACACTCACGCCGGTGAAGATTGACGGGCTTGCCGCCGCCGCGCGCCGTACCGATCTCGCCGGCGCGCTCGCGTCCCTGCGCGAACGTTATCGCGGCCAGCGCGTCGCCGGGATCGTCGTCCTCTCCGATGGCGGCGATACCGGGAGCGGCGGGACGGGCGGGACAGGCAGGGCCCGCGACGGCGGGTCGGGCGGCGCCGCCGACGGCCCGCCGGTGTTTACGGTCGGCATCGGGTCGCCGGATGGCCCGCGCGATCGCGAAGTGCTCGGCATCACGGCCGGCGATCCACGTCTCGATCACGCCAGCGTCGATCTGCACGTGACCGCCGTGAGCAGCGGATTCGGCCGCGCGCCGTTCTCGCTGCGCGTGCTCGCCAACGGCCAGCTGCTCGACACGCGCCGCCTCGTGCCGACCGCGGACGGATCGCCGATCGATCAGCTCTTCACCGTCTCGCCCGATCCACTCAACGCCACGGTCTACACCGCCGAGATCCCGCGCGAGGAGGGCGAGGCGGTTGGCGAGAACAACAGCCGCAGCCTGCTCGTCAGTCCCGTTGGCCGCAAGCGGCGGCTGCTGCTCGTCGAAGGCGCGCCGGGATTCGAGCACAGCTTCCTGACGCGGGCGCTCGCCGGCGATCCGGGGCTCGACGTCGATTCGGTGACGCGCAAGGGCAAGAACGGCGACGGTCAGGACACGTTCTTCGTCCAGGCCGGTGGCGGCCGGGCGCCGGCGCTCGCGCTCGGCTTCCCCGCGACGCGCGCGCAGTTGTTCGCGTACGACGCCGTGATCATCGCCAACGTCGAAGGCGATTTCTTCTCGAGGGCGCAGCTGAAAGACGCGGCCGATTTCGTCGCCGAACGCGGCGGTGGACTGCTGGTGCTTGGCGGACGCTCGTTTGCCCAGAAGGGCCTCTCCGCGACGCCGCTCGAGGAAGTGCTGCCGGTCGAGCTCAGCGATCGACGCGGCGGTCTCGTACGCGCATCGCTGCCCGACGATCTCGCGGCCCACAACCGGCTCACGCTGACGACGGAAGGCGAGGCGCATCCGATCATGAGGATCGGCGCGTCACCAGACGAAACGCGCCGGATGTGGTCGGCGCTGCCGGCGCTCGCGGCGAGCGCTCCGCTGGGTGGTCCCCGTCCTGGCGCGACGGTGCTGGCGCTGACGAAGTCGCCGGACGGCGGTGTGTTTCCGCTGGTCGCCGTGCAGCGCTACGGCCAGGGGCGCTCGATGGTGTTCGGCGGTGAAGCATCGTGGCGCTGGAAGATGATGGTGGCGTCGACCGATCGTTCGTACGAGTTCTTCTGGCGGGGGGCGGCGCGCTGGCTCTCGTCGGCGGCGCCCGATCCCGTCTCGATCGGCGTGCCGGACGCGGCGGAGCCAGGCGACGTCATCGCCGTCGACGTCGACGCCAGGGATGCCTCGTTCGTGCCGGTGACCGATGCGACAATCGAGGCAACCATGACCGTACCCGGGGGCGCGACGCAGCCTATCGTGCTGCGCCATGCCGATCCGGCCGGGGGGCGCTATACCGCGGCGTTCAGTCCTGAGCAGCCGGGGCTCTACCGCGTTCACGCGGAGGCCCGCCGCGGCGCAGCGAGCCTCGGCTCGACCGATCGCTGGCTGTATGTCGGCGGCGCCGACCGCGAGTTCGCGGACCCGCGTCTCAACGAAGGATTCCTCAGGCGGGTGTCGCGCAACTCGGGCGGTCGCTACGTGCGGGCCGCGGAGGCGTCGAAGGTGCCGGACTGGCTCCGGGCAGCAGTACCGCAGAGCGCGGCGCCAGAACGGCGCGATCTCTGGCATGAGCCATGGGCCTTCGCGCTGATCATCGGGCTGTTGTCGAGCGAGTGGATCCTTCGCCGCCGCTGGGGGCTGCGGTGAACATGATGGCGTCGTTGAACGCAAAGCACGCAAAACCCGCACAGAACGTAACGCTGGTTTTATTTGCGTGCTTTGCGAGCTTTGCGTTCCTTGTCTCTCCCTCGGCCGCACACGCAGGCGAGCGGTACGCCCTCATCGTGACCGGCGCCTCAGGCGGCGACGCCTACGCGCAGAAGTACGCGAAGTGGCGCACGTCGTTCGTCGAGACGCTGCGCGGCAAGTTCCACTACGACGCACAGCGGCTCTTCGTCCTCGCCGAGTCTGCGGCCGACGGCGTGAAGCAGGCGACGCGCGAGAACGTCCGCGCCGCATTTGCCGATCTTCGCAAGCGGATGACGAAGGACGACCAGCTCATCGTCCTCCTGATCGGCCACGGTACGACGCTCGACGGCGAGGAGGCCAAATTCAATCTCGTCGGCCCCGACTTGAGCGCGGGCGAGTGGAGCGATCTGCTGCGGCCGCTGCCGGGGCGCCTGGTGTTCGTCAACACGACCGGCGCGAGCTATCCGTTCCTGCGCAAGCTCGCCGCCAAGGGGCACGTCGTGCTGACCGCCACCGATACCGCGGCGCAGCAGTTCGAGACCGTCTTCCCCGAGTTCTTCATCAAGGCGTTCGACGATCCCGCCGCCGATCTCGATCGCAACAACCGCGTGTCGATGTGGGAAGCGTTCACCTACGCCAGCGCCGGCGTGCGGCAGTGGTTCGAGCAGAAAGGGCAGCTGCCGACGGAGCGGCCGCTGCTCGACGACACCGGCGCGGGGATCGGACGCGAGGCGCAGAGCCCCGGCACCGACGGCGCGATCGCCCGCGTCACGTACCTCGAGCCGGACGTGGCGCTCGCCCTGCCGGCCGACACCGCCCTCGCCGGGCTGGTGCGGCGGCGCGCCGATCTGGAGACGCAGCTCGAGGAGCTGAAGGCGCGGAAGGAATCGACGCCGCCCGATCAGTACGACGCCGATCTCGAGAAGATCCTCGTCGAGATCGCGCGCCTCTCCGCCCAGATTCGCGCGAAATCGTAGCGAGATCTGGCCGCGCCTCAATCCCTCAGTAGGTACGGGTTCGATCCCAGGGGTCGAGCGAGCGCTTCCTGAAGACGAACACGGCGCCCATCCCGACGACGAATCCCGCGACGTGGGCGGCGAAGGCGACCCCCCCGCCGCTGCTGTGCGTCGTCATCGCGATCGTGCCGGCGCTGAACAACTGCATCACGAACCAGAAGCCGAGGAGGACGATGGCCGGCAGCTCCACGATCTGGATGAAGATCCAGGGGATCAGGGTCAGAACGCGCGAGTGCGGGTAGAGGACGAAGTAGGCGCCCATGACGCCGGCGATCGCGCCGCTGGCGCCGATGGTCGGCAGCGTGGAGTTCGGATCGACCGCGACCTGCCCCAGGGCCGCGGCGGCGCCGCACAGCAGGTAGAAGAGTATGAAGCGGCCATGGCCGACGCGATCCTCGACGTTGTCGCCGAAGATCCACAGGTACCACATGTTGCCAAGCACGTGCGACCAGCTGCCGTGGAGAAACATCGAGGTGACGAGGGTTGGCGCCGAGAAGTACGCGGGCACGACGCCGAAGGCGGTGAGGAATTCGTTGAGCGCGTCGTGCGGCAGCGACAGCTCGAAGAGCCACGCCAGCGCGTTCAGCGCGATGATCGTGATCGTGATGTAGGGAGTGGTGCGTGACGGGATCACATCCCGGAGTGGGATCACGCCAGCAATTCTAATTGCAGATAGCTACAACGCGAAGCGTCACACCCCGTGTCCGTAGCCGACCGTCTCGACGTGCGCCGTGCTCGCGGCGGCGGCCGCGGCGGCCGGCGTGCGGACGCGATCGACGATGCGGCGGAGATCGCCGTCGCCGATCGCCTTGCGGTGCTCGCCAAGCGAGATGACCGCGCGATAGACGTCGCCGACCTCTTCGTGCGTCAGCGTGAAACCGAGCGTCTCGCAGCGGGACTGCACGGCGTGGCGGCCCGAGTGGCGGCCGAGCACGAGCCGCGACGACACCGACTGGCCGACGTCCTCCGGCTTCATGATCTCGTAGGTGCGCGCATCCTTGAGCACGCCGTCCTGATGGATCCCGGCTTCGTGCGCGAAGGCGTTGCGGCCGACGATCGCCTTGTTCGCCTGGACCGGCTCGCTGGTGAGCGCCGACAGCAGCTGACTCGTTTCGAACAGCGCCGCCGACCGGATCCCGGTGTCGAACGGGAGCCGATCGGGCCTGACGCGCAGCGCCATCACGACCTCTTCGAGCGACGCGTTGCCCGCGCGCTCGCCGATGCCGTTGATCGAGCACTCGACCTGGCGTACCCCGCCCTGGATCGCCGCGAGGCTGTTGGCGACGGCGAGCCCGAGGTCGTTGTGACAGTGCGTGCTGAAAATCGCGCGGCCTGAATTGGGGACGCGGCCGATGATCTGCTCGAAGAACTCGCGCAGCTCGTCAGGCGTTGCGTAGCCGACCGTGTCGGGCAGGTTGACGGTGGTGCAGCCAGCGTCGATCACCGCCTCGATGACGCGGCAGAGAAAATCGCGGTCGCTCCGTGTCGCGTCCTCCGCCGAAAACTCCACATCGTCGGTGTAACGGCGGGCGAGCTTCACCGCGGCGACCGCCGAGTCGAGGCACTCCTCGCGCGTGATCCGGAGCTTCGCCGAGAGGTGCAGCTCCGACGTCGCCAGGAACGTGTGGATGCGCGGCCGCTCGGCGGGAGCCAGTGCGCTCGCCGCTTCCTCGATGTCCTGGCTGCGCGTCCGCGCCAGCGCCGCGATCACCGGACGCCGCACGCCCGCGGCAATCTGCCGCACCGCCTCGGAGTCGGCGGGCGACGCGATCGGGAACCCGGCCTCGAGAACGTCCACCCCGAGCGCGTCGAGCGCGCGCGCCATTTCCAGCTTGGACACGACGTCCAGGGAATAGCCGGGGGCCTGCTCGCCGTCGCGGAGGGTGGTATCGAAGATGGTCACGCGTGCGCTCGTACTCATGCCGTCATGGTGGGCCCTTGGCTAGGTAGAAGTCAAAGCGATAATGATTAAGGAAAAATAACGTCATGTTATAGTCCAGGTGCATGGACCTGGGGGCGCTGAAGATTTTCCTCGCCGTTGCGCAGGAGCGCAGCTTCTCGCGGGCCGCGGCCAAGGTGCACCGGACACAGCCGGCGGTGAGCCAGGCGGTGCGCCGGCTCGAGGTCGAATTGGGCGAGCAGCTGTTCGATCGGTCTTCCAAGACCGGGACCCTGACCGAGGCGGGGCGGATGCTCCAGAACTACGGGCAGCGCCTCGTGCGCCTCGCGGAGGAGACCGAGTCGGCGGTGCGCGAGCTGCGCGACATGCGCCGCGGCCGCGTCCTCATCGGCGCCAACGAGGCCGCCGTTCACACCTTGCTGCCGCTGATCGGGCGCTTCCGCCAGCGCTATCCCGACATCACGATCGACGTGCGCCGCGTGCCCGCGCGGCAGATCGCGGTCGAAGTCCAGCAGGGCAGCCTCGATTTCGGCGCGCTGACGTTTCACCCGTCAGAAGCGGGGCTGCTCGAGGTTCCGGTCGGCACCGACGAACTCGTGCTGCTGGTGCCGCCCGCGCATCGGCTCGCGGATCGGCGTCAGGTGTCGATGGAGGACATTGCGGAAGAACCGGTCGTCGCGCACAACGATCCGTCGCCGGCGCGCGAGCGCGTCCTGCGGCTGTTCGAGGAGCATCACGTGCCGCTGCGCATGGTCATCGCGCTGCCGAGTCTCGACGGCATCAAGCGCGCGGTGGAGCTGAAGCTGGGTGTGGCGCTGCTGCCGCGGCGCTGCGCGATCACCGAGATCGCCAGCGGACGGCTCGTCGCGGTGCTCGTGAACGGCGTATCGCGTAAATGCCAGGTCACGCTCGTGTGCCGGAAGGCTCACCGGTCGCACGCGGCCGACGCATTTCTCGCGGTCGCCGAACAGAAAAGAGAATCAGGGAATCGCGCGTAGGACGATCTGGATGCGGGCGGCGGACACCGGCACGTCGCTAGGTCGTAGGCTGCAGTGCGTCGACCGCCGCTTTCATCTCGCGGCGAATGAGCTCCAATGTCTCGCGGTGGTCCTCGCACTCGTGTTCGATTTGTTCGAGCAGCGCCTGGATGCGAAAGAGCCGCACGGTGATCTTTGAAATCGCCTCGGTCGAGTACGTGCGCATCCGTCAATTATGACCATAGTGCACGTCTTTGTCATCTGTTGGCTTACTGATTTGAGGCGGTCGGGCCCAATTTCGTCAAAATCTCCTTATATGAGGCAACCGCTCGGCCACAGTCATGCGGTCCGCCGGCTCGAGGGGCGAGCTGGGGAGCCGCTCTTCGATCGGTCGTCGAAGAGAACGCTCTCACGGCCGACGCCGTTTCTCGCCGTTGCCCAGGAGAAAAAACGAACCTACGGCAGTTTCAGTCTGAGCGAATGCGACTGCCCCTCGCCGAGCGCGAACGCGGACGCGCGGCCGACCAGCGACTGCAAGTACCCTGGATCCTGCCACGCATCGTCGCCGTCGGGCGGGAGCGCCGGCACGGCGGCGGCGTAGTAGCTGCCGGCGGGAAGGCCGGTGAGGAGGATCGCGCCATCGGCGCCCGCTGACGCCACGCGCAGGTACCGCGACCCCGGATACCAGCGGTCGCGATCCGGTGAAAAGACGACGACCGTCGCCGTCGGCGCCGCCCGCCCGTGATCGTCGACGATGGTGCCGGTGACGGTGTTGATGCGATCGGTGAGCACGACCTCGACGTCGCTCAGCGACTGGTTCGCGTTGCCGAACGCCAGCGGCCTGTCGGTGACGTCGATGCCGTTGACGCGGATCTCCTTCAGCGTCCACTCCGACGGTGCGCGCTGCAGCTGCAGCCGCCGCGGTCCGTTGACGCCGTGGATCTCGAAGCTCCAGTCGGCGTGGACGTCCGCGCTTCCCGGCGAGGCCGGCGACAGATCCGGATCGATCGGCACCGGCGTGATGTCGATCTGACCCGGGCGCGGTGTCGTTGCGCCGTTGAATGTGTCGAAGGTCACGCGGCCGGTGATCGAGGATCCGGCCGACGTTTGCAGCACGAGGCCAGTGACGTCCGCGCCGTCCACCGACACCGGCAACGTGCCGAACTCTCCTTCGGTCGACGAATTGCGCCGGCCGCGATCGACCTGGATCACGTACTGGCCCGCCGTGACGTTCGGAAACTCGAAGACGCCGTCCTTCATCAGCCGCGCGCCGACCGGGACACTGGTCACCGACGCGGAGCGCTGACTCGGCAACAGCTTGACGCTGCCCATCGTCGACGGTTCACCCGCCGCATTCAGCAACGTTCCTGAAATCGTCGCCGTCCTCGCGCGCGGCAGGGAAAAGTCGACGCCAGTGTAGTCCTGTCCGAGCCCGACCCGGACGAATTGCGCCTCGCTCGCGTTCGCTGTGCCCGGGTAGTACGCCCGCGCGTAGCCGGGCACATCGGCCGATGCCGCATCGCCCGCCGCGGCGCTGACCACATACTGCCCTGGCGCCAGGCCGAACACGCGGAAGCGCCCGAGATCGTCGGTGAGACGGCTCGCGGCGCCGGCCGGCACGAGACGCCGACGGCCGTTCTGATAGCGCACCTGCAACAGCTGCACGCTCACGCCTTGCAGCGGATCGCCGAGTTCGTCGAGCAGGTGCCCCCCGATCGAGCCCCACCTCGCCAGCGTCACGTCGACCCGTTCCTTGGTCTCGCCATCACCCACGTCGACGGCGAGGCCGGATGTCGGCGGGGGGAGACCGGGTGTCATCGCGCTTCCTGGCAAGGAGAATCCGACCTTTTCCGCGACGATCCGGAACGATCCAGCGCCGACCTCCCGGAATTCGTACCGGCCATCGTCGTCTGAACGAGCGTTGCCGAACGATTGCGGCCCGCCTGGCGACTGCCCGGGACGGCCCATCGGGATCAGCAGCAGCTCGGCGCCCGGCAGACCGCGGCCTTCCGTCGTGACGACGCGGCCGCGAATCAATCCGGCCGGCGCGGCCTGCGGCGTCTCGGCTCGAGGCGGCAGCAAAGGCCTCGACGCCATGAATCCTGCGAACGGTGGCACGGGCGCCACGGCGAAGTCGGTCGACGACCGTTCCTCGCCGGGCTGAAGTCGGAGCGCCTGACCGTCGTCCCGCGTTTCAGTGCCCGGGTAGTAGGTTCGGACCGGTTGCGGCAGCATCGCGATACCGCCGCCCGGCATGGTCTGCCGGAGCGGCATCCCCATCGTGACGACGCCGACCAGGTAGGTACCGGCCGCGAGGCCGCCAACGCGATACTCTCCGTGATCGTCGGTGAAGGTCGACGCGGTCGAGCCTGCATTCGAGAATCGTGACGCGAGCGGCTTCGCCGCGTCTTCCACGGTGATGCTGGCCGCGACGAGCGGATCGCCGCGCGCATCGACGATGCGTCCGGAGATCGCGGCGCCGCGCGGCAGGCGGATGTCGATGGGCTGCCCGGCGGGAGTCGCCGTGACCTCGCTGCGGGCGAAGCCGGGCTTGCTGGCGGCCATCGTGACCGCGCCGGGAAGCGCGGTGAGCGTGAAGCGGCCGTCGCGGTCGGCGAGGACGGTCGCGCCGGGACCGGGACGCATCAGTGTGACGCGGGCGTTCGGTACAGGATCGCCGGTGTCGTCGGCCAGCACGCGGCCGTTGATGATTCGACGCTGGAGCGCGGGCGCGGAGGGATCGTCGCGAGCCGTCTGGCCCTGGGCAGTCAGCGCGATCGCGCCGAGGATCACGGTGGTCAGGGCCACCCGTCTCATCGACGTTTGGACGTCGGTCGTCGATTAAAAGCCGCTGACGTACGGAAGCCGGGCGGCGACGGCTCTGACCTGGTCGAAGTGGTCGAGCAGCATCGCGGTCGGGTTCCACTGGCCCGAGAGGAAGCCGTCGCGCAACGCCGCCGGCAGTGCTGCCGTGATGCACAGGTCGCCGGCCGTAACCGTCTGCGCCTCCACGTCGGCCGTGATCATCGTCTGCGGCGCGCCCTCGAGCAGCGTCTGCAGGCGCTCGATGTCCTCGTGGCTCGCCACGAAGCACGGCATGCCGATCATCGCCGAGTTGCCCTGGAAGATCTCCGAGAACGATTCGCCGACGACGGCCTTATAGCCCGCGCGGACGAGTCCCTGCGGCGCGTGTTCCCGCGATGACCCGCAGCCGAAGTTGTTGTTGACGACGAGAATCGAGGCACCTGCATACCGCTGATCGTTGAACGCGTGCGCCGCATCCGCTTGGCGATCGTCCTCGAACAGATGCTGTTCGAGCCCTTCGAACGACACGGCCACCAGGAATCTGGCGGGCATGATGCGATCCGTGTCGATGTCATGGCCGCGCAACGGCAGGCCGCGGCCTTCGAGTTGGAAGATCCCTTGAGAGTTGAGACTTGAGCCTTGAGAGTTGCTCATGCCGGCACTCCATCGAGCATCTCACGAACGTCGACCACTTCGCCGGCGATCGCGGCCGCGGCCACCATCGCGGGACTCATGAGCAGCGTGCGGCCCGTCGGGCTGCCCTGCCGCCCCTTGAAGTTGCGATTGGACGAGGACGCCGACACCTGACGGCCTTCGAGCTTGTCGGGGTTCATGCCCAGGCACATGGAGCAGCCGGCGCCGCGCCATTCGAATCCGGCCGCGATGAAGACTTCGTGGAGTCCGCGCGCTTCGGCCGCGCGGCTGACGGCGCGCGATCCGGGCACGACCAGCGCCTTGACGTGCGGCGCGACGCGGTGTCCCTTGACGATGCGCGCGGCTTCTTCGAGATCCGAGAGGCGTCCGTTGGTGCACGACCCGATGAACGCGACGTCGATGCGCGTGCCCTGCACGCGAGAGCCCGGCGTGAACCCCATGAACGCAAGCGCCTCGTCATCAGGTTCTGCGTCGATGGGCTCGGTCACCGCCACCGACTGGCCCGGGTTGATGCCCCAGGTGACCGTCGGCTCGATCGTCGTCGCATCGAAGCTGACGTGATCGTCGTAGCGCGCGCCGGGGTCCGATGCCATCTGGCGCCACCACGCCACCGCGTGCTCGAACTGATCGCCGTCTTTCGGCGCGAACGGCCGACCGCGCAGAAAGTCGAATGTTGTATCGTCCGGGTTCACGTAGCCGATGCGGGCCCCCCCTTCGATCGACATGTTGCAGATCGTCATCCGCTCGTCGATCGTCATCGCGTCGAGCGTCCCGCCGCCGTACTCGTAGGCAAAACCGACGCCGCCCTGGACGCCAAGCCGTCTGATGATCGTCAGGATGACGTCCTTGGCGAAGACGCCGCGGCGGAGTGTGCCGTGGACTTCGATGCGGCGGACCTTCAACGGATCCAGAGCCAGGCATTGCGACGCGAGGACGTCGCGCACCTGCGATGTGCCGATGCCGAAGGCGATCGCGCCGAGCGCGCCGTGCGTCGACGTATGACTGTCGCCGCACGCGATGGTCATGCCCGGCTGGGTCAGACCCAACTCCGGCCCGATCACGTGCACGATTCCCTGGTTCTCGTTGTCGGGCGCCCAGAGACGGATGCCGGCGTCGCGGCAGTTGCGTTCCAGCGATCCCATCATTTCCTCGGCCATGACGTCGAGGAACGGCCGCTTCTGCGAGCTGGTCGGCACGATGTGATCGGCCGTGGCGAACGTGCGATCAGGGAAAGCCACTTTCCAGCCGTGCTGGCGCAGCATGTCGAAAGCTTGGGGCGACGTCACCTCATGGACGAGGTGCAATCCCACGAACAACTGGGTCTGTCCGCTAGGGAGCACGCGCACCGCGTGCGCATCCCAGACCTTTTGAAATAGTGTGGCAGCCATGTGACAGTTCCCGGCGTTCAGTTTTCGGGGCGCTTCAGCCGATAGAATACACGTATGAGTCGACTTCGCGCTCGGGCCGCTTGCGCGGCCATCACCATCGCCGCGGGGCTCGTGTTGACGCTGCGCGGCCAGGTCGACCAGACGCGGCTCCAGATTCTGCAGAATGTTGGACTGCCCGCCATCGACGAAGGCCTGCTGCAGGACGAGAGCCACACGCCCTCGTCCCCCGAGGCGCGCCGGCGCGCGGCGGTGCGAGCGGCGCTGATGGTGCAAGACCGGACCGGCCCTTCCGGGACGCGCTACAGGTCGGACCGCGTCATCGTCAGGTTCCGGGACGAAACGGCGATGACCGAGCGTCACGCGGCGGTCCGCGCCGCCAGCCGTACCGGCGAGATCGCCGAACGCCCGTCGTATGCCGACTTCGACGTCGTGCGGATCGATCCGAGCGAAGATGCGGAAGACGCCGCGAGCGTGCTGCGCCAGCGGCCCGAAGTGGTGTACGCGCAGGTGGCGCACCGGATGCACACGCTGTTCGTGCCCAACGACCCGCTGTACGCCGCGCAGCAGTGGAATCTGCCGTTGATCAACCTCGAGAAGGCCTGGGACATTCAGCCGCAGGCCGGATCGACGATCACGGTTGCCGTCGTCGATACCGGCATGGCCTACCAGAACGCGACGCTGACCGCGACGGTGCCGGCGTTCCGGGACGAAGACGGACGCCTCTATCCCGCTCTCGGGCGCGTCACGATCCCCTACTCCGCCGCCACGCAGCTCGTGTCGTCGGGTTCCAGCCGCATCGTCGCGCCGCACGATTTCGTCAACGAGACGTCGACGCCGTTCGACTTCGAAGGCCACGGCACGCATGTCAGTGGGACGATCGGGCAGCTGACGAACGACGGAATCGGCACGGCCGGCGTCGCCTTCAACGTCAAGCTGATGCCGGTAAAGGTGCTGGCGAGCGTCTGGGATCTGCTGTTCGCGGGCATCACGGACATATCCAACACGGGCGGCAGCGACGACGATGTGGCGCGCGGGATCCGGTATGCGGCAGACAACGGCGCGAAGATCATCAACATGAGCCTTGGGGGGTCGGGGCCGGCCAATTGCGCGGCGAACCCGAACCAGGCGGATTGCGCGCCGGTGATCGAGTCGGCGATGCGCTACGCCGTCGGCAAGGGCTGCTTCATCACCGTCGCCGGCGGCAACGAGTTCGAGGACACGGTGCCGCCTTTCGGCACGAACCCGACGAGCGTCGTCGCCGAGATCGCGTCGCGCATTCCCGGCGCCGTATCCGTGGCGGCAGTCGACCGATCGAAGGCACGCGCGTACTACTCGAGCACCGGCAGCTACATCGAGCTCGCGGCGCCCGGCGGCTCCGAGCGCGGCTTCGGCAACACCGGCTTCGTGCGGCAGCAGACGTTCGACTTCAACTTCACGGATACTTTCCTGCGCGACCCGGCGCTGTACGGCGCACCGCGGTTCGACGTGTTCGGCTACGTGGGCTACATCGGTACCTCGATGGCCGCGCCGCACGTTGCCGGCGTGGCGGCGATGCTGATGCAGCAGGGGATCACCGATCCGGCAGCCATCGAGGAGATCCTGGAAAAAACCGCGGTCGATCTCGGCAAGGCCGGGCGCGACGACGAGTTTGGCTTCGGGCTGGTGGATGCGCGGGCGGCCCTGCGCGGATTGGGGATCGCGAAGTGACTCGCCTCATCATGCTCGTAGCCGCTCTGGCGATCGCATCTCCCGCGGCCGCACAGAATCCGCCGGTGGTGTCGATTCGCCCCTTCGTCATGGCCACGGCTCAGTCGTTCGCCGCCAGCGACACGTTCGACGCCAGCTTCGGCAAGACGGTGTTTCCATTCTTCGGCGCCGGCGTCCAGGTCGTCGTGAACGGCGGCTTCTTCGTCGAGCTCGGCGTGTCGCGTTTCCGCAAGACGGGCGAGCGCGCGTTTATCAGCAACGGGACGCCGTTCAGGCTGGGGATCCCGCTGACCGCGACGATCACGCCGCTTGAAGCGACCGCCGGCTATCGCTTCAGGCTGCGCCAGTCTCCGCGGGTTCTCCCATATGTCGCGGCCGGGTTCGGCACCTACGCGTATAAGGAAACGTCGTCGTTCGCCGAGGCGGGCGAGGACGTCGATACCACGCACTCGGGTTTCGTCATGAATGGTGGTGCGGAGTTTCGCGTCCACCGCTCGGTTGGGTTGGCCGTCGACGTTCAATACAGCCGCGTCCCCGGCATCCTCGGGACGGGGGGGCTTTCTCAGCAGGCAGGCGAGAACGATCTGGGCGGTGTGGCCGCGCGACTCAAGCTGGTCGTGGGCCGCTGAGGTCCCGGCGTGGGGAAGCCGCCTCGGGCCTGCCGCGCCGAAGAGGCGAAGCCGCGAAGGCGGGCGTATAATCGATGGAGATGACTCGGGACGGAAGCGGTCGTTTGTCGCGACGCCTGGCGTTTGTCGGGATGGCGATCTACGCCCTCTTCCTGATCGCCTCTCCCTTCGAGCACCACGATCTGTCGTGCGAGCTGAAGACGCCGCAGCACTGCACGTCCTGCACGTCCACTCAGCTCGGGTCGGACACCCACGTGCTCCTCGCGCCTGGCGCGGCGCAGCTCGCAGACGCCGGTCGCGCCAACGCCGTCGTCGTCCTTGACGAAGGCACACTCCTCGCCGTCCGCTCCACTGGCCGATCGCCTCCCGCCTCTCTTTAAGCACATCCTTCTCGCATGGAAGTCCGCGGCTGGCCGAAGGCCGCCGCAAGGGAGGCAATTTCATGGGAGCCACGCGATTTGTGTGCGCCTCGCTGATGGCCGGCGCGTTTGCGCTCGCGCCCGCGAGCGCGTCCGCGCAGGAGACTCCGCAAGCGCTGCGGCAGGAAATCGATCAGCTCAGGAAAGACTTCGAGGCGTTGAAACAACAGTACGGCGATCGCCTCTCTGCGCTGGAAGGAAAACTGGCGGCTGCCCAGGGAACGCCGCCGGCAGCGTCCCCACCGGCGGCAGAGCCACCCGCTGCAGCCACGCCGCCGGCGACTGCCGCACCGCCGGTCGCGCAAGTCCCGCCGGGTGCTGAAGGCGCTGGCGGCCCCACCGGGGCGCTGCCGACTTATGGATCCGCGGTGACCGGCGCGAAGGTGTTCAACCCGGACATGGCCGTCATCGGCGATTTTCTTGGTGCGGGTGGGAGGAACCTGGTCAACCCCTCCCCGGCGATGGAGATGCACGAGTCGGAGCTCTCCCTCCAGGCGGTCGTCGATCCGTACGCGCGCGCCGACTTCTTCGTTTCGTTCGGCGAGGAAGGCGTCAACCTCGAGGAAGGGTTCATCACCCTGACCGAACTGCCCGGCGGCCTGCTGACCAAGGTCGGCAAGATGCGTGCGGCCTTCGGCAAAGTGAACACGCTGCATAACCACATCCTGACGTGGGCGGATCGCCCGCTCGTCACGCAGAATCTCGTCGGCGGCGAGGACGGGATCGACGATGCCGGCGTCTCCGTGGCCCGGCTCATTCCGAACCCGTGGATCTTCCTCGAGGCGACCGGGCAGGTCTTTCGCGGAGACTCCGGCGATCTCTTCAAGTCGAGCAAGCGCGGCGATTTGAGTTATGTGGGACACGTCCGTGGGTACCACGACCTCAGTGAATCAACCAACATCGACCTCGGCTTCTCGTATGCGCGCGGGCACAACGATGCGGGCGAGGCGTCACCGCTCATCGTCGCGCCGGACGGGTTGAGCGCGTTCAAGACACAGCTATACGGCTTCGACGCGACCGTCCGGTGGAAACCGCTTCAGCGATCGCTCTACCACTCGTTCGTCGGCCGATCCGAATGGATCTGGAGCCGCCGGGACCAACCCGACGGCCTCCAGCGGTCGAACGGCTTCTATGTCTCGGGCGATTACCAGCTCGGGCGGCGCTGGTTCACCGGCGTTCGCGTCGACCGGTCCGATCGCGCGACCGACTCGTCACTGACCGACAGTGGCGCCTCATTCATTGTCACCTACTGGCCGAGCGAGTTCAGCCAGGTGCGGGCGCAGTACCGCCGCACGAACTATGCGCTGGCGGAGTCGGCCAACGAGCTGCTGTTCCAGTTTCAGTTTTCCATCGGGGCGCACGGCGCGCATCCGTTTTAGGGGTTCTCAGGGTTCTCAAGGTTCTCAAGGTGCTTAGGTTCTCGAGGTCTCGAGGTTTTGATATGAAAAGACATCTAATACTCACCGTCGCTGCGCTCTTGTTCACGCCCCTCATGGCGCTGGCGCAAGGCAAGCTCAACGTCATGACGACGACCGAGGATCTCGCGTCGATTGCGCGTGAGGTCGGCGGCGATCACGTCACCGTCGAGGCGATAGCGCGGGGCTATCAGGATCCGCACTTCGTCGAGGCGAAGCCGAGCTTCATCCTCAAGCTGCAGAAAGCCGATGTCCTCGTCGTCGTCGGACGCGAGCTGGAGATCGGATGGCTGCCGCCGCTCATTCAGCAGAGCCGCAACTCGAAGATCCAGCCGGGGAGCGCCGGATATCTCGACGCATCGCTGCAGGCCTCGATTCTCGAAGTGCCGACCGGTCAGATCACCCGCGCGATGGGCGACGTGCATCCCCTCGGCAACCCGCACTACTGGATGGATCCCGAGAACGGCAAGCGCGTCGGCAAGGAGATCGCCGACAAGTTGTCGGAGCTCCGCTCGAACGACAGGGCGTTCTTCCAGCAGAAGCTGACGGACTTCACCGCGCGGCTGGATGCCGCGGAGAAGCGGTGGCTGGCGCAGCTGGCGCCGTACAAGGGGACCAAAGTCGTCACCTATCACCGATCGTTTCCGAACTTCGCCGAGCGCTTCGGGCTCGACATCGTCGGCTACGTCGAGCCGAAGCCGGGGATTCCGCCGTCGCCTCAGCACACGCTGGATCTGATTACCGACATGAAGCGGCAGAACGTGAAGATCGTGCTGGTCGAACCATATTTCGATCTCAAGACGCCGAATGCGATCGGCCGCGACACCGGTGCTGAGGTCCTGGTGATGCCGCCGTCGGTCGGCGGCGTCAAGGAGATCACCGACTACTTCACGCTGTTCGACTACGACATCAAGCTCCTGGTGGATGCGATCAAGAAAAGCGGAGCCAAGTAGATGATCGACGCCTCGATGCTGTCGTTTCTGGCGCCTTGTTTCGCCGCCAGCCTGATCCTCGCCGGCATCCACGCCTACCTGGGCGTGCACGTCGTCGAGCGCGGCGTGATCTTCGTGGACTTGTCGCTGGCGCAGATCGCGGCGCTGGGCGCGACGATCGCGCTGCTGCTGCCGTTCTCCAACGGCGATCCCCATGCGCCGTTCGTCTACTGGATCAGCCTGGCGTTCACGTTCATGGGCGCATTCATCTTCTCGACCATCCGCAGCAAGCGCGGACGGATTCCGCAGGAAGCCATCATCGGCATCTGCTACGCGGTGGCGTCGGCGGCGGCGATTCTGGCGATGAGCAAGGCGACGTCAGAGAGCGAGCACCTGAAAGACATGCTGGTCGGCAACATCCTCGCGGTGTCATGGAGCGAAGTGGCGAAGACAGCCATTCTCTACGGCGTCATCGGCGCGTTCCATTTCGTGTTCCGGCACAAGTTTCTCGCGATCTCGATGAACCACGAGAACGCGGAAAACCTGGGCATCAACGTCAAGTTCTGGGACTTCCTCTTCTACGCCTCATTCGGTTTCGTCGTCACCTCGTCGGTGTCGATCGCGGGCGTCCTGCTGGTGTTCTCCTATCTGATCGTGCCGTCGGTCGCAGCCATGCTGTATGCCGACACCATCGGCAAGCGGCTGGCGATCGGATGGACGATGGGAACGATCGTCTCGGCGCTGGGGGTCTTCCTGTCCCTCAAGCTCGACCTGCCGACCGGCGCGACGATCGTGTGCACGTTCGGCCTCGTCTTGATTATCATGGCTGCCGTGCGTCCCCTCATCCAGCGCAATGCAGTGTCGTAACTGCGGCGCGGTGATCGCCGACAAGGCGCTGATCTGCTACAAGTGCGGCACGGCGACGACCGAGGCGAAGTACCAGCCGGCGCCGCTCCCCGTGGGCAGGGCGCGTTCGGGTCTCATCCCCACGGTGATCGCGATGGCACTGCTGGTCGCCGTCGCGGCGTACGTCGAGCGCGTCTCGACGACCGGCTCGGAGCACTGGGGCACCTACATTGCCGTTGCGGCGGCTGTGATCATCATCGGCCTTCGCGCCTACGCCCGCCGCCGATAGCGGCGTGCGATAATCGCACCATGTCGTCCGCGGTCGCGCATCCAGAACGCAAAGGCCGCTAAGTCCGCAAAGAGAATGGCTTTGCGATCTTTGCGCGCTTTGCGTTCCCTCGTCGAGCTCCGAGTCGCGCGGTGGAGACAGCCGCGGTCCGCGGTTCGCATCGCGCGTGCGCTATGGATCGCCTGGGCGGTCGTCGTCTGGAACGTGGTTTTCGATCACGTCATCGTCGTCGCCGGCCGGAGCTACATCGCGGCGGCGCGGCGGGCGGCCGCCACGGGCGG
>Ga0163163_10000836_pt1 | contig 26189 bp, 24 predicted proteins | sample S65metaG_FD_119766 | JGI IMG/M metagenome (GOLD analysis project Ga0163163, IMG submission 119766) | Switchgrass rhizosphere microbial communities from Kellogg Biological Station, Michigan, USA - S6-5 metaG | ecosystem: Host-associated > Plants > Roots > Rhizosphere > Soil | place: USA...
CAGACGTTAAACAAGATTAGTAAGTATTTGAAAATGCGGCAGCCTTTTTTAACTAACGAACTTGCATAATCAGGACAATTATTATTTGAACAATAACGGCTGGAGCATCATGCTTCAGGCCCCATTAAGCATCCTTTGGGCAACACTTCGCGGGGCATACTTGCCACGCATTCATCCGAAATTTATCGCATTCGTCCGCAAAAATGAGCTAGCATATAATTTGAAGGCGTCTAACTCAAAACCATTCATGGAAAAAAGGTGCTTCGGAATATTCCAAGGGCTGATAGCAACTTCGCACCCGTGAAAAAGCCTTTACATCGCACTTTATATGCAGCGGTAGTAAGCCATTGGAATGAAAAGGCTTTTTTAATCTCCACAGATGGGCGAAGGCAAAACGAACACGAGATAAAGAAGTTTCCTTTGTACCTCTATTGTACCTCAAAACTATAGCTCTTTAATTTTGAAACGAAGAAATTATTTTCTATAGGAGAATCCAAGGCCAAGGTTCATACCCATCATTAAATTTAGCTCTGTTTGATTTTCTTAACTTTGTATCATGCAAAACAAGAATGTGCGTTCGATTTCGGAGTTCAATAATGAGCTAAGGCTAAAGGGATTTAAAGTATTCCAGATAGAAAGTGATAGCAATGCAACACGCATTTACAGCAGGAAGGACTTCTACAAAATCTGTCTTACAACCGGCAAGAGTATTATTCATTATGCGGACCGAAGTTTTGAACACGAGGGCACTGTTTTGTTTTTTGGTAACCCACATATTCCCTATTCCTGGGAAACTGTGTCGACTACGTATGTAGGCTACACTTGCCTTTTTTCTGAAGAATTTTTAAAAGCGTCCAACCGGTCCGAAAGCCTGCAACGATCGCCTTTGTTTAGGATTGGCGGTACCCCTATTTTGAAAATAACTGAAAAACAGCGACAATTTTTGAATACGGTCTTTCAAAAGATGATTGAGGAACAGGAGAGTGATTATGTCTTCAAAGATGACCTGATACGTAACTACGTCAATCTGATTATTCATGAAGCATTGAAAATGCAACCTTCTGAAAATTATGATCAACGTAAGAATGCACCTTTCCGTATCACCTCTGTGTTTCTGGAACTTTTAGAAAGACAGTTTCCCATTGAAAGCGCTGACCATCCCCTGCAGTTAAAAACAGCACAGGACTATGCAAAGAGTCTTGCTGTACATGTGAATCATTTAAACCGTTCAATTAAAGAAGTTACAGGGAAATCAACAACCACCCATATTACCGAAAGGATTATATCCGAAGCGAAAGCATTGCTTCAGCATACTGACTGGACGATTGCCGAGATCGCCTACGCTCTTGGCTTCGAATACCCCACTTACTTCAACAACTACTTTAAACGAATGACCGGAACAGCACCATCCATGCTGCGAGCGGAAGCTGTTTGAAATTCTTAATGATTGGTTTGATAATCGTTACCAGTAGGTGGATTTACTGTTAGACCTTTGTGGTATGGTATCCAGTCAGCAAAAAAAGGACATTTTTGAACGGCTAATGCAACGGGAGACAATCTCGGGTACCGACCCCGAAGCCTTTAAACTTCGGGATGCCTCTTTTGCTACCAAGAAGCTATTGGTTCAAATGAATAACTCTTCCGATGCTGCTGAAATCAGGAACTTACTAAGTCAAATCACAGGTTCCCAAATTCACGAAAGCGTTGCTGTATTTACACCGCTGTATATCAACTATGGTAAGAACACCAAAATCGGCAGAAACGTCTTTATCAATTTCGATTGTGTATTCCTTGATCTCGGAGGAATTACCATTGAAGATGGTGTATTGATTGCCCCTAAAGTCAGCCTCTTGTCCGAAGGTCATCCTGTTTTTCCTAACGAAAGACAAGCACTTGTTCCAGGACACATTCACATCAGGAAAAATGCATGGATCGGTGCAGGAGCGACCATATTGCCTGGAGTAACGATTGGCGAAAATGCTGTTGTAGCAGCAGGAGCCGTTGTTTCCAAAGACGTACCTACAAATACAATTGTTGGTGGTGTACCAGCAAAAATTATTAAATCAATTGATTAAAACAGTAGTGCATGAAAAACATAGCAGTTGGATTACTCCTGTCACTTCTTACAATACGACAGGCTCATTCTCAAACTTTAGAAAGTTCACACAGGAACAATATCAAAGACACACAAGAAAAAGGCGACTATACTTTTAAGCTAAGCGATAAAGTGACAAGGCAAAAAGTAACATTCAAAAACCGCTATGGAATAACCCTCACTGGTGATTTGTATCTTCCGAAAGACAGTAGTTACAAAACCCTTGCGGCACTTGCCATTAGTGGACCATTTGGTGCGGTGAAAGAGCAATCATCAGGACTGTATGCAAACCAGATGGCAGAACGTGGATTTGCAGCTCTTGCTTTTGACCCATCTTATACAGGTGAAAGCAGTGGTGAACCAAGAAACGTAGCATCACCCGACATCAATACCGAGGATTTTAGTGCAGCAGTTGACTTTTTAGGATTACAGAAAAATGTAGACAGAAAACGTATTGGCATCATTGGCATTTGTGGGTTTGCAGGCTTTGCTTTGAATGCTACCGCCGTTGACAAGCGAGTAAAAGCTGTTGCTACTACCAGTATGTATGATATGTGCCGGGTGACATCACAAGGGTACAACGACATTGTAACACCCGAGCAACGCTCCAAAATGCTGGAACAATTATCACTACAGCGTTGGCAGGATGCACAGAAGGGAACGCCAGCTCCATCGACTGCCAGCCTGCCCCAAAAATTAGCCGGCAATGAGCCGCAGTTTGTAAAGGATTATTTTGACTATTATAAAACCCCTCGTGGATTTCATCCAAGGTCAATTAATTCAAACGGTGCGTGGACGATGACCAGTTCTCTGTCGCTCATGAATATGCCAATTCTCACCTACATTAAAGAAATTTCTCCAAGACCCATGCTGCTGATTGCAGGGGAAAATGCCCACTCTCGTTATTTCAGCGAAGATGCTTATAAAGCCGCAGCGGAGCCAAAAGAGTTAATGATTATTCCGGGTGCCGTTCACGTTGATTTATACGACAGGTTAGACAAGATTCCGTTCGACAAACTCACGTCTTTCTTCATGCAAAACCTGAAATAAGATGAGGATGAATACACGATTAAGGCTTGCAGCAATTTTTATTGGCTTACTATTTCAAATCACGCTAAAAGCCCAAACAATGAATACAAATGAAAAGCAAAATGCTACAAGCATTTTTCCTAAAGGGGAAAAAGCAACGCAGAACTTTACAGGCGCCGCATGGGTAAAAACCCTTGTCGCCAACGATGATACCTTAACAACCATCATTAGCAATGTTATGTTTGAAGCCGGTGCTAGAAATTATTGGCATACGCATCCTGCCGGTCAAATCCTAATTTGTATGGAAGGGACAGGGTACTACCAGGAAAAGGGAAAGCCCATTCAAATACTTCATGCCGGCGATGTTGTGAAAATTCAACCAGGTGTAGAGCATTGGCACGGTGCTTCGCCTACAGGCAGTTTCACCCATATTGCGATCAATGTAAATACAGAAAATGGAGTAGTAAATTGGTTGAGGCCTGTAACAGATGAGGAGTACAACAGCAAATAAAATTTTATCACGGAATAAAGTTTTGCCAGCACCATCATTTTTACTTCAAATTGTAACTTATGAAGCGATTACTTTTTCTTGCTTTCCTGGCAGTGTCTCTTGTTAGTTGTGCGTCCTCTTCTAAGAATACTGCCACATTAGCAAGCAACAACAACACAAATCCAACAGGTAGTAAATTGAAAATAAAGATCGGCAATAACAGTTTTACAGCAATACTGTATGACAATCCAACGGCGACAGCATTGAAATCTCTTTTGCCGTTGACTCTAAACATGGTTGAGTTAAATGGCAATGAAAAGTATGTTGATTTATCCCGCAGTCTTCCCACAAATGCATCTAATCCGGGGATTATTCAAAACGGGGAATTGATGTTATACGGTTCTTCTACGTTGGTGTTGTTTTATAAAACATTTTCTACCTCCTACAGTTATACTAAACTCGGTCGTATTGATGACGTAACAGGACTTGTTGCTGCACTTGGTGCAGGTAGTGTAAGTGTTACGTTTGAATTAGAATAAATGTAAAAACCATAGATATTAGATTATGATTTTAGAAGAGAACTATAGCCTATCAAATGGAGTTGAGATCCCAAAATTGGGTCTTGGGACATGGTTTATTAGTAATGAGAATGTCGTACAGGCAGTGAAGGATGCCGCAAAAATTGGCTATCGGCATATTGATACAGCCCAAGCGTACCAGAATGAGGGAGGGGTTGGTGAGGGAGTTAGAACTTGCGGTGTAAATAGGCAGGATATGTTTGTGACCACGAAACTTGCAGCCGAGGTAAAGGCATATAAAGATGCTGTAGCCTCTATTGATTCATCACTTGGCAGATTGGGGCTTGATTATATTGATCTAATGATGATTCACAGCCCGAAGCCGTGGTCAGAATACCTTGGAGATACTTCTTTCTTCGAGGGGAATCGTGAGGCCTGGAGGGCTCTTGAAGAAGCCTATAAGGCTGGTAAAGTTCGAGCAATTGGTCTTTCGAATTTTGAAAAGGCGGACATCGATAACATTCTCGATTATTGTTCCGTAAAACCAATGGTCAATCAGATTTTGGTCCATATAAGCAACACACCCAAAGAGGTAATTCAATATTGCCAGGATGAAGGCCTTCTTGTGGAGGCTCATTCACCTATTGGGCATGGGGAACTATTGAAGAATCAGGAGGTAACTGCAGTAGCAAAGAGATATAAAGTTTCCGTGCCTCAATTGGGTATTCGTTATTGCCTTCAGCTTGGCCTGCTTCCAATACCTAAGACGGCAAATCCGACCCATATGAAGACAAATGCCGAAGTAGATTTTATTATTTCTGACAGTGACATGCAAATCTTAAAAAACGTGGCACAAATCGAAGATTATGGCAATGCCAGCAAATTTCCTGTATATCGAAAAAAATAAAGAAAAATCTCGAAGAACATTAAAAATTATTACAGATGGAACTAACAAAAATAGGCACGAAACCTTCTATTAAAGGGCCGGAAGATTGGTTTACTGGCGCAGTCCGAATTGATCCATTATTTGATCCAAACAATTCAAGACGTGCGGCCGCTGCTACTGTTACCTTCGAACCAGGTGCCAGGACTGCTTGGCACACACATCCCCTTGGACAAACGCTAATTATTTTATCTGGAGTAGGATGGGTTCAAAAAAAAGGCGGTCCTATTGAAGAAGTTCATCCAGGTGATGTAGTATGGTTCGAAGCCAATGAAAAGCATTGGCACGGCGCCACAAAAACAAATGCTATGACACATATTGCAATACAAGAAAACCTGAACGGTAAGGTAGTAGATTGGATGGAAAAAGTATCCGATCAGGAATATGTCATCACATAAGGGGTTCGCTATTCCAGATTTTAATATTTATTTGTACCCTATTTGTACCCTATTTGTACCTTAAAAGTGTAACTATTTAATACCCAGTTTAACTTACTTTTTATAGCAGAATCTAAGGAACCAATTAAGCTAATTAAGTGTTCTATATTCATTTGGTGTGTATCCTACCTGCTGCTTGAACAAGCGGGTGAAGTGGGAAGGGTATTTAAAACCAAGCTCGTAAGCGACTCCGCTTATAGATTTACTTGTATCAAAAAGCTTTTCTTTGGCTACGTCAATCAACTTCAAATGAATGTATTCCTGAGCGCTTTTGCCAGTTTCTTTCTTCACAAGATCACCGAAATACTTTGGTGATAAATTGAGTTGTTTCGCACAATAAGTGACCGAGGGCAACCCTAAAGCCTGTGCTTTATCCGACTTAAAATAATCATTCAGTAAACCTTCAAATCCTGTTAATACATCTTTATTGATATGCTCTCTTGTTAAGAACTGGCGGTTATAGAATCGTACACAGTAATTAAAGAACAATTCAATATTACTTACAATTAAAGTCCTGCTGTACTTATCAATAGCGTGTACCAATTCATATTGTATTTTCTTAAAGCATTCCAGTACAATCTCTCTTTCTGCATCTGACACATGAAGTGCTTCATTAGAATCGTAAGAAAAAAAACTGTATTCGTTTATGTGCTTTCCCAAATGTGTTCCCCTGATTAAATCGGGATGAAAACAGAGCGCCCACCCCGATGGTTGCAACATCCCGCCGTTACCTTCAAAACCAAATACTTGCCCTGGAGCAATAAATAAAAGAGTGCCTTCCTCATAATCATAATGGTTACGTCCATACTTTAGTTCTTCACATTTAGAATCTTTCAAGAAAACGATATATATCTCAGATAAGTTACGAGTCTCCTGCACTGGTGTTGAGAAGGACTGATCGAGAATGGTTACCAATGGATGCAAAGTTTTTTGTCCCCTCTCCTTATTGAACTGGGTAACAGTTTCTATTTTAGTAATCTTCTTCATGAAAATGTTTTTCGAGTGTAAAATTAATGGATGCAGATTGTTAGACCCACATTAAACAGGCTAATCGGAAATAATGGTAAGTAAAACAGGAATGCGTATAACTATTGTGCCGGAGGCTATAGGAACTTTGTCCCTTAAACAAAGACAAATGTCAAAAGCCCATCAGTTCATTGTATTAGTAATCACAGTTGCCATTTTAAGTTCCTCTTTATATGCACAACAAGTTGCAGATACCACGAAAAAGAAATACCAGGCAAAAGCGCCTCCAGCACAGCCATTCGGAAAAGAAGCATTCAGGCCATCAACAACAACCACAATAAGGTGGTTAGGCATGGCTGGATTTTTTGTTAACAGCAGAGGTACAACTTTAATGATTGACCCTTTATTGGAAGGTTATGATATGAAGTTGCTAATGGATTTTCCGATAAGACCGAAAGATGTTCCGCACCTTGATGCACTATTTGCAACACATAGTGACAATGATCATTACAGCGTTCCAACGTCTAAGGATTTAGCATCGGTCACCAAAGAATTTCATTCCACTATTTATGTAGACTCATTGATGAAGAATGATGGTTTGCATTCGTCTGGTCACTTCATTGGCGATACGTTTCGTGTTAAAAACGTTTCCGTACGGTTAACGCTTGCCGACCATGCGTGGCAAAATAGTTTCCATAGAGAAGGTCAGCGCTATTTTGAGCCGGGTGATGCTTGTGGTTTCTGGTTCAACACACCTGATGGAACAATATGGGCAACAGGTGATTCAAAATTTATGCAGGAGCAACTGCACTACCCGACACCGGATGTTATCTTGTTTGACTATTCGGAAGATTCAGCCTTTCATTCAGGCTTGGAAGGAGCAGTAAAGATAGCAAACGCCTATCCCAATACACCGCTTATTCTTGGTCACTGGGGCTTTGTTGACGCACCGGATTTCATTCCGTTTAATGGCGACCCTCAACATTTGAAAGATAGAGTAGCAAATCCAAAACGCATTATTGTATTGGCACCGGGTGAGGCTTTTACACTGAGGATGATAAAAAAACAATAGCATAACATTATTCAAAAGAAAATATGAAAACAACGGGTGTCGCACTTACGGAAGGTGAAACCGTTGAACGCTCGAAGAAAGAAGGATGGGTAGATCATCTTTTTGTTCAAAGCAATGGTTGTGCAATTATTGTTTTTAAAAACGTAGATGAGCGAAAGCAAGGGAATTAACCGAAACATTGCCGCTTTTTCCTTACTTCCTTGGAGTTGATTACAAAGAAATGGATAAACGATATTGAATGCTTCCCTTAAAAAATAATAACACCATGAAAGTTTTGCTCTTAGCACTCATAATGATTCTGTTGTCGTTGTCAAAATCAACGGCACAGAATCCGAATAAACAAACGAATAAAAAAGATACAATGACCAGAATAGAAAGATCTAAAGAAACATACGAGAAACTGTTTAAGCAAATTCAGTCACTATCCGGTTCTGATGACCCGGAACTCATGAACATTTTGCAACGCTTCATTTTCGGAGAAGTTTTTTTCATCGGCAATTTGAGTGACACCACCCGTGAACTCATCACCATTACGGCACTTGCAACGAATCAAACACTGCCGCAGTTGAGAGCACACACCAATGGCGCTTTAAACATTGGTGTAAAGCCCATAGAAATAAGAGAAGTAATTTATTCGTTAGCTCCATTTATTGGTTATCCAAAAGTATTGAATGCTTTAGATACTGTCAACAGTGTTTTCAAAGGCAGAGGAATAAAATTGCCTCTGGAAAACCAAGCAACTGTAGCAGACAATGAAAGATTTAATAAAGGAAAAGAAATACAAACTCCGCTCTATGGAGAAGGTATGAAACAAAATATGAAAGACTTGCCGGGTGAATTTGCCGATGCCGTACCGAGAATATTAACCGAAAGTTGCTTTGGTGATTTTTATACAAGAAATGGTTTGGATATTAAGACAAGAGAGCTAATGATATTTTGTTCATTGGTTTCATTAGGTGGCGCGGACAGGCAATTGGGTTCACATGCCGTTGGCAACATGAAAGTGGGAAACGATAAAGAAACGCTGCTTTCGGCTCTGATTCAACTATATCCTTACATAGGTTTTCCGAGAATTGCAAATGCGATTTATGCGATTAAAGACGCTAAGATTGAAAAAGATGTTCACTGAATTAATTCATACAAACAATTAACAGAAAGAGTCAAATAATGAAAACAATACAAAAAAGAAAATTAGGAAACAGCGGGATTGAAGTATCTGCACTTGGTCTTGGATGTATGGGCATGAGTTGGTCTTATGGTGAAGCAAAGGACAAACAAGATATGATTAACCTCATTCGTGCTGCTGTTGAACAAGGTGTAACGTTTTTTGACACGGCAGAGGTATACGGACCTTACGTGAATGAAGAATTAGTAGGCGAAGCACTGAAGCCTTTTAAAAACGAAGTGTTGATCGCCACTAAATTTGGTTGGGCACCTGCTAATAACACGGAAGCAAATGCCAGATGGAATGCTTTAGACAGCAGCCCCAAACACATAAAGAAAGTGGTGGAGGGTTCATTGAAACGTTTGAGGGTAGAGGTCATTGATTTGTATTATCAACATAGGGTTGACCCGATTGTTCCCATTGAAGCTGTTGCAGGGACAGTGAAAGAATTAATTCAGGAAGGCAAAGTGAAATATTGGGGATTGTCCGAAGCGGGGGCACAAACTATTCGCAGAGCACATGCTGTTCATCCTGTGACTGCATTGCAAAGTGAATACTCTCTTTGGACAAGGGAACCAGAAAAGGAAATCATTCCCACGCTGGAAGAATTAGGAATTGGTTTTGCCCCTTTTAGTCCATTGGGTAAAGGATTTCTGACCGGGAAGATTGATGAAAACACAAAACTGGAAACTTCTGACTTCCGAAATACCGTTCCACGTTTCAGTCCCGAGAATCGGAAGGCCAATCAGGTGTTGATTGATTTGCTTAATAAGGTCGGAAAAGAAAAAAACGCTACCCCTGCGCAAATTGCTTTGGCGTGGTTGCTTTCCCAAAAGCCGTGGATAGTTCCCATTCCAGGTACAACAAAATTGAAACGATTAGAAGAAAATCTTGGAGCATTAAAAGTTGAACTTACAAAGGACGATTTGTATGAGATGGAAGAAGCTGCATCAAAGATAACAATACAGGGAGCCCGTTATCCCGAAGAGCATGAAAGATTGACGGGCCGGTAGTACATGAACGATTTGAACCGGCAAAGTTTAGTGGCGGTATAATTAAAGCCAGTAATTAAACCCACAAAAGGCACATTTGTACCTCAAATTGCTAACTATTTCATAATCAAACGCAATTACTTTTTGTATCGGAAAGTAACCTGCTTCAATTGGTATATCAATAATTACAAATTGAGCACAAGAACAGCCACTGTCACTACGTTGGTAGCTTAATCCCATTTTTGTTTATTGTTCGTTACTGGTTCATCAGAATATTAAATCTATGACTGTCGCATTCGACTGGAACGGAGGTAAGTACAAAAAGGCCGAGATTGATTTCAATAAACCCAATTCGGTTTTTTGATACGCACAAAGAAAGCTAACTGCAACAGACCGGACCTTCAGTTGCAATAATGAATTATGATTTTAGAAACCTTATTTTTGAGTATCACTATATAAATAAAAGCAATCGCCATCAGCCAAGCCAGAGCGATGATTGTCATGTCTGGAAATATTTTGATAATAGATGATGAGGAACCATTGCGAAAGCTTGTTGGCCGAATTATTGGCCTTGAAGGCTTTCGTGTATATGAGGCGGGAACCCTTCGTGCCGGTTTTGACACACTAACTAGGGAAGAAATTGATGTTGTCCTATGTGATGTCAAGCTGCCTGATGGGAATGGAGTTGACTTTGTAAAACATGCCAAGACAAAATTCCCACTCGTCGAAATCATCTTGCTAACCGCCTATGGCAATATTGCAGATGGAGTTCAGGCAATAAAAAATGGAGCTTTTGATTATATAATAAAGGGAAATGATAATGACCGGATTGTCCCCTTGCTTTACCAGGCGACAGATAAAGTCAAGCATCAAAGGAAGTCTGCCGTTAAGATCAAAGAAAAGGACACTCATAGCTTCGACGATATTATAGGACATAGTTCTGTTATTCAACAAGCGATAAGCCTGGCAAAAAAAATTGCACCTACTAACACGAATGTTTTGTTGCTTGGAGAAACAGGAACCGGCAAAGAAATATTCGCTAATGCTATTCATACAAACAGCAATAGATCGGGAAAACCTTTTATTGCAATTAATTGCAGCGCATTTACGAAGGAACTGCTTGAGGGAGAATTGTTCGGCCATAAAGCCGGTGCTTATACGGGCGCGACAAAGGACAAAAAAGGGCTCATTGAGCTTGTTGATAATGGAACTTTGTTTCTCGATGAAATCGGCGAAATGAATATTGATCTTCAAGCCAAGCTGCTGCGCGTCATAGAAAATGGCGAGTTCTTCAAACTTGGGGACGTTAAAAAAACAAAAGTCAATGTCAGGATCATTGCAGCCACCAACAGAGAGTTGCCTAAAAGTGTAGAAAAGGGTGAGTTTCGGGAAGATTTATATTACCGATTGAATGTCTTCACAATTCTGCTGCCACCGTTGAGGGACCGTACCGAAGACATAAGCGATCTAGTCGATCATTTCCTTTCTATTTATGCACTCAGGGAAAACAAGCGATTAACGATAAACAGTGACGCTTTAAGGCTCTTACAACAACATCACTGGAAGGGCAATATCCGTGAGTTGAGAAATGTTTTAGAAAGATCTGCCATACTGGTTGAAAATGCCGAAATAACTCCCGGAGATTTGCCATATGAAATTCAGAAACAAGGTCGAGCAGCCTCGGACAGTTTAACCCTCGCGTCCATAGAAAAAAAGCATATCCAAAAAATTCTTCAATACACAGGTGGCAACAAAACAAAGGCTGCTGGAGTGTTGGGAATCGGCCTCACAACCCTTTACAGAAAGTTAGAGGAGTATCATATTTCAAAATAGCCATCCTTTCATTTTGAAAAATCGCCCTTTCATTATGAAAGGGTTTTTATTACCCCAGGCCGCCACCACAACTAATGAGTTATTTTAAATCCTTATTGCAGAGGGACTTCCAACCGTCCATCTTCTCTGTGATAAACGGGCATTTCCTTTGGCTTCCTACGGGCATGAACGCCGAAACAAACCGGAAAAGAATTGGTGCATTTTTTATTCACCGATTAAAAATTGAATATGATGCCTCAAGCTCCAAAGGCTAAACATTATATAATCGTGTTCGCGGTGACCGCAATGTTAATACTGGTGTCGTGGCTCATTTATAAAATATTTGGATGGCCCCCAAACTAGAAACTATGACAATTTTCCTAATCCTTGCAGGAATCTTTTCCTGGTTTTCTTTGAATCGATTGACTTCTTTGAAAAGGTTTAAGTATGACGGACATATTCATTATAACAATGCTGGTTATTATCCATCTATGCTATGCTTTAATGTTTATAAAACTCAAAAACTTGTTTCACTGATAAATCAATTCATATGTTAACTGTTGTATTAATTATTGCCGGACTTATATGCTTCTGGCTTTTCTTTAAATCTGTAGACTGGTTCGAAAAAATTTAAAAATGTTTTCTATGATGACGGCATTATTCATTTTATCCATAGCAGTGTTTTGTTACCTGCTTTATGTATTAGTCAAACCTGAAAAATTCTGATTATGACTGGCGAAATTCTAGGTGTAATAGTCATTTTCATTGGAACTATCATTCTTGCGTATCCACTGGGAAAGTACATTACTAAGGTCTTTAAGGAAGAAAAAAACCTTATGGATTTTATGAACCCGCTGGAAAGATTCATATTCCGTATAAGTGGTATTAATCCAAATGAAAGCATGAACTGGAAACAGTTCCTGAAAGCAATGCTAACCATAAATCTTTTATGGTTTGTCTATGCGATGCTCGCGCTGATTTTCCAGGGTAAATTGCCCCTGAACCCTGATGGCAATCCGGGACAAACGCCTGACCTGGCTTTTAATACCGCGATCAGTTTTTTAGTAAACTGTAATCTCCAACACTATTCCGGTGAGTCAGGGCTGACTTATTTCTCACAATTATTTGTAATTACTTTTCTGCAATTTCTTAGTGCAGCAACGGGTATAGCCTGTTTGATCGCTTTGTTTAACGGGTTAAAGGAAAAGTCTACAAATAACCTTGGGAACTTCTGGAACTATTTGGTAAAAAGCACTACCAGAATTTTGTTGCCTCTATCAATTATCGTAGCTGCAATACTTGCTCTTAATGGCACACCGACCAGCTATGATGCGAAAGATAATATTTTAACCTTACAGGGCGACAGTGTACAAGTATCCAGAGGCCCTGCTGCAGGGATGGTTGCTATAAAACAAATAGGCACAAATGGTGGAGGATGGTTCGGAACAAACTCTGCGCATCCACTGGAGAATCCAAATTATCTGACCAATGCTGTAGAAACGATTTCGATAATTCTAATTCCCGTCGCCCTGGTCTTCTCACTTGGATTTTACTTGAACCAAAAAAAACTGGCTTGGATCATATTTGGCGTAATGACATTTTTCTGTGTGATTTTTATAGCGACGAGTACCTATTATGAGACAAAAGGAAATCCAGCAATTGATCGGATGGGAGTGGCACAAAACCTGGGAAGCATGGAAGGGAAAGAAATTCGTTTCGGCTCTGCAGCTACAGCACTATGGAGCGTTGTTACCACTTCCACCTCGAACGGATCAGTAAATGGTATGCATGACAGCCTTACTCCAATATCAGGTGGGATAATCATGATTGATATGTGGATCAATGCGCTTTATGGAGGCGTCGGGGTTGGGTTATTGAACTATTATATTTTTATCATCATCGCTGTCTTCATTGCTGGACTCATGGTAGGCCGAACGCCGGAGTTCATGGGCCATAAGATCGAAGCAAGAGAAGTTAAAATCGCAACGATTGTTACGCTGCTCTCAGCATTTCTCGTAAAAGGGTTTACGGCGTTGGCCGCGTACATGGTGGCACATCATCCTGATATAGCTTGGGCAGTAAAACCATCTGCCTGGCTGAACAATCCTTCCCATCATGGTTTCTCGGAAATGTTGTATGAATATTCGTCCGCTAACGCTAATAATGGTAGCGGTTTTGAAGGACTGGGAGATAACAATGTTTTCTGGAATGTAACAACCGGTATTGCATTGATCGTAGGAAGGTATTTACCAATTATCGGCCCGGTTGCAATCGCAGGGTTGCTTGCCAATAAAAAATACGTTCCCGAATCACCCGGCACACTAAGAACGGATTCTGTCACTTTTGGAGTGATGACAATTGCAGTGATTGTTATCGTAACTGCGCTGTCATTCTTTCCCCCAATGGCATTGGGTCCATTAGCCGAATATTTTTCACTGTATAAATAAATGGTTGATTATGGCAAAAAGAAAACGTTATATAAAATTATTTGATCCGGCATTGATAGGTGTTTCTCTCAAACAATCCGTTGTAAAGCTAAACCCGGCAGTGATGATCAAGAACCCGGTCATGTTTACCGTGGAAATTGTGACGGTTGTAATGCTGACTGTATGTATTTACCAGGCAGCTGCGGGAGTTACATCGCAGGGAGCATTGTGGTACAATATTGTCGTGTTCTTTATTCTTCTGGTCACAGTGCTGTTTGCAAATTTTGCTGAGGCACTTGCCGAGGCAAGAGGTAAAGCACAAGCAGAAAGTTTAAGGAGGACCAGGGAAGAAACTCCTGCAAAAAAATTAACGGCGAACGGAATCAAACTCATTCCTTCGTCACAACTGAGATTAGGCGACCATTTTGTTTGCGAAACGAGCGACATAATCCCGATGGATGGTGAGATCATTGAAGGCATTGCCACCATTGACGAGTCGGCGATCACAGGTGAATCAGCGCCGGTTATTCGTGAAGCCGGTGGCGATAAATCATCGGTTACGGGAGGTACAAGAGTATTGAGTGATCGTATTGTGGTTGAAGTAACCACAGCACCCGGCGAAACTTTTCTTGACAAAATGATCGCGTTGGTGGAAGGTGCTACAAGACAAAAAACGCCGAATGAAATTGCACTGACGATACTTCTGGCAGCATTCACGATGATATTTACTATTGTTTGCGTAACACTGAAACCTTATTCTGACTATGCCAATACACCGATAACCGTCGCTGCCTTCGTTTCGTTGTTTGTTTGTTTGATACCAACAACTATCGGAGGCCTGTTGAGCGCCATTGGTATTGCGGGTATGGACAGAGCTCTTAGAGCAAACGTGATCGCAAAAAGTGGTAAGGCAGTTGAAACAGCTGGTGATGTCGACGTGTTGCTGCTTGATAAAACAGGAACTATCACGATCGGAAACCGTAAGGCAACAAATTTTCATCCCACCGATGGGGTGGGTGAGAAGGATTTTGCCGAGATGGTGGTGCTAAGTTCATTGGCCGATGAAACACCTGAAGGAAAATCAATTGTTGAACTGGCAGGAACAAAAGGAATAAAAGCAACAAAGGACAGAACGGGAATGTTGTTCATCAACTTCACTGCAGAAACAAGAAGCAGCGGTGTTAACCTGTCGAATGGGATAAAGATTCGCAAGGGAGCTTTTGATGCCATTCGTGATATGGTCGTAAAAAATGGAAATTCCATTGGCCAAGAAACAGAAGATAGAGTAAAAGCAATTGCTCAAAACGGAGGCACGCCTCTCGTCGTTTCACTTAATAATGAGGCAAAGGGGGTGATCGAATTGCAGGATATTATTAAACCCGGGATCCAGGAACGATTTCAACGCCTGCGAAAAATGGGAGTAAAAACAGTGATGGTCACGGGTGATAATCCACTGACTGCAAAATATATTGCCAAGAAAGCGGGTGTGGATGATTTTATAGCCGAGGCAAAGCCTGAGGACAAGATGCGGTATATCAAAAAGGAACAACAGGGCGGCAAGCTTGTGGCAATGATGGGCGATGGAACAAATGATGCGCCGGCTCTTGCTCAAGCTGATGTTGGAGTGGCCATGAACAGTGGAACACAGGCTGCAAAGGAAGCTGGTAACATGGTCGATCTCGACAGCGATCCTACAAAACTGATCGAAGTTGTAGAAATAGGAAAGCAATTGCTGATCACAAGAGGTACATTGACTACTTTTTCTATTGCAAATGACGTAGCAAAATATTTTGCGATCGTCCCTGCATTGTTTATCACCTCCATTCCGCCGTTACAGGCCTTAAATATTATGGGTTTAAAAAGTCCTGAATCCGCTATTCTTTCAGCGATCATTTTTAATGCCATCATTATTCCGTTATTGATACCTCTTGCATTGAGAGGCGTACAGTACAGACCCATCGGTGCATCGGCTTTATTAAGAAGAAATTTGTTCGTGTATGGGTTGGGTGGAATTATTGCTCCATTTGTTGGAATTAAATTGATAGATCTCTCCCTTGGTTTATTTATGTAATGATAAAAATATTTTTAAATGAAAAAGAATTTGTTGATATCTCTCAAGCTGACGCTGGTAATGCTTGTTCTTTGTTCACTACTCTATCCATTGCTTATTGCAGGCATTGGTAAAGCGACTCCGGGTGGAGGAAAGGGAGCGACACTTTCGGTGAATGGTAAAGTCGTAGGCTATGAATTATTAGGCCAGAAATTTACTGACGACAAATATTTCTGGAGTCGCCCTTCTGCAGTTGATTATAATGCAGCGGGTTCTGCAGGCAGCAATAAGGGCCCTTCCAATCCTGACTATTTAAAAATTGTACAAGATAGGATCGATACTTTCCTTGTTCATAATCCAGGAGTAAAGAAAGGAGAAATCCCGGCTGATCTTGTAACAGCATCGGGTAGTGGTCTCGATCCGGATATTTCTCCGGCATCCGCTCATATCCAGGTAAAACGTATTGCCAAGATTCGCAGATTAGCAGAGGAAAAAGTAGAGGCTCTAGTTGATCAGCATGTAAATAAACCACTCTTAGGAATGGGGCCTTCTAAGGTGAATGTATTAAAACTGAACATCGCTTTGGACGAATTGAAGTAACGATTTCTCAGTTTGATTTATTTAACCCTTCCTTGCCTGAGGCGGGGACTATTGAACTCTTCAAATTATCAATCGACAAAAACGAAACTAATGAAATGTCTTTTGAGCGGAATGATTCTTTTGATAAGCACAATTTCGTACGCACAGGATTCTACTAAAAAAGGAACCTTGACCATCAACGGTTCTATTGATGCCTATTACAGGTACAATTTTCATAATGCAAAGGATTCGGGCTTTACAAATAACTATACAAGCTTTACTAATTCCCAAAACTCCTTTGAATTAGGAATGGCTTCTGTTAGGGCGGACTATGCAATTGGAAATGTAGATGGGGTAATAGACCTCGGCTTTGGCAGGAGAGCTGAAGAGTTTTCATACAATGACGGTGATGCCGACCAGGGTAAAAACGGATTTACTTCACTTGCCGCCATTAAGCAGGCCTATATCGCCTATGCACCTTCGGCTAAAGTGAAATTTACAATGGGGAAATGGTTTACCCATGTAGGTTATGAAGTGCCGGATGCTTACCTGAATCGAAACTATAGCATGGACTATGTGTTCTCCTACGGACCCTTCTTTCACACGGGGTTAAAAATGGATGTTGCCCTAAATAACAATTTTGGATTCATGGTAGGTGTTGCAAACCCAACCGATCATAGCGCGGCAAGTTTCGCAAAGAAGAATCTCATTGGACAAGTTCACCTGGCTACTACCAACAGCAAGGTGAACGCCTATGTCAATTACATCGGAGGAAAAGATTTGTCTGATGCAATGACCAATCAACTTGATGTTGTTGCGACCGGTACTGTTTCAGGCAAATTCAGTATCGGTTATAATGGCACAGTAAAGATGGTAAAACCAAATGCAGGCAGCAGCGGCTCATGGTGGGGGTCTGCAGTCTACCTAAATTTTGATCCGTCTTCAGTATTCGGCCTAACTGCAAGGGGAGAATATTTTAGCGACGAAGATGGTGTGGCCAACGTGGGCGGCTTCGGACAAAATAAGGTCTTTGATTTTACCCTGTCAGGAAATGTTCGGATTGACAATCTCACTATAATACCTGAATTTAGAATGGATGCAGCAGAAGAATCGATCTTCTTCAAAAATTCAGGGGAACCAGTAAAAAATACCAGTACATTTCTTTTAGCGGCAACTTATCATTTTTGAACTTTGAAAAAATATTTGAAAACTGATATTATAATTAACCTTATTTGAGTTTTGAATGAGTTCAACGATAGAGGAAAACAAATCGAGCAATTTCTAAAATTGAACCAGGCAAATAACCGGGGCAAACTCAAAATCTATGTTGGTATGAGTGCCGGTGTTGGCAAGACCTATCGTATGCTGGAGGAGGCGCATGATCTTTTAGAACAAGGCGTGAATATAAAAGTGGCCTACGTGGAAACCCACGGAAGAAAGGAAACACAGGCGTTGATCGATGGCTTACCCATTATGCCACGCCGGGAGGTTTTTTATAGAGGAAAAAAATTGGATGAATTGGATGTTCAGGCAATATTGCTATTGCATCCTGATATTGTAATCGTGGATGAACTCGCTCATTCAAATATTCCCGGAAGTAAAAATGAGAAACGCTGGCAGGATATATTGGATATCCTCGAAGAGGGCATTGACGTCATCACGGCAGTAAATATTCAACATATTGAAAGTATTAATGAAGACGTAAAGCAGATCACCGGTGTTGAAGTAAAGGAAAGAGTTCCGGACAAGATTTTACAATTGGCTGATGAGGTGGTGAATATTGACCTGACAGCAAAGGAATTGATAACAAGGTTGAAGGAAGGAAAGATCTACGATCATACCAAAGTGCAACAGGCTTTGACTAATTTTTTTCAGCCGGAAAAGATCCTGCAGTTGCGTGAGCTGGCATTGAAAGAAGTAGCTGGCCAGGTAGAGAGAAAGGTTGACTATGAAGTAACGGTGAAAGAAAAAGCCTGGAGGCATGAGCATTTTCTGGCCTGCATCTCCTCAAACCACGAGATAGCGCAACGTATCATTCGTAAAACAGCCAGATTGGCCTCTTATTACAACAGTAAATGGTATGTTTTATATATACAGACCCCGAAAGAGGCACCAGATAAAATTCCATTAGCCGACCAACGGCATCTTATTAATAATTTTAAGAACGCAACCGAGCTGGGAGCGGAAGTGATCCAGAAAAAATCGGATAATGTGGCACACGCAATCATGGAAATTGTAGAAGAAAAAGGAATTACGACTGTCTGCCTGGGCAAGCCACATCTAAAGCTCTGGCAGATTATCCTAAAAACCAGCGTGTTCAACCAGCTTCTGAAAACTCTTTCTAAAAACGATGTGGATTTAGTTATTTTATCCTGATGGCAAGAAGCGTAAAAAATAAAATCAGGCTTGGAACAATCTTTCTCTTTTTACTGGTAATTGCATCGGGCGGCTTCAGTATTTATTATTTAACCAAGCTAAGAGGAGAATCTAAAAACGTACTGCAAGCAAACTATGAATCCATTCAATACTGCCACCTGATGCAAAAGGCACTGGACAGCATCCAGGACAACAAAGCTCGATTCCTTGATTCTTTCGACACGCAATTAAAAAGACAGGAGGCCAATATCACCGAGGCAGGCGAAACCGAGGCTACAAAGGATCTTCGTCTTGCATTTAATAAATTGAAGCTTCGTGATACTACCAAGGCTAATGGCGACGAAATTAGTTACCAGTTGCAACATATTTTATTGCTGAATATGACGGCCATAAAAAATAAGAATGAGAAGGCCGAGAAATCTGTTGAAGATGCAATGACCCTTCTGATTACAGTTGTGGCCATCATATTTCTCGTGGGATTCACCTTTGCATTTAATTTCCCCACTATACTTACGAACCCGATTCAAAAACTAACACAGGCCATTAAGGAAATAGGGCAAAAGAATTACTCTCACCGTATTCATGTTGATTCAAAGGATGAATTTGGACAGCTTGCTGATGCGTTTAATGAGATGGCCGAAAGGTTGGAATATTTTGAAAATAGTAACCTCAATAAGCTGATTTTTGAAAAGTCAAGAGCTGAGGCAGTTATCAATAGCTTGAAAGATGCAAGCATAGGGATAGACAAGAATAATCGTGTTTTATTTGCGAATCGACAAGTATTACTGCTTTTAGGTTTGAAGGCGGAAGATGCTATTGGAAAATCCACTGAAGATTTGAGCGTGACAAATGATCTTTTCCGGTTTCTTCTCGAGACCGAAGGCAAAAATCCTTTTAAAATAGTTCTTGACGGAAAGGAAAATTATTATGTTAAAGAGACGATAGAAGTATCGCAGGATGAGACAAACTACAAAGTGTTCGTTCTAAAAAATATTACCTCCTTTAAAGAATTGGATGTGGCAAAAACAGATTTCATTGCTACAATTTCTCATGAATTAAAAACCCCTTTGGCCTCGTCTGACTTTAGTCTAAAACTGCTCGAAGACAACCGGATCGGACCAAAGGAAAGAAAAGAATTGATTCAGCAATTGAAGCATGACAATCAAAGGATGCTTCGGATATTGAGCGAGTTACTTAATATGTCGCAGATCGAGGCAGGAAAAATTCAGTTAGATATTCAATCGGTAAGCCCTTATCAGATCATAGAAAATTCCGCGAATGCGGTTGTAGCGGCAGCAAAAGAAAGAGGGATCAGCATCGATAAAAAGATAGCTGAAGACTTACCCAATGTGAAGGCGGATTCAGATAAAATCAGTTGGGTGCTTAATAACTTTCTCACGAATGCTATAAAGTATGCCCCTGACAAGAGCGATATTCAAATTGAATGCAAAAAGACAGATGCCCAGATTTCTTTCGCTGTCAAAGACCAGGGCCAAGGAATTGACGAAGCATACCTGGGAAAGATCTTCGAGAGATATTTCCAGGTTCCCGGACGATCAGACAAAAAGGGCTCAGGGATTGGGTTAGCCATTTGCAAGGAGTTTATTGAAGCAATGGGTGGTAGAATTTGGGTAACGAGCAAAATTGGGGAGGGAAGTGTTTTTGGGTTTGATTTGCCGATATTCTATTAGTCTATTGAACACCAACTCTTTTTTCAAAACTGGAAATTTTGTACGTACTTGTACCTCGAATAGCCTAAATATTTCATGATTAACTTGGCTTACTTTCTGTATTGATAAATGATTAAGGTTGTACCCCTGCTGGCAGTCTAAAATAATGTGCGACTAAAAAACCGTTTTCAACATCTTCTTATTTTCCCAATACCCCGGATTTATTCGAAGGAAACCTAGAAATACTTTGTTGGTTGCGGTGCATAAAATTAAAGTCATCTACAATTTGTAAATCGCTGCCTGGTAAGGTTTGAGCGTTAGTGTCGAATTTGATTTTTTGAACAATGGCGCCTCCTTGTAGTCTGATAGAAGCAGTGTTGCACCGGAAAGGTCAAAGGCAATTCTTGTTTGGTTTGCGGAGGCAGAAAAATTTAGCAGAATTAACATCCGGTGTCCTTCGCCCTCACGGATGTACGCATACACGTTCGGATTGGCTTTGTCCAGCAGGACATATTTTCCATATACCAACACATCAATATTTGCTTTGCGCAGGTTCACTAATTTTCGAAAATAATTGAGGCAACTATTCGGGTCCTTTTCTTCTTCTGCTGCATTGATCACCTTGTAATTGGCAGCTACTTTGATCCAGGGTGCGCCGAAAGTGAAACCAGCGTTGACGGTGCTATCCCATTGAAATGGTGTTCGTCCATTATCCCTGCTGGAGACTTGCAGCCGCCGAAAGACATCGCTTAAATTACCGCCGCTATTCTTCACGTGCTGGTATTCGTTGATGGTTTGAACGTCACGGAAGTCTTCTATTCTTTCAAAGCCCGGATTGGTCATGCCTAGTTCATCCCCATTGTAATAATATGGTGTTCCCCTCATGGTCAAAATAAAAGTGGAAAGCATCTTGGAAGATACATCTCTGAATTGAGGACTGTCATTGCCGAACCGGCTGACCATTCTCGCCTGATCATGGTTTGCTAAGAAAATGGAAAGCCATCCGTTCTCAGCAAACGCACTGTCCCAACGTGTGAAGACTTCTTTGAAATGCAAAAGGCTGTATCCCTCAGGTTTCGCAATATCAACCCCATCAAAGGCATAAGCCATGTTCAATTCATGTCGATCTTCATCAACCAGGTTGTGAGCATCTTCAAAGGAATTACCTGCCCCCTCTGCCACACTCATGACATCATACCTGCTGAACACATCATTGTTCATCTCTTGCAAATAGCCGTGAAGGTTTCCCTGCATACCATAGTATCTTACAAAGTGTTTCTCAAAACCTCTTGGGAACTGCGGATACGTAGTATCCTTGGCTGCAAATTGAAAGGCGTCCAACCGAAAACCGTCAATACCCTTGTCTGCCCAAAACTTCATAATGTCGTACACTTCGCGTCTTACTTTTGGATTTTCCCATTTCAGGTCTGGCTGCTTGCGAGAAAAATAGTGCAGGTAGTAGGCATTGGTTAACGAGTCGTATTTCCAGGCATCGTGAGCCACATCAAACAAACTATAGCGATAAGGCGGCTTGCCGTTTTCCGCATTCCACCAGTGATAATAGTCCCGATAAGGGCTGGTGCGGGAACTGCGACTCTGCTGGAACCAAATGTGCTCATCGCTGCTGTGATTCACTACCAGGTCCATTACCAGCTTGATACCACGATCATGCAATCCTTTCAGCAAGGCATCAAAGTCCTCCATCGTTCCAAATTCCTTCATGATGTTCCGGTAATCACTTACGTCGTAACCGTTATCATCGTTGGGAGAACTATAAATAGGATTGAGCCAAACAGTGTTGATGCCCAGGCCTTTTAAATAATCCAATTTGGAAGTTATCCCCCTCAAATCACCAACGCCGTCGCCATTGCTGTCTTTGAAACTTCGCGGATAAATTTGATAAACGATAGCCTCCTTCCACCATTTTTTACTGGCTGATTTTGAAGCGTGATTCAACTGAGAGTAGCTACTTTCAAAGAATAGGACTAGGAAAGCAAAAGAGGTTACAAGTAGAATCCATTGTCGCATAAATCAAGTTGAATCGTTGAGTGGCTTGAAAGACCTTGCCATCGCGAATTTATAAGAATAGTTTCACCTTACGCCCAATGGTCACGTATTTGTGTGTGTTAGCAATATTCATTTGGAATCTCGGTTGATGTAACTAGATTTCTCTGACGCTCAAATTACTGCGTTGATCAGAATGTTGATCCGAGATACCTGCCTGCCAGACAGGTTCTTTCGTTCACCGCGTCGAGGCCGCCGTTCAATAACTAAGACCAGCAAGTTTTCCGTGGAAGATTGTCAAATTTTGTTAACTTATTATTCCAATCACCAGCCACCATGGAGCAAATCGCGTTCTGATCAGATACACAGAGAATGGTTTACATGGACTTCAGAAGCCGGTGATCAAACAGGAAGCAATTTTGAGTCTGTCGAATTTACACAAGCGACAACAAACAGTGATAGATACAGCAACGTTTGGAAAGCCGTTTTTCATGTACGGTTTGCAATTGCTGCTTTTCCCCAAAGGCGTTACAAAATTGTGAGATATACGGACCGGCATTTTACAAATAGGTTGAATCATGGAAAAAGTTACTATAGCAATCTCTTAAAGGAAGCATGTCTCATCATCCCAAACCTATCCAGCTCTAAATATTTTACCTCGCATTTTAGTTCTGGTTTTAGCCAGACTATTGCAGAATTCTTAATGGGGGCCCTAAAGGGAGTTTTTACATTAACAATCGGTACCGGGGAAAATATAGAGTTCTTGCTAGTTGTTGCCTCAAAGACTTTTTTCAATGTTTGAAGTCCTACGCCGGCTTCTACCAAACCAATGTATTTATATTTATTGTCAATCTTCCTGCCGATAATCAGTGAAGACAAAACTCCCCTGTCGTTGTCCATCAGGTAACCAGCGACGACTGCCGCAACTTGTTTTCCCGTTATTATTTTCAACCATTGATTTGACCTGTAGCCTGGAGAATAGACGCTTTGACGGTGTTTAGCAACGACTCCCTCGACGTTGTGCTTCTCTATTAGGTTAAATAGTTCAATTCCCTTTTCATCAACATGATCACTAAGCCTAACTATGTCCGACTTTCCTAATATAGCCTTTAAAAGCTTCCTCCTCTGAAAAAGCGGGACATCCAAAACGTTTCGACCATTGACCCACAAAATATCGAATACGTAAAACACCATGGATCCTTTTTGGTTAGGGGCGATGATGTTGCTAAAATTTGGAAAGCCGTCTTCGTTCAACATCACGACCTCCCCATCAAGAATGGCATTTAATCTCATCCGTTCAAGGTCGCTCTTGATGGAGATAAATTTTTTGTTCATACTATTGTTTCGCCTCGAAGAAAGACTAACCTGGTCGCCGCAGCAATACGCAAGCATACGGAAACCATCCCACTTTATTTCAAACTGCCAGTCTTTGTCGTTAAATGGCTGCTGAGCCAAAGTCAATGCCATTGGTGCAATGTTACGGGGCATTGAACATTTTGGACATTTGCTTAATATTTTCTCTAATACAGGAGCCACTTTTTTGGGTTCTCAACAAAGAACAAAAATTTTTGAAAAAGGTTGTATAACTCACACTGTATCCACTCCGCTTTTTGAATATGAAGACGGACGTACTATGCAGTTGGCTATTGAAAATATCCACTCAACTTGCATCGTTACAAGGCTTCAATAAAAAATTAATTTTCCAGGTTTGCAATTTTTCTGATGCGATTTACGCTAAATTCTGAAATATAGAGACTGCCATCCGGCGAGATTGCTATACTATTGGGATCTTTAAACTGTGCTTCTTTCAATGGCCCATCTTTGTCGCCTGCAACTCCATTACCTGCTAAGACTTTTTTGTTACCCTGCTTATCGATAACATAGATGTTATGACAAGTAAAACAAGTCGCATATAACGTTTCTGTTTTTTTACTGAATGCCAGGTAGCTCAGTGTTCCAGAAATTTGTGCAAAAACAATAACACTGCCGGTTGAATCGATTTGGTATATCTCACCTGTACTGTTACTCGCTACGTACAAACTGCCTTTGTTATCAAAAGCCAGTCCAAAAGGAAATTTTAGGCCGCTGGCTATTTCGATGATCTCACCATGCTTGTTTATTTTTTTTATGCTTCCCGTTTCATATTCGGAAACAAAAAGATTTCCCTTCGTATCGCATTTTATATCACTCGGTTTATTCAATGCTTTCGCAATTGTATCAATAGACCCAGCGCTCATTTTCAAAATTATTCCGGAATAGAAATTACTGACATATAAATTACCTGCGTCATCAAAGGTTAACCCGTCCGGCGAATCGCTTGTAAGCACCACTTCCGTCGTACTGTCGTTTTTGACTTTTACAACCTGCTTACCCCTTTCATTAGCGATGAATAATTGACCATATTTGCTTATCGCAAAACCATTGGGGCCATTAAGTCCTTTGACCGGTAATGTCTTTACCGCCTGGGAAATGCCGGATGCACACGAAAATATTATAAACCCTGTCAATAGACTTTTCATGCCAGATATAAGGTAACTTGGGATGAAAGGATGTGATTCTCTCTAACGTTAACGCATTGCCGAAGTGCCGTAATAGAATTACTTCAACCCGCCGCAGTGTAAATTTATACTTTAGCCGCATGTAATGTGTGACCCATCGATTAATTTGTATAAGCAGATTTTTCTTCTCAATTGTTGTTAGAAACGTCTACCAGGGTGCCTTTCACCAATGCCAATTTCATTTCCAAAGAAATCACCGGACTTATGCCGACCCGTATTGTGATTAAAAAAACCAATTACAGCAGAATGATTCCTACCATTTAGAGTGTAATATTGCCAGAAAGTCATTTTAACAGGCAACGTATAAAATAAAATCCAGTATTTTTCTTATGGACATTCATCCGTTTATAAATATCCGGCGAAGGGAAAAATATCTGGCGATGTTTTTTTTTCTTGTCTTTATAATTTTTACCGGGTGTCACAACGAGGAGAGAACGTGGAGTACTTATAAAGCTGATGCGGCAAGCAGCAGTTATTCGGTTTTAGAAGAAATCAATAAACAGAATGTTCATCAATTAAGGCTGTCCTGGACATTCAGTCCGGATGATGCAGCGGAGGGTTCACGGTTTGCAGCCAGTCAATGTAACCCTATTATCATTGATGGTGTTATGTATGTGGCCTCGGCCCGCCACCGGATATATGCCGTTAATGCCAGCAATGGGAAGCTTGTATGGTCATTCGATCCATTCACCGGAGGGCCCGGGGGAGGGTCTTTTCGGGGTGTTACTTATTGGGAAGATGGAAATGATAAGAGAATTTTATTTACCGGGGGTGATAATCTTTTTGCAGTAAATGCACGGACGGGAAAGCTTATTCCTGGATTCGGGATAAATGGAAAAGTAAGTATGAATGTGGGAATGAGAGACGATCCCGAAAAAATATCGATAAAGCCTACGTCGCCCGGTATTGTTTATAAAGATTTACTGATAATTGGAAGTGAAGTTTCAGAATTATATGGTGCACAGCCAGGTTATATACGAGCTTACAATGTAAGAACGGGCAAATTA
>Ga0163163_10000837_pt1 | contig 26169 bp, 19 predicted proteins | sample S65metaG_FD_119766 | JGI IMG/M metagenome (GOLD analysis project Ga0163163, IMG submission 119766) | Switchgrass rhizosphere microbial communities from Kellogg Biological Station, Michigan, USA - S6-5 metaG | ecosystem: Host-associated > Plants > Roots > Rhizosphere > Soil | place: USA...
AGTGCGGCGAGCATCACGCGGCTAGATATTTGCCGAAGGAGTGTGCGGCGCGAGCAAACGAGAGATTGCAATGATTGCAGAATCGAAGCCGGCGACATCACTCTACGATGTCGGGGCGGAGCAGATACGGACACGCGCTTCCTCGCAAATCATGTGGACCAGAACATGTGACGATTAAAAGAACGTCACGCTTGCGACTCGATCCATCGCGTGTCGCGCCCGCCATCAAACGCTTGTAGAAAAATCTTAGTTCCGCGCGCGAGTCTACATCGTGAGTGCGTGCGGCGCGTGATGTCGTTGTTCGCCGACGCAGCGCTGAATGTCTGCATATGCCGACATCCGCAAACGCAACGTGCAATTACCGGTTGCGCTACTGTTGTCGAGTCAACGGATGGGAGAACGGGTGGCCCGATCGATGGCGCCGATCGGGCCGGGCCACGGCGCGGACTGCCGTGCGCCCGGCTGGTCGATTCGTGAAACAGTCGGCTTGCGATGCGCGCCGCCGTGCGTGCACGATCGCTCACATGGATTCCATCGAAGCTGCAGTAATCGGCGGTGGTGTCGTCGGACTGGCCGTCGGCCGGGCGCTCGCCATGCAAGGAGTCGAGACGCTCGTGATCGAGCGCCACGCGCGGCCCGGCGAGGAGACCACGTCGCGCAACTCCGGCGTGATCCACTCCGGCATCTACTATCCCGCCGGCAGCCTGAAGGCGGCGGCGTGTGTACGCGGCCGGGAGCTGCTGTACCGGTACTGTGAGGAGCGCGGCATCAGGCACCAGCGCTGCGGCAAGATCGTCGTGGCAGGCGAGTCCCAGGTCGCGGCGCTGCAAGCGCTCTACAAGCGAGGCATCGTCAACGGGGTTCTCGACCTCGAGATGCTGGACCGCGCCCAGGTTGCGTCCCTCGAGCCTGCAGTTGTCTGTGCGGCAGGGTTGCTGTCTCCGTCCACCGGCATCATTGACGTGCACGAGCTGCTGCTCGCGCTGCTCGCGGACCTCGAGGCGCACGGCGGCGCATTGCTGCTGCAAGCCAATGTCGGTGCGATGCAGGCCGCGGACGACGGCATCGTGATGCAGGTCGACAGCGGCGGGACAACGAGCGAGCTGCAGTGCCGCTGGCTGGTGAACTGCGCCGGGCTCTCTGCGCCTCAAGTGCTGCGATCGCTCGCAGGCTATCCGCAGCAGCGATTGCGCGCGGCGTTCTACGCCAAGGGCAACTACTTCTCATGCCAGGGCGTACGTCCGTTCAAGAGGCTCGTATACCCGATGCCGAATGAAGCAGGGCTAGGCGTGCACGCGACGCTGGATCTGGACGGCACCACGCGCTTCGGCCCCGACGTGGAGTGGGTGGCCGAGCCGGACTATCGCGTCGATCCAGCTCGCGCCGAGTCGTTCTACGCCGCGATCCGTGAATATTGGCCGGACATTCCGCACGGCTCGTTGCAGCCGGCGTATGCGGGAGTGCGACCGAAGCTGGTGGGGCCTGGGGCGGCCGCGGGCGATTTCGAGATCGAAGGGCCTGCGGCGCACGGCGTGGCAGGGCTAGTTAACCTGCTCGGCATCGAGTCGCCCGGGCTCACATCCTCGCTGGCGCTGGCTGAGCGAGTCGCACAGCTCGCGCGCGCTGCCGCCTAATTGCGCTGGCCGGGACGTGTCTCAATGCCGAGGGCGGTTTTGTGCCTTGCGGTTCCGGAGCTTGTCGGGTCTCTTTACAGCCCCCCTTTGGTGGTATGGCTCGCAGTGCAATAACTCGTTGATGCGGGGGGAATTCATGGAGCAGGCACGGACCCTGCATTCATTTGGCCTAGGAGTCGCACCATGAGGGCTGCGACAAACGGACTCACCAGGGGAAACAAGAAATGCGAACTCTCTTCAAGGCGGTTCTGGCGACGGTGGCGCTGGCTGCGCCGTTCTACGCGAATGCAGTGCCGATCACGTGGACCTACTCAGGCCAGTGCGACGGCGGTGCCTGCGATGTGGTCCCAACGATCACCGGCGAATTGTCGGGCAACCCCGGTGCGTTCGGCCCCTCAAACGAGCTGAACGATTACTTCTTCCTGTTCGGCGATCTGACCAGCTACAGCTTCAACGTCGGCGGTTACGAGTTCAGCGGAACGCACGGCGACGGTTCGTACGAGCTGGACGCGTCCGGCAATATCGTCGGCGGCACCATGACTTTCGCCAACATTCTCAACCTCGAGTTCCTCGGCGTCGGCGCCGCCAGCTGGAGCATCGTCGATACGAATTGCAGCTTCTTCAAAGGCTGCTCAAGCACCCAGGCGTGGGGCACGGGCTCCTATACGAAGGTTCCCGAGCCGGCCACGCTGTCGTTGCTTGGCCTGGGACTGATCGGGCTCGGATTGATTCGTCGCCGCAAGGCTTGAAGCCGGGCGAGAGCCTGCTTCGTTCGAGATGAGAGAGCCCCGCTGACGCGGGGCTCTTGCTTTGGGCTCAGCCGTTTCGCGCCAGCACTCCCGCCAGCGCCGAGCGTGCTTTTTGCACGGCTTCGGGGATTCGCTCGAGAATCCAGCTTTCGACGCCCCGTGGCCGGCCTGCGAGGAACCACAAGGCCAGAACACCGAACAAGTAAACCGGCACTCCGATTGCTATGCAGATGATCAGCGAGCGCGCAGCCTCGCCGGTCGCAATGGCGCTCGTTGGGGCAGGCGGCCCGAAGGTACGCACGACCAGGTACATGACGGCTGCGCTGCAGATCGGTCGCCACACGGAGGATACGAACTGCCAGCCGCTCAGGTGCAGGAACCGGGTGATGATGATGAAATTGACCGGCAGCACGACTGTGCCAGCCGCGACGTACGCCCAGGCTGCGCCCTCGACCCCGTAGAACACCGTTGCGAACGACGCCAGCGGCAACAGAATGGCAACGTGCATGCCGTTGATCTTGACGAACACCTGATGCTGCCCGATCGCGAGGAACGCCGCATAGGCGTTGCTCTGCAGCACCTGAGTGATGCCGAAGAACGCCAGGATCTGCAGCAGGATGGCAACCTCGACCCAGGCTGGGCCGAGTACCAGGAGCACGAGAAACGAGGCGGTCGCAGCGACGCCCGCGACGGCTGGCACTGCGACGAGAGCGATCATGGCCATGACTGAAAGGTACTCACGGCCGAGCGCAGGCAGATCCTGCGCGAGTTTCACGTAGGCCGGCAGGATCGCGCGGTTGATCGGTGCAACGAGCTCGGTGCTGGGCATGTTGGAGATTTCGTGCGCCACGCTGAACACGCCGAGTGCAGACGGTCCGGCAAAGCGGCCGATCACGAAATCGGGGGAACGCTCGCGCAGGAAGCTGATGAAGTTCTGCGTCAGCAACCACTTCGAGACATGCAGCAGATCCTTGGCCGCCGCCAGCGAGAAGCGAGGTCGGAACGGATGGAGCACATAGCTCAGCCCGACGCCCGCTGCGCGACCGAGAACGATCCCCGCCACCAGCGCCCAGTAGCTGCGCCAGGCGAATGCCAGAGGGACGATGATTGCGAATCCGATGACCTTCTTGGCCAGCAGGAAGCGGAACTCCTTGTCGAACTGCATTTCCTTGCGGAAGTTGACGACACCAATGTTCTCCAGTCCCTGGATCATCGCGCCCGCTGCCAGCACGCACAGCACCGCCTTGACACGCGGCTCGTTGTAAAACGCAGCGACCGGGATGGCCATGAGGATCAGGCAGGTGCCGATGGCGAAGCCGGCCAGGGCGTTCAGGGTCCAGGCCGAGTCGTAATGTGCGCGGCTGGCGTCGGCGCGTTGAATCAGTGCGGTATCGACGCCGAACGCGCTGAACAGCTCGAGCAGCGCGATCACGGAAGTCGCCATCGCGACCAGACCGAAGTCGGCGGGGACCAGCAACCGTGCGAGCACCAGCATGCTCAGCACGCCGAGGCTGCGTTCCAGCACCTTGAAGCCGACCATCCAGACGACCCCATGGGCCATCTTGCGACGGATGTTCATGGCAGCAGCCGTTCCAGCAGGCTTCCACGCATGCGCGGCGACGTCATCGGGCGCTCAGGAGTGAGCGACTGCTGTCAGGGCGAGGATGAGTGCTTCGGTAGCAGCCAGGAACCAACCATCGACACGCACCAGGTTGCCGCTTGCATAGTCTTCCTGAATCGCTCGGCGGATCGTCATGCGCAGTTCGCTGTCCGTCCTTGCTCCTGCAAGCTCGAAACTTCTTTGGGGCCACGTCGCGGCGATGTGCTCGACTTCCAGCCGCACGACTTCGGAGTCGAGAATTCGCGCCGCCTGCTCCCGTTCGAGCCCGAGGGCGGCGAGCAGCCGGTCACGCTCGAGCGGCGCCAGCTCCAGCAATGCGCCGGCGGCACAGCAGATGCCGGCGGCACCCATTAGGGCCTGTCTCAGGAACAGCCGGCGCCCCACAGTCGTCGGTCGAGTTGCGTCCTTCATGACATGATCTGCTTGAGGTGCCGCGCCAATCTTACGCTCAGCGCGACGATCGTCACTGTGGGGTTCGAGCTGCTGATGGTCGGGAAGACGGACGAACCCGTGACGTAGAGATTGGCGAGGCCGTGGACGCGCAGGTCGGCATCCACGACACCTTGGTGCGGGTCCGCATGCATGCGCGTCGTGCCGCAATGGTGCCAGCTGCTCTGCATGTGCAGGGGCCACTCGGTCGCCTCCAGATCCAGAGTGACTCGCAGCCGGCCCACGTTGCCCGCACCGAGTGCCTGGGCGATCCGCCGGACAGCTACCTTGAGAGTATGGCGATCGAGGTCCCCCAGCCGCCATTCGAGGCGGGCCATCGGCATGCCGAGCGCATCCTTGTTGCCGGCCAGCGTAACGCGACTCGACGGATTGGGCGCCTGCTCCTGAGTGCTCATGAGCTCGTAGTACGACTCCAGGTTGGATTCCTTGCCGAAGGCAGCCGAGGCTGCGTCGCTCAGGTTTCGATAGAGGCTGGACAGCGTTTCCTTGACCTGACGGAAGCGCGATTCCTCGCCGGTGTCCGACTGCACCGGCATGTAGTACCGCTCGCTGTGCAGGAAGTGATCGCTGAAGTACGTCGGCTGTACTTCGGCGCTGTAGTTGAGCGTGCCCTCGCTGCGTTGGACTGCAGGATCGAGGTCGAGCAGCCCCATTACGGAGGCGAGGCGCCCGCCTTTGCGCAGCGGCCTGCGCGCGATGGTGCGATTCTCACGCGAGTACAGCTTGAAACTGGTGTCCTTCGACAATGGGACGATCGCGGCCGTGTCGAGATTGATGTGATCCCCGAAGTAGCGACCCACGATGTCGTGATCGTTGCCGACGCCGCGCTGCATGACCTGGTTCGACGCGAGCAGCAGGCGCGCGTTTTCGATGCCGCCGACCGCGAGGACGTACGTGCGCGCCTTGACCGTGAAACGGTTGCCGCTGAGCGTGGCGACGTCCAGGCGCGCAATCGTCTTGCCGTTCGCGTCCGGGCGAATGCTCGTGACGTTGGAGTTGAGGTACAGGCTGATGTTCGGCGCCTTCACGACCGCGTCCCGGTAACGCACGCCGAAGCGGGTCGGCGGACTGAATTGAATCAGGCGGGTGCGCACGTCGTTGCCCAGAGGCAGAGGCGGCGTCTGCGCCAGGTCCCACTGATTCGGCTCGTAGTCGGGCGGCCCGACCTGACAGAGCTCCTGAGCGTGCTCGTAATACTGCGCGACCTCGGCATGCGTGATCGGCCAGCCGCTGTGCGGCACCCAGGGTCGTGCCTCGAAGTCGATCGGATCGAAAGCGCGGCAGAATCCGCCCCAGTGACCCGTCGTACCGCCGAAGAAGCGCAGCCGGCTGATTTCGAGCGGGAAGGTCGGCAGGCCGACGACTTCGCCGCGCGCCAGAGCCTGGGTCTGCGGATCTGGATCGAAGCCGCCGCTTTCGAGGATCAGCACCGACATGGGGCTGCCGGCCAGCTCGAGCGCCATCGAGATGCCGGCCGCGCCGGCGCCGATTATGCAAAGATCGGCCGCGAGCTCGGTATCACGCGGTACGGCACGGCCGTCGAAATGCATGGATCGATGAAACCTTGTCGGAATTATTCGCAGATGATGCGACCAGCGGCCAGCGACGCATCGTGACCTTCGTCACAAAGTTCTTTCCATCGTCCCTCTGGCAGCAGCCGGAATTTACCACGTGGCGCTACGCTGCTAGTCTGCAGTGCCTGGGGAGCGGATAAAAAACATCGTGACGAAGCTGGGTCCCATCGTCCGCCTCGCGCTGCTCGGTGGCAGCGCGTGCTTCGCGGCGCTGGCTGCTTTCATCGCGGCTCGCTCGGTTCGCTATACGCCCGTTGGCGCGACAGTTGCGGTCGGCACCCTGCTGGCGGTGACGCTCGTGCTGGCGTACGCGGCCATCCGCTTTCGCGCTCCGACCAGATTTCGCATCGTGCGCGAGCTCGCGATGGTGGCGATCGGCCTGCTGGTCGTCGAATTCATGATCGCCGTCGTTGCCCCTCCCACTCCCAGCCGGCAAGTCGAGCGCATGCGCGCGGCGCAACGCATGGGTCTGCCGTTCGACGGGCGAACGAAGTCGCAGGTCATCAGCGACCTGCAGGCGCAAGGGCAATCGGTACTGCCAGGGATGGCGCGCGATTGGGTGCGCCTCGCCTCTGTGCGCCAGCAGCTACCGGACGGGCTGTTTCCTCTCGGCAATGCCAGCATGTCGCGCATCGTCGAGTGCAACGAGGGCGGCGCGTATGTGTTTTACGACAGCGACGAATTCGGCTTCAACAATCCGCGAGGGATCCTGGCATCCCGCCGCGTCGACGTCGCGCTCGTCGGCGAGTCGTTCGCGGTCGGCCACTGTGTGCCGCCCGATCGCAACCTGGCCACAGTGATCCGTCAAACGTACCCGCGCACCGTCAACCTCGGTATCGCCGGCACCAGCACGCTCAGCATGCTCGGCGCTTTTCGTGAGTATGTCGAGCCGGTGCGGCCGCCATTGGTGCTGTGGGTCATCAACGCCAATACCGTCGACTCCTGGCACGAGTTGGAGGATCCGGTGCTCGCCAGGTATCTCGAGAGTGGATTCAGGCAGGGATTGATGGACCGGCAGGCTGAAGTGGATCGCGCCTGGCGCGACATCGCGGTGGGCGTTCAGTACGAGTTCGACAGACGTAGTCTCGCCATCATCAAGGAGGCTGAGGACGAGCGCTTCGACAACCTTCTGACGCTGCCGCGACTGCGCGAACGGCTGCGGCTCGATGCTCCATTGCAGCGCCCGCCCGAGCCGGTCGATCTGTCGTTGTTCCAACGCGTGGTGCACATGGCCCGGGAGACGACGCTCGGCTGGGGCGGTGATTTCGTCGTCGTGATCATGCCGCTCTACGAAGACGTCGTGGTGCGGCAAATGTCCTCATCACAGCGTCACGAGCATCTCGCCCAGGTGCTGCGTGACGAGGGCATCGAGGTCATCGATACCGCGGCGGTATTCGCCAGCCATCGTGACCCCGCCAGCCTCTACACGATGCGCATCAACAACCACCCGGACGTCGCCGGGCATCAGCTGATCGGCCGCACGATCGTCGACGAGCTGAACAAGCGTCGGCTGCCAAAGCTCAGCGCGCGCCATTAGTCCGTCCCGTGTCAGTCATCGCGAGGAATCGCTAGGTGTCCACAGAGATCATGGCGCGAATTCACAAGACATTTACCTCCGTCTTCGGTCCGCGCGTCCCGTTCGGCGCCGAGCTGCGTCGTGTCGATGAGCCCCGCTGGACTTCGCTCAAGCACGTCGAGCTCATCATTGCCCTCGAGCAGGAGTTCGGCGTGCGTTTCGACGGCGCCGACGCCACGGACATGATCAGCATCCCGATCGTGACGGAGCGCATCCGTCAGCGCGTCAAGTGAGTGCGTCACTCGACCAGCATCTCGAACTCGCCGTGCTGATCCGCGCGGTCGAAGAGCGGCTCTTGCGACTATTCGCCGAGGGCAAGGTCGCCGGCACTACTCATACGTGCATCGGCCAGGAATTGTCCGCAGTGATGTTGGCCGACAGCCTTGATCGCGAGCGCGACATCATTTTTTCCAATCATCGCTGCCATGGTCACTTCATCGCCTGGACCGGCGATGTGGAAGGACTCATCGCCGAAGTGATGGGGCGTCGGACGGGCGTTTGCCGGGGGATCGGCGGCAGTCAGCACCTGTGCGGCCGGCAATTCTTCAGCAACGGCGTGCAAGGGGGCATAGTCCCGGTCAGCGCGGGCATCGCTTATGCGCAAAAGCTGTCACAGAGCGGTGGCATCGTCGCCGTTTGTGTTGGCGATGGCACGCTGGGCGAGGGTGTCGTGTACGAGACCTTCAACATCGCATCCAAGTGGGGACTGCCGCTGCTGATCATGCTCGAGAACAATCTGTATGCACAGTCGACCTCGCAGCGCGAGACCCTCGCTGGTGACATCTGTGCGCGAGCAGAGGCCTTCGGCATTTGCACGTCTTCTGGCAGCACTTGGGAGCATGAGGCGCTCGGTGCAACCATGCGCGCCGCGGCGGACCACGTCCGCACGACCTGCTCGCCGGCGTTCGTGCGCGTGGATACTTATCGTCTCGCGGCACATTCGAAAGGGGATGACGATCGCGACAGCGGGGAGATCCGTCACTACGCCGAGCGCGATCCGGTCAACCGTTTCATCTCGTCACTCGGCGGCCAGCACGAGCGCGTACGCGCAGCCCATGAGCGCGTCGAGCGGGCAGTTGCGAGCGCCAGCAGCGAGGCCGCACATACAAAGCCCGCCGCACTGAGTGCGCTCACGCACGGCAGCCTCTCGGCCGTCACGCAGGTCGAACCTGGAACCCAGCTCGAGGCGATCAATCGGGCGCTCCGCAAGTGGTTGCGAGACGATGAGCGCGTCATCTTGCTAGGCGAGGATCTGCGCTCCCCATACGGCGGTGCCTTCAAGGCCACGCGCGGGCTGTCGGACGAGTTTCCTCAGCGTGTGATCAATACACCTATCAGCGAGGCCGGTATCGTAGGCATCGGCAACGGACTTGCGCTGGGCGGACGGCGGCCGGTCGTCGAGATCATGTTCGGCGATTTTCTCGCCTTGTGTTTCGACCAGCTGCTCAACCACGCTGCCAAGTTCCGCGGCATGTACGCGGAGCAGGTGACAGCGCCGCTGCTCGTGCGAGCACCGATGGGCGGCGGGCGCGGCTACGGGCCGACCCACAGCCAGAACATCGAGAAGCATTTCGCTGGCGTGCCGGGACTTGTCGTTGCCATCCTGCACGCGCGCACGCGCGTCGACGCTATGTACGAGGCGCTGCGCACCGTCGACGATCCGGTGCTTCTGATCGAGAACAAGCTCCTGTATCGCGAGCGTGCAGATGCAGCGCTACCCGAAGGCTATGCACGCCTCGAGTCGGCAGCGCTGCTGCCGACGACAGTGCTGAGGCCGCCCGGTCAGCCGGACATCACGATCGTCGCCTTTGGGCGGATGAGCGGCATCGCGGAGCAGGCAGCCGCCGCGCTCGCTGCGCGCGAGGAGATCGCGCTGGAACTGCTGTTCCCGCTGTCGGTGTCGCCGCTCGATATCGAACCCATACGCGAGTCGGTGACGCGGACCGGACGATTGCTGGTGATCGAGGAAGGTGCGGAAGGATTCGACCTGGCTGCGGAAGTGATTGCTGGCGTCGCGCTCGGTTACCGAGGCAGCGCGCCGCTGCGAGTGCGGCGCCTCGCCGCGCACGCTGCGCCGATCCCGAGTTCCATCGATCTGGAGCGCATGGTTCTGCCCGATCAGGATGACATCTACGAGCTGTGCCTGGAGCTCTTCGATGCCTGACCTGTCGCCACTGCTGGTGCCGCAGATGAACGTCAACGACGAGCACGCGGTGATCGTCGCCTGGCACGTTGGCTCGGGAGCTCGCGTGGCGGCGGAGCAGGTCATTGCGACGCTGGAGACGAGCAAGGCGACCTTCGATGTCCATGCGGATCGCGCCGGCTTCCTCGTCTATGAGCACGCTGTCAAGAGTCTGGTACAGGTGGGGACGCCGCTCGCGTGGATCGCAGATCAGGCCGACGCGCAGCCGCCGCAGGAAGGCTCGTCACCGGTTGCAAGCAGCGGGTCCGCGGGTGACGGCGACGAACGTTTTACGCGCAAGGCGCTGCGGCGCATGCGTGAGCTCGGGCTGACGGTTGCGGATTTCTCAGGGCAAGGCCGCATCGAGCTGTCGGAAGTCGAGGCCGCGGCGGCGCGCCGAGGTGCCGGTCGTGCGAGCGCTGAGCGCTTTGACGGAGCCGAGCCGATCGAGGAGAGCACATCGAAGCTCGCGGAGGCTGCGCGCCTGACGGACGTGTATCGAGCCGTGGTCCCGAGCATGGTCACGGTCTCCGTGCCGTGCGATAGCGTGCGCGCTCGAATGCAAAGTCTGCGCGACGAGGACGGAGCACCGTTCAGCCTGCTCGAACTCGTGATCCACGAAGCTGCCGCGTTGCTCGGCGACTATCCCGATCTCAATGGGTTTTTCGCGTCGGGCCGTGGTTGGCGCTATCGGGATATCGCCATTGGCTTTGCGGTGAACGCCGGCCGGGGCCTGAAGGTGCCGGTCGTGCAGGCGTCGCATCTGCATTCGCGCCTGAGCGTTGCGCGCGCAGTCCGGGAGCTCTCGCTTTGCTATTTCCGCAACGAGCTCAAGATGGACGACGTGATCGGCGGCACCTTCACCGTGACCGATCTTTCGTCATATGGTGTGACTCACTTCATACCGGTGCTCAACGATCGGCAGGCGGCGATACTCGGCATCTGCGCCGAACGCCCGGGGACCGGTCACCAGGATCTCGTGCTGAGCTTCGATCACCGCATTTCGGATGGCATGCGTGCGGCCGCTTTCCTCGGCGAGCTGCGTGACCACCTTTTGTCGACGTCGGACGTATAAAGAGAGCGGTCGAGCAACTGGTACGCAGACATGCTGTTCAACTCACCGACATTCATCGTCTTCCTGTTCGTCGTGTTCTGCCTGTATTGGGCGATCGGACGGCGGCGGCCGCAGAACGTGCTGCTGCTCGCCGCCAGCTACCTCTTCTACGGTGCGTGGAGCTGGAAATTCCTGCTGCTGCTGATGGCCAGCACGCTGGTCGACTTCGGCGTCGGCCGGCTGGTCGCCGCCACGCAGGACGTGAAGCGCAGGCGCGCATTGCTGATTACCAGTGTGGCGGTGAATCTGGGATTCCTCGGCTTCTTCAAGTACTACGGGTTCTTCGTCAGCGAAGCCGTCCAGCTGCTCAACGCTATCGGCTTTCAGGCCCACGTGCGCACGCTGGAGATCGTGCTGCCGGTCGGTATTTCCTTCTACACGTTCCAGAGCCTGAGCTACGTCGTCGATGTCTACCGCGGCAAGCTCGCTGCCGAGCGCAGTTTGCTCGACTATGCGCTCTACGTGGCATTCTTCCCGCAGCTCGTGGCAGGTCCGATCGAGCGTGCGACGCATCTGCTGCCGCAGTTCAAGCGCGAGCGGATGTTCGCGGGGACTGCGTTCGAAAGCGGCCTGCAGCTGATCGTCTGGGGCTTGTTCAAGAAGATCGTGATAGCGGACAACCTCGCCCCGTACGTGAACGCGGTCTACGCGGATCCGACGGCCTATTCGGGCACGACGTTGCTCAGCGCGACGGTGTTCTTCGCCTTCCAGATCTATTGCGATTTCTCCGGTTATTCGGACACTGCGCGCGGCACTGCGCGCACCCTCGGCTTCGAGCTGATACGCAACTTCGACTTCCCGTACTTTTCCCGCAATCCGGTCGAGTTCTGGCGCCGCTGGCACATCAGCCTGTCACAATGGTTTCAGGACTATCTCTACTTCCCGCTCGCCATGCGCTTCATGCGCCAGGGCGGCTGGGCGAGCAAGTACAAGGCACACATCATCTCCATGGGTCTCATCGGTCTGTGGCACGGTGCGAACTGGACCTTCCTGGTCTTCGGCCTGTACTGGGGCGTGGTAATCGCGGGCTACCTGGCGATTTCCGAACGCTGGGCTGCGGCGGACGAGGGGAGTTGGTCGAATCGCGTGGCAGGCGCGCGCTGGCTCGCCCCGATCTCGGTCGTCACGATGTTCGCAATCGTCTGCCTCGGCTGGATACTGTTTCGTGCGACGTCGCTGTCGCAGGTCTGGCTGATTCTCACGGGCATGCTTTCGCCCGACGGGATCGCCGGCGTCGAGCGCGTCGGCGTTCTGCAGGCCCGTTATCTCTGGCTGCTGATCGGCGGGCTGTACCTGGCGGAGTTCCTCTATCGGAACACGCAGCAGCTCGCGTCGACTCTCATGGGCGGTGAAGTGCGACGACTGGTGGTGCGGCATGCGTTGTTCGGTGCGGCCGTGCTGTCCTACGTCGTGGCCCAGAACGGGCTTGCGCAACCGTTCATCTATTTCCAGTTCTGAATACGACTCATGTCTGCCATTTTGCCCGCAACCCCTGCCCCCGAAACGTGTGAGGCTCCCGCCGCGCTCGCGTTTCCAAGTGCGCTGCTCGTAGCCCGCGACTACTTTCCGCCGCAAATAGGCGGAATCTCCACGATGATGGAACGGCTGGTCATGCATGCAGCCTCGCCGAATCTGCGCTGCCTGGTCGGCATCCCGGGCGCGACTCATCTCGAGACGACGCAGGGTCGAGCGCGAGTCTATCGGGCAGCTGCGGCGTTTCGGCTGTTCACGCCATTCGACTACGTGGTGATGCCCGCGTTGCTCGCCGCCCTCAAGCGTCGCCATCAGATCCGCGCGCTCATACTTGCGACCAGCACCGAAGGCCACATTGGCCTGCTGGCGCGCAGCGCGCTCAGGCTGCCGTTCATCATGTTTGCTCACGGCAACGAGATACTCTCGCTGCGCGAGACGGAGTGGCAGCGGCCGCTCGCAGCGCTGAGGAGTGCGAGTGCAGTGCTCGCGAACAGTCGCTACACCGCCGGTTTGTTGCACCAGCTGGGCGTGCTGCCGGCCCGCGTGCGGGTCGTTCACCCAGGCTGCGATACGGATCGATTCTCGCCCAATGCAGCCCGAGCGGCCGCATATCGCGAACGGTTACGCATCGAGCCGAACCGCTTCATGTTGTTGACCGTGGCCAACATGGTCGAGCGCAAGGGGCACGACATGGTGCTGCGGGCGATCGCGAAGCTGCGCCACACGATTCCTCGGCTGATCTACGTCATTGCTGGCGAAGGGGCACAGGAGCCGATCCTGAAGCGCTTGGCAGGGGAGCTGGGAGTGAGCGACTGCGTGCGCTTCCTCGGCAGCGTGCCGGCGCAGGATCTGCCTGACCTGTATGCCGCCTGCGATGTCTTTGTGATGCCGGCGCGATTTCGGGACAGCGACAACGATGTCGAGGGCTTCGGGCTCGTGTACGTCGAGGCGAGTGCTTGTGAACGACCGGTCATCGGCGGGCGCTCCGGCGGTGTCGAGGATGCGATCGTGGACGGCAAGACGGGTCTGCTGGTCGATCCGCGAGACGTCGACGAGCTTGCAGCGTCCATCGAAAGGCTGTGGCGTCATCCCGAGCTGCGAGCCAGTCTCGGTCGGTCAGGCCGGCGCCGCGCCGAGACAGAGCTCACGTGGGAGCATTTCGCCGGGCACGTTTGCGCGGCGCTGCATGATGCGACGCGCGACTCGCCGCGGAAGCGCTAGCGCTGCTTGAAGTCTTCCGGCGTCAGCTGATGACGCGCGAGCAGCTTGTAGAAGTCGGTGCGATTGCGCTTCGCGAGCCGTGCCGCCTGGCTGACGTTACCTCCCGTGATCTGCAGGATCTGCGACAGGTAATTGCGCGTGAACTCGTCGCGCGCTTCGTCGAAGGAGGGCAGACGCGTCGGACCGCCGCCCAGCGCCGCCTGCACCAGCTCGGCACTCATGATCGGACTGGTTGCCAACGCGACGTTCTGCCGCACGACGTTTTCCAGCTGCCGCACGTTGCCGGGCCAATCTGCGCTGACCAGCAGCTCGACGGCTTCCGGCGCGTAGATGTGGCGCTGTTGGCTGCTCTCCTGCGCGATCTTCTCGAGGAAGTGCGAGACCAGCAGCGGCACGTCTTCGCGACGCTTGTTGAGCGACGGCATCTCGATGTGCACGACGTTCAGTCGATAGTAGAGATCCTCGCGGAAATGTCCGCCCATGATCAGCTGCTTCAGATCACGGTGCGTGGCGGAGATGATGCGCACGTTCACCGTCGTTGCCTCAGTGCTGCCGACCGGGCGCACCTGGTTCTCCTGCAGCACGCGCAACAGCTTCACTTGCAGACGCATCGGCATGTCGCCGATCTCATCGAGCATCAGCGTGCCGCCGTCGGCAGCCTGGAACAGACCGCGGTGCTCGCGGATCGCGCCGGTGAAGGCGCCTTTGACGTGACCGAACAGCTCGCTCTCGAGCAGGTTCTCGGCCATCGCGCTGCAATTGATGGCGACGAACGGCCGGTTGCGACGCGGGCTCGCGCGATGGATCGCGCGTGCCAGCAGCTCTTTGCCGGTGCCGCTCTCGCCAGTGATCATGACGCGCGCGTCGGTGCCCGCGACCATGTGTGCCTGAGCCAGCCGCTCTTCCATGACCGCGCTGCGTGTAACGATCTCGCTGCGCCAATCTTCGGTCGTGTCGGCGAAGCCGGAAACCTTCAGCGCCTTGCCGACCTGATCGAGCAGTTCCTGCTTGTCGACCGGCTTGGTGAGGAACGCGAACGCGCCGCTCTGCGTGGCCTGCACCGCATCCGGAATCGTGCCATGCGCGGTAAGAATGATGACGCGCAGCCCGGGCGCGCGGCTCTGGATTTCCTTGAGCAGACCGATGCCGTCCATCTGGTCCATGCGCAAGTCGGTGATGACGAGATCGGGACGCACGCGTCCCAGCGCCGCGAGTGCCGCGGCCGCGCTCTCGACTGCATCGACTTCGTAATTTTCCGCGCGCAGACGGATCGTGAGCAGCCGCAGCAGCCCAGGATCGTCGTCAACGACTAGTAGACGAGCTTTGCGTTTCACTTGAGTTGGCATCGCGACTGCCAGGGGGCGTGGGACTGCGTTCAATGATGGACCTCTCGATTTCTTTGATCGCATCCAGCTTCTGCTGGGCCTCGGCGAGCTGGCGACGCAGACGCGCGTTTTCCTCAAGTTGCGCTTGCACCCGCTTATCCGAGTTTGCCTGCGACCGGCCGCGGTCGTCGAGTGTCGCCAGCAGCCGACGATTCTCAGCTTCGAGCTTCAGGCGCGTGTTCGTCTCGTGCAGCAACACTTGAGCGAATACACGTTCCTCCTGCGTCATTCGTTCCGGCGTGGCGAGCAACGTTTCCAGCAGCCGCTTGCCTTCTTGCGCGTTGCTCGCCGGATGTCCAGGAGTTACACGCGCAACCGCATAACGCAGCGTGCTCGCGGTCGTCGGCGCGCGTGTGTATTCGCGTTCGACTTCGTAGAACACGTCCGCTTGTCGCGCCGGATCGGGGCTCGCGAGTCCCTCCATCGTGTCGAGGTACGCGCGCAGTCCGCTCGCGGAGATCTGTGCCGGCGCCACGATCGGCGCGGGCAGCGGCTCGCTGCCGAGCTTGTCCGTGAGCCCGCAACCGCCGAGGGCGGTCAGCAGACTCGCAACGAAGCAGCAGCGAGCGAGCATGGTCAAGCCGGCTCCGCTTCGAGTGCCGGTGCGAGCGGCAGACGAATGCGAAAGTGCGCGCCGGGGAACACGCCGTCCAAAATCTCCACCGAGCCTCCGTGGGCCTGCACGAATTCCGAGACGACCGACAGGCCGATGCCAGTGCCTTTGAGATGCCCGGCCGTGGGGGCGCGGCCCGAGTAGAACGCCTCGAAAATGGCGCCGCGCTCTTCCTTGGTGATACCCGGCCCGGTATCGGCCACGTCGAGCACCAGCAGGTCCTTGTCCGCGTGCGCGTGAATGAAAATCGTACCGCCGCGCGGACTGTATTTGAGTGCGTTCGACAACAGATTATCCAGGATCAGTTTCAGCTTTGCCCGATCGGCGCGCAACTCCACGTCCTGCACCTTGAGATCGAGATGCACGCGTTGTGCGAGCAAGGTGAGCTGATGCGTCTCGAGCGCCGACTTGATCAGCGGCCGCAGCCGGAACTCGCTGATCTCCAGCCCCGAGTGCCGCGCCTGCCAGGCGCTGAACGACAACAGGTTCTCGATCAGCTGCTGCAGCTTGATGCCGTTGTCGCGCAGGATCGTCGTCACCTCGCGCTGTGCGCTGTCCAGCTCACCGACCGCGCCGTCCATCAACAGTTCCGTGCCTTCGCGAATGCTGGCGAGCGGCGTCTTCAGCTCGTGCGACATGTGCCGCAGGAAGCGGTTGCGCTCCTGCGCGAGCTCCAGCAGCCGCATGCGCAGCCACTCGAGCTGGCGACCGAGGTTGACCAGGTCGGTCGGGCCGCGCACGCCGATCGGCTTCGAGAACGTGCCCTTGCCGAGCTGGCTGATGGCGCTGTCGATCGCGCGGATCGGGCGCATCAGCAGGAACGTGAACACGGTGACCAGCAGCGCCGTCAGCAGGATCAGCGCGGCCGACTGCCAGAACAGATACTGCTGGGTCTCGGCGGTCGTGGCCTGCAGGCGCGAGAGCCCGGTTTCGATGCGCTCGCCAGTGGAGGCGGACAGCTCGAACGCTGCGTCCCACATCGGTGCAATCGCTTCGACCGCATCGCGCACCAGTTCCGGTGCCACAGTTCCCCTCGCCAGCAACGCGGTGTCGACTCGACGCAGCGATTGCCGCAGTTCCTGGATCTGCTTCTGGCGCGCGCTATCGGGAGCAGCGGTCTCGATGTTGTTCAGGATGACCAGCAGGCGCTCGCGGCTGTCGCGATAGACCTCGGTCAGGCCGGGATCGTTGAGCACCTGATACAGCTTGGCGCTGCGCTCGATCGACGCGATCTGCTGGAACAGTTGCTGCGTCAAGTGGGCGGTCTCGACGCCGCTGCGAACCAGCGCCGCGCTCTCCTCGGACAGCGCCCGCACCTTGGTCGCGGCAATCACGACCGCGAGCAGCAATGGGACGGAAACCAGCGCGAAGCCGGTCAGCATCAAGCTGCTCAGGGACTTGGGGCGGGGCAGGCGCATCTGCAGCGCATTCTAGCGCTTTAACATAGCCTGGGGCTTGTGGCGCGCGTCGCATTCCGCGCGGCCTGTAACCACTTTTCCGCTAGGAATTTCGCTGCAATTGCGGCTCGCGCTGCAGCCGCCGCTCCCACTCGAGCTGCGAGCGCACGATCGCTTCCAGGTTGTCATGCCGCGGCGACCAGCCGAGGACCTGACGGACACGTTCGGCCCGGGCGATCAGCGACGGCGGATCCCCCGCGCGCCGCGGCTGTTCGATCGTCTTGAGCGGCCGGCCATTCAGCCGGTCGACCATCGCGATCACTTCGCGGACGCTGTAGCCGTGGCCGTAGCCGCAGTTCAGCGTCGTCGACGTGCCGCCCCGGCGCAGGTAGTCGAGCGCGTTGAGATGCGCAGCGGCGAGGTCCTCGACGTGAATGTAGTCGCGCACGCCGGTGCCATCCGGCGTCGCATAGTCGGTGCCGAAGATCGCGACGTGCGGACGCTTGCCGACCGCGACCTCGCACGCGACCTTGGTGAGCAGCGTGCCGTCGATCGTCGACTGCCCGATGCGCCCACCCGGATCCGAGCCCGCTACGTTGAAGTAGCGCAGCACCACGTAGCGCAGTGCAGTCGCCGCGCCGACGTCGCGCAGCATCCACTCGCTCATCAGCTTCGAAGTGCCGTAAGGGTTGATCGGCGCGGTCGGCGAATCCTCGGCCGCGACGCCGCCGGCGGGAACACCGTACACGGCGGCAGTTGAAGAAAATACGAAATGCTTGACCGCGGCCTCCTGGCAGCACTGCAGGAGATTGCGAGTCGCGCAGGTATTGTTACCGTAGTACTTCAGTGGATTGGCGACGGACTCCGGCACGACTGTGTTGGCCGCGAAGTGCATTACCGTATCCACCCCGCGCTCGCGCAGCAGGCGTGCGACCAGTTCACGATCGCCCACGTCGCCGACCACCAGTTCGCCGTGGACGACCGCTGAGCGGAAGCCCGAGACGAGCGTGTCGAGCACGACTACCTTTTCTTTGCGTTCGCCGAGCTGGCGGACGACATGGCTGCCGATGTACCCGGCGCCGCCGGTCACGAGAATTGTCATGATGAAGAAGTATCCGTCATAGCAGATAAGTTCCACAATTCGCGCATGAGCCCTTCCTTGATGAGTCATGACAAGCGGGTGAGCCCGCATCCGTACGACCGTCTCACGCCCGACGTCATCATCGCGGCGGTGGAGTCGCTGGGCTACGTCTCGGACCGTCGCATCCTCGCATTGAACAGCTACGAGAATCGCGTTTACCAGGTCGGCGTCGAGCGCGGCGCGCCGCTGGTGGTGAAGTTTTACAGACCGCAGCGCTGGAGCACGGCGGCGATCGTCGAGGAGCACGGCTTCGCGCTCGAACTCGCGGCGGCGGAAATTCCCGTGGTGCCGCCGCAGGTGCAGGACGGCCGCACGCTGTTCGAATACGACAGGTTCTCCTTCGCGGTGTTCGAGCGGCGCGGCGGACGCTGGCCGGAACTCGGCACGCGCACCGAGCGCGAATGGATGGGCCGCTTTCTCGGCCGCATCCACCTGATCGGCAAGCGGCAGCGCTTCCGTCATCGCGGCCGCATCGAGATCGAGCGTCTCGGGCACGAGCCGCGCGACTACCTGCTGGCGCACGACTGGATCCCGCCGCACTTACAAACCGCGTACGAATCGCTGACTGCAGATCTGCTCAATGAAATCCACGCAGCGTTCGACGCTGCACAGGGCGTTGCCGAGGTGCGGCTGCATGGCGATTGTCATCGCGGCAACGTGCTGTGGACCGACACCGGTCCGCACTTCGTCGATCTCGACGATTGCCTGATGGGCCCGCCGGTCCAGGATCTGTGGATGCTGCTGTCCGGCTCGCGTCGCGAGATGAGCGAGCAACTCGCGCACTTGCTCGAAGGCTACTCGCACTTCGCGACTTTCGATGCGCGCGAGCTGGTGCTGGTCGAAAGCCTGCGCACATTACGCATGATCCATTATTCGGCGTGGCTGGCGCGCCGCTGGACCGACCCGGCGTTCCCGGCTGCATTCCCCTGGTTCATCGAGCCGCGCTACTGGGAGAACCAGATCCTGGCGCTACGCGAGCAGCTGGCTGCGATTGCGGAAGGACCGCTCGAGCTATAGACGCCCGGCGCAACTGCGACCTGCTTGGTTTTCGTCCGAGCGCGCGCTGTGGTAGGTTCGGCGCGCCCTGGAATGGACCGACTTCCCGCATCCCATGAATTCGCCACATTCACGACTGGTTCGATCGGCGACCGCCTTGGTGCTCGCCAGCCTGGTGTTATCCGCGTGTGGCGGTGGTGGTGGCGGCGGCGGCAGCACGCCTCCGCCGGTTAGCGTCACGATCAGCGGCCGCATCACGTTCGATCGCATCGGCTTCGACGCGACACTGGGCAACGGCCTCAATCCGACTGCGCCCGTCGAATCGCCGGCGAGACAAGTGACGGTACAGGCGATCGATGCCGGCAACAGTTCTGTGCTGGCCACGGCGACCACCGATACCAACGGCAATTACTCGGTGAGCGTGCCGTCCGGTCGCAATCTGTTCATCCGCGCGCGTGCCGAGATGGTGAAGTCCGACGCCGCGCCGACCTGGAATTTTTCCGTTCGCAACAACACTACGGCTGGCACCAACGATGCGCTGTATGCGCTCGATGGCAGTCCGGCCAGCAGCGGCACTGCGGACAGCACTCGCAACCTGCGCGCAGCGACAGGTTTCGGCACGACGAGCTACACCGGCACGCGCGCGGCCGCGCCATTCGCGATTCTCGACACTGCGTATCGCGCCAAGGAGCTGGTGCTGAGTGCCGCGCCCAGCACGGAGTTCCCCGAGCTGCGAATGTTCTGGAGCGATCAGAACCGGCCGACCGCTAACCGCTTCTGCCCGGACACCGGCGACATCGGTACGACCAGCTATCAGGTATTCGGGACCAACGACCGCGACTCCTGCAATCAAACGAACAGCGACGGCATCTACATCCTCGGTGACTTCGCCAACGGCGCCGGCGATACGGACGAGTTCGATCAGTCGGTGATCGCGCACGAGTTCGGTCACTACGTCGAAGACAAATTCGGCCGCTCCGATTCCATCGGCGGCCAGCACGGTAACGACCTGCCGCTCGACCTGCGCGTGGCGTTCGGCGAAGGCTGGGGCGACGCCTTTTCCGGCATGGTCCTCGGCAACTCGGTCTATCGCGATTCGCAGCAGGGCGTGACGGACGACTTCTCTTTCGATCTCGAAGCGGACGCCGACGCCAGCAATGGGGCCACCGAGGGCTGGTTCTCGGAGTTCTCGGTCGGCGAGATTCTGTGGGACCTGTTCGACCCGGCCAACGAGCCCGGCGACACCGTGGCGCTCGGTTTCACGCCGATCTTCACGGCAATAACCAGCCAAATGCTCAAGGACACGGATGCGCTGACCAGCATCTTCACATTCGCCGACGCGCTGCGTGCTGGTACGCCGAGCGCAGCGGCGGGGCTCGACGATCTGCTTGCGGGCGAGAACATTCACGGCACCGACGATTTCGGTGCCGGCGAGAGCAATGCCGGCGGCGCGACGGGCATCCTGCCGATTTACAAGACGATCATGCTCAATCAGCCGATCTCGGTCTGTAGTCGCTCGCCATTCGGGGACGACACCACGAACAAGCTGGGCAATCGCGTTTTCATACGATTCGACAATGACACCTCGCGAGCGGTTGCGATCCAGGTCGATGGCGCGCCGGCGCCCATGGACCCCACCACAACCTTCGCTACGGACCCGGATGTTTTCGTTCTACGGCGTGGTGGGCTGGTCCAGTTCGGTGCGAGTACTCCGGCGGGCAATGCACCACACAGCACGCCTGGTCACGAGACCATCTCGCAGTTCGTGCTTGCCGCCGGTACCGTCATCATCGAGGTCTACGACTTCGAGATGAGCTTGGTCACCAACCCGCAGCCGCGCTGCATGACCGTGCAGATCACGGGGAATTGAGCATGATCAGGATGAACCGCTTAGTCGTTGTTGTTTCGATCGCCGGCCTCGCGCTGGCAGCCTGCGGCTCGGACGATCCGGATCCGACTGGGGCCGGGCCGAAACCCGTAGCGAAGCAGGCGCCGGCGGATCCGCTCGCGCGCATGGCGCACGCGGTCGGCAACGGCAAGCCGGGCGCAGCCGTCCTCATCCGCTATGACTTTGCGTCGAAGCCCGCGGTCGGCACGCCGACCGAGCTGCAACTCGCATTCATTCCGCAGGCGGGCGTGGATTCCCTGGACATCCTGGTCAGCGGCATAGACGGCGTGACGCTGTCGGGCCCGTTGACGGCGAGCTTTGCCGATGTCGTGCCCTCCAAGCCTTACATGCACACCGTGACCGTGCTGCCCGACCGCGCCGGCGTCTTCTACCTTTCGGTCGTGGCTACGACCCAGATCGGCAATCAGAACCTGAGCCGCACGTTCGCAGTGCCATTCTCGGTCGGCAACGTGCCGGTCCAGCAGAAGGCGGCCCCCCAGACCGACGCTTCCGGCGAGGCAGTCCAGCCGGCGAAGGCCCAGGAAACGACCGAGAAGAAGAAGGGCTAAAGCCCGACGTGCGGGGAGCCCGATTAGGGTAGAATCCGCGGCCCTCTCGGCCGCCGATCTGCCCCCGTGTCCACCGCCCAGCTCCGCAACATTGCCATCATCGCGCACGTCGATCATGGCAAGACCACCCTCGTCGATCAGCTCCTGAAGCAGTCGGGCACGTTCGCGGCACGCGAGATCGTGCCCGAGCGCGTCATGGATTCGAACGCGCTGGAGCGCGAGCGCGGCATCACGATCCTGGCGAAGAACACCGCGATCCAGTGGCGCGACTACCGCATCAACATCGTCGACACGCCGGGGCACGCCGACTTCGGCGGCGAAGTGGAGCGCGTGCTCTCGATGGTCGATTCGGTGCTGCTGCTCGTCGATGCAGTCGACGGCCCGATGCCGCAGACGCGCTTCGTCACGCAGAAGGCGTTCAAGCACGGGCTGCGGCCGATCGTCGTGATCAACAAGATCGATCGCGAAGAAGCGCGCCCGCACTGGGTGCTCGATCAGACCTTCGACCTGTTCGACAAACTCGGCGCCAGCGAGGCGCAGCTCGATTTTCCGGTGGTGTATGCCTCCGCGCTGCGCGGCTTCGCAGGCAACGAGCCGGGACAGCCGGCTGCCGACATGACTCCGCTGTTCGAAGCCATCGTGAAAAACTGCCCGCCGCCGGACGTTGATGAGAACGGCCCGCTGCAGTTGCAGGTGAGCTTGCTCGACTACTCGAGCTACGTCGGGGCGATCGGCATCGGGCGCATCAAGCGCGGCAAGATCCGTCGCAACAGCCCGGTCGTCGTGGTGGATCGGGAAGGCAAGGTGCGCAACGAACGCATCATGCAGGTGATGGGCTTTCTCGGCCTGCATCGCGTCGAGGCGGAAGAGGCGAGCGCCGGCGACATCGTCGCGTTCGCGGGTATCGAATATCCCGAAATTTCCGAGACGATTTGCGATCCCGCAGTGCCGGAGGGGCTGCCGCACCTGGTGGTGGACGAGCCGACGATCAGCATGACGTTCGAGGTGAACAACTCGCCGTTCTGCGGCCGCGACGGCAAGTACGTCACCAGCCGCCAGATTCGCGAGCGGCTGCTGCGCGAGGCGCTGACCAACGTCGCGCTGCGCGTCGAGGAAACCGACGATCCCGACAAGTTCCGCGTCTTCGGCCGCGGCGAGCTGCACCTCGGCGTGTTGCTCGAGAACATGCGGCGCGAAGGCTACGAGCTCGCGGTCTCGCGGCCGAAAGTCGTCATCAAGGAGATCGAAGGCCAGCCGTGCGAGCCGTACGAGACGCTCGCCGTCGACCTGGACGAGAGCACGCAGGGAGCGATCATGCAGGAGCTCGGCGAGCGCGGCGGCCAGCTCACCGGCATGTATCCCGACGGCAAGGGACGCGTGCGCCTCGACTACGTGATCCCTTCGCGCGGCCTGATCGGTTTTCAGACCGAGTTCCGCACGCTCACGTCGGGCACCGGCATCATGCACCACATCTTCGATCACTTCGGCCCGTTGCTGGACCGGGAGATCGGCCAGCGCACCAACGGCGTGCTGATCTCGAACGCGCAAGGCAAGGTGCTGGCGTATTCGCTGTTCAACCTGCAGGAGCGCGGCCGTCTGATGGCGTCGCACGGCGACGAGGTTTACGAAGGGCAGATCGTCGGCATCCACAGCCGCGACAACGACCTGGTCGTCAATCCGCTGAAGGGCAAGAAGCTCACCAACATCCGCGCTGCAGGCCGCGACGAGAACATCGTCCTGGTCCCGCCGATCAAATACACGCTGGAGCAGGCGATGGAGTTCATCGCCGACGACGAGCTGGTCGAGGTCACCCCGACGCAGATCCGGCTGCGCAAACGCGCTCTGAAGGAGCACGAGCGCAAGCGGGCTGGACGCGAGGAAGAGACGGCCGAATAGGTTCTACATAACCCCCGGTTTCTATTTCAGAAACCGTCATTCAGCTTTCACATAAAACCGCGAGGTGGCTCACACTTTGCGGCGCACCCGTCGCCCTAGGATGAGGGACAGCCTGTGCTGTCATGCGGGCTATTTGCCCGGACCTAGGACGAGATGCATCGACTGCTCGACAAGCAGGTCAAGGACGCGCTGGGGGCGAATGGCGAGATCGACGTCGCCAAGCTGCTCACTGCCGTAGAGAGCACCTATGTGCGCGCCGACGACGAGCGCCGCGGGATCGTGCGCTCGATGCAGCTCATGTCCGATGAGGCCACGACGCTGACGCGCGAGTTGCGCGAGAGCACCGCAAGCCAGCTGCAGGCTGTGCTCGATCACGTCAAAGACGTCATCGTCACCGTCGACGAAGCCGGCCACATCGTCTCGCTCAACGCCACGGGCCAGCGCGTGTTCGGTCACGCGGAGGCAGAGATCACCGGACGCTCGCTGAGCTTCCTGCTCCCGCAACTCGCCGATAAGCAAACGCTGCCTGCACAGCTCGAAGAGCTGGCCGCGCGACTCGACGACACGCAGGTCGATCTCGCTGCGCACGAGACGCTCGGTCTGCATTCCAACGGCACCTACTTTCCCGCCGAGCTCGCGGTCAGCAAGACGCAGCTGAATCGCCGCACGCTGTACGTCGTCTGCTTGCGCGATACCACGGATCGCAAAGCTGCCGACGCGGCACTGCGCGACAGCGAGGCTCGCTATCGCACGCTGGTCGAGCACGCACCCGAGATCATCGTGGTGGTCGACCTCGATCGTAATCAGCTCGTCGACGTCAACGAGAACGCGGTGCGCTTCTTCAAGATGGACCGCGCGGTGCTGTTGTCGAGCAGCCCCGACGTGCTCAGTCCGCCGCAGCAACCCGACGGCTCGCAATCCGCTGACGCAAAGCGCGCGCAGTTCGAGCTGACGCTCGCCGGCGAGACGCCGGTGCTCGAATGGGTCTTCCGCGATGCGCTCGGCAACGACATTCCCTGCGAAGTGCGCTGGGTGCGTCTGCAGTCGGGTGAGCATCGGCTGATTCGCGGCAGCATCACGGATATCACCGAGCGCAAGCGCGCTGAGCTGCTCGCTGCCGGCGAGCGCCGCGTGTTCGAACGTCTTGCGGCGAACGTCGATCTGCGCATCACGCTCGAAGCGATCACCGACGTCACGGAGCGCGTTGCGCCCGACACGGTGTGTGCGCTGCGGTTGCTGGATGAAACGGGCACGCGATTGAATCTCTGTGCCGGCCCGCGTTTGCCAGTCGACTACGCGCGCGCGTCGGAGACGATTCCGGTAGCCGTCCGCAACGGTTCGTGTGCGGCGGCCGTGTATCTGCAGCGGCAGGTCATCGTCGCTGACATCGCCCGCGACGCGTTGTGGGAGAACATGCGCGACGTCGTGCTCGCGGCGGGGTTGCGCAGTTGCTGGTCGACGCTGATTCACGCGTCCGATGGCCGCATCCTCGGCACGGTCGCGCTTTACTTCAGAGCTCCGCGCAGTCCACTACGTAGAGACTTCGAGCTGATGGCGCGCATGACGCAGCTTGCCGGCATCGCGATCGAGCGGCGCACGTCGGAAGGTGCGTTGCGTGCCAGCGAAGCGCGCTATCGCCGCCTGTTCGACAACGTGATGGAAGGCGTCTACAGCTCGACGCGCGATGGGCGCTTCCTGTCGGTCAATCCGGCGCTGGCGCGCATGGTCGGTTTCAATTCCCCTGCCGAGCTGCTCGCGCAGGCGCCTGAGACGATCTATCACAATCCGCTGGAGCGCATCGCGATCATCGAGGCGCTCGAGCGCGATGGCGAGATCCGCAACGCCGAGTTCCAACTGCAGCGCGTGGACGGCGCGACGCTGACGGTGATCGAAAGCGCGCGCGCCGTGAAAGACGAGCACGGCAAGCTGATCGGCTACGAAGGCACGATCTCCGACATCAGCGAGCGCAAGCGCGCCGAGACTGCGGTCTTCGAGGAGAAGGAAAAAGCGCAGGTCACGCTGCAATCGATCGGCGACGCCGTGATCACGACCGACGCGGCCGGCCGCATCGAGTATCTCAACCCGGTAGCCGAAGATCTGACCGGCTGGGATTCGATCGAGGCGCAGGGCCGCTCGCTGCGCGAAGTGTTCAACATCCTCAACGAAGTGACGCGCGAGCCGCTGGAAGATCCGGTGTCGCGCGCACTGCGCGAAGGCAACGTCATTGCGGTGACTGACCAGACGGTGCTGGTCAACCGTCGCGGTCAGGAGATCGCGATTCAGGATTCCGCGGCGCCGATCCGCGATCGTCTCGGACGCATCATCGGTGCCGTCATGGTGTTCCATGACGTGAGCCGCGAGCGGCGGCTGCGTCGCGCGCTCGCGTATCAAGCGAGCCATGACGCACTGACCGGCCTGATCAATCGTCGCGAGTTCGAGAATCGCCTGAACGAAGCGCTGCTCACCGCGCGCTCGGACGAGGGCACGACGCACGTGCTGCTGTACCTCGACCTCGACCAGTTCAAGCTCGTCAACGACACCTGCGGTCACCAGGCCGGCGACCGCCTGCTGAAGCAGATCACGGGCATTCTGCAGACCCGCATTCGCACCAGCGACACGATCGCGCGTCTCGGCGGCGACGAGTTCGGCATTCTGCTGCAGGACTGCACCGCCGAGCGCGCCGCGAAGAT
>Ga0163163_10000839_pt1 | contig 26147 bp, 22 predicted proteins | sample S65metaG_FD_119766 | JGI IMG/M metagenome (GOLD analysis project Ga0163163, IMG submission 119766) | Switchgrass rhizosphere microbial communities from Kellogg Biological Station, Michigan, USA - S6-5 metaG | ecosystem: Host-associated > Plants > Roots > Rhizosphere > Soil | place: USA...
GGCGTACTCCAACTCCCGCCACAGCTCGTACGCCCGCCGAAGCAAAGGCACGTAAGCCGCCCCTTCGGCATAGGCGAGGCGGATGATCCTAGTGACACCGTGCGATGATCCAAAGTCGTGACCTAGGTTGAACTGTTCCAATCCGAGCACTCGTAGGCCACGCTTACTGAGATGATACAGAGTCGAACTGCCCATCCCACCGACCCCGATGACGATTACGTCGTATGCCACGAGAAGCTCCTAGGATTTACAAAATTGCTAAACTTCAATTCTTCTTTCGCCCACCGTTGAGATCGCCACTCTTATATCAGACTCAGCCGCTTAATGCTTGATGTTCCGGCTGAGTCCACTGTCGTTCTTCCCTGCAATACCCCGTTTCTGCGGAAAAACTTCTGTGCCTGGTTACAATCCGCGGTGTATCATGGCGGTAAGAACGCGGCAGCGCAACGGGAACTGAATACCCATGCACCCATCGGGCGACGTCACAAGGCTTCTTTCGGCTTGGACCAGCGGGGACCAACAGGCGCTGGACGGGTTAATGCCGCTGGTCTACGGGGAACTGCACCGCATCGCCCGCCGGTGCTGGATAAGCCAGCCTGCCGGGCACACGCTGCAACCCACCGCCCTGATTCATGAGGCGTATCTGAAGCTGGTGAACCAGGGCCAGCAGTCGTTTCAAAGCCGCAGACATTTTTTCGCGGTCGCCTCGATGGCGATGCGCCAGGTCCTGGTCAATCACGCCGAGGCCAGCTTGACGGAAAAACGCGGAGGGGGGAAGGAAACAATTTCGCTTGAAGATATAGACCCCGCTCTTCGCCAAGAAGCGAGGGAGGTACTGTCGCTGCATGAAGCCCTGAAGGAACTGGAGCGGATAGACCCGCGCAAGAGTCGCGTGGTCGAGCTGCGCTACTTCGGCGGGTTGAGCATTGAGGAAACCGCCGCAGCGTTGGGCGTTTCCACGGTCACAGTAACCCGAGACTTCCAGGCCGCCCGGGCGTGGCTGGCCCGCGAACTTGGCGCTGGTGATGCCCCGGCACCATGACTGCAGACGAGTGGCAGGCGATCGAGGGCATCTATCTAGAGGCCAGCGCCCTCAACCCCGTGGGCCGAGCCGCCTACCTGGATCGGGCGTGTATGGGGGACTCTAAGCTGCGAGAGGAAGTCGAGAGCCTGCTTGAAGCAGATCTCAAGCGCGGACGGTTTCTCGAACTTCCGCCGTCGCTTCTTGCAGCGGATCTGCTTACCCGCAATCCCCCGGCACTTTCGCCTGGCCTGCGGGTCGGCGAGTATGAGGTCCAATCTCTCATCAGCATCGGCGGCATGGGCGAAGTGTACCTCGCCGAGGACACGCGCACACGGCGGCCGGCCGTGCTGAAGATTCTGCGGCGGCACCTGACTGCCGACGCGCACGCCGTCGAACGCTTTGAGCGCGAAGCGCGCGCGGCCGGGACGCTTAATCACCCGAACATCGTCAAGATCTACGAATGCAGCAAATCCGATGCGGGCGTATTCATCGCCATGGAATGGGTGGACGGGCAGACCTGGCGCGCGCTCTTGGGCCGCGGGGAAGTACCGCTGCCTGTCGCGGGTGATTGGAGCCGGCAGGCTGCCCACGCGCTCGCCGCCGCGCACGAGGCCGGGATTATCCACCGCGACATCAAACCGGACAACATCATGCTGAGCAAAGCCGGCACTGTGAAGATTCTGGACTTCGGCCTGGCACGACTCGGCGGAAATGTTCTTCCTGACGTCGAGGCTTCCGGAGCGTCAGGCACAATCTCGGGGACGCTTTCCGGAACGCTACCCTACATGTCGCCGGAGTTGCTGCGAGGCGAACGAGCCTCCAGCGCCTCGGACGTTTTCTCTTTCGCATCGGTACTCTATGAATTATTCACCGGGCGTCACCCCTTTGCGGGAGAAACGCCGCTCGATGTATTCGAGGCCATCGAGTGCCGCACGCCGGACGCGCCTTCGTCGCGGCGGCCGGGAATTCCTTCGGCGCTGGATCGACTGCTGCTGGCGATGCTTGCCGGCGAGCAGGAGAAACGTCCTTCGTCTCCTGCGGTGGCCGTCGAACTTGACGCGATTGTTTTCGGCGAGTGAGGGGGGTTATAAGAGCTTCAGGGAGATCATGAGTTCTTCCGATCTGCGACCGTTGCGATCCTGCGCAGCCGCGCCGCCTACCGAGAACGTGGTATTCAGATAAGACGAAATGACCACCTTAAAATCCACTTGCATGCCTGCATCGCCAAAAAACCGGCGGTCGACCGAAGAGGCCATATTGCCAACGATCACGCCCGAAAATAGCGTGAGGCGAGCCCAATTGCAATACAGATAGGTGGTGCCGAAGTGTCGGAAATGCTTGGGCGGCAGGTTCCACTCCACCGTCGTCTTCGCAAAATCCGTCGCGCCAATCTGGTCTAAATCGACGCCCGGAAAACTGTAATATTCGCGGTAACGGCTCACTTCCTGATGGTCAATCCAGTTGTTCCCGAAGCCTCCGAAGTAGAAATTGGCGAACGGCTGTACGCGGTCGCCGAAGGACTTGCCAACGGAACTGCGAATCCACACGGGTGAATTCCGCAGCGGTGTCAGGAAACCGTAGTCGATGAGGCCGTACAAGCGCGGATAAAAATCACCGTTGACGGCATTGCCTTGCGTGGCCACCTTCCAACGGATTCCCTTTTCGTCGTCCACCGCGCCCAACGATTTTTCCAGCCGCGAATACGTGAGCGAAATCCTGCCGGTGAGAAACTTGTCGAAAGGCGCCACAACGTTTTGATAATCGGGTAAGCGGTCCAGGCCGACGTACCCGGCGACACTCCAATCCAAGTCCAGCGTCCGGGGCGCTTTGTAACGGAGAGTCTTCTTGTAGCCGAGTTCGCCCGCGAAACCCTTCAAGCTTTCCTTGGTGGGGCCGAACAGATCGTAGAAATCCGTTTTATTGTAGGCGGCGCTAACTTTCCAGCCCCAATCGTGGAACGTCAGGCCCACGTGCGCTCGCTCGTTGGCCTTAAGCGCTGCGTCCGGCGAATAGCCCGCGGTCAGACTAACACCAGCCAGACCCAGGCCGTCCGAAAAATCGATCCGGCCACCGTAGGCGACCGAGTCCTTGTACCCTTGCACAATCGGATACACGGACGTTGGCCGTAAATTGCGGAGAGGCTTAAATTCACCCGCCCTGGTGGTGAACGCAGCCACGTCGATATCGGCCGGCGGTGGAAGTTTCCAGGCTCGGACCTGCGGGTATTTCTCTACCACTTGCTGGCCGAAATACTTCACGGCGCTCACGTCTTCGAGAGGCTTGGGGTCCTGAACCAGAACCGGATAGAATCCTTTCGCGGTGTACTCAAAAGCCAGCAAGCGGCCGTCTGGCAGCAGACGCGGCCAGAAGAGACCGGTCTCCGTGTTGCTCAGCACTTCCATCGCATGAGTGGCGACATCGAAGCGAAAGATATTCGACGCGCCGGTGAAATACGAAGTACCGTACAGCTTGGCGCCATCGGGCGAGAATGTGAACGCCGCGCCGCTGCTGAACTCAAACTCGTGGATGGTTTCCATCGTGGCGTCACCCACGCGTAACTTGTCGAGGTGAAACGTAACCAGCTTCTGCCGCCCGCTGGAATCGCCAGTCACCGCGCTCATGCGTTTCCCGTCGGGCGAGATGTCCAAGTCGAAGACGTCGATGCCGTACGGAAACGTGAACCGGTCCGTCGCCTCTTTATAAGGAAGAAGCGTTTCCGCCAGGATTGACAGGCCGTTCACATGGCGCACGCCCCACAGCGAGCCGCTCGCGCGGTCAAACGCAAGGTCTCCGCCGCGAAAGTTCTCGATGAGTTTGGTTGCCTTGCCGGTGGCGAGATCGTAGACGTTCAGGTCCCGCCAGTCGTTGTTGCTCGATGTGAAGAAGAGCTTGCGGGCCTGGGCGTCGAAGGCGAGCGAGGACACGTAGAACAAAGCAGCGCCCTCGATGGTATGCAGCGGCGTTTCCCTCCCTGACTCGGGATCGATGGCCGCCAGGTGCGCCATCGGACCGGGATAGCGCACCGCCGCGAGGATTTTGTGCGACGTTTCGTCGTAGAAAGCGTTAGAGACTGAACCCAGTGCCAGCCCCGAAAGGCGTTTGAGTGGAGTGACGGGATACTTGCGGATCTCAGCCAGGTTCTGCGCTTGCCAAGTTCTCTCGGTCTCGATCCAATGCGACCATTCGGTGTCGAGTGCTTTTCCAAACACCGTTCGGAACTGCGCCGTGAAGTAGCCCTTACTGCCCTCGCCGCTCCCGGCCCACTCGATGACTTTCTCCGGCCCGTATTGAATCGCGAGATAGCTCATGAATCGAGTCCCGTACAAGTAAGAGTTCACACCCACTTGGAAATCGATGGTGGTTCCTTCGGCCTCGAGCCCGACGACATCGTAAATGTGGCTGTTGTCGCGCACCATGGTGCGGAAAACCATCTCGTCGTATCCACCCAGCGACCGCCCCAGCCCGCCGGACATCCAGGTTTCCATAAAAACCGCCAAACCCTCGTGGTACCAGCGGGGAGCGTAGCGACGCGGTACCGTCAGGTAGCCGAATAACATGGAGACCGGATCTTCCGCTGCGGGTGTCACCTTGCTCGAAGTCAGGCCGGCTCCAAACAAGCGCCGAAAAAACCGGTCGCTCCCGCGTGTGCCGTCCATCTCCACCACGTGGGTCAACTCGTGGCTCATCAGCCAGCTCATGCGCTCATTGGAAGGAGCCGTTTCGTAAATATAGTTGAACGGCGCGATACCGGCGTCGACATGGTTCTGCGGGATAACGTCCGCGCCGCCATGGCCGTAATCGCCAAAGTCTTCGAGCAGAACGGTTACTTTGCCATCGGGCTGATAGCGGAAGGTGCGCTTGTGAAATTCAAGGGCGTTGTCGAAGGCGCGCATTAATTGCGGCGCGAGGTAGGTATAGTGCGGATCGTAGAACAACAACCGGAGGTCTCTAGTTTCGATCTCATGCAATTGGGCTGCAGCCGGCTCGGCAAAGGCTGCGAAAAGCAGGGAGGCGAGTAGTGGGCGCAATTCTCAGTATCTCGTACCCACCGCGCCATCCGCGATACGAGGCTGGCGCGTTTCATCGCGGCCAGCCCCTGGAATCGACGCGGCTAGAAAATGTAATGGAACTAGCCCTACTGCTTGAGACTTTCGAACGCGGCGGAGTGCACAGCGCTCTGGAACTCGGCCGATTGCATCATGCTCTGGAAGTCGGCCGACTGCAGCATGCTCTGGAACACTGCAGACTGCATCATGCTTTGGAATGTGGCCGACTGCATCATGCTCTGAAACAGGTGCGACTGCATCATGCTCTGGAACTCGGCCGATTGCATCATGCTCTGGAAGTCAGCCGACTGCATCATATTCTGAAACTCGGCGGAGTGCGCCGCGCTCTGGAAATCGGCGGATTGCAGCGCTTGTTGGAACTCAGCCGAAAGGAATATTCGTTGGAACTCTGCTGAAGAGCATAGGCGCTGGAACTCGGCCGAAGACCACAGGCGCTGGAACTCGGCCGAGGACATGAGGTTCTGAAAGTCTGCGTTCGCCAGCAAGGCCGTGAAGCGCGGGTCATGGGCCAATTGTTTGTAGCGCGAATCGTTGGCCAATGCCTTGAATCGGCCGATCCGGTACAGCGTCTCGAACTCCTTGTTCGAGGCCGCGTCAACCGCGGTCGCGGTCGCATTCGAGTCGCGATAGACATCGCGCTGGCCGATCGCACCCTGAACCGAGGGAGTCGGAACAAGCGGCCAGTGCCGGGACAGCACCACCACTCCGACCGCCAATAGGCCGATGAGCGCCGCGCCGCCAGCCAGCACATACACCTTGTTCTTACCGAGTGACATTCGAGCCTCCTAATTTGAAGCAATCTTTCCGCTTCTGCTAGTGATAACAGGAATCGGCGCCGGTTTGCATCATTCCGTTAAAAAATAGTTTACAGGTCCTGGCAGCTTGACTGTCCAAGCCAGGTTGAACGATGCTGAAAACTGCGTGACTATCGAATCGACCCAGAATGGCGCCAACGTAGTATTAAAGGTTATCGGCCGTATGGATGCAGGTAATGCCCAAGCGTTCGAGGACGCCTGTAAAGCCTGGGTTAGTCAGGGCAGCAGGAACCTTATCATTGATATGAGTGAGCTGGCTTACGTCAGCAGCATGGGCCTCCGGGCTTTTGTGGTGATTGGTAAGTTATTGCAAGAAAAGGGCGGAACCCTTCGGCTCTCGGCTCTCACCGGTTTGGTCAAGCAGGTTTTTGAAATCACGCGGCTCAGCAATGCTTTCCCCATCCACGATAGCGTCGACGCGGCCCTGGCGGATGTGTGAACCATGCCGGATGCCAACCCATCCTTGAGTTTGGCCGCTGATCTTGCTTCTTTGGAGTCTGCTACCGAATTCGCCCGCTCCGGAGCCGTGGCCGCGGGACTGCCGGAAGAGTGCTGGTGCCACCTGGACCTGGTGGTGGAGGAAATTTTCGTAAATGTCGTCCGCTACGCCTACAGGTCGGGAACGGCGGGCGTGGTCGAGCTGACCTATTGTGTTCCCAAGCCCGGATTGCTGAGCGTCGAGATTGCCGATCAAGGGGCCGAATACAACCCGCTGACGTTGCGCGAGCCGAACCTCCCCGGTTCTTTAAAAGAACGTTCGGTGGGCGGTTTGGGTGTCTTTCTGGTCCGGCAGTTGACGGAGTCGCTCGACTATCGGCGCGACGGAGAGTGGAACCGTTTGCGCTTCGGCATCTCGGCGGCATCCGCAGCCTCCGCGGGCCGGTAATCCCTATGCAGCTTGAGGCCGTACTGAGCCACGCGGTGGCTTTCGTTCCGGTCCTGGTGTTCCTATCGGCTCTGCGCCTGATGGACAGCCACAAGCTGGTTCCGGGCAAGCGAATCCTGGTAGCTCTGGGCTTAGGCGGATCGGCTGCGGGACTCTGCTATACGATCAATTCGGCGGCTTTTCATTTCTTCCAGACCGACAGCATCGACTATGCGCGCTTCGGCGCTCCGGTCATTGAAGAGTTGGCCAAGGGCTGGTATTGGATATTCCTGATCGCGACGGCCCGTGTCGCGTTCATGGTGGATGCGGGGATATGCGCCTTTGCCGTTGGGGCGGGGTTCTCCTTGGTGGAGAACTTCTTCTACCTGCATGAGCAGGCCAGTCAAGGGATAGCCGTGGCGACGCTGCGGGGGTTCGGAACTGCGCTGATGCACGGAGGCGTCGCTGCGATCGCCGCCATGGTTACTATCTTTCTCTCGGAACGCCAGGGATGCCGAGGATTTCGGCTCTTCGCCCCGGGGCTGCTAGTCGCCACGACCATTCATTCGTTCTTTAATCAGGGACTGCTGTCTCCAGTCGCATCGACGGTTGTGATGCTGCTGTCTATGCCGATCTTGATGGCCGCGGTGTTCCTCTGGAGCGAAGCCTCGCTCCGGCATTGGCTAGGCGACAAACTGGACCGCGACATCGAACTGCTGAACATGATAGCGACCGGCGAATTGCACAAGACGCGCTCCGGAACCTATCTGCAATCTTTGCAGGACGTGTTCCCTCCGGCAATTCGCGGCGACATGCTGTGCATGCTTCAGCTCACGATCGAGCTCAGCGTGCGTGCCAAGGGCGATATGCTGATGCGTGAGGCGGGAATTGAGATCCCGCCAGATCCGGAGATCGAGGCGCAGTTCCAGGAATTGGCATACCTGGAGAAAAGCATTGGCCGGACTGGGATGCTGGCGGTGGCTCCCCTGCTATCGCAAACCCCTCGCGATCTTTGGGAGATGCGCTGCCTCGCGCAGAACCGAAGCCGAGGCTGATCGAATGCGATCGAGTCAAACGCCTCTGCAAACCGACAGACCTCCTTGCGTAGGGCAGCCCGTAATACCACTCAGCGATTCCTGTTCTTTCTGTGTCCTCCTGCCGATTAGAAAGGGCATGAGCTTGTTCGAGAGATCCCTAGCCGGAAAACAGATTCACAGCGTGCATGTCGATTCCGAAGTCACCTGCCTTATGCTTACCGACGGCACCCAGGTCACGATTCGCGGCTGGGTAGTCGTGGAATCGCGCTCTGCATCACATTCCCTTGAGTTGCCGACTGTAGCCGCAGGGCCTGAGGGCACAATTTGCACGGTTAAAGATTCACGCCCGCCGGCTTGAGCGTTCCCAGAAGGCCGACTCTGTAATCGGCGATCAGGCGATTCGCGGACTGAAATTCGTGCGCGTTACGGAGTACGCAAGAATCCGTGACCCTTATGAGCCGCGTCCACGTAGAACCCCGCAATCGCACTCGACGAGCTTATGCTAACGGGGTAGGTATGGATAGCGCCGGGGACATCGAGCGTGGTGACGGTGCCGTTTCGTGCCCGCAGGAAGCCATGCACCATGGAATTCGGGTCCACGTAGAGCCCGGCGATAATACCTGCGGGGGTTATGCCCACCGGGTAGGTATAAAGAGCCTCGGGGTCGGCGGCAAACGTGGTTAATGTGCCGTCGCCGGCTCGCAGGAAGCCGTGAGATTTGAAATCTGCGTCGAAGTAATACCCAGTAATCGAATCCATTTGGTTGATGCTCACGGGGTAAGGGACAGCGCTGTTGGGGACATCGAATGTGGTGAAAGCCCCGTTGGATTCCCGCAGGAAGCTGTGGACCAGGAGCCGTGTGTCCATATAGTATCCGGTGATTGAACCTGCAACGTTGAGGCTGAAGGAGTAAGTTTGAACAGCGCCTGGTCCATCGACGGTGGTGACGATGCCATCGGGCGTCCGCAGGAAGCCGTGCCACATGAAGTCAAAGTAGGATCCCGTGATCGCGCCCGCTGCGTTGATGCTGATCGCAGAAGTGTGGGCTGCCCCCGGTACATCGACAGTGGTGAACGTGCCATCGGGCATCCGCAGGAAGCCATGCTCCGCCCCATTTGTGTCCGTGTACGATCCTGTGATCGCACCCGCCGGGCTGATACTGAGTGCGCTGGTTAAACTATCGCCGGGAGGGGCGGCAAAGCTGGTTACGGTACCATTGCGAGTCCGCACGAAGCCCTTTAACACATAACTATCGTCCGCATAGATTCCCGCGATCATACCCGCATCGTTCATGCTAACCGGGTAAGCGACAACGGCGTTCGGGACGTCGAAAGTAGTGAATGTGGCGGCTGAAGCATTCCAGCAGAGGCCCAGTTCTAGGGTGCAGAGGAACAGGCAAAGCGGACGCGATCCTATCCATCGCGCGACCATTCGGAATTGTACAGAAACAGATCGGTTTGCCATTTTGCCGCTCCTCCAAGTGTGGGCGTCCCTTCTCAGGGATTTTCTATTCGTCATGTCGAAAGAAACTATCGAATATCGCCTCGACATAGAGAGCGCGAATCGCAAAAAAGTCCGCCAAGGCTCTCAACGCCAATGCAGCGATGATGAAATCCCGTCGCGGATTCAAAGATTTCGGGCCTAAGTACCAGGAACTGGCATACCTCGAGAAAAGCATTGGCCGGACTGGGATGCTGGCGGTGGCTCCCCTGCTATCGCAAACCCCTCGCGATCTTTGGGAGAAGCGCCGCCTCGCGCAGAACCGAAGCCGGGGTTGATTGGCCCTCGAAAAGATAGCGCAGTGCCAGAAAATTGAAGACCATAGTACCTTGACGCGCCTGAAGCATAGAAGAGAAATCGTGTAAACTTGGCTGCCAGGGAGGTGTTCATGAGACGTTTGGTGACCGGAATCGGGCTAACCATCCTGCTGTTCGTGCCGGTGGTTGCCGATGCCCAGATTCTCGTCGCCGGAGAAGGTCCGGTGGTGTACGGGCACCACCATCTGAATACGACGAACATGGACGCACAGAAGAAGTTCTATGTCGATACGCTCGGCGGCACCCCGGCTAAGATTGGTTCCGGTGACCGTCAGCAGGAGATCATCAAATTTACGAATGTGCTGATCTTTTTCCGTCAAATGCAGGCGCCGACGGGTGGCTCGATTGGCTCGACCGTTAACCACTTCGGCTTTTCCGTTCCCGATCTCAGCGTGCTCGTGCCGAAGCTGAAGGCGAACGGCTTCAAGATGATCACCACCGAACAGGTTCCCGCGACCGCGAAGGTCGTCGACGATATCTCAACCGCTAATTCGGGGACCAGGGTCGCGTTTGTGCTCGGTCCCGAGGATGTCAAAGTAGAGTTGGTCGAAGACAAATCGCTGACGGGGCCGGCTCGACTTAATCACATCCACTTCTTCGGCCAGCAGAACAAAGACATGCAGGCGTGGTACGCAAAGACGTTCGGGGCGACGATGGTTCCGCCCAATCCGGCATCCACGTTCGTGCAGGCTCGGCTGCCCGGCGTGGCCCTGAACTTTACGCCGTCGCCGACGCCGACTGTCGGCACCACCGGCCGGGCGATCGATCATATCGGCTTCGAGGTCAAGGACCTGGAGGCATTCACGAAGAAGCTGGAAGCGCAGGGCATCAAACTGGACCGTCCCTACACCAAGGTGCCGCAACTCGGCATCGCGATCGCGTTCATGAAAGATCCCTGGGGTACGAATATCGAAATGACGGAAGGACTCGCGAGCATTAAGTAGGGTTGGTCATATAAGAACAGCTAGTCTCACCCGGTGGCGCTTCTTTGCCTGTTGAGTCAGTCTGCATTTCGCGTCGCTGAGAAGTCAGGCAAAGAATACAACTGTTGGCTCTCGGCCATTCACCTTCTGATCAGTTCAAGCCGAAACAGCCGCGGCGGAGGCGCCGTGAACGCCGGAGCAAGCTCACAATCATCGACTTCAGCGCCGCTGGTTCACTCGTACCACGGCGTCACACTACCCAGCGCCACCCGCTGCTGAGATTTCATCACGCAAAGCAGCCAGAGCGCTCTCCATATCCGCCGCCAAGGGAATCACCGTACTTACCCGTGTAACATCGAGTACCTCGCGTACATGGGGTTGGGCTTTCATGAGCACTAAGCGTCCGCCAGAAGTCTTGTAGAGCCTTATGATAAAGCTGAGGCCGCCACAATCGAGAGAAGTGACGTCCTCAAAATTAGCCAGAAATTTCGTGCATGCGAGTGTCTTGATTTCTTCCATCTTGGCATCCAAGTAATCTGTAGGCGCACTTGCGTGGAGACGCCCCGTCAAATGGAGAAGGCACAGGTCGCCGAGCAATTCGATCTTGATCAGGATCGGACTAGGAACAACGCGGATTGGACCTAGCGGGTTACTGCTTTGCGCTACTGTTAGGGCATTCATGTTCTTGTTACCTTCCCTCAGCTAGTAGAGCGAGCGAATTTGGGAAATCCCGCCACGAAGCTTGTTTTCAATGAAATCCCTATTTCCAGATCTCCCTTAACCACGGCACCGCTTGCCGCAATCCGTCTACGAATCGGTAGGTCTCGAAATGCGTGATGCCGGTCAGCGCGATCAGCTTTGCATTCACTCTGGATTTCTGAAGCTCTGTAATTCGCGCTTCCGTTGGGCCGATCGGTGCGACCTGGTCGTCACGGGAACTGATGGCCAGAATCGGAAGGCGCCACTCGGAGGCGGTTGCCGGCGGGCGGCCGGCGACTGGAATCGCCGCGCTAAAGCGTTCCGGATAAGTTGCTGCAAAATGCCAGGCGCCCGTGCCTCCCATGCTGAAGCCGGTGACCGCGATCTTTTTCGTATCGGCGCTATAGTTGGCCAGGATCATGTCGAGCAATGCATTTACAGCGCTCTCGTTTTCAGGTCTGCTCCAGTCACCTCGCACCGAATCCGGCGCGACAATGATCGCTCCGAGCTCCGCCAGCGCAGGACCAATGAGAATCCTGACCACGTCCCTACCGGCACCGGACGGGTCTCCATCGCTGACTCCGAAGTGCAAAGCCAGAATGAGGGGAACACGGGCCTGCGGCGAGTAGGTGCGTGGAATGGAGATCGCGTAATGAATGGTGGGCTCGTTCGCGCGCAGCAACGTCTGACTATGTAGTCCCGGGCCGAGCGCGGGTGAGTTTTCTGCCGCCTGTCCGAATACGGCTGTCGGTCGCCAAACGGAGACAGCGAATACCATGATCGTGACGATGCGAGCGCTTGATAACTTTACCGGCATTTAACGCCTCCATTTCGTCATCGATGAACTCATCTGAGCCTTCCGCGCGACCGCTTCGATTCTAACATCGCAATTCATAGGAATTCCGCTTTCGGAGTGACGGCCTATTATCGTCGAACGCTCTTGATAAGATGAAGATCCCATGAAAATCAGCAAGAGCACGGTATCTGGCGACGTGGAATACACCCAGCACGAAGATGGTTCCTGGTCGTACCGGTTGACGCTGGATGACGACCCCGTCCCGATTGAAAGCGACTGGAATTTTGAGTCCAAGGAGCTTGCTGAAGAACAGGTGGACTTCGTGCTGGACTCAGCAGCTTTGCGAATCGCGGAGGGTTGAGCAGCGAGTGCTATCCGGCGATCGCTGCAATGACTACGACTTTACGGCGGCTGCCAACTCGACCTCAAGCTTGCGCTCGGTTGCCGCTCCGAAGCGGCCCTTCCGGCGCACAGTGACCCGCACGTGATCTCCCGGTTTTTTATCCCAAAGAGCTAAGTGCAGGTCGGCGATTTTGTTGACCGTCTGACCATCAACCTCAAGCAAAACGTCTCCCCTTTTCATTCCAGCTTTCTCCCCGGCGCCGTTGGGATTCAGCGACCGGATACGGGATTCCCCATTTTTTTTTTCGAGGCTAATACCGAGAATGCCCGCCGCCGGCAGTTCCTGTTCCTTGCTGAGCAGAAGATAGTCGGCCATATGCGGCTCAACTTCGTCGCCGCCGCTGAGCACGATTGCGTAGGTCGCGTTCGTGCGGCGTTCCAGACGTTTGGGAATGCCGTTACCGAATGCCACATGTCCGGAACCGGCAAGGATTACGATCCGGCGGCCCGGGTTTGCAATCAGATACGCGGCGGCGCTTTCGGCCATGCCCTCGTCCCACACCAGCTGCGCTTCGACAAAGTGGTCGAAGGCGTCAGGCTTCGCTGACTTGTGCTGTTCGAACGCCTTGCGGAGGCGACTTTTATAGGCTTCGTCAGCCGGACCGATTTCACGAGGCAAGTGAGCACGCTGCTCTCCGGAAAGCCCCGCAATGCCAACCTTGGCCACTGTGGAAGCCAAATCCGAGGGTACGTTGAGAGCACGTACAGGAATCCGCTGCTCGCGCGCGAATCGAAAAATCGGCGCGTACAGACGATAATCGTACCCCCAGCCTTGGTAATATTCTGTCGCGCGCAGGAACTCCTTTTCCGTGGTTCGTCCGGTGATGTAGTCGTCCACCTGTGGCTGGAAGGGCTGCTGAAAATATTCCACTCCAATCGCCAAGCTGGGATCGAGCTGGAGGAGCCGCCTGATGATTTCGAGCTGGTTTAGATGATGGTCGTAGCGGTCATGAGTTTCGCCGACGAAAACGACGCGCTTGGTGGCAAGTTGAGCGGCGAGCCTGTCCAGTGAGACAGTTGTGTCTAAGTCGACCACCGATAAGGACGCCTGATCCTGCGCAATGGCCCTCACAACCCCAGGAGCACATGCGAGCGTGAGAACGAGAAGGGATCGATCTTTCCGAAGCCACATTGCTTCGTAATCATAGCAGTGGCAAATCCGCTGCAGCCCTTTTGGGCATGCCGTTTAGAGTCCGTTAATCTTCGTTATCGGTTAGAATGCCTGGGCCGAGGTGATTCCGCTGTCCCGGAGAGTTGCCGCCATTTTCTCGAGAGCTGATTTGTGGATCTGCGAAACCCGGCTTTCGTTAATGCCGAGGACGCCTCCGATCTCCTTCATGGTCATCTCATTCGTATAGTAGAGAGACACAACTTTGTGATACCGCGCGGGAAGGGTTTTCATAGCCTCACCGAGGACGCTGCGTAGTTCCTTTCCCGCGCATATCGAATCCGGATGGGTTTCGGGTTTTGTCGGGAAATCCAGCGGAGGTAGCTCCTCGTTCTCATTCGACCGAGTCGAAGCGGAAGCGGGTCCAGCGGTTGGCAAATTCAGCATCATGGTGCGAAAGCGCTCGACACTGACATCCAGCTTCTCCGCCACCTCAGCCTCGGTGGGAGCACGCTGCAGGGTCGTGGACAAATCGTTGGTCGCCGCTTCTACCTGCTTCTGGCGGCGGCGCATGTCGCGCGAGGCCCAGTCGAGCTGTCGCAGGCTATCGAGGATCGCGCCCTTGATACGGTGCTTGGCGTAGGCCGAAAAGGCGACCTGCTTATCGGCGTTGTACTTTTCGGCTGCGTCAAACAGTCCTAGGACGCCGGCATGCACGAGATCATCCAGGTCCATATGCACAGGCAAACTTGCATGTACGCGCACGGCGATTGCTCGCACCAGCGGGAGATGCTCCAGGACGATTTGATCGCGCTTGGCTCGTTTAGCTGCGGGCTGCAGACTACCCTTCGCCATACCCGTCGAATGCCGGTTACTGCTCATCGCAGCAGGCTTGCGCGGAGTGCTGTGTTTTGAGAACTGAATCTCCCCGGAAAGCGCTTTTGGGCGAGGGGTGGATAGAGGGGCACGAGCAACAGCAGTGTTGTTGTAGTTCATCGTGCTTACTACTATGAGTCCGCATTTCCCTTAGGCCTAGTCCCCCAGGGGGAGATAAGGAAAAGGTCTTTTGGGGGGAATTGGCGGCACAAATGGGGGTAGTCGGCTGCGCGTCAATCCCGATTTGTTCCCTGATGCACGCCCGATCGTTGGGAAGCTGTTGATAATGCTCGATATCGGCTCGTCAAGTGCTTAAGCCAGCTGCTGATGCGGCCACTCTAAAGCTTGCTCATGATGCGATCGTGGATCCAATGTTCGTCCCACCATTCGCGCGGGTTGACCTGCACGCCGTCGATCTGCATGCTGAAGTGCACGTGCACGCCGCCGGCGAGCCCGGTCTGGCCGGAGATCCCCATCTTCTGTCCCTTTTTGACCATCTCGCCCTCCTTGACGTCGATCTCGCGCAAATGCCCGTAGATCGATTGCAGGCCATAACCGTGGTCGAGTACGATGCAGTTGCCGTAGATGCCGAGATTCTTGGCCCACACCACTCGGCCGTCATTGGCGGCCGCAACAGGTGAGTTCTGGACGTCGGAAAGATCGAAGCCGAGGTGGACCTGCTGATCCACCTTCTTACCGTGGTAGATATAATTGCGCACGTCAGCAAAAACCGATTCCTCTTTGCCCCAATGAATAAACGGGCCGTTCCATAGCACCTTCTGCTCGGTTTTAAATCGGAGATCGGCGAGCTGCTGATTGTTCTGAAGGCGCATCGTCCCGTTGATATAAAGGAAACGCGAGAGAAGGTCCTTGCCGGGCAGAACCTGGCCGGTGGGATCGACCGAGTTCACCAGCTTTTCCATGAGCGCGTCCGTCATCTCGAAATCCCGCGCGCGGAATTTTTTCGGAAACAATTTGAACCAGAACTGCGCCGTGGCTTCCGTGCCCGCGAGGTTGCGCGCATCGACTAGCGGCTTGACGTCCGGCGGCAAGTCCCAGGGATAGGCGAACATTGCGAAGCGCCGGTTCACGTCCTTTCCGGGAAGGGGGAAGCTGCGGAACGTGTATTTTCCGACTTTGACGCCGGCATCGTTCCAGGATCCGCCGGGAGTCATGGTCACGAGCTCCATGCCACCCTGGTTGATGTAGTGCTGGAGGTCGTCGGCGATGACGCGCGGAGCTTCAAGAACCACATCCACGTCCGTCGCGTTGACCGTAGTGCTCGCCCGCAGATCGTTGGAAACGGCTTCGATCACCAGACGCGCCTTGCCGTCTTTGAGATTCGGCGCCCGGCTTTTGCCCGCTTCGAAAGTGGCGCTGCGCGGCGGCTCGTGCCGGTTCCAGAGGATGCGGGTCGAAGGGTGGCTTTCCGCGTACACAGGATAGCGTGCGCCGTTCTGCTCGAGATATGCGTCCACTCGCCGCACGCCGTGCGCATTGTTCAAACGCACCGTTACCGGCGTGCTAACGCCGATGGTCTTGACCGCGGGCGTGACGCTCAGCCCAGTGTTGGAAGACGTTACCCAAAGGGTAATGACCCCTGCGACCGCCAGAAACACCAAAATCAGTATTGCTTTCACTTTTTCACCTGGGAATCCATCCAACCGATGGTCATGTCCCAGCCTAGCGGAAAAGGCCTGCCATCGTCACGCAAGACTTACTTTTTGTCCTTCTTGCGGAAGCGGTTCAACAGATCGTTCACGGTGTCCTGTGGCGTCGCGTCATTCGGGTTCGCGTTCGAATTCGGCGGCCTGCCCGTAAGGCTGTTGATCAGACCGCTGACACCGCTGCCACCGGCCCCGAACAGGCCGCTTAGCTTTAATTTCGCCATCTCTTGACCATCGGGAACGAACCTGGGCTGAGCGAAGGTCCCGCTCACGATAGCGGGAACAACAAGGTCGCCCCTTTGATTGGAAAGCACGGTCGACAGCAGCCCACCCACCTGCCCGAACCCATTTTTCTGCGCATATTCCTTCGTCAGCGTGGCCGTTACCTTCAGCTTCAGAGTCTGGTCGACAAACCCCATCGTGCCTGCACCTGCGAGTCTTCCGCCACCCAGATCTAGCAGCAGATCATTGGTGGTGGCGACCCCATTCTGAATGTTCAAGGTGCCACTCACTTTGTCGATGTTCGTATACGCTTCGCGCTTGTTCGTGTAGCCCATGAAACGGCCGATATTTGCCATCTCATTGAGGATTTGCACTCCCGCAATCCGTCCCGGACCCATCTGCATCTGCGCTACGCCGTTGAGTGTCGTTGCGATGTTCTGATTCTCCTTCGAGATGAAGTGAAGATCGAAATTTCCAGATAAAGGACCGGAAACGATATTCTTCACCGAACTCGTCGCGGAGAGCAGTTGATTGGAATCAACATTTGTCAGCTTCACGTTGATGGTGAAAGGTGGTGACGACTCCCGAAGATTGGCGGTAATGGCCCCGGTCTCCTGCCCGCCGAAAATGCCCGCCGTAACCGGGTCGAGCTTGAGAACACCTTTTGTCAGATCCAGCGTGGCTTTGAAGTTCGTGAGCGTGCTCTGCTGGTAAAGAACTTTGTCGATGGCTATTTTCCCCTTGGCTGTAATCCGATCGAGGGAGCCGCCCCGCTGTTGTTTCGCCGTACCTTTGTCGGCCTTGCCTGTGGACGCTGTCATCTGGCTTAGCTCCTCGACGTTTACCTGATCGATGTGCAGATTGAATTGCAGATCGGGCCGCGCGAAATCCTTTACCGATAAGGATCCGTTGAGATGCATGGCGCTCATCCCGGCCTGCAGATTGTCAAGAACGATTCGGTCGTCAGAGAACTTGATAACGGCGTTGGCGACAGTCAGAGTCTTGGGCAAATCGGAGGATGTCAGTGAAACATTTTGCAGTGAGCCGGTGCCCGAATATGAAACTGTCTTCCCCAACTGAAAGACCCTCATGTCGAGATTGATCCCGCCGGTACCGTTGAGTCCAACCGGCTTTACGCCGTAAGCGCTCGCCATCCGGAGCAGTTCCTCGACACGAGCGTCTTTAGTCTGAATCGTTGCGTTCAATCGAGGCGCGTCGCTGCTGTAGCCGGAGATCGTCGCCTGCGCGGCGAGCCTGGTTTTGCCGGTCTCGATGGTAAACGGCTGCGTGGTCGCTGATTCGGGTGTGAAGTTGACGATAAGCTCGGACGCCCGTACCGGCTCGGCAAGTTCTTTTGCTGTGATCTGTGCTTTGGTCGCTTGGATTTTCCCGGCCAGGAGTGGTTTCTCGGTTGTGCCGGTCATCTGCACGTCGGCTTGCAGGTTGCCGTCGATTTTGAGATCCGCAGGAAGTTTCGCGCCGTAGAGCGCGGCAAGACGCATAAGATCCGCGATGGGCGCGCTAGCGGTCTTCGCCTGAATCTGCAAGGGTGATGGCGTGACATGCGTATTCACCGTCCCGGTTGCGGAAGCCGAAAGTGAACCGATCTTGGCCTCCAGTTGCTGAATGACGACAGGGCTAGTCGCATTGGCTCGGCGAACGTCGAACGTGACGTTCAGCGGGTCCTTACTGCGGTCAGCTGTCAGCGTAAGATTTCCTTTCGCGCTCACCGCCGGCCCGGTCTCAAAGTCGGCCTGGATTTTGAGCACCGCCGCCATCGTATTCAGACGAACATTGCCAGTCAGGGATCCGCGGCGGTCCGGTCCGAGGCCCTTGAGATCGAGGTCGATATGTTCATACACATCGCGCGGCTTGCCCGCCTTCTGATCTTCCACCGCAATCTGACCGTCTTCGATGGCAAGCTGTCCCAGCGTCAAGGTGCCGTCGGAACTGGCGCTCTGCGTGCCTGTCTCGTAGTTCCAGGCGCCCGCCGGGTTGCGCACGAGTTCAATTCGAGGCGACTTCAGCCGCACCGCATTGATGACGACCTCTTTTCGCAGCAGCGGCCACAGATCGACGGCAACGAAGACTTCTTTGGCTTCGACGAATGGCAGCTTCGAAACGATGCCCGCCGGCTGGCCGATCAGCAGATCCGAAATTCGCAGAGCGAGCGGGAATGTCTTCACTTCAATACCCCCGACAGCGACCGGCCGATGAAGCCGCTGCTCCATCTGCGCTTGCAGCGCGGGCCGAAAACTGTTGCCGTTCAGGAGGAAGGGAAGGGCGGCGAGCGTGAGCACGGGAAGCGCAACGACCACGAGTGCCGCGATCAGGAGTTTGCGGGAGTTAGTCATGATCACCCCTTAAAATCATACGCGCAAAACATGACAAAGTTAAAAACAGATCGAATGCTTCGCTGAAGAAAGCCCTAAATGCTCTTGGAGGCTTCGGCAGTTGTCTGGAAGAATCGTGCCACCGCTCCACAAAGCTTCACAGTTAATCGCGGCGGGATTCCCTATCCATCCATGCATCCGAAAGGCCGGCCTGAATGGCCGAATCAAGCCTCACCACAAAATCCTCGAGGTTCACTGGCTAACTCGGCTTTTCGGGGAAAAGTCCGGGCATCCAGCGGGAAGCTAGAGCGGCCGGGAAGGCGAGGCGTAACGGTGCGCGAGAGCTGTCGGAAGTCAGGACACCTCGCTCCACGAGAAGGGAGACGATTCGGCGAGCCTGGCGCTCCCCGGTCCCGACGATATTCACGATTTCGGCCCGAGGCAGTTCGCCGCGGTAGAGGGTTGCTTCAAGAATTGTGGTTGCTTTTTGAGGCAATTCTCCCAGCTTCACTTCTTCCCCCGCCCACAGCAGAATCCGCGCGCGCAAGCGTTCCGGCTGGACCAGGGTTTCCATGAACGTAACCTGATCGATGCAAGTGTCGATAAAGAAGCGTGTGAAATCGACCAGCGCTTCCTGGCTCAATGTCCCTCGACCGTCCAGGTCGTTTCGACGGGCCTGATCGCAACTAGCCAGATGGTTCTTATAAGTCTGCGCATCGCGCGCAAGCCCTCGGGCAACCGACCAAACCCCGCCTGTCCCCAGCGATTCGAGCAGCATCGCATGCGACATCAGGCGGGCAACGCGGCCATTGCCGTCCAGGAATGGGTGCATCCATAAAAAGCGATGATGCGCCGCCGCCGCGGCGATGATGGATTCTGCCTTTCCGAGGTTGCCGTAAATTTCCTCAAAGCGTTTCAGAAAGCGGGTCAAAGCACCGGGACTTACTGGAATATGACGCCCAACGGTGACATCATGGCGGCGGAGCTCGCCCGGAATGACGCGCATTTTTTCTTTGGTTTGGGAATCTTCGACCCAGAGCAGATCGTCGGGTAGACGTTCACAAAAACGCCGGTGGACTTCCCGTATGCCTTCGGTTGAAACGACACGGCCCTTCAAACCTTCGTGATCTATCCATTCCTGGACGGCTATGTGAGCCTTCGCTTCCAGTTGGAGGTCGCGCTTGCGGACGTCGTTGCTGTAGTCGTTCTTGAGGGCGCGCTCGATATCGATCGGATGCGTGTCGTGTCCCTCAATCAGGTTGCTGTAATAGCAGTTGATCGCGCGAACCAGATTGGCGAGCGAGACCACGATGGGGGGCGGGATGCTACGGTGAAAGCCGGAGGATCTTCGGACGAGATCCAGGGCGAGGTCCGTCAGCTCGGTGCGCTCGGGCGCTCCGCCGCCAATCACAAGCGGCTCCATCAAGGAGACGGATTCTCCACGGTCTGGGACCGGCGTTATATCCGGTTCAATGTCCGCTTTTGTTTTGTCCATAGTCCCGTATAGACATTATAGATAGACTTGATGAGGCGGACGTTAATAGCCGACTACATGTCCTGTTATAGGGCCGTTTTCCTACCGTGCTCGCAGTAGGTCTGAGCAGTGCTCCGCCCTCTGCCAACGTCATCACGTTCGCCGTCAAGTCAGGCGCCCTTTGACGCTTTATGATCTTCTTGATCGAGCCGGGGCCACCAAGCCGCCGCAGAACATGTGCACTCCGGGAGCTAAATTCTGTTCGTCAGGTTCGCGCGTCCTTGTTCCCATGCAACAAGCTGTTCGTATAGATCTGCGGGATCATAGCCAGTGACAATGGCCAAAGATAGAACTTCGGTCAGATCCAGGTGAGGTTCGATCTAAGCTCTTCGTCTCCGTCGATATCGCGCTCCGTAATATGCTCAAGCACGAGCCAGAGATTTTCCTGCAAAACGTCCCGTTTGGTTCTATCGATGAGAAGATAGCGCCTCCACTCGATCACTTCAATAATCGCCTGTATATTGGAGCCGCCCAGGAGGTTAAGCTTATGCTGTTTTGCCTACTCCGAACGAATTATCCGAGTCCTCGCCGTGTACCGCTTTAACATGCGAGTGAAGTTCGGTTGCGATATGGGCTTGTCGTTTCCGGCTTATGAGAATCTCACTTTCGAGGTTTTGAGAAGACTGACCAGCCACGGAGGTGGTGACGCGGGCGCGTTGCCGGAGCGTCGCAACTGCCTCATTTTCAGATTCTTGGCTGAGTTGGCGTTTGAAAGCAGCACAGACTGTGCATTGCATTGGGGGGAATACCTTTCGCCTCTATTGTAGATCAGTGTCTGCGGCTTATTGCTGGCAGATTGTTCGGCAACATGGTCCTGGAAGCGATGGCTTCCGGTGTGCCAAGTAGTAGTGAGTAGGGAGGGCGGATCCAAGTACCTGGTCGCGCCCGGCAAGAACGGCTTCGTCGCAACCAGTGTTTGAGATTTCGTCGAGGGCCTGATCGATCTTCGATCCAGCCCGGATCTTCGGGGACGAATGTCGAACCATGCCCGGGCCGCCGCCATGCTTCGCTCGTGGGACCGGGTGTTTCGAACGTTTATTCCCGGTACGATGACGTGCTTAGCGAGCTGGCGGACGAGTTTCGACAAAAGCTTGAGCAGCCGTGCTCCAAATGAAGATCCGCGGACTTGGTTGTGCCGCGGCGGCGACCGCCTCCGACTCCACAAAGAGTTTGGCCGTTATGTCCGGCGCCCCGGCCTGGATAGCCACGCACGGGATGAATCCGTTGGAGAGAAAATAGACACCTTTCGAGATTTTGGGCAGTCCTTCCACCAAGAGTGGCCGTGCATCGCGCCGTAGCTCCTCGCCAATGCCAACGCAGGCTCGTTGCGAAAGATGCGCTACTTCCGTCCGAACGCGTAGATTATGCTGGAGCGCTCCCCACTGAAACACGATGATGCTGGCACCTAGCGCCATGGCGAACTTCGGTTTGTCACAGCCTTGCAGCAGAAGACCCCAGAACAGTGCCAATCCTAACGTCGATAGGTACAGAACGCGACTGCCAGCGAGATCCGGACCAATGAGCAGGAGGTGTTGCACCGGAAGTGCCGCCGCGAGAACGAGACCGATCGAGGCTATAAGGCGTGACCTATCCGCATGCAAGACTGCCAGAAACAGCGCCGCAGCCATCAACAATAGCATCAACAACGCTGCCACGATCAACCATTTCTCCGGCGAAACAGACCAGTTTAGCGGAAACAGCAGCAATCCCCACAAGCGGAACAGCAGCGCATTGAGCGTGCGAACCAGATTAAAGTTCAAAATGGTCGGGGTTCCATTTTCCATCTGATATCCGCCGATCCCGCCCAGAACCCATCCCCGATATATAAACACGATTGAGCAAATCGCGGCCATCATTCCGGACAGTTTCACGATGCTCCGCGCAGCTATTCGGCGAAATGGAATCAAGCAAAGTGCCATCAAGGGAAGGGAAAATGCCGCTTCCTTGCTGAGCAGCGCGAGCAGCGTAGCGAGAACCATCAACGCAAGCCACACAGGCTTTCTGTAGTCTACGAATTGGATCAGCGCGATCAGAGCGAGCAACGAAAACAGAAACGCAAGCAGATCGAACCGCGCCGCCATCCATCCGGTTACTTCAGCATGGCTGGCATGAACCGCAAACAAAAGGCCGGCAAAGATGGACGCCACACGGCTCAGTTTCAGCTGTCGAGCTAAAACAAAAACGAGGATACTATTGGCGGCATGGACCAATACATTCCATAGATGCCATCGCAAGGATTCGAAACCGGCCCACCGGTAATCGAGCCAGTAAGTTATATAGCCGAGCGGACGAAAGGAAAAATCACCCGCCGTCGGATGCGCAGAAAAGGCATTTCCAAACATCGCACCCCAGGATTGGGTTGCAGAATTGCTCAGATGCGTGTAGTCATCAAAAAGAAATGGATCGCTGAGACCGGGGGCGTAGGCGATCATCACGACTGCCCAAATCACAATTAAAGAGAGGGCCACGAATCTTCCGTGCATGAGGTGGTTTGGCTTGGATGCGATATCCGCCGGCCCACAGCGGCGTCCGTAAAGAACCGCTAGGATAACGAACGATACGAACGTAAAACTGCTCGCATTAAGGAACCCTCGACTAGGCGGCAACGAGGAAAAAAAACCTGAAATGAGGCGCGTTAGGAGTATGGCGCCCGCGACAGTAAACACAGCCAAAAGCAAGACCGTTACCCAGCGCCTTACCCACACTGAGTGAACGAATCGAGTAACCGGCCGCACTGGAAGAATAGTATCACGAGAGAATTTCGCGGCAAGAAGCGTTAACCTGATCTTCCAGGAAAGTCGGAGCCTTCTGTGCCTACCATTTAGCCGCGAGGCTTGCGCGCCGGAACCAAGAATGAAATCAGCACACGCGGAAGCGCCGGGAGATCTTCCCACACAGAGCAGCTCTCCGCTCCGGCCAGTAGGACGCCTTCGCGTATCGTGTGCAGGTTGAACGGTGTCGAAAACACAGTAAAACACACGGGCGCAATCGCTTGCGCAAGTGCGGAGTCCCGCGCAGCCAACGCACGGCAAACTCAATGAGGTGCGAAACCGCTGGTATCCCTAAGCCACCAGCCAGGCAGCAGCCAGCGGGGTTCCGCGCGTCGAAACTGTTGCGTAATGGCGCCATGAAAGCCGCCGTCACGGATTCAGCGCCCCACCGCGCAAGGCTGCTCGCCGTATTCTTGCTGCACGCTTGTCATCGAGAAAAGATTTTGGAAGGTCTATAATTGTTTAGCAGAGGGGAGATTTCCGCCATGGCAATGATTCCATCGCAGCGCCTCAAAGTCGATACTGCTGTTATTCCCTTAACCACTGCACAGAGCGCCCTATGGCAGCTTGGGATGCCGATCCTAGATGCTGTTGCGGTCGCCGAGTACAAGAAACGCGCAAAACTCGTTATGCTCTGGCGCGCCATTCGCTGGCATATCTTCGCCATGGCCGCTTTGGTTGCGGTCATGTGTAGCGGGCGCCAGTGGGGCCGCGTCGCGACTGTTGCCGCCGCCGCAGTTCTAGTCGCAACTCTTTTTGCGTGGCTTGTGAATGCGTCCGAACTTCTGTGGCAGACGATCGGCTACAGCACCTACCGTAGTCTCTATGCGGTTCCGCCTCATGTTGCAGCCGCGGCGGACGCGCTTTTATCCGCTGGCGTCTCCGAAAAGCAGATTGGCGTCGAGTATCTGAAGAACGATCCAATCCTGTACGTGGAGGATTCCGAGCAAGGCAACGGCGTCCAGCGCTACGATCTCATCATCTGGTAACGGATGCGCTGGGCAAACTAATCGGTCGCTGCCGCCCCCCGGGATTTCTTGGGAACAACGCTGATCTCTCCACGGTTCTCTAAGATCCCGCAGTGAACTTCTTCCACGCACGCGCATCCGGAAAGTCGGAGGGCGGGGGCCGTTGTGAATAAGGATCTGGGCCTTCCCTCGATCAAACTTCAGGCGCCTGCCGACTAGTCTATGCCCTCGATAGTCACAGATTGATGAATCGGTCGCTCTACGGGCAAGACGCGCTCGCGGAGTAGATCTTCAAGATCGTCGATCTTTTCGTACACCAGATGCAGCTTTTCAGCGAGGCTCCGAATCTCGGATTCCGAGCGCCGGTTTACATCGAAGTCCAACTCACCGCGGACCCGGTCTTTTTGATCCTGGCGATTTTGGCTCATCATGATGACCGGTGCCTGAATCGCGGCCAGCATGGAAAGAAACAAATTCAGCAAAATAAAAGGATAAGGGTCCCAAGCTTTCTGTCCAAGGACAACGTTGATTCCGGAGTAAACCATCAGAACCGCTCCGAACGAAAGAATAAACGCCCAGGACCCTCCGAAGCGGGCGACTCCGTCCGCGATCCGCTGGGGCAAAGTCGATTCCTCTTCGATCACTTCGTTGGGATTGGGCATCGTGCGGATTCGTATCAGGTCATGCGCGGAATGAAGCCGCCTGCTCAGCGCGGCCAACAAATCCATGCCCGCGTGCGGCTTGTTTTGCAGCAATGTAAAAATGTCATTGCGGTCAATTTCAACACAGACGCTCTCCTCCCACGCGGTGGCGTCGGTCTGGTGCGGCGTCTGCTCAAAGAGCGAAGCAAAACCGAAGAAGTCGCCCGGAGACGGCTCATCCACCGTGACTTCCTGGTGATCCTGATCCAACGTAGTGACTCGAACGGAACCCGAGACAAGCACATAGGCGCGTCCATCGGTGGAACCCGTCTTATAGATCCGCTGACGCGGCGCGAAGGTCTTCATCTCGACCTGCGCGGCGAGAACCGCGAGTTCGTCCCGATCCAAGAGAGCAAACAGAGGAACTTGCGCGAGTATGTCTGGGTTGGATGTCATTTCTGTTAACGTCCTCGAGTAGCTTGATTCTGGTGCCCCGTCAGAATCCCACAAACATTCGGGCAAAACAAGAGATCTCTCCCCACCATGTCTTCCGGACTTCCGTTCGAAGCAGAAGGTTGAAGCCGAAGCGAAGATCCCGGCGCCCTACGTGCTGTCTCTATTCAGTTCTGCGCCGCGCCAGTTCCATCAGCGTAGCGTGAGTGCCCGCTACTGCGGGTCCGGCATCCGCGTCACCAGGTTCCAGCCGCGAGTACGTCCCATCTTCTTGCAGCATCCAGGCTTGGCGCCGGTCCTTCAGACAGATGTCGAGGATCTCCCATAATCTTTCCTTCGCCTCTTTGGCGAGGATGGGTGCGACGACTTCCACACGCTTGGAGAGGTTGCGATACATCCAGTCCGCTGAGCCGATGTAGAATTCCCCTTGCGCCGGGTCTTCAAGCGCCGCCGCGAAATGGAAGATGCGGGAATGTTCCAGGAAGCGCCCGATAATGGACCGGACTCGCAAGCCCTCGGTACGGCCGGGAACGCCGGGCCGGAGGCAGCAGAACCCTCGAACGATCAGCTCTACCGGAACTCCCGCCGTCGCGGCATCGCAAAGAGCTTCGATGACTTCCGGATCTTCCAGTTGGTTCATCTTCGCAACGATGCGTGCGGGAAGATTCGCTTTCTTGTTTGCGATTTCTCTTCGAATCAGCTCGATGATGCGCGGACGCATGGTTACGGGCGCCATAAAGAGCTTTGCGCATGGCGGCGTCTGAGAGTGTCCTGTCAGAAAGTGGAACAATTTGACCACATCCTGCGTAATCTCGGCATTGCAAGTGAACAGTCCGATATCTGCGTAGATGCGGGCGGTACGCGCGTGGTAATTCCCGGTACCGATGTGGACGTAGCTGCGGAGCCCCGACGCCTCCTTGCGGACCACCAGCGCCAGTTTCGCATGCGTCTTCAAACCCTGCAGGCCAAAAGTGACGTGAGCGCCGGCCCGCTCCAGCTCCGCGGCCCAATGCAGATTCCGCTCCTCGTCAAAGCGAGCCTTGATTTCAATCACGCACGCCACCTGCTTGCCGCTCTCCGCAGCCTTCACCAAGGACTTTACGAACGGAGTATCGTCCCCGATACGGTA
>Ga0163163_10000840_pt1 | contig 26112 bp, 26 predicted proteins | sample S65metaG_FD_119766 | JGI IMG/M metagenome (GOLD analysis project Ga0163163, IMG submission 119766) | Switchgrass rhizosphere microbial communities from Kellogg Biological Station, Michigan, USA - S6-5 metaG | ecosystem: Host-associated > Plants > Roots > Rhizosphere > Soil | place: USA...
AAACATATCCAGGAGACGGACATGGTTGGTGACGATGGTGTGCTGGAACTGACCGTGGATCTCACTTCCACGACTACGCACAGAGTTCCTCTGAGCAAATTGAAGGCGTGGCTTGAAAGTAGTGGACGTGATCCAAGAGAGGCCGCGATGAAGGCGAAATTGAGGTAACGGGGCGTCTCTGCTTGGTTTTTGGAACGCTGCCGCTGTGGGCCATCACTTAGGCGTGCGACTGAAAAGCGGCATTGTTACTCTTGCCCTGCTTAATAAGCGCGGCATACACCTCGAAAGACTTCCAGAGCGAAACTACTATAAGAGCCACAAGAAAGTGCGGGAGTTCATCGGCTAGGAGCAAGAAGAATGCTGCACCGATTGCAACGCAACAATTAACAAACAGCCATTGCTTACCGCTCCACTTCGGCCATTCCATTTTTTGGCCGCGAAGTATCCAGGTCGAGCTAGCTACCGCGATGACGTACCACACGCCTTGAGGGAAGGCAGTAAACACCGAATTTACGAAAGAGTCATAAGACCTAACAGGAGAACTGTCGCTAAAATAAGAAAAAACGACAAGCACGATAGACCATCCAACCCAGCCCCAAAAGAAGCGCTTGACCTCGTCGAAGACCTGGCCGACCGTGACATAGCGGAGGTACTCGTATTCGTAAGGGAACGCGACAATGTAGAACAGCGTAATCGCAAGAGCGGTCACAACATTCTGAAACATTGCTCAACACTCTACACCATCTCAAGCCACCTAAAGGACCTAGGTGGCGTAGATCCTAGCGTCATGCCCGAACGCTGGCGGCGTATACCCGCTGAGCAAGCTCAAGGCGTGGCTGGTAGTGGCCGTGATCCAAGGGAGACGGCTATGAAGGCGAAGTTAAGGTGAGGCCGCGACCTCTCTGCTGGATTTGGGAGCGCCGCTTACAGTGCGTAGGTCCTACGTGAGCGCTGGCTATCAAGGGTTCGCTACGAGGCTATAGCTCGTAAAGCGCACGAAACCATTTCACGAATGGCTCTGCGTAGGGAGATTTGGGATCTAGGATGTGCCTCGTGAGTGCGAGTCCTGGTTGCTGACCTGGAGGGTCCTGCCATGAGAGCCAAGTATAGAGGTTCGACTTGGGGATGTCCTTTTCTGGACATTGAGCGCCGAGTTTCCTAGCGGATTCTGCTGATTCAACAGCATGTTTCCAGATAGGCGCTTCTCGATCAGGTACAAGATAGCGCAAGAAGGTCTCTAGGTAGCCCTGAGATGAATTATCGGGCATCATCCAGACTCCAAATTTCATTCCGCCAAGATTTTGGGCAATGGCACCTTCCGCTGGAAGCGTTTCGGGCATTGGAAACAAAAATCTGGAGCAGGTATTCTTAATACTCTGGTAACGACCGGCTGGATTGGTATCGGCATCAAGCATGATGCCGACAGTTATAACGCCAGCCTCTTTGATTTGAGTTGACAGGAAAGCTGGATTTAGGATTTCATCAACGCTATTGCCTAGATCAATATATATCGGCCACCCGCTCTTTTGCTCCGGCCAAACTATGTGAGAGCGCATTAGACCAATCACAGAGTGTTTGTCATCGACACCCTCAACGATAAGAATTTTGGAAAAGCCGTGACGAAGCCCCAATGAAGTTTTCCTAGCGGACTTCAATTTCCCGTGCTGCCGCCACCGTCAATTCGTCTTGGTCGTAAGGGATGGGTTGTGCGCTACCGGCCTCAATGCGCTGAACGGTTATCTTGTTTTGAGGATCGGCATCTGGACAAATCTGAGCAAGACTGTAGACGCAATCATAGCTATGCGTTGTAGCAAAGACCTGTACGTCGAACTCTTTTGCAGCAGTGTAAATCAGATTCCACATCTTAGACATCACTGTGTAGTGAAGCCCGGTGTCAATCTCGTCAACTAGCAACGTCCCGCCCTTACTGAGAGCGATTGCCATTGACAGAGCAAGCATTCGCCAAATGCCATCCCCCATACTTCCGATCGGCACAGGCTGTTTAGACGATTTCAACTTCACCATGAAGCCGCCCCTACTCCCCGGACCCCAATACTGCTGTTGGGTTCGGGCCTGAAGAGCGATAGCCTCAATATCTTTATCGAGAGATCGGAGCGCTTGAAGAACTAACTGTTCTTCGGGCTTCAGGGAAATCTGACTCCATGCACCCATTATTTCCTCGACGGAACTTGATTCAGTTGAGATGAATTGAATCGGACGTTCGAGTTGTGGCTGTCTGGCCCTAATATTGTTGCTTGAGATGCCTCCGGTTTTTGATAACAGAACGGAAGGAAGGGGGGCAGGGGAGGGGGTGCTGACAATATCTAAGACAAGGCGAGGCAGCGGACTAGCCTCGTCTCCTTCTTCAATAATCTGGCCATCGATCTTCTCGCTCGGACCCAATTCTCGGATCTCAAACTTCACCGTTTTTTGGGGGGCCACGTTCTTAGCGGAAATAGAAAAGTGAGTACCGGGATGGAGTTCGTGTCCATGGAAAATATGAACCACATCCGCTTCTGCTACAGCGCGCGGAGGAGTGCTAGCGGCCTGAGGGAACACCTTGTAGGTGCGCTCACCTCTTTTCCAAAGAATGTTCCACAGACGAAAGATGTCCCCTGAAGACTCAAGGATGCTAACGGCCTCCAGGATTGAAGTCTTTCCGCTATTGTTGGTGCCGACCAGCAGATTTATGCGGCCCAAGTCTGGCATCTCGAAGTGATCGAAACTGCGATAGCCTTGAATTGAAATCGATGAGATCATGACTGTGGCCTAGTGGATGCTGGCCGAGTTTTCAGGTGATAATAGCACATTCGACGAGTGACTCTGCTCGGTCGGGCGCGGGACGCCCCGTGGGTTTGTTCGGCATAAAACGTGAGAGGCTTTAACGGGTATCACCGTTTCGGGCCGACCTAATCCAACGATAGCACTAATCGAACTGATGACCCCAAAAGATGAGAACACAAGAGTTGCACTCATCTTGGTCCTACTGCACCCGCCGCATTGCCAGCAACAGCGCCTCTGCAACGCGCGCGGGAGGCGTATGGGAGGCGTGCAGCAGATCGGTCCACTCGACCGGCCAGTCTGCCGTGTGCAAGCACATAATGATGCGCGCATAGGCATGGCTGTCTGCCGGTGGTAGCAGGTCCACGGGGGCAGGAGGGGCATGGGTGGCCGGAGTCGCGGATACAGTCGTGGCCACAGTTGCGCCGGCGGGTGCCGGGGCGGCGCGGAGCTGGCGCAATTCCCGTCGCGTGTCGCGCAACTGCTGGCGCACATCGGCGAGTCGAGCAAGCTGCGATGATAGCGCGGCAAGCCGTTCGGGGCGGTGGCGGGTGCGGTCGCAGAGCAGGGCGGCGAGTTGGGCGGGGCTAAGGCGCGCAGCATGCTTCAATGCACGCTTGGCACGCTGCGAACGCCGGACGGCGCGCTTAGTCGTCCTCATCGTCGTCATCCTCATCGACGCCCGATGAAATCTCGACCTCGCCGGGGTCATCATCGTCTAGATCGTCATCGTCTAGATCATCATCGAGATCGTCGATGGTGTCGAACAGAGCGCCATCGCCAACTCCATCGTCAACAATGGGTGTCGATCCACCATCATCACTAGCGGACCAATCAGGGTAGAGATGCGACCACTGCGTCATAGTTTGTGCCTCCTAATCCGAATAGCCAAGCCGTCGCAGTTGAACCGCAACCAAATTGCCGACCCCGCCGCGCGGGTCGTCCACTAAGAACTCGCATGCATCGCCCTTGTGCGGCAGCGGCCCTTGCACGCAATCGGCGTGAAAGAAAAACTCCGCGTGGATCAGATCGCCATCGGTGAGCAGCACGAAACCGTACTTACCCACCGGATTGTAGAATTTGACTTCGCCCTGCATCTTCCGCGCTAGGTCCTAGCGGCTCCTGTTTGAAGGCTTCCATTCGCACCAGCGCTGCCACCGCTCGGCGTCGAGTGCATGGAACAACTCCGCCGTTTCGTAGGCCAAGGGCAGGATTGCAGGCCGAAGCGAGTCAACGTCGATATCCGTCAGGGCGCGCAGCCGGTCACGCATAGCATCTAAGTCGGGAACAACGGGGGCGGGAGCAGCAGGGGCCGGTGCATCAGCGGCGCGCATCACAAGCGTTACGGTCATTTTCGATACTCCAACCCCTCAGCGTGTAAATGTGGACGTGCGTCGGGCGCGGGTGAGTCCCAACTAGCCGCCGCTGGTAGGGCGAATGCGCCGCGTGATGTCCGCCCTCGCCGGGGGTAGGGCAGGCGGTCGAGGATCACCACGGGTCGAGCCTCTAGAGACATTGGCTGGGGCGCGACTACCGGCACCGGCACCGACACCGATAAGGGCAGCGCGCGAAACCAGCGGGAGAATGCAATTCGTAATCTGCACTTGAAATCGATCATCATTTGAAAACCTCCAGACTCATCCAGCCACCGGCTGCGGGCGCGTGCGGTAACGGGAGAAATCGTTGCCGGGAGCGCCCATCGCGTGTGGACCGCTCAAGGACACACACGCCCCTGTATTGCCCCCCGCCGGATATCCCATGCCCATGGCTCCGGCGGTTGGCAAACTCGATAATCGTTACGCTGGCTCTGGCAGTGCGGCATCCAACTCAGCAGCCGCTGCCGATGGTTCGTCCGGTGTAGCCAGCGTGATAAATTTCTGATGGTGCAAGCGTTCGAGCATCGCTTCCGAAATAATCGGCGCTGCGGTCAAATCCCCAACCTCGAACAGCGGCCCATAGGGTCGAATGAAACGCCATGTCAGGCCGGGGGCGTAGGCTACCCGGCGATTTGCTTCGCGTTTCGCCTGGTCGCGCTGGTTTGTGATCTCATTCAACGCAACGTTCAGGCCATCGAGCGCACTGCCGATGCGCGTGACCTCTGATAAAGCCGCACCGTCCGCAGTCGCACTATTAGCCTCTAACGCAGGTTGGGGAACAGGCATAGAGATTTCGATTCGCAGCGCAGCCGATAGCGCCTTGCCCCTTGCGAGGCTGCGCGCGAATACTCGGCTGGCAGCTTCGTATTCCGCCGCGAAGGCATCCACTACCTGCTGGGTGTAATCCGGCTTGAGCGCTTCGATGTCTTGTTTAGCGGCGATGAGCTGGGCCTCTGCTACTGGATCGAGCAGGCGCGCGTGTAGACTCTGCCGAACTGCGACGACGGAGGTATACTCAGCGGACGCTGCCTCGAAATCACTCTGTGCGGCTTCAACATCAGACTCGGCCAACTCGCCCAACAAGTGTCCCGTTTGAACGTGACCGAGATTGGATTGCGATTCGAGTTTTTCGGATAATGCGCCCTAAGGTGTCCGCGACTGCGTCCGGCTTCGTGCGCTTGGGTTTCATAACCCCGCCTCGCCCACGTCGCCCAGGATTTCGATATACCGCGCGACAACCGCGTTCACAACGGGTCGCAATGACTCTACGACCAGCGGCGCGGTGATGTAGCCGCGCGACACGTCCCCGCCCATGCTGTGGCCCATAAGCATTCGCGCTTGATCGGGTGATGCGCCGAGTTCGGCCAGCGCGGTGCGGTATGAATGCCTCAGACGATGTGCAGGGCCTACGCCTTCTTTGTCGTTTTTCACGCCTACAATATGCTGGCCGTCCTTCACGCTCGAAGGGAAAATCCATTCGCTGGGTGGAACACCATCCGCATCCCTGTAGCGCTTGAGCAGTTCGGCCAGCGTATCGCTCATAGGGACACTGTAAGCCCGATCGCCCTTCGCCACCCTGAAATGCATCACTCTCTTGGCGAGATCCACATCTGTCCACTTCAACGCCTCGACACTGCCCTTGCGCGCCCCGGTGAACAATGCCGTCAGCCACCACATTCGCTTGATTGTGCCCAAAGTGCTCACACCCTTGTGAACATCCTTCTTGCCTTTTTCCTTGACCACTGTGTGCCACCATGCCCGCAGGTCATCGGGTGAATACGCCCAATCACGCGGCTTGATCGCGTGCAACTCGGCAGCTTTTCTCGGCCATTCCGGCAGGCCCTCGCTCACATCTCGATGCCAGCGGTAGACCGCCGCCAGCAACCGGACGCACTGATTGCTCGTAGCCTTCCCATGCTTTTTTGTAATCTGCTGTTGAAGAAGCCGCACGCCAAGGGCGTTGTTCCCTATGTCTTTGAGCGAATGATTCTTCCAACCGCTGAGGTAGCGCTTGGAATTGTATCGCGCAATCGATGCAGTCTTCTCCGCCATCTTCCCTGCCGCCATCTTGGCCTCGATGTATACCTCGATCGCTGCGCCTAGAGTAGACAGACCATCAGCAGCAGGAGTGCGTTCCAATGTGGCCCACTGCTTCTTAGCCTCTTCCTTCGCAGACTTCACCGTAATCTGTCCGAGCATCACCTTCACAAGGTCGCCGTCGATCCGGCGTTGCAGCATGAACGATTTCGACGCGACACGGCAGCGAACGTACAAGCCAGATTCGCCCCGCACCTTCCACATCCCGGAGTTGAGTGGCAATGCATCGATTGCTTTCTGATTTCCCTCCACTTCTTTCGTCGGCGCGGAAACATGGGACACGACAGCTTTGACCTTACGAATTGGAACTGGAACCATTGAAAACCTCCGTTCATCAACCTACTGATGTTTCGTCAGTATTTGGCCGGGTGGTACTTCGGGTGGTACTAACAACCCCGAAATAGCGCGGTAGGTCCAAGGATAGCAGAATAGCTTCAGTGATTGTATTGGAAGCAGAAGAGTTAGGGCGAGAGACTTCTAGGTAGCGCTTGTTCACTGACTCTTAATCAGTAGGTTGTAGGTTCGATTCCTACCGCGCTCACCAAATCTTTCAAGCACATAACGATCACTGCAAGGTGGCCGGTACCTCAGGCACAGGGACTTTCACAGGGACCACCTCGGAATTCTCGCCCTTCTGGCGAAGCGTAACACCTGCGACGGCATCCCGTTAGGCAGTCATTCGGCTGTTGGTGGTCCTGCATGAAAGCACCGAGCCATGAAAAGGAGTGAATTATTCCGGATGCCCGACCATCCGGGCACTATACCGAGCCGTAGGCCGCGCTAAAGCTAAAGACTCTTTCGTTGTTGATGATTTTGCTAAGTGCGGGAGGATTTGGATGCTATCGCACATAAGCGGGGCATTAGATTACGTAAGTTGCCTAGAATGACCCACAGCCATTACATGTACGATTGCTGCATGCGTTTCCTAGCTGCACTCTTTTTCCTGTTGGGACTTCCCTTGCAAGGTTACGCGCGGCGGACGATCTCTTCGCGCTAGAACTCTACAAAAAGAACTGCGCTCATGTGTCACGAGCAAGGCGGGGAGGCGCGTGTCCCTCCTCGCGCGGCGCTCGAAAAAATGTCCGCCGCCGCCGTGCTGCGGGCGCTTGAGTCCGGCGCGATGCGCGAAATGGGCGGCAAGCTGACTCCGGGGAGCGGTTGGCCGTTGCGGGCCTTTTGGGGAAGGCCGCCGCTGCGCCTGTGAATCAGATTGCCAATCAGTGCACGGCGTCGGGACCCATGTCGGGACCCACCTGGAGCAGCTGGGGCGCCAATCTCGATAACGGACGATTTCAGGACGCGGCGGAAGCAAAGCTCAACGCATCCGACGTGCCCAGGCTGAAGTTGAGGTGGGTGTTCGGAGTCCCCGAAGCCACTTCCATGCGCAGCCAGCCTGCCGTGTACGGCGGCCGTGTCTATTTGGCCGGACCCGATAGCGTGTATTCTGTCGACGCGGCGACCGGCTGCCTCCACTGGGCCGCGAATGCCCCGGCGGGTATCCGCAGCGGTCTCGCCATCGCCGCCACCGGAGCTCGAACTCTGGTTGTATTCGGCGATGTCAACGGGTTATGTGCGCGCGCTGGACGCCGCTACCGGCGAGCCCGTGTGGCAGTATCACGCCGACGAGCATCCCGCAGCCGTGTTGACATCCACGCCTGCGTATTACTTCGGGCGGTTGTACTTTGGCGTTTCGTCATTTGAGGAAGTGCGTGCCGTCACTCCCGGGTACGTGTGCTGTAGCTTCCGAGGCAGTATACAGGCTTTGGATGCCGCCACCGGCAAGCTGTTGTGGAAGACCAACACGCTTGCACAGGCGGCCGCGCCAGGGAAGAACACCAAGCGGGGAGCCAGAACCATGGGGCCCTCCGGCGCGGGAGTCTGGACAACGCCCACGCTCGACCCGGATCGCAATGAGATGTTTGTCACCACCGGAGACAACTACTCGCAACCCGTCACGAAGACCAGCGACGCTGTGCTTTCCATGGCCATGGATTCGGGCAAGATCCTGTGGAGCGAACAACTCACGGAAGGCGACGCATACAACAGTACTTGCCCGCTTGCGGATAAGGCTAATCGCCCGGATGCCGACGGGCCGGACTTCGACTTCGGTTCGCCCGCCATCCTGGTGAGAATGGCAAACCGCCGCGTGCTTGTGTTGTCGCAGAAATCGGGGATGGTGCACGGCGTCGATCCCGATCAAAGAGGAAAGATTTTGTGGCAAGCGCGCGCCGGTCAGGGAGGCACGTTAGGCGGCATTCAATGGCGCGCCGCAAGCGATGGCAAGCTCGTCTACGCGGCATTATCCGACATTGCCTGGCTCTCGCGAACCGCTACCGGCCGCAAGCCGGACCCCGCTCGCGGCGGTGGGATGTTCGCTTTCCGTGTAGATAATGGCGAGCGGATGTGGATGACCGCTCCCCCGGGATGCGGTGACCGCAGCCCTTGCAGCCCTGCGCAATCCGCGGCCGTTTCCGCAATCGCAGGCGCGGTCTTTTCTGGTTCCGTGGATGGCCACATTCGCGCATACTCCACTACCGATGGCAAGATCATCTGGGACTACGACACTGTGCGCGATTATCAGACGGTGAACGGCGCCCCCGGCAAAGGCGGAGCGCTTGACGCCGGCGGGCCGGTGATTGCAGGCGGAATATTATTCGTGAACTCTGGCTATGGACAGTGGAGTGCGTTACCCGGAAACGTTTTGCTGGCATTTTCGGTGGATGGGATATAGTTCTATCGCGTCCCGGAGGAACCGGCAATATTTGGTGGGCTGAAATCCAGAACGGTGTACCGAATCGTCCACTTGCCAGACACCGATTAGGGATGTGATGGATAAGTCTCGAGTGACGGCGCACTCGGAAGTAATCCGTCGCCGGCAATCCGTAAGAAGTAGTGGAAGTGTAGCCGATCACTTGGACACTATCTGATACACTCGGTGAGCTCCAAATGGACGTCCGAGCTGAAGCTTCGAGTTTCTAAGCCGGCCAACTTCCTCTAACGCGGTTTATGAACCCAAGACATTCGCGGGCTCCGCGTAGGTCTGTATGCGGCGCACCCTCGCCGATGCCATCCGGGGACACTTCAAAACCGCCAGCTCACAGGAGCAATGCGTACTCTGCCTTAGCTTGCTTCAAAAGGGGGATATCGGAGTCCGCTTCTTTCCAGAGAGCCAGAAAATCCTGGTATGCAACCCTTGCCTTCATCCTATCCCCCCCAGATGCGAGCGCACGACCAAGTTGCAATTGAGCTACTGCCCGCACCGGATCGGTGAAGACAATGCCAGGGTGGTCGAGTATCTTCTGAAACTCGGCGGCGGCCTCGGTGTATCGATGCGCAGCCAGAAAGGCCTGTCCACGCACGTACGGCGCGTATAGATTTCCGAAGAAGCCAAACCAACTGCCGGGTATTGCCAGATCGTAAGGTGCGGCGGCTTGCAGGTCTTCGATCGCGCTGGAAGAATCGTTGCGCTTCAGGGCCAGCAGGGAGCGGATGATCGGAAGGTAGGTGAAGCGGACGCAAGTATCCTCCGGAAAACGTTCTTCAAGATCTTTCATAAGGCTTCGCGGGCCCTTCGTGTCGCCCGAAAACGCGAGGGCCAAGGCGGATCCGTATTCAACGTCCCGGCTCTTCGAAATATCGAGAGCTGTTTTCGCGTTTTGCTGTGCTTCGGGGAAATTACCGAAAAACGCCTCGCGCACGGCGGCACTGGCCTGGAAGATTCCAGCACGGTCCTGCTGATGTGCCTGCCGTGCCAGGTCGGTGGCCCTGCGTGACAGGGATCTCGCCTGCTGAACATGGCCCGAATTCGCAGCAACCACGCCCTCGGTATTCGTCATCCAGTCCGCTGCGTCACTACTATCCTTCGCGGCAGTTGCTGCACGCTCCATTCCGGCATGATCGCCTTTGTAGAACGCTATCGCGTACCGCAAAATGAACAGGTCCGGCACTGCAAGATTGCGTTGCGAGGCTTCCTGAACAACGCGTTCCGCGTCTCGATATCGTTCCAGGAACAGTTCGGCCCATGCAAGATTGACCGGCCCCGGTGGGAAATTGGGATTGATCTCCGCCGCCCGCTGCGCTTTTTCGGCGGATTTCTCATACTTGCCCAGATACTGGTAAGCCACCGACAGTAACGTCAGAGCGTCTATCGCCCGGGGATATATTTGCGTCCACGACTCGCCTGTGCGCTCTACCTCCTCCAGGTTTCCGGTCACCACCATGGAATAATTCATGGTGATAAAAAGGCGTTCGGGGTCGGTCGCACGGCCGCGCAATTCGTAGGCCTTGCGAAGACTCTCCGCCGCGAGAGCCGGCTCCGCGATATCGGCATAGACCCGCCCTAGGGATCCGTATGCCATCGCGAACTCGGGATCAATCTGAATCGCCCGCTGCAACAAGGGGACTGCCCCCGCGTTGTTCCCCGAGAGCCCCATTTTCCACGCCGCGCTGTACAGCTTCCAGGCTTCGAATGATGATGTAGTTGCTTCTATAAGCGGGGTCGCGTGCTCCTTCACAGTAGCGGACGACTCGCCCGCTTTGGCTCTGAACTTCGTAGCCAGTCGGCTTAAGGCGTTCAGAACATCTTCTTTCCCTGGTGCCTGAACTTGCTCGTCATCGAGGATCTCGCCGGATCGACAATTCGTGGCTCGCATCCCTAATACGTATTGATTTCCGAGCCTGGAAATCGATCCTTCCACCACGGCGGCGCTAAACGAGCGCTCACAGACCTCCCGTGCCACCTCGCCAATAACCGGCGTGTTATTCGGCCGGCCCATTTGTTGAAGTGTCCCTCGTATGCGTTGATCCGGGACAAGACTCAAGAAAGGCGATTGACTCAGTTCGACGGCCAATCCTTGACGGAGCGTTTGGTCAAAGTCGGTATCGCCGGTCTTATTAGCAAAATCTGCGACAACAATCGTGTCTTTGTCCGTGAGTTTGGGCGCGCGGCGACTGTAGAGATAACCCGCGATGCCCAATCCTACGATTGCGACCGTCGCGATCAGCGCGGCTCCCCATCGCTTGGAAACTCCGGCTCCGCGCCGCGCATCTGTGATCAGCCGTGCGGAGTCTATCTGCTGCTTCAACCGTTCGAGATCGGTTTGAATTTCCGAAGCATGCTGGTATCGCACTTCGCGATCCTTTTCAAGGCACTTGCTGATGATGCGCTCGAGTTCAGCGGGCAAACTCGCGTTCAGTTGAAGGGGAGAGATCGGAGCGAGATTCAGAATAGAATCAAATACGCTCCCCTGCGTTTCGCCTTCAAAGGGCAATTTGCCGGTGGCCATTTCGTAGAGGACAATACCGAACGAAAACAAATCCGTGCGCGGGTCCAGGCGCTCGCCTCGGATCTGTTCCGGCGACATGTGGGACGCCGTTCCCAGCACGCTGCCCGTAGCGGTCAATTGCTCGCTGATCGCGCGGTTGGGCAAAGCCGTCAGATCAACCTTCGACGGATATTCGGCGGAGCCGACTTTCGCCAATCCGAAATCAAGAATCTTCGCGTGCCCTCGCGCAGTGACAAATAGGTTCGCAGGCTTGATGTCACGATGAGTGATCCCGGCGGAATGCGCCGCATCCAACCCGTCCGCGATCTCGATCGCGAGCGGAAGCAAGGTATTAATTGGGATAGGTTTTCCCAGAATCTGATTTTTCAGCGTGGTTCCACCAAGGAACTCCATGACGATAAACGATCGTTCGTCATTTCGCTCAATCTCGTGAATCGTGCAAATATTCGGATGGTTCAGAGATGAGGCCGCGCGCGCTTCCCGGCGAAATCGCTCGATCGTTTGTGGATCTCGGGCTAATTCCTCCGGCAGGAACTTCAGAGCTACGGAGCGGCCCAACTCAAGGTCCTCGGCCTTGTAGACCACGCCCATTCCGCCGCCGCCGAGTTTTCCCAGGATGCGGTAATGGGACACGATCGCGCCGGTGCGGAACTGACCGACTTCTTGGGTATCGTCACTCCGCTCCCGAACAGCGCCCTCCGCCGCTATTTCGATTGCCGGCCTCTCGAGAAACCCTTCTGCCTTTTGTTCCAACGTCAGCAGGGAGCGTGCTTCACGTTCCAGTCGTTCGTTGCCTGCACACGTGTCCCGTAGAAAGGCATCGCGCTCCGCGGCTGGCCGTTGCAATACCGCGTGCAGCAGGTTATCGAGTTGCTTCCACTGTTCCGAATCCATCGCCCGTCCCGCCGCTGAGTTCGCGATAAAGCCAGAACTTGGCGATGCTCCAGTCGCGCCTCACAGTGGCTGGCGACACTTTGAGCACTTCGGCCGTTTCCTCCACACTCAGCCCGCCAAAGAAGCGCATCTCGATGATTTGCACCTTTCGTGGATCGAGACGGGCCAGCGCATTCATCGCGTCATCGAGGGCCACTAGATCGTCGGTTCGATCGCCATTCACAACGGCAACGTCGTCCAGGGCAATATGCTGGACACCGGCCCCGCGCTTTATGTTATGGCTCCGGGCATGGTCGACCAGTATGCGCCTCATCACCTGGGCCGCAACTGCGAAGAAATGGGCCCGATCCTGCCATTGCATGCGCTTGTAGTCCACCAGACGCATGTAGGCTTCATTTACCAGGGCAGTAGTTTGTAGTGTGTGGCCTGGGTGCTCGCGCGCCATGTAGTGGTGAGCCAAGCGGCGAAGCTCTTCATGCACGATAGGCGTCAGGCCGTTGAGCGCGCTCTGATCTCCATCGCTCCACGCGCGGAGGAGCGTGCTTATATCGTTTGTATTCTGCTCGCTGGGCATTACCGCCCCTTACGTCTGCATCGGTTGATTATAGCGCCGGCCACAGCTCAGAAGATTTTCCGTCTCTCGGTTAGCAAGTTTTGCGAGATTCTCCGCCTATTTGAAGTGGAGGAACAGATGAAAACGACCCTGATTTCGATTGCCGCGGGACCCTTGCTCGCGGTACTTGCTATGGCACAGCCGAAGCCGGGCTACAAGGTAATTGATCTCGGCACTTTGGGCGGTTCCTATAGCGTTGGCTTCGGTATTAACAATTCCGGCGATGTCGCCGGGCAGGCTGCCACGCCCGCTCAGACCGATGGGTTCGCCGCAACCGCTTTCGTCTGGAGCAGGCAAAAGGGGATACAGGGCCTCGGCGTTTTTGGACCCCCGCTCTTTCCGGACTGCCCGACGTGCAGCAGCGATGCGGCTGCAATTGGCGCGAACGGCGCGGTGGCGATGGGTTCCGAGATTTCCACGCTCGATCCGAATGGCGAAGACTTCGGCCAGTTCAATCCGTTCAATCCGACTCACCGTGTGATCCGCGGGGCGATCTGGAGGAACGGCGTAATGACGCCGCTTCCCAACCTGCCGGGCGGCAACAACAATAATGTATTTTGGATGAACAATCTGGGACAAATCGCCGGAGTCGCGGAGACTGGGACCTTCGATCCCAGTTGCTCCACGGTTACGCCCTTTCAGGTCCGGCTCTTTCAAGCTGTAATCTGGGGACCAAACGGTGAGATCCAACGAGTGCTCTCTCCACTCGTATCGAAGGGCGACACTGTCTCGAATGCGTTCACGATCAACGACCGTGGCCAGGCCGTTGGCAACTCAGGTTTGTGTTCGACCACCGGTCTGCCGCCCTTCGCCGTAAGCAGCAGCACAGCATCGCATGCGGTGCTGTGGGAGAGCGATGGTTCCGTCCACGACCTCGGCAGCCTGGGGGGCGCACTCAACGGCGCCAGCAGCATCAACAATAAAGGTGAAGTGGTCGGCGTGGCGCAATCGCCAGCAGACGGCACGATCCACGCATTCCTGTGGACCAAGCGGACCGGAATGCTGGACTATGGCGCTTTTCCCGGGGCGGTCGCTACTGTGGTGGGCTGCTGCCACACCAACAATGATCGCGGCGAGATTGTCGGCTTTAGCGTCGAGCCAGCCAATCCGTACTTCGGGCGCGCACTCATTTGGCAAGGCCCACTGCCAAAGGACCTCAACGATTTCGTCGAGGATCCCGGCGCGTTTGTCCATTTGACAGGTGCTTCCTCGATTAACGATGCCGGAGAGATAGTTTGCCAGGGCATCACCAGCACCGGAGAACTCCATGCCTGTCTGGCCGTGCCGAAATAGCGGTGCACGGATCAACGAGAGCGCTTCGTGCGCCATACGACAATTGGGAACCCGAGTGCCTCTCATCGATAGGCGCCCGCCAGTTGCTTCGGCGCCGGCTGGCAGTACCCTGGCGCTTAATGCCAAGGTGCATGCACGTGTGTGACCCGTAACAGCAATTCACACCGGATCTCCCAGCATTTTCAAATGGCGGCCGCTACTTCCTGGCCAGTAGGGCCGCTTCGTTTGTCCCGCGATCAACGGCAGCGCGCGGGAAGTTATCGTTACTACCAAAATGACTTCCGATAATGATGATTATCGGGGCATGTAAGCACTGCTTAGCGAGCGGGGGCCGGTCTCGGAGCAAGTAAAGTAACAATATCGGTTCTCGCGAACTACCTTTTGCTGTTCGCGTGGAATATGCTGAACGTGAGGTTTGTATGAGAGTCATCACTCTGCTTGTGTCCCTCGTCGCGTTTGGCCTCGTGCAACTGCTCACCGCTCAGACCGCGGCAAGCTGTGCGCCGGCAGGAAACATCCAGTTCGTCTGTGGGCAGGAGGGGCCGGAAGATCTGCTTCATTTGCCCGGCAGCGACTGGGTGATCGCGTCCTCTTTGGGCGGCAACGGCGGCATCCGTCTGATCAGCGTTCGGGACAAGACATCCACGATCCTCTATCCGTCCTCCAGCGCAAGAGAGCGGTTGGACAGGAAGACCTATGATTCATGTCCCGGCGCGCCGGAGCAAGATGACAAGGTAAAGTTCACTACGCACGGTCTGGCCATGCGAACCGTCCGGAATTCGATCTATACGCTATACACGGTCCATCATGGGAAAAGAGAATCCATCGAAGTGTTCCAGGTCGATGCCCGCGGTAAGACCCCGGTTTTGACCTGGATCGGGTGCGCAATCGCCCCGGACCCGATTGGACTGAACTCTGTCGTTCCGTTGCCGGGCGGCGGCTTTGTGACGACCAATTTTGTAGAGCGCGGAGCGCATGCAAGCGCTGGCCGCACCAAAATGATGGCCGGCGAAAACAATGGCGAACTTTGGGAATGGCACACCGGAAAAGGCTGGCGCAAAGTGCCTGGCAGTGAAGCCGCGGGGGCCAACGGCGTTGAGGTTTCCAAGGATGGGAAGTGGCTATATGTTGCCGCGTGGGGAAGCCAATCGTTCTTACGGCTCTCGCGCGGGCAAACTCCGGCAAAGCGGGATACGGTTCCATTGGGTTTTCGCGTGGACAACATCCGATTTGCTCCGGATGGCTCCATTTTGGCAGCAGGCCAGGGACAACAGACGACAAACGTGGTGAGGGTCGATCCGGAAACACTGAAGGTAGCAGTGCTCATCAATCAGCCGAATACCGAATCCTTCGGATCGGGCACCGTGGCAATGCCGATCGGCAATGACCTTTGGGTAGGGTCCTTCCGGGGCGACCGCATCGCCATATTTCCGGCTTCCAAATAACTTTACTTCGATTCAATTCTCCGCTGCACCTCCTTGGCTGGCATCGGGAACGCGATTTTCAGAACTTTTCGACCTCGGGGCCCAAAGGAATATCACCGGTTTGCGCGTTATACGTCAAAGCGCGAAACGAATGAGCCAGCGATGCGTATGAACGTGAGTGATCTCGCGAATTAAAGGGGTGGCACGATCGGCTGGCGAATGGCGAACCTCACACTTGCGGAGTTGGCTGCCCAATAGGAGAGAAAAGCCGGATGCGGGAAATGGTGCGAACAAACCTGCATCCGTTTGCGTACATCCCCACATGACGTTTCGCGATCCAAGGGTAGACCCCCAGCCAGGAGATATACTTTGCGGCTCGGGTCAGACACGGCGCATCATCGTCAGAACAGATTCCAAGGTGCTAGTCGACGGTGGCTTTTCACGCTATTGGATGCGCACGGAGCGTTGGCGGGCGTGGTGCGAGAAAAATGGCGCCGTAGCGATACCAAAATCGATCACTTTACGAACCGGGGCGCCTTCCCGTTCCATCACCAGCACATTCGATGGCTTCAGATCGCGGTGAATCACACCTTTCTGGTGCGCGTGTTGAACGGCGCGGCGCACCGCGAGAAAAAGTTCCAACCGGTGCGCGATCGTTATCCTCTTGCCATCGCAACCGCTATCTTAGTTCTTTCGCCCAGAGACTGTAACCTTCGGGCCTGCGATTCCTTATTCGTGGCAGATGAGCCGGACAGGCTCAACAGAAAGAGGAAAAGACCTTATGAAAAGAAATACGACCATACCGCTGGCACTGTGCCTGGCGCTGCTCGGCACGGGAATCGAGGCACGGGCGGACTGTAAACAGGTTCGTAGCAGCGACGTGGAGACCATCATTCCTTCACCCAACGATCCCTTCGGCAGGACGCTGGGTATGGTGAATGGCGTGCTGAGCGGCGCCAGTTCGGCGGTCGTCACCAGCCTCTCACCTGACGGGCTACATGCGACCTCATCCGATCTGTTCGTGACCAACGGGGGCGATATATTAACTGCCACTGGAGCAGTAACACTCACTCCCATCCCAGGCTCTTCGAACGAATTGACGGAAAACGCGACCCTGACCATCACCGAGGGATTGGGCAAATACGCCGGGGCTTCCGGCACTATCACTCTTACAGGAAAGGCCGTCTTTGACAGTTCCGGAGGGGGAACGTTCGATGTGATTTATCAAGGTTCCGTCTGCGGTCCGAATCTCCAAGCCGACAGAAACTGAGCCTTTCGTCGATAGGGTTCACGCAGCCATTGAATCTGCGTCAGGTCGAACGATCCAACGTGGTCCTGGCAGAGCTTGCTGTTCCGCGACGGCAGGCTCAGCCGGACGGCTGCGGTTGGTGCGCGGCCCCGCGATGTGCCTGTTTTGGAGCTAGTGTGGCTCTTCCGATAATGCCGCACATCGGGCGGTTGTCTACTAGACGGTTTCTCTCACTCGCTTCGCGATCATCTCAACAGCGCGTTGCGCCGAGAGCGCGGCCCCTTCCTGCCAGGTGGTCAGGTGACTACAATGGTCGCCAGCGAAATAGACACGGCCGTCTGGGGCGAGGAACTCCTTGTACGGTCCCTCATGATATCCGTCGCCGCGGACCCACGATCCCAGATTGAACGGGATCTTTGCCCAGGCCACGTACAGCGGTTTTGTCAGTTCCTTGCTGCGTCCGGGATGAAGTTTTTCTACGGCTGCCCGAGAAGCAGCAAATTTGGCTTCCATAGAGGGAAGGCGGCTAAACTCTCCACTTTCAGTCCCATAGCCCGCCACCAAAACACCCTTTTCCGAGAACATCCCGCCGCTGGGGTACCAAACGTTCGCAAGGATGGAGGCTTCGACACTAATCGGCCCCGTGGAGAGCCAGGAAATGCCGCCGTAGATATTGTTCTCCTGTTCCCAAAAGCGCCGGGATTCCCATGCGATCTTGTAAGCCGCGGCGTATCCCACCTGATTTATTGCCGAAACCACTCGCGGAGACAGGTCGTTCCGGGTCGCTTGCAGGACACTCAGTGGTATCGCGCAGATGCAGTAAGACGCCTCCAGGCTCCGTACAGCGCCGCGTTCGGCGTAGACAATGCGCACTCCGTTTGGAGTGTTCCGAATTTCCTTTACAGGGCACCCGTACTTGACCACCTTGCCTAATTTCTGGGCGAAAGCATAGGGAATTCGGTCCATACCGCCCACGGGCTGAAACATCGTAGCTTGGTAATCCAGACCCTCTTCGAACATCACTCCCGGCCAGAACGACGCATCTAGCAGTGCGTGCATCGGCAACGGTTCCCGGTTTTCTTCGTCGACTTCGCCGGCCCCTGGTAATCGCCTCAATCCAGCCCGGCTGGAGCCGGCATATACATAGTCGGACCGCAAGTCTCCGAAACTTCTTAGAAATGCAAGCATCCGCTCCCGGTCTTCCGGGGTGATGTCCTGATCAAGCGCGCCTTGGCGCGTCGCTTTGGCCAATAACTCGGCCACATGCCCTCGCGCATCATTGATGACTTCACGCTGCTCGATCGGCCTGCCGTCGAAGGCTTTGTCGCTTTGCAGGAGAGCGCTCCTCGACGTGTTCACTTCCACTTCCATGGCGACGCCCAGTTCCTTGCAGTAGCCGAGCATGGTTTGATGAAGCGATGGAATGCGTGCCGGACCGGCATTGAAATACTGCCCCTCATCAAAAGAACACTGCTGGACGGTGCCGTCGGTGAACTCTACTTTTGCGTCCCGCCGAATCGTCCAGTTGCGCCCTCCGGGCCGTTGGCGCGCTTCGAGCACAGTGCAATCGAACCCGGCTTTGCGCAACTCGTAGGCGGCGACCAGCCCTGCGATTCCCGCGCCCAGAATCGCGACTTTGGTCCCTCGTCCTGTACTTGACGGGATTTTGAAAGGGGTGGTGACGGCGAGTGGGCTGGCCAGCAGATCCATTGATCGCATCGCCAGGAACGCCGCGCCATAGCCCCCCGTTCGCGCCGCGTGCCAGATCAGTTCACGCCTGGTCATCGCTCAAGAGTATACATCGCAAAAGACCGGTGTCTTTTGAAGCGCACTGGAAACTATCGGGATCTGCAGTCGCTTTTTTTCGTATTGATGTTGTCGCGGTTAAGAGGTAATGTCCACATGACGTAGCTTCCGATAATGCCCAATATCAGGACACAAAATGACCGATTTGATTAGCCTCGAAAAGATATCGCAGTGGCAGAAGTTGAAGACGCTGGGGCTAGACAGCGTCTCCTCACCGATCACAAAGCGCGTGTACAGCATGGCGCTCGGTGAATTCATGGGCTGGTTCCAGCAGGCGCCCCGCCCGGGCTTCACCAAGGCCACTTTGCGCGCATGGCGGGTCTCCCTCGAAGACCACGCCGTTGCTGACTTGAGTCACTATCGTTGGCTGCCCCTGGATTGATGCTCAAAATTTTCGAGAAGGATTTTTTAGAAATTTCAGACGAGGCGAGCGCTGTGATGAGTAGCTGTAGGGAAGGCCCCGGCTGTCGGATCGAAAGGGGGCCTTTGGGGGAGATTCACCACAGGGACTTCCACAGGGACTCTTGTTCAATTTGATTCGCTTTGCTGGGTAGCAGTGAATAAGCGGCGAGTGTGCAGAAGGCCTGTTTGACGGAGACTTCGCACACTTGCGGGTAGATACGGGTAACGGTAATCCATGTCTCCGGGCCGGACATGGTTTTGGTGGTGCGCCCGGAGGGACTCGAACCCCCGGCCTACTGATTCGAAGTCTAAACCAACTGCTATACCGTGCAACGTCATGCACTGAAAGCCCCGCCAATATTGGGTAATTGGTGTCCGCTGCATCTCCCTGCACTCACGGTTTAGGGCAAGACACGGGGCAAGACAAGAGGACACCGGAACGGATATCCACTTCATAGAGCACAGGCGAAGGTCCATATTAAAATGAAGCCGTGCCACAGACCCTTGTAAAGCTCGAAGGCCAGCCGGATGATTTGGCTGCTCTCGCCTCGCTCTCTAGCCCGGCATGGGCAGTCGTCGAGGGAGAAGAGGGCTTTCACCTCAGTTCGGAGGCTTGGGGACCGATTGAGGATCTTATGGAGGTTCTTGATCGCGCCAAAGAGCTTATCGAGATTCTCAATGGCGCGGCGGCGGTCTACATTCTGAATTTTGAACCGGTAAAACTATCGGGGCAGGTACACCGGCGAAACGATGAAGGGCGAACACTTAATGCTACGATCCAAACGATTACCGGGGGCGCTAGGATACGGCGCCTGCCGGAAGTCGCAGCCAATACTCCAAACTTGGATACTTGGATGGCCCTTGTTGAGGGGCAACCGTCAGTTCATAAAGCTCTCGCTCTATACGGAGGCTTGGAACGCACATGGAGAAATCTCTACTTGGTTTTGGAAGTAATCGAAGACAGCGTCGGAGGAGAGAAAGCCCTTTTGGCGTGTGCTTGGTGTCCTGATCCGACTAAGGTAAAGCAGTTTAAGGGTGTCGCCAACAATTGGAAGGCGCTCGGAGTCCATGCGCGTCACGCAACCGAACGTTTTGAACGTCCAGCAGTTCCCATGACTCTGCAAGAGGCAAGGGAAACGATCCGAGCTGTCCTAGTCGCTTGGCTTAGGACGTTCTAAATAGACTTTGTGCACGATATGGCAGACCCATTTGAAAGCTCAAAAGCAAAGATCGTGTGGGCCAAAGAACACATTCATAACCTCAATCGACAATATCGTTCACGCCGTCGAGGTGAGTGCTAACACATTGTATGAAGCAGCCGTGCTGGCGCTGGCGGAATTTCGAAAGGGTTGGTTGGTGGAAGTCTTACCTGGCCGAGCGACACGCTTGACAGTAACGGTCAAGTTACCAGCCATAAGTCACGAATTGACGGTGGGTAAATTGGAAGATTGGCTTGCGAGTGGAGGCAAGAGCCCGAAGGAACAGGTTGAGAAGAATAGGGTGAAGGAACTTTGAATCCCTAACGTGGCCGAATGGGGCCGGCGATTACCCGTCACAGCTTGTAATCGGAAGTTGATTTAGCAGGCGAACAAGCTGCTGTACCCAACGGACTACAGCTCGCAAAAATACCGCCTTCCAAAAATAAAAAAATCGGCGAGCTGTGCTGCGTAGGAAAATTGTATATACTGTCGGCTACCTTGTCGATATCTTCGAGGTTCCTGAAGGGAAATAAAATGAGACGAATTGCAATGGTCCTCACTTTCGCGCTAGGATCTCTGTCCTCATCCGCGCAACCAAAATACGTCGTAAATAATCTGGGTTTGGCTGGCGGTGCCACTACCTCCACATCCGCCCTTGCCATCAACAATGCCGGACAGGTAACTGGCAACTCGAACGTGGGACCCGGAGTCTCTTCTCGCGCCTGGCGCACGGCGCCCAACTCGCCGATCAATCCGGCAACCGATTTGATCCCCTTGCCGACTGGTGGGGTGACCAGTGGGCTGCTCTGGAATTCGATAAACAGCTCTGGCCAAGTCACCTTATTTGTCGTTAGCGACAGCAATGTTCAACATGCTTTTCGTTTCGATACGGATGGCAGTATCCACGACCTCGGCACTTTAGGCGGAACAGGGAATACATCCCGTGGCTTTGCTATTAACGACTCCGGGCAGGTCGCCGGTGATTCGACTTCTTTCGTTACAGCCTGCTCGGGAATAGGGGGCCGTAATGCTTTTCGCACATCCCCCAATCTTCCGATTGCTCCTGCGACTGACGGTTTGGGTACACTCCTCACCCCCCCATGCAGGAGCAGCTTTGCCTTTGGGATGAATAATGTAGGGGATGTGGTGGGTTCGAGTTCGGCAATGAGCGTGTCCACTCCCCAGTCACATGCCTTCCTTGCCGCTCCTGGGCACGCTATGCAGGATCTCGGAGTTCTTGGCGTCAGTCCGGGGGCACCGGATGCTCAAATCAGCTCCTCAGCCAATGCAATCAATAATTCAGGCCAGATAGTAGGAAGTTCAACCTACAATCACCCCGCCTCGGTTCCATTCAATGCCGTCCACGCATTTCTAACAACTGCGACGGGCCCAATGCAGGATCTGGGCACGTTAGGTGGCAACTCTAGCTCGGCCGCAGGCATTAATGCTTCCGGCCAGATTGTTGGCCGCTCCACTACAACCGGGGAAGTTGCGACACACGGATTTCTGTATTCCGGTGGCATTATGTACGATTTAAATAATCTCGTTACGGGGTCGAGCATGGAAATCAACGTCGTCTTCTCGATCAACGATCTAGGTCAAATCGTGGGCACGGCTGGCGGCATGGACGGCACGGGCATCGCCGTCCGGTTGGATCCGTCGGATGTTGCGGTTTCCGTTCTGGGAACCCAGGTCATTAATCTTGGTTTACCCAACGGAACACAAACCAGTCTGCTTTCCAAACTGCGAGATGCGATTGCCGCGATCCAGATCAGCGATTACTCTACTGCCATGGGCGATCTTGGCGCTTTCATCAATGCAGTCAATGCGCAATCCGGCAAGAAGATCAGTCCCACAGATGCCACGGCGCTGATTGCCGCCGCAAACAACATTCTCAGTGCGCTTTAGAAGCCCAAAATCTCTTTAACTCCGCGCACACGGAGTTTATGGTGTAGGGATGCTGGGGCGCGGTTCCACGTCTGCACTGATTTTCGCATGGGGCAGATTTGGCAGAAAGGTTTTGGGGGGATCGGCATCAGTGGCGTCCAGCATGGCCCGAATGTCATCCGTCAATGCAGGAGCCTTCTGCGCCGTCCCTGTCCCGATAGTGCGCCGGATTCCCTTGAACGTGTTCCGCACCATGCCCGATGCTGTGGGGGAGTCCAGCCCCATAGTCTTATGCGCTTCTGCAATAGCGTTAAGCCGCCGTTGTAGACTTCCAACCTTGAGCTGCCCCGAGCACTTGGCGATGTAGGACGCGACGGTCTCAGGTGACGCTGGTAATGCGCCGATACCGTATCGCGTACACCATTCGCAAAAATGCCTCCAGTCCGACTTGTACCCCCGCAATGTCGATTCAGCCTTGGAGGCCCGGATGAACTCCCGCACCTGATCCAGTGCAGGGGACGGAACCAAGTCCGCCCCCTTTTCCTGCGTGGGCCCAATGATCTCACCGGGCGTTAAGCCGTGCTCTTCGGTCCCGCCAGACGTTGCCTCACTCATGCTGCGAGACCTCCCCACTCAGTCTCCGCGTACATAATGGGCTCACCCTGTTCGTCCATCACCACGTAGCGATCCCTTCCGCTGAGTGGATCGTAGCTTGTGACCCGCCTGGAACACGGGCACGACACATTTCGATCAAACAGACTCAGGCAACGATAGCCGTTACAAATGCACGGTGTGTTCTTCGGCCTCATGCAGCACACTCCGCAAGCGTTGCGGCCCGTTGAATCAGCCAATCCGTAGCTTGTTGCGCTTTGGATGCTGCTGTAAAGATTGCGCGTTTGTCAGCCTTCAGGACCTTTAGCCATGACTGAATGTAGGCGGCATGATCGGCCCTAGGTTCAGTACTCAGCCCCAGATGGGCACATGTGAATGCGGCCCCCAGCTCGACTATCAACTCCTCGGCTGCATAAGCGTTGTCGCCAAAGCGTTTGCCGAGTTGCCGATCACATCGATTCACGTTCGCTGTCCAGGCTGAGCAATCCGAAAGCATTCAGTAGCGGTATGGGGGAAGACATCCAAAGAAGACAGGCTAAGCCAATTTAGCAAGTGCTTTAGATTGTGGTGCGCCCGGAGGGACTCGAACCCCCGGCCTACTGATTCGAAGTCAGTCGCTCTATCCAGCTGAGCTACGGGCGCGTTGCCTCATCGTATCATCAGAACATAGGTGACCGAAACTGAGATCAAGTTGCGCTGGAACGGCACCGCCGAGGAAGCGCGGGCCCTCATCGAAGGACGCGGCTATACGGTTTCATCTTCGCGTACCCTTGAATCCGATCAGCTCTTCGATCAGCCATCCGCCGCGCTGCAACAATCCGATCGGATCCTGCGCCTGCGAAAAATTATTTCGCCGGAAGGAACCACGCGCGCCATGGTCACATACAAAGGTCCGGCCACGCGCGACGCCTACAAAAGCCGTGAGGAAATCGAATTCGACGTGTCCGATTCCGGCACCTTCACTCTGGTACTTCATCGTCTTGGGTACCAGCCAACCTTCCGCTATGAGAAGTACCGGACGCAACTCCGGGCCGCCGGCGAGCCGGGACTCGTCACGATCGATGAAACTCCCATCGGTATTTATTTAGAAATGGAAGGACCGCGGGATTGGATCGATAGTACTGCCGCCCGCTTAGGTCTATCCAAGGCGCAGTTTCTGACGGTAAGTTATGTCGGCTTGTACCGGGAATATCGAGGTCAGCATCCGCACGTGCCTGCCGATATGACCTTCCCTCTAGATGGTCCTTACGCCTCTGGGACAAAATCACCTTAGATGGTCCCAAAGCTATTGAATGAAGGAGGGTGCAGTGCTATTCTTCATCTACCGGCTCCCCGAGTGAGTCGGGAAACGAAATGATCGAGCTAGTCACCACCGTAATCATTACCGCGAGTTCAGTCCTACTTTTCGGCTACTGGTTCCGTTACACCTGCCTGCTAATCCTGAGTGCGAAGACGACTCGAGATTTCGCCGGTCAGGTAGCAGCCGCAAATCAGCTTGGATTCCTGGAAGTGCAGAGTCAGCTTCGTTCCGCCTCGGTTAACTTGGATTCTCTGCGCGACACCCTGGATCGTGACTACGCCGTGTTGAGTTCAATGCTGAAACAGGTAAGCGGTTCTTCGGCTGAAGGATCCTCGCTCGAAACCAGCATGTTGGCAGTGAACTACCGCGTGATGCGCAGCTGGTCTCAAGTGATCGGCGTGTTCTCGCCGACGGCGGCCTGCAAGGCGCTGGAAGAGATGTCCATGGTGATCGCGCACTTTGCAAACTCCATGGGTCAGCAAGCCGAGGGCGCGGCCGCCTAGTCCGGAGCGCTTTATCCCCGCCCTGCGCTCGAGTGGTTTCGATTCCCCAAGTGGTTTCGATCCGTGAGTGGATTCAATCCCCCCCGCGCGGCGCGCGAGTGGTTTCAATCCCCATCGTGAAGTGCTCTCCCAGATACACCCGGCGAACGTCCGCATCGTTCCCCAGCGATTCGGGCGAGCCTGAACGGAAGATCCGTCCGTTATTGATAATGTAGGCGCGATCCGTCACCGCCAGAGTCTCCCGCACGTTGTGGTCGGTCATCAGGATTCCGATCCCGGAGTTTTTGAGATCGAAAATGATCTTCTGCAGCTCCAATACTTGGATGGGATCGATACCGGAGAACGGCTCGTCCAGCAGCAGAAAACTCGGCTCGATCACCAGACTGCGCGCGATCTCGACGCGGCGGCGTTCCCCGCCTGAAAGCACGTATCCTTTGCTCTTGCGCACCTGCTCCAAGCCCAGTTGTTCGATCAGGCGATCCATGCGGTCGAGTCGTTCCCGCCGGCTGAGCCGAAGCGTCTGCAGAATCGCCATCAGATTGTCTTCAACGGAAAGCTTGCGGAAAACCGAGGCCTCCTGCGGCAGATAGCTGATGCCCTCGCGGGCGCGCTGAAACATGGCAAGTTGCGTGAGATCGTTGCCATCCAGCATGACCCGGCCCGAGTCCGGCGTGATCAGCCCGACGATCATGTAGAAGGTTGTGGTTTTGCCCGCGCCGTTAGGGCCCAGCAGGCCCACCACTTCGCCCTGCTTTACGCGCACCGAGACGTTATCCACAACCTTCCGGCCGCGGTATGACTTGGTGAGTTCGGCGGTCTGAAGAGTATGCACAGGGATTTACTTCTTGAGGTACAGCGTATCCGCGGGACGGTTCTCCGCACCGTTAACCAGCAGCCTATCATTGTTGGACCACCAGGTCAATTGTTTGCCGCGCGTCTGCCCTTTCAGGCTGTCTACAAGCAGCGCATCGCCGCCGTTCAGGATCACCTTCTTTTCCGCGGCATAGTATTCGCCGTGCTCGCCTGTGCCGGTGCGCGTGCGCTTGTCTTCAGTGCTGACCATTTTCACGGCTCCCTCAGCAAAGGCATGGTGCAGCGAAGTGTCCGCGTCCCGCTCGTTCATGTAGGCCTTCAGCTCCTTGCCGTTCACTACCAGCCCAGGCCGCACCATGACGGCGCCGCCCTGGTAATGGGCAATTCGCGTATCGTCGGTGTATGTTAAATCCGGAGCTCTCACCACGGTGAAGATGGGCGCGGGGGTAGCGGCTGGCTTCGCGGCCACAGTCTTTTTGCCGTCGGGCTTGTCATCGTTCTTATCGGCAGACTTGTCGGAGAATTGGCTCACTACTTTCCCATGAGCTTCAAAAACCCGTCGCGCGCGGTCGATGTCG
>Ga0163163_10000841_pt1 | contig 26081 bp, 18 predicted proteins | sample S65metaG_FD_119766 | JGI IMG/M metagenome (GOLD analysis project Ga0163163, IMG submission 119766) | Switchgrass rhizosphere microbial communities from Kellogg Biological Station, Michigan, USA - S6-5 metaG | ecosystem: Host-associated > Plants > Roots > Rhizosphere > Soil | place: USA...
CCCGCGGGCGACGTCGCGGCGTTCGCCGCAGCCACGGATCGGCTCGTTCGCGACGAGCCTCTTCGGAAAGCATTCGCCGCGGCCGGTCCGGCCCGGGCGGCCCAATTCAGCGTCGAACGCATGGTTCGCGGCACGCAGGACGTGTACGACGCGGTGCTCGCGTCCGCACGCCGAATGAGGCGGAGCCTCTAGGCCGACCGGTCGCGCCGGCATTGGCTGTAACCTGTCCGTAAGAGTCCTGGCCTAGGTTGTAACGACTTCCCCGCGTCGCAGGGCACGCCTAACGACGACGTAGGCGACTAGCGGACCGGGAGGCGAGTGCGCGTTAGGTACCGGCGCGCCTTTGCCAGGACCACGGGTCACGACATCGCCGTTGCGCGTACTGCATCTCGATTCGGGCCGCGAATGGCGCGGCGGACAGCGTCAGGTATACCTCCTCGCACGCGGCCAGCGTGACCTGGGTCACGAACCCCTCGTCATCGGCGCGCCGAATGCGCCGCTCATTCAGCGCCTCCGGTCAGCCGGGCTCGGCGCGGCAGAGGTGCGGATGCGCGGTGACTGGGACCTCGCCGCCGCAGGTCGCGTCCGCGCAGCGCTCCGATCCTGGAACGCTGACGTGATCCACGCGCACGACGCGCATGCGCACGCGATCGCATTGGCAGCGCTCGTCGGCCGGAGACGCGTCCCACTCATCGTCACGCGGCGCGTGGTGTTTGTTCCCCACGGCCGCTTGAAATACGGCCACCGCGTATCCCGGTTCATCGCGATCTCGGACGCCGTGCGCCGCGCGATGATGACTGGTGGTATCGATGGCAGCCGCGTCGAGCGCGTTTACGACGGCGTAACGCGACCCACAGTAGCAAAGCGGCGGGACTGGCGTGCCGAGTGTGGGTGGCCCGTCGACTCCGTCGTGTGCGGAATCGTCGGCGCGATGAGTCCCGAAAAGGGCGTCGCGTTGCTGTCCGAGATCCGGGAGCGGCTCCCCGAACCGTCGCGCAGCCGCGTTCGGCTCGTGCTTCTCGGGGGCAAGCAGGAGCGTACGCAGTCGATCGGCGGCCTCACGTCGTTCTGTGCGGGGTTCGTCGATGAAATTCACGACGCGATGGCAGGACTCGACATCCTGTTGCATCCGTCGAGCGCCGAGGGGCTCGGAACCGCGGTCATTGATGCCGTCGCACTCGGCGTCCCGCCGGTGGCTTTTCGCGTGGGTGGGTTGCCCGAGGTGATCGAGGATCAACGTTGCGGCCTGCTCGCCCCAGCCGGCGACGTGGCGGCGTTCGCCGGCGCGCTCGATCGGCTTGTTCGCGACGAGGGTCTGCGACGGCTTCTCGGCGCGGCAGGGCCCGCCCGGGCCGCTGAATTCAGCGTCGAGCGTATGGTTCGCGGAACGCAGGGGGTTTACCACTCCGTGCTGGGTGCAGCCAACGAACCCCGGCGATGGGCGATGTGAGCTGGTGACTGGACTCGGACTGGGTCCCATCGCCGTTCCTCGACTTCCAGGCACCAGAGCGGCTAGTTTTCGGCGATCCTGGGAGCGACCACGTGCTGTACATCTGCATTCCGACGTACAACGAAGCGCCGACCATCGGCGTCCTGCTCTGGCGTATTCGCAAAGTCCTGCGGGACTTTCCGCGCGAGTACGAGATCGTCGTGTTCGACGACGGAAGCAACGACGCCACCGCCGAAACGCTCCAGCCGTACGGCGATGTCCTTCCGCTGAGCGTGCTGGGTGGCGAACGACACGTCGGCTATGCCGGCGCGTTGGATGCGCTCTGCCGCGCAGTCGTCGCCAAGACCCGCTATCCGCGTCGCGACGCGATGCTCGTCATGCAGGCGGATTTCACCGATCAGCCTGAGCACATCTCCGAGCTCGTTCGGCGATTCGAAGGTGGCGCCGACATTGTCGTTGGTGAGCGCACAACCCTCTCCAACGCCCCGGTGCCGGTTCGCCGGCTTCGCCGCGTCGCGCCCTGGTTACTGCGGCCGTTCGTTTCGGTTCCGGGCGTGGCAGACCCGTTCGCGTCCTTCCGCCTTATCCGCATCTCGGTCATCAAGGAGTTGGTCAAGCAGACCGGGGACGCGCCGCTGGTGTCGGGCGCCGGGTGGGCAGCGAACGTCGACCTCCTGAGCCGGGCGGTTCAGTTTGCGCGGCGCGTCGAAACAGTCTCGCTCGAACAGCGATTTGACATTCGGCCGCGACCGAGTCGGATCCGGCCGTTCGCAGACGCGCTCAACCTCTATCGCTTCGCCTGGGCGACCCGCGGTCGCCGCATCGCGCCGCCCTCAACGGCAGCGACATGACGTCGGTTCTGGTCAGCGTCCTCGCGCTTGCGACGGCGCTGGCCAACGTGGGTCGGCGTAACCAACCAACGCCCGGGGTTCCGTTCGGCGTCGGCGAGCGGTTTACGTACGACGTGAAGCTCGGTCCGTTCAAGGCCGGGCGCGGAAGCATGGAGATCACGAGCACTGACACGATCCGCGGCCGAACGGCGTATCGCGCCGTCTTCCGGGTAAAGGGCGGGATCCTCGGCTACCATGCCGACAACACGATGGAGTCGTGGATCGACACCGCCACCATCGTGTCGCTCCGGTTCACGCAGGACTTCGAGCAGACCGGCAAGGACCGCAAGAAATTCTACGACATCTACCCCGAGCGCGCGGTCTACCAGGAACCCAACAAGCCAGAGCAGCCGTCGGTCCCCGATCCATTGGACGATGCGTCGTTCATCTACTTCGTACGCACGGTCCCACTGGAGATCGGTCGCACGTATTCGTTCGACCGTTACTTCAAGCCGGACGCGAACCCAGTGCGCATCAAGGTGCTTCGACGCGAGACCGTGAAGGTGCCCGCGGGGACCTACCAGGCGATCGTCGTGCAGCCGATGATCAAGTCGAAGGGGATCTTCTCGGAGAACAGCAAGGCAGAGATCTGGTTCTCCGAGGATGCGAACCGCATCATGGTTCAGCTCAAGGCAGATCTGCCCGTGGGCTCGCTCAATTTGTACCTAAGGTCGGCACAGCCACCGACCCTCACGATTCCGACCGTACAACCTCCTCCGTGACTTATCGCGAAGCGGACCTCGGCGCCGTTCGCACCGTCCCGATCGCGCGGCGCCCTAACAAGGTACGCGCCGAAGAATTCGCGTCGCCGCCGCCCGACGGAAACCGCTCGTTTGGCGCGTTTCTCGAATCCCTTCCCGACGTCCTTGTCGCGCGCGACTTCGTGCGGGTGATCGACGCGATCGTCGAGGCGAAGCGACGCGACCGCGCGGTAGTCGTTATGCTCGGTGGTCACGTCGTGAAGACGGGACTTGCACCACTCCTGCTGGACCTGATGCGGCGTGGGATCATCACGCACGTCGCGATGAACGGCTCGGCCGCGATTCACGACTACGAGATCGCACGATTCGGTGGTACATCGGAGGACGTTGCCGCCGGACTCCGCGACGGCACGTTCGGAATGGCCGAGGAGACTGGGCTCGGCCTCAATGACGCGTTCACCGCGGGCATGCGTGAGCAGCTTGGCATGGGTGAAGCGATCGCGGTCGCGCTGGAAGGCACGGCGGCGCTTGCCCACCCGGAGCTGTCCGTCATCCTCGGCGCGCATCGCCTGGGATTGCCGGTGACGGTGCACGCCGCGTTAGGCGCGGAGATCATCCATCAGCATCCGGCCGCGAACGGGGCGGCCATCGGGGATACGAGCCATCGCGACTTTCGCCGGCTTGCGGCGTCGCTCGCGTCTCTGCACGAAGGCGGCGTCGTGCTCAACCTCGGGAGCGCGGTGATCATGCCGGAAGTGTTCCTCAAGGCGCTCACGATCGCGCGCAATCTCGGCGGGGGAAAGCCGACCGACTTCACGACATGCGATCTCGACATGCAACGCCACTATCGGCCGCGCGTGAACGTGGTTCAGCGCCCAACGCTCGCGGGCGGGAGCGGCTATGAGATCACTGGCCACCACGAGCTCATGGTTCCGCTGCTCGCGTGGGGTGTGGTCGAGAAGTTGGGAGAGGTTGGGGTCAGGTCCGGGGGGCAGATGCCTCGATCTGCCCCCGGACCTGACCCCAACAGAAGGCCCGGGCGCTCGTAGAGCAGCGCCCGGGCCTTCAACGTTCCATCGACTTGTCAGCGGACCCTAATGGGCCGCATCGGCTTTATACGCCGTTACCCGACCACTTCTCGCGGAGACGGCGCGCGGTATCCGGGCTGAAGATTCGGATCGCGAGGTAGATCAAACCGCCGACGATCGCGATCTTCACGGCGAGGAAGAATACGAAGGCAATCAACCCGAGAATGCCCGGAAGAATTCCAAAGAAAAATTTGAGCACGAACAGGCCCGCCAACGCGAAAAGCCCGATCATGAAGATTGTGCGGAGCATTCGTGGGTTCTCCCAAACGAGGACTGTTCACTCTTACGCGCAACACGCCAACCCGGTTTCAGCGTTCCCGTTGGCGAGCGTCGCGCGTGCTGCAAAGTATACGCACGGTCCTGGCCGGCCGTCAGAGCGCTAAGTCGTCCCGCGTGTCGATCGACTCGTCAACCTCGGCCGCCGACGTTCTCGTCATTGGATGTGGCCTCATCGGCCTCGCCTGCGGAGCCGCGGCGGCGCAGCGGGGACTCCACGTGCTGATGGTCGGTAAACCGCGAGTTGGCGCCGCTTCGCTTGCTGCCGCGGGACTCCTCGCGCCATCGATCGAACGTGAAGACGGCCACGCGAGCGATTTCGCAACGGCCGCGCGCGACCGATACCCCACCTACGTCGAGTGGCTGCGCGAGCGCACCGGCCTCGAGGTCCCGCTCAATCGTGACGGCATCATTCAGGTCGCGCTGAACGAGTCTGGCGTTCGTGGTCTGCGCCGCGCGAAGCCAGCGGAAGCGGAATGGCTGGACGCGCGTGAGCTCGCCCAGCTCGAGCCAGCTCTCAGCCATGGGCTCGGAGGCGTATTGCACCCACTGGACGGCTCGGTTGACAACGTGCGCTTGTTCGAGGCACTCCGGGCCGCCGTCGACGGGCTCGCGCGGTTAACGGTCGTTTCGGACACCGTCACGGAAGTGCGATTCAGGGGCCAGGTCGAAGCGCTGGGGCACAGTGGATCGCGCTACTCCGCCAACGCGATGGTGCTTGCGGCAGGTGCCTGGAGCTCGACGATCACGGGTTTGCCGCGCGCGATTCCGGTGGAACCGGTGCGTGGTCAGATGCTCGCCTACACCGGGTCGCCCCTTCGGCGCGCCGTCTACGGTCCCACAGGCTACGTCGTGCCGCGCACGAACGGTCGCACACTCGTGGGCGCTACGAGCGAACGGGCGGGATTCCGGTCGATCACTACGCCTGAAGGAATCGCGAAGCTCGCCCGGACAGCTGGCGAGATTCTGCCACAGTTTGCGGGTAAAACCCCGGCCGACGCCTGGGCGGGCCTTCGTCCGATCTCCGCCGATCTGCAGCCGATACTTGGCGCCGATCCTGACGAGCCGCGACTTCTCTATGCCACAGGGCACTCCCGAAACGGCGTCCTCATGACTCCCCTGACCGGTGATTGCATCGGCGCAATGTTGGCCGGGGAACCTGCTCCGATCGATATCAGCGGGTTTTCGATCACGCGCTTCGCCATTGGCTCTTGAGACCATCCAAGGCACAACCACCAACTGGATCTTAGCAGGTTAGCGTACGCTGGTTCCCGTTTCCTGCTCGGGCTAAGTTTCGCATTCGACATCAATTCGCGGCTTTGCTTCGCCTGCACCTCAGCGATGGCGGGCCGGGATCCCCTGGCAACGCGAGATGGCCGACACACTATACCAGATCATGGGTCGCCACCGGGCCGAACCACTGCCCGAGCGAAAGCCATCCTGGCTCAAGGTCAAGGCGCCCGGCGGCCCGAACTACGCGCGCCTTCGGCACCTCATGCGCGAGCTCGATCTCCACACGGTGTGTGAGGAGGCGCATTGTCCCAACGTCGGCGAGTGCTGGGAGCACGGCACCGCGACGTTCATGATTCTCGGCGACGTGTGTACGCGCAATTGCGGCTATTGCGCCGTAACGCACGGGCGTCCTCCGAAGTACGATCTGAGCGAGCCGAGTCGTGTCGGGGCAGCCATCGCCGAGATGCAGCTGCAGCACGCGGTCATCACGTCGGTCGACCGAGACGATCTGCCCGACTACGGCGCCTACATCTTCGCCGAGACGATCCGGCAGATCCACGAGCAGGTCCCCGGCTGCTCTGTCGAGGTGCTCGTTCCGGATTTTCAGGGCAACGTCGACAGCATTCGCACGGTGCTGGAGGCTCGCCCAGAGATCTACAACCACAATACCGAGACGGTACCGCGCCTCTACAAGCGCGCCCGACCGGGCGGGCGGTACGAGCGCGTGATGAAGATTTTTCGCGACGCGAAGTCCATTGCGCCCAACATCCCGACCAAGACGGGAATCATCCTCGGACTCGGCGAGACGATCGAAGAGGTCGTGTCGGTCATGCGCGACCTTCGCTCGGTCGACGTGGACATCCTGACGCTCGGCCAGTACCTGCGTCCCTCGAACGATCACCTGCCGCTCGATCGCTACTACACGCCCGACGAATTTCGCGAGCTCGCCCGGATCGGTCGCGGCCTCGGCTTCCGGCACGTGGAGGCCGGCGCGCTCGTCAGGTCGAGCTATCACGCGTGGGAACAGGTCAACGCCGCGGGAGTCGGCAATCGGGAATCGGGAATCGAGGCAGCGTAGTTCAAACGGCGCACGCGGCCGCCGACTCGCTGATTACCTCGCGACCGCTCGGTCCTCCGATTCCCGATTCCCGATTCCCGATTGCCGGTCCCCGCTAATCGTTTCCAGATATGGCTAAAAAGAAACCGGACTCCCCTGCTCCTGCCGACGATGTCGAGCTGCGTCGCGACCTGCTTCGCTCGATGCTGCTGCAGCGCCGGTTCGAGGAGCGGTGCGCCGAAGCCTATGCGTTAGGCAAGATCGGCGGCTTCTGTCACTTGTACATCGGGCAGGAAGCGTGCGGCACAGGGGCGATCTCGATCCTGCGCCCCGACGACTACGTGATCACGACCTACCGCGATCACGGGCAGGCGCTCGCCCGCGGCATGGCGCCGAGAGCCATCATGGCGGAGCTGTTCGGTCGCAGCGACGGCGTCGTGCGCGGCAAGGGTGGCTCCATGCACCTGTTCGACCGCAACGTGAACTTCCTCGGCGGGCACGGAATCGTTGGCGGCCACGTCCCAATCGCGACCGGTGTGGGGTTCGCCATCAAGTACCGCGGCGGTGATCAGGTCTGCGTGTGCTTCATGGGCGAGTCCGTCGTGAACACGGGCGCGTTCCACGAAGCCCTCAACATGGCTGCCCTGTGGAAGCTGCCGGTCGTGTTCATCATCGAGAACAACCGGTATGGCATGGGCACCGCGCTCGAGCGCGCGTCGTCCATCCACGACATCTACAACCGGGCGGCATCCTACGACATGCCTCGTGGCGTCGTGGACGGCCAGGACGTGATGGTCGTGCGGGCCGCCGTACAGGACGCAGTCGACCGAGCGCGGACGGAATCGACCCCGACACTGCTCGAGGTGCGCACCTACCGGTTCATGGGACATTCGATGTCCGACGCGGTGAGCGGCACGTACCGCACGAAGGAAGAGCTCGAGGAGTACCTCAAGCGCGACCCGATCATCGTTCTCCGAACGCAGCTTCAGCAGGCGGGGCAGCTGACGGACGACGACTTCGCGAAGCTGGATGCGGAAGTGAAAGCGGTCGTCCAGGACGCGTGGGATTTTGCCGAGCAAAGCCCGGAGCCTCCGCTCGAGGCGCTGTACGAGGACGTCCTCGTCGACACGACGAGCGATGCCCACGCCGAGGCCGCGGTGGCCGCTGACTGAACCAGCCTAACTCGAGTCGAATGTCCGTCATCACATATCGTGACGCCCTGAACCAGGCCCTCCGCGAGGAGATGCACCGAGACGATCGCGTCTTCATCATGGGTGAAGAGGTCGCCGTCTATCAGGGTGCGTACAAGGTTTCGAAGGGGCTGCTGCAGGAGTTCGGCGAGATGCGCGTCGTGGACACGCCTATCACCGAGCTCGGATTCGCCGGCGTGGGCGTTGGCGCCGCGATGGTCGGGCTCCGCCCGATCATCGAGTTCATGACATGGAATTTCGCGCTGCTCGCCATCGACCAGGTCGTGAACTCGGCCGCGAAGATGCTGTACATGTCGGGCGGCCAGTACAACATGCCGATGGTCTTCCGCGGGCCTAACGGGGCGGCGCTGCAGCTTTCCGCGCAGCACTCGCAGGCGTGGGAGTCGTGGCTCGCCCACATCCCCGGACTCAAGGTCGTCGCTCCCGGCACGCCGTACGACGCCAAGGGATTGCTCAAGAGCGCGATTCGCGACGACAACCCCGTCATCGTGCTGGAGGGCGAAATGCTCTACAACACGAAAGGCGAGGTGCCCGAGAACGAGGAAGTCATCGTGCCGATCGGCAAGGCTGAGCTGAAGCGCGAAGGCGAGCACGCGTCGATCATCACGCACGGCAAAATGGTTCTCGCGGCAATGCAGGCCGCCGACCAGTTAGGCAAGCAGGGAATCAACGTGGACGTGGTGGACCTCCGCACGATTCGCCCCATGGACATCTACGCCATCACGACGTCGGTCCGGAAGACCAACCGGGCGGTGGTTCTCGAGGAAGGGTGGGAGATTTGTGGCGTCGGTGCGCAGGTGGTGGATTACATCCAGCGCGAGTGCTTCGATGAACTCGACGCGCCGGTCGTCCGCATTCATCAGGCCGATGTGCCGATGCCGTACGCCAAGAACCTGGAGCGCGCCGCCAAGCCCGACGCTGCGAAGACAGTCGCCGCGGTGAAAAAAGTCATGTACCTCGAGTAGGCGGAGGGATCCTCGGGTATGGCAACGAAGGTCGTCATGGAGGCGCTCTCGCCGACCATGGAGGAAGGACGCCTCGTCAAATGGCTCAAGAACGAAGGCGACCAGGTCAAGAACGGCGAAACGCTCGCTGAAGTCGAGACTGACAAGGCGATCATGGAGCTCGTGGCCCGCGGCGAGGGTGTGCTTCGCAAGCGGCTGCTCAACGAGAACGACGCGGCGCCTGTCGGACAACTGATCGCCGTCATCGCGGCGCCTGACGAGAACATCGACGCGCTCGTGAGTGGAGCCGGCGACGGCGCCGCAGCACCAGCCGCGCCCGCGACTGCAAGCGCCGGTGCTACGTCGGTACCTCGGAGTCCGGCGCAAGCACAGGGCGAAGCGTCGACGCCGCCGCAGGAAAAGGCGGCGAGCGCACCACCATCGCCTCCTGCGAGCCGGCCTGCTGCGCCTCCGGCACCCTCCGCCGCGCCGAGCGGCAATGGCGGCGGGCGAATGCGCTCTTCGCCGCTCGCGCGCCGCATGGCGTCCGAGAATGGGCTCGACCTGCAGGCCGTTCAGGGAAGTGGCCCCGGCGGACGCATCATCAAACGCGACGTCGAGGCAGCCGTGGCGTCAGGCGCGGTACGGCAGCAGCCAACGGCTGCTCGGCTCGTTCCGGCAGGCGAAGACTTCCGCGACGCGCCGCTCACTCAGATCCGAAAGACGATCGCGCGCCGGCTCTCCGAGTCCATCGGGCCAATTCCGACGTTCTACCTCACCGCCGAATTCGACATGGAGCGCGTCGCCGAGATGCGCGGTGCCATGGCAGCAATGGGCGACGAGTTCAAGGTCTCGTTCAACGACATCGTGCTCAAGGCGGTCGCAACCGCGCTTGCCCAGCACCCCGAAGTCAACGCCCACTGGCTCGGCGACAAGATCCGCTATTTCAATCGCGTGCATCTCGGGATGGCGGTCGCCATCGAGGACGGATTGATCACACCCGTCATCTTCGACGCCGACCAGAAGCGCATGAGTGAGATCTCTCGCGAATCGCGCGAGCTTGCCAAGCGCGCGCGCGAACGGAAGCTCAAGCCCGAGGAGTACACCGGTTCCACGTTCTCGGTCTCGAACCTCGGCATGTTCGGGATCGACCAGTTCACCGCCATCATCAATCCGCCCGAAGTCGGCATCCTGGCAATCGGCGCGCTCGAGGAAAAGCCGGTGGCGATCGACGGGGCAGTCGCTACGCGGAAGCGCATGCGCGTGACCATGAGCTGTGATCACCGCGTGGTGGATGGCGCGCTCGGCGCGCGATTTCTCCAAACACTGCGACGACTTATCGAAAACCCTCTGATGCTCGTCTACTGAGCAGCGTTGGCTGATTCGCTTTACAGGTGACCGGAGGGCCGTTGTCTAGTTGGATACAGCGCATCGCGCTTTTTACAGGTGCCGTCGTCGTGCTCGGGTCGTGCGGCGACTCGAATGGCCCGCGCACCGGGTCGCTGTCGCTGACGATTTCGGGCCTTCCGGTGAGCGCGCCGGCACAGGTCACGCTCTCCGGCCCAAACAAGTTCTCGCGAGTGCTGGCCGCGACCGAGGTGGTCGCCGGCCTCAGGCCCGGGGTGTACCGCATCTCGGCGGCGCCAATCCGCGACGGTGCGACGCGATATTCGCCGGTTGCCGACACACAGACCGTCACGGTCGGCGAGTCGAATGTGCCGGTCGAAGCCTCCGTCGACTACACGGTGTCGAGCGCCGTGCTGATCGTCACGGTCGACGGCGCGCCGGCGAGCAAGCCGGCGGACATACGCGTCGTCGGACCTAACGGATTTTCGCAAACGGTCGAAGTATCGACGACGTTCGATGGCATCGATCCCGGCTACTACCTGATCACTGCGTCCGATCTTCTCGCGGATCAACAGCGATTTTCCCCGACTCCGAACTCTCGTCAGGTCCAGCTCGTTCCCGGCCTGACGCCGACGACGGTTCAAGTCACGTACGCGCAGACCACGGGCAATCTCAGATTCGTCGTCAATGGACTACCCGACGGCGTGGCGGCGGACGTGAGCGTCTCGGGTCCCGCTCCCGCACCAAGCTTCACGGTGGGAGCGTCGCGTGACACCGTGGGCGTGACGTCGGGCCCCTACACCGTAAGGGCCAAGTCGGTCACGGCGAACGGCGCGAGCTACGTCCCGAATTTCGCATCCCAGACGATCACGCTTTCAGCGGCGACTACCGCTGTCGTGACGGTGAACTATGCCCGAAGCGACGGCCTGCTCAACCTAACGATCGACGGAGTCACCATCACGCAGGCCGTCCAGACCTACAGCGGCACGGTACCGCTCGTGGCCGGACGGGATGCGTACATTCGGGTATTTGCCCGAGCGAACCAGACAACGAGCACGACGACCAGCGTGCGCGTGAAGCTCTTCATGGGCAGTACACTGGTGAACACTCTAACGCTCACCAACAGCAGTCCAGTGCCGATGACGCCGGATCAGGCTGATCTGGCGACGTCGTGGAACGGCGTCGTGCCTGGTCAGTTCATTCAGCCCGGGCTGAGCTTCCTGGCGGATGTCGACCCGGCAAACACCGTGGTGGAAGGCAAGGAGACCGACAACACCTTCCCCGCATCGGGGACTCCCGCAGCGCTCGACGTTCGTGCGGTCCCACCGCTGAAAATCACGTTCGTGCCGGTGATCCAGCGATACGCGAAGACCCTCGTGGGAAACGTCTCGACGTCGAACACGGAAAACTTCCTGGGCGATGCGCGGCGCATGCTTCCGCTGCGCGACGTCGACGTGCAACTCCACGCGCCGTACACGACGAGTGATTCGCTCGAGCTGACCTCGAGCGACGCCAATTCCGAGTGGCTGCACGTGCTCTCGGAGATCGACGCGCTACGAGTGGCCGAGTCGAGCGTTAGGCATTACTTCGGCGTCGTCAAGGTCAGTTACACTTCCGGCATCGCCGGGTACGGATATATCGGAGGCCAAGCGGTCGTCGCGTGGGACTATATGCCGAGCGGGCGCACCGTCGCGGCGCACGAGCTCACGCACAACTTCGGGCGTTTGCACGCGCCCTGTGGTGGCGTTGCCGACCGGGACCCCAACTTCCCGAACTCGGATGGCTCGATCGGCGTGTTCGGCTACGACCTCTCGACGAGCACACTGCGGCTCCCGTCGTCGCCCGATCTCATGGGCTATTGCAGTAACCCCTGGATCAGCGACTACAACTACGTCGGTGTCATGAACTTCCGCGGATCGAGCTCCACGGAGACCAGTGCGGCTCGCGCGGTAGCCCCTTCCCTGCTCGTCTGGGGACGCGTAGACCGGGGCGAGCTCGTGCTCGAGCCCGCGTTCTCGGTCGTGACGCGACCGCTGCTTCCCTCCGAGCTCGGACCGTATCGCATCGAAGGCACGGCGCGCGATGGCCGTCGGCTGTTCTCGTACGCATTCGCTGGGGAACAGCTGGCTGACACAAAGGACCCGACCGCTCGACATTTCGCGTTCGCGATCCCCATGGACGAAGCAACCCAGGGCGAGCTGGCGTCCATCCGGCTGAGTGGGCCCGGCGCATCGCCAACGGTCATGCAAGCGTCGCTGTCGCCTGGCGGTGTTGCTGCTGCGATCAATGCGGTTGACGCGACGGGAACAGCATCCGGCACCGTGCGAGTGCAATGGGGCACTACCGGCGCGCGAATGGCACTGATTCGCGATGGTCGGACCGGTGAGATTCTGTCGTTTGCGCGCGGGGGCAACGCGCAGATTCGGACTGGCGCAGCCGACCTCGAGGTCACGCTATCGGACGGCGTCCGGAGTACGACGCGCAAGCTTCGGGTCAATCGATAGTCGTCGGGAGAATCGGGAATCAAAAGCGCGGTCGGTGGCGTGCACTGACGGAGACGCGCTAGGTTTCGGTCGGCAGACGGTTCCCTTTGCTTCCGTCCTTCCCGGGATCTCGCCTCAGCCGACGCAGAGTCGTTTCGATTCCCGATTCCTGATTCCCGATTCCCGACAATGGCTTCGTACGACGTGATCTTCATCGGCGGCGGACCCGCCGGATACGTGGGCGCGATTCGGTGCGGACAACTCGGCCTTTCGACGGCCGTGATCGAACGCGAAGGCCTCGGCGGCACGTGCGTTCTGTGGGGATGCATTCCCGCGAAATCGCTGCTGGAAAGCGCCGCCCTCGCGAACCACGTGAAGCACGCGGCGGATCACGGCATCACGTTGGGCGACGTGAAGCTGGACTACGGCCCGGCCATGAAGCGGTCGCGCGGCATCAGCGCGCAGAACTCCAAGGGCGTCGAAACGCTGTTCAAGAAGCACAAGGTGACGTGGATCAAGGGCACCGGCCGGCTCGCGGGCGGCAAGAGCGTGACGGTGAAGACCGCCGACGGCAAGGAAGAGAAGCACGATGCCAAGAAGGCGATCATCATCTCGACCGGTTCGCGCGTGAAGGGGTTGCCGCAGGTAGGCCTGGCGCTCGACAAGCAGAACGTCCTGTCGTCGGACGAGGTGTTGACGTTGGAGAGTGCGCCGAAGTCTCTGATCGTCGTCGGCGCGGGCGCGGTGGGCTGCGAGTTCGCCGACGTCTTCAACGCCTTCGGCACGAAGGTCACGATCGTGGAAGTCATGCCCGCGATCCTGCCGCTCGAGGATGCCGAGAGCTCGACTGCCGTGACGCGCTCGTTCAAGAAGCGCGGGATCGACGTCCTCACCGGCGCCAAGATCTCGAACGTGAAGGTGGCGAAGGGGGCGGTGAAGATGACGGTCGAGGTGGGCGGCGAGAAGAAAGACCTCGAGGCCGAGCAGGTGCTCGTTGCCGCGGGCCGCGCGCCTAACGTGGAGGACCTGGGCCTCAAGGAAGCGGGTGTGCAGCTCACGGAGCGCGGCTTCATCAAGGTCAACACGGAGACCTACGAGACGGCCGCGAAGGGCATCTACGCGATCGGCGACGTGATCGGCGCTCCCATGCTCGCGCACAAGGGGCAGCGAGAAGGGGTGGTGCTCGCCGAACTGCTCGCGGGCCAGCATCCGCACCCGGTGAACTACGGCAACATCCCGAACGCGACGTACTGTCACCCCGAGGTTGCGTCGATCGGCCTGACCGAGGCGCAGGTGAAGGACAAGAAGATCGACTACAAGGTCGGGAAATTCCCCTTCATGGCGAGCGGGCGCGCGCGCACGGCAGGCGAGACCGAGGGGCACGTGAAGATCATCCGCGACGCCAAGTACGGCGAGATCCTCGGCGCACACATTGTCGGGTTGCACGCGACAGAGCTCATTCACGAGCTGGTGGTTGCGCGCGAGAACGAGTTCACGGTCGAAGAGGTCGACCTGGCGATTCACGCTCACCCGACGTTGTCCGAGGCGGTCGCGGAGGCATGCCTGGACTCGTTAGGGAAGATGCTTCACGCCTGACGGCGTGATGGTGATGTGGTGAGCGACCTTTACGTCGTCGATCTGGGCGCCCTGCCGTACGCATCCGCCCTGGAGCTGCAGCGGGACGTCGCGCGGCGGCGGATCACGGGCGAGATCGCGGAGGACGTACTGCTGCTGGTGGAGCACCCGCCAGTGGTGACGCTCGGTCGGACGGCCAAGGGCAGCAACCTCATCGCGTCGCCCGAGTATCTCGCCTCGCACGGCGTCGAGCTGTTCGAGGTGGAACGTGGTGGTGACATCACGTTCCACGGTCCCGGGCAGCTGGTCGGCTATCCGGTGATCGACCTGAAACGGCATCGGAAGGACCTGCACTGGTATCTCCGGCAGGTCGAGGAGGCGCTGATCCAGTCGCTCGACGCGTTTGGGATCGCCGGGGGGCGAGTCGACAAGTACACCGGCGTCTGGGTCGAGGCCGATCGGGACTCACGGCGCAAGATCGCTTCGATTGGTGTACACGCACGCGACTGGGTCACGTGGCACGGCTTCGCCCTCAACGTGAACACCGACCTCCGCTACTTCGACCTCATCGTCCCGTGCGGTATCTCCGGCGTCACGATGACGTCCGTCGCTCGCGAGGCACAGCGGGAATCGGTCGACATGCAGGCGGTGACGCGTGAAGTGACTCGCGCGTTCGGGCACGTGTTCGGCCTAACGTGCACGCCACGCTCCCGCGTGCCGACGAAGCAACCGGGCCGCGTGCTCGACCCAAGCCACCTCCCCCTCCAACTTCCGTAAGGAAGCGAGCCGGCACGCGAGAATGCGTGGTGCCATTTCGAAGGAGATCGACGTCGTCGCCGGCCTTCACGCGAAACACCAGACGGGCCGGCTGACCGAGTCCCGCGCGTTCGTCGTGGCATTCTTGGACGAGCGCGGACCGCGACGGGTAACGAATTCCAATGAACCGCGGCTCGTCGTTGGTTCGATGCCGCCCGCGCCGAAAAAACACCGACACTGACCGCCACGACACGTATATTCTCCGCATGACGGACACGCGGGTCTACGAGGGTCGTTCCGACGCCCAGCGGTCGGCGATGGTCGACGGCGGCGCACGCAGCCTTACATCCGAGCTGAACGCCGAACAGGCTGTCGCGGCAACGTTTGGCGACGGGCCGCTGCTCATCATTGCCGGCGCGGGGACGGGTAAAACCCGGACGCTGATCTATCGCCTGGCCCACCTGATCGAAAAAGGCGTTCGGCCGGAGCGCATCCTGCTCCTGACTTTCACACGTCGAGCGGCGCAGGAGATGCTCGCGCGGGCGGAACGGTTGGTCGGCGGGGCGTGTCGCGGTGTGAACGGCGGGACCTTTCACGCCACCGCGCACCGTCTGCTTCGGAGATTCGGCGCGGCCGCCGGCGTAGCGAACGACTTCAGCATCATGGATCAGGCCGATGCGGAAGACCTGATCCAGCTATCGCGCGCGCAGCTTGGCTATGCCGAAAGCAAGAAACGATTTCCACGCAAGGAAACGCTTCACTACGTCTACTCGCGCCACATCAACACTGGCTTCGCGATCGACGACATCCTGCGCGACGAGTACTCGCAGTTCGTCGACTACCACGACGATTTTCTCAAGATCTTCGCGGACTACACGCGCCGGAAAGGCGAACGGAACCTCGTCGATTATGACGACCTGCTGTTGTTTTGGGCGACGATGCTCGAGGCGGCGCCTTCCATCGCCGAGCGTATCGCGTCGCTGTACGATCACGTGCTGGTGGATGAGTATCAGGACACCAACGTGCTCCAGGCGCGCATCCTCCGCGGCATGTGCCGTCGCCACAGCAACATCACGGTCGTTGGCGATGACGCGCAGAGCATCTACTCGTTCCGTGGTGCCAGCTTCCGGAACATTCTCGACTTCCCTCATCAGTTTCCGGGCACGACGATCATCGCGCTCGAGCAGAACTACCGCTCCACGCAACCGATCCTCGACGCGAGCAACACGCTGATCTCGCGGGCATCGGAACGCTACACGAAGACGTTGTGGACGAAGCGATCCGGCGGGGAGGCACCGTGGCTCGTGACTGCTCAGGACGAGCAGCAGCAAACGCGCTTCGTCGTGGACCGGATTCTGGAGCTGCATGAGGAAGGTGTCCCGCTCCGAGAGATCGCCGTGCTCTTCCGCGCCGGCTACATGTCGGCGGATCTCGAGATCGAGCTGACCAACCGCAAGATCCCGTTCGAGAAGTGGGGCGGTCTCAAATTCCTCGAGGCGGCGCACGTCAAGGACGTGCTCGCGTTCCTGCGCATCCTCGAGAATCCGCGCGACGAGGTCAGCTGGTACCGGATCCTCATGCTGCTGCCCGGTATTGGCGACGTGACGGCGCGCGCGGCGATCGATCTCATGGCGCAGATGGCGTGGGACTCGCGCGCGTTCGGTCAGTACCGAGCGCCCGCGAGGGCTCGCGACGCACACACCCAGCTCGTGGCGCTTCTGGAACAGCTGCGCGCGACGCCGCTCGTGGATATCGCGTCGGTGAGCGGAGACATCGCTCGCGTCAGGCAGCTCTACGACGGCCTCCTCCGTGAGAAGTACGACCGGGTCGAGCCGCGCCTGGCCGATCTGGATCAGCTCCAGGCAATCGCAGGCGGTTATCCCAGCCGCGAAGCCTTTCTTTCCGCGCTCGCGCTCGAGCCACCGCAAGCCACACAGGATCTGGCCGGCGGTTCGGACGAGGAGCGTGACGTGCTCGTGCTCAGCACTGCACACAGCGCGAAGGGGAAGGAATGGGACGCGGTGTTCCTCATCTGGGCTGCCGATGGGTGGTTCCCGATGGCACGCGCGATCAACGATGACGAGGAGCTCGAGGAGGAGCGTCGCCTCATGTATGTCGCGCTGACGCGCGCGCGAAACCACCTGGCCGTGACCTGCCCGCTCAACTCGTACTCGACGCGACGCAGCGCCGACTACGCGATCGACCAGCTCTCTCGGTTCCTCGATCGTGGCGTCCGTGAGAAGATGGAGCGAGTGGTTCCCCGCATGGACGGGTCGGTGGACCACGAGCCAGAGCCAGCTCCGTCGGCGCCGATCGACCTCCGCGCGCTGCTCCGCGGCCGGTTCGGAGCCTAACGCGTAGTCAGGTCTCGCCGAGCCATTTCTTGACGGCGGCATACGGGTCATCCGTGTCCTTCGCCAGCGCGATCACGCGCTCGATGGTCTTGCGAAGGTCGTAGTTCTCCCGCGCCCACACGCGGTCGAAGAGCTCGAGGTCGGTCAGGTAGATCCGTCGCGCCAGCAGCGCCGCGTTGTTGTCGATACGAACGCGCGCCATCCGCTCGGGAGCAATCGTCCGAAGCTTCGGTGCCACCTCGTTGACGAGATACGCGCGCCCGCGCGCGTACACCGTGTCGCGTGCGGCGAGGCGGATCGCCAGCGCCGAGTCGCCCGGGTGTGCCTTGTACGCCGAATCGAGGCTTCGATACAGAGAAGCCCAGAACGCGCCCATGCGCTTGTCGTCCTCCCAGTCGGCATCGGCGAATGCCGCGAGCGCGGAGTCACCGCGCGTCCGGAAGAACCACGCCGCACCGCGGGCGCCAACGAAGTTCGCGAACGACTCGTTGAAGACCGCCTGGCCGGCCTTGTAGAACGTGTTGTGGGTGACCTCGTGGATCACCGTGTTCGCCAGGTCGACCGAGTCGAGCCGCAGCGTCGTGGACAGCAGCGGGTCGTTGAACCAGCCTAACGTGCTGAACGCGGCGGACGGTCGCACGTAGCTGTCGAACCCGCGTCGCTCGAGGTCGCGGGCGAGATCCTTCGCCGCCCCGAAATCGAAGAACCCCTTGTACGGCACTCGGCCGACGATCGGGAACCACCAGGTGTACGGCTCCAGGCGGTCGCGATACGCGCCGGAGACCACGAGCACGAGCGTGTCCCGGTCGAGGTGTGAGTACGTCGTGAAGCTGTCGCCCGTGCGCAGCTTGATGGAGTCGGCGGCGAATCCGCGGGCCTCGAGAACCAGTCGAAGCCGCGCTCGGGTGTTCGGGTCGGTCGCCGTGTCCTCCACCATGCGGACGATGCGCCGACGCCCGGCAAGAATCTTCGCTTCCTCCCAGCCGGCCCGGCTCAGATAACACCCGGTGGGAGTGAGCAGGAACGTCACCAACACGAGGCCGGTGAGGCTCGCGACAATGCGTCCCCACCGGCGCCGACGAGGTTGCCCGGAGCTCATGGCAGACGGAAAATGCCGATCTGCATCGCGTCGTTCGTGTCGAACGGCGAAAGGTCGGCCGCCCGCCCGAACCGGAGTCCGACCGTCGGCTCGTTAGGTGTAGTGGAGAGCTGGTAGTACGCCATCGAGCCCGATACCACCGTGCCGGTGGCACGCCCTCCCGCTGCAATGCCGATCGGCGTGAAGGGAAACACCGGCGTTTGACCCGTCCGATCGATGTCGGAGAACCGCTTGAAGATCTGCCGGAGGTTGCGACTCGTCAGGCGCAATCGCGGTGGCACGCTCGCGCGCGGCACGCCCGGAAGACTGTCGGTATACACGGCGGTCGCGAAATCGCCGAAGAGGCTGGCGAACGTCTCGTTCGCCTTGTCTTCGACGTTGGCCACGCCGCTGCGACTCGTCTGCACGAGCCGTCCGTAGATCGACTCGCCTTTTTGATCGCCGAGCCATCGCAGGAAGAGCCACGAACCGCCGCGCTCGGCCAACGTGCCGTTGCCCGAGAGCGCATCCATCGAGGTCGATCCGGGCGTGGTCAGGAACGACTGCGCGTTTCGCATATTCGCTGTCACGAATCCCTGCGCGGAGTCCGGAAAGAGTTGGTTGGGATCCGTGCGACCGAGCGGCGGCGGGAACTTCGCCTCGTAGGTTTTGCCCGCGAGCTCCTCGGCAATGTGGCTCAACCCTTCGTTGAGCCACAGCGTCTCCCCTTCTCCGCCTCGAGCGAGCACGTGTTGGCCGAACGAGATCATGTGCTGAAACTCGTGGACGAACGTCGCTGGTACGAGCCGTTCCACATCTTCCTTCGAGTGCGAGCAGCTCCGGGAGCCATCGACGTCGGGCACGAGCGCGTAGAAAATCTCGCCGCGGTTCGAGTTCGGCTGCGTCGGCAGGAGATCGAGTCCGTAGTGAAAGCCGGTGATGAAGCCCTGCGTGCTGCAGCTCGTCGTCGACGTGAGAGTGTTCACCACCGGGGTGAGAAGGAAGATGACGCGGCCGTTGCCGTCGATGTCGGACTCGCTGCCGAACGCGCGAACGTCGAGGTCGTACAGCGTCCGGTCGAACAGGTTGCCGAACGTGCGAAGTTCGTCGTCGTTGAACGCGCCGGCCGGTTGGTCCTCGTCGACATAGAGCACGATGTGATCGCCCGCGTACCGCACGCGAGCGGTGATTCGCTTGAACGACGTGCCGTCGAACTTCGATAGCACCTGGAACGAGCGCTGGCTCCCGAGCGCGGGCGGCGCGACCTGGGTTTGGGTTGCGAGCACCGATGGTTGCGCTCGGAGCGCGCCACTCGCGCGGGCGTCATTGACCAGCCGCGCTTCGCGCTCGCGAAGCGCGAGATCGAACTGGTTGCCGAGGGCGGGCGGCTCAGGCCTGGGGATGATGAGCGGACGCGGCGCCGTCGCTTCGGCGCCTAACGTCGGCGCCTCGGCCGCGAGCGCGAAATTGAGCTGACGCGTGCCGTTCGACGCGGCCGACTGCGGGACGAGGAGGTAGGACGCGCCGCCACCGGCGAGCTGGAGGCATGATGCGAGGTCCGCGCCGCTGACCGTGATCCCCTCGAGCGGTTGCAGCGCGAGCAGGCCGGACGAACCGACGAACGTGGTGGCGACGGCATTCGTCGCAACCGAGCCGACGACCACCCGAGCGTTCACAGCTCCCGCCGACACGCACGGCGGCACGACCACCGTGAGCGAAGTGTCGGCGTCGCCGCGCACCACTCTGGCCTTGGCCGAACCGAAGAACGCCCCGTTGCCGTCCGTCCCGAGACTGAAGAACTGTCCTCGCATGCGGACCGTGTCGCCGGCGGAGAATGATGCCGGCACAACCGCGTCGAGCCGCGGTGGCGGTGTTGCTGTCGCGCGAAACTGGACGACAACCGTCGGCTGGTCGGAGAGCGACGCTTCGACGATCGATGTGTCGAGCGCGGCGCCGAGCCTGAGCCCGACACTTGCCGTTCCATCGAATCCTGCGACGGCGATCGTGTCCGTCATCGCCGTGCCGGCCTCGCTGCCCCGAATGACCCGGAACTTCACGATCGCGCCGGGCACGGGGATGCCCTTCCCGTCAGTCGCCGTCGCTTTCAACGGTTGCGCGAGCAGGCCACCGGCAGGGGCTGATTGGTCGTTGCCGTCGGTGACCGCCAGGGCGGCGGCGTGTGGAGTCGAGGCTGTTGGGGGGTCGTCGTGCGAGCCGCACCCGAGAGCAGACGCCAGTAAACACGCCGCGATCAGAGCATTACGCGGCGTGGACAAGGTACTTCTAACAGAATGTCGCACAATCACTTGAAAGATAGATCCCGAACCGTTGGCGCTTTGCGGCGTGGTCTCTCGGTCGCTATGTTTCCGATCCGATGTCCTTCGTTCACCTGCATTGTCACTCCGAGTATTCGCTGCTGGACGGAGCGAACCGGATTGATGACCTCATAGAGCGCGCGCTCGAGCTCGAGCAGCCGGCGCTGGCGATCACCGACCACGGTAACCTGCACGCCGCCTGGACGTTCCAGGAAAAGGCGAAAAAGGCAGGGATCAAGCCGATCATCGGGATGGAAGCGTACGTGGCGCCCGGCGATCGACGAGTTCGCGCCCGGCCGGCTCCGGGCGCGAAACCATATTACCACTTGGTACTGCTCGCTCAAAACAGCGCCGGCTACAAGAACCTCGTCAAGCTCTCATCGCTCGCCTTCACCGAGGGGTTTTACACCAAGCCGCGCGTCGATCGCGAGCTGCTCGCGAAATACGCGGACGGCATCATTGTGTCGTCCGCGTGTATGGCCGGCGAGGTCGCGACGCACCTCATGGAGGGGCGCTACGACGAGGCGAAAGCCGCCGCGAACTGGTACGCCGACGTCTTCAAGGACCGGTATTATCTCGAGGTTCAGGCGCACGATTCCGAGGGGCAGGGCCGCCTCAACGCCGAAGTGTTCCGGCTCGCAGCCGACCTTGGCCTTCCGGTCATCGCGACGAATGACGCGCACTTCCTGTCGGCCGACGATCACGACGCCCATGACGTCCTGTTGTGCATCGGTCTGGGCAAGGATCGCAGCGATAGCGACCGCATGCGGTACGACCGCGGCCTCTATTTCAAGAACCACCAGGAAATCGCCGCGAAGTTTCCAGATCGTCTGGACGTCCTGACCCAGACGCTCGGCATCGCCGACACGGCGGGCATCGAGTTCGGGAAGAAGTACCACGTGCCGTCGTTCCCGCTCCCCACGGGCGTCGCGACGGAGAACGAGCTGCTCGTTAGGCTTGCCGAGCGTGGGGCGCGGGACCGGTATACGGCTGGTGCGGACAGCGGCGAGCCGCTGCCGACTCAGGTGAAAGAGCGGCTGGACTACGAGCTCGGCGTGATCACGAAGACGGGGTACGCCGGCTACTTCCTCATCGTCGCCGACTTCATCAAGGCCGCACGGGACCGCGGCATTCCGGTGGGTCCCGGCCGCGGATCGGCGGCGGGGTCGCTCGTGGCGTACGCGCTGCGGATTACCGACGTCTGTCCTCTCAAGTACGACCTGCTGTTCGAGCGCTTCCTGAACCCCGAACGCGTGTCGATGCCGGACATCGACGTGGACTTCTGCTTCGAGCGGCGGGGCGAGGTGATCGAGTACGTGCGCGAGAAGTACGGAAAGGATGCCGTCGGGCAGATCGTCACGTTCGGGACGATGAAGTCGCGCGCGGCCATCAAGGATGTCGGGCGCACGTTAGGCTTCCTGCCGTCGGAGACCGACGCGCTGGCCAAGCTCATCCCGAACCAGCCGAACTTCTCGCTCACCGTCAGGGAAGCGGTGGACGAGATTCCGGAGGTGAAGAAGCTGTACCGCACCGACGAGCGGTACCGGCAGCTCCTCGACTACGCCATCGCGCTCGAGGGCCTCTCGAGACATACGGGCGTGCACGCGGCGGGCGTCGTGATCGCGCCCGGGCCGCTCGATGAATACGTGCCGGTGTGCACGCAGGAGACGAAGGGCAGCGGGAATCGGGAACCGGGAACGGGAAACAGAGACTCCGCGGGCGACGAAAGAGTGATCGTCACCCAGTACGACATGAACTGCCTCGAGAAGGCAGGCATGTTGAAGATGGACTTCCTCGGCCTGACGACGCTGACGGTCATCAAGGACGCGCTCGACGCGATCGAGACGCGGACGGGACAGCGGCCCGATCTCGACGCGTTAGGCGACGATGATCCGGAGGTCTACCGGATGCTCCGCGCCGGCCGCACTACGGGGGTGTTCCAGTTCGAGTCCCCGCTCGCCACCGACATGCTGCGCGCCATGCGATGCGACCGGTTCGACGACCTCGTCGCCTCGAACGCGCTGATGCGACCCGGGCCGCTCGACGCCGGGATGCACCGCGTGTATCAGAAGCGAAAGCGCGGCGAAGAGCCCGTGCTGTATGCGCTGCCCGAGCTCGAGCCCATTCTCGAGCCCACCTACGGCGTCATCACCTACCAGGAACAGGTGATGCGTATCGCCCAGGTGCTCGCCGGTATCTCGCTCGCCGAGGCCGACGTGCTCCGAAAGGCCGTCGGCAAGAAGGACGCTGAGCTCATCAAGAAGGAGCTCGGCAAGTTCGTCGAGAAAGCGGTCGGGCGGGGGTACAACAAGAAGATCATCGATGACCTCGCGGGACAGATCGAGACGTTCGGGCGCTACGGGTTCAACAAGTCGCACTCGGTCGCGTACTCGGTCATCTCGTATCACACCGCGTGGCTCAAGGCACACTATCCGGCCGAGTTCATGGCGGCGCTGCTGTCGTCGTCGATCGGCGATACGGACAGTGTCGTGAAGTTCATCAACGAGGCGCGCGAGCTCGGGATCGAGGTCCTCGCGCCTGACGTGAACGAATCCGGTTACAAGTTCACGGTCCTCGACGAGAAGCGGATCCGCTTCGGTCTGGGCGCGATCCGGAACGTCGGCAAGGCAGCGATCGAGTCGTTGCTGACGGCACGCACGGAGAAACCGTTCGCGTCACTCTTCGACCTGTGTGAGCGCGTCGATCTGCGGCTGTGCAACAAGCGCGTGTTCGAAGCGCTGATCTACTCGGGCGCGGTCGACAACCTTGGCGGGCATCGGTCGCAGTACGTCAACGTGCTCGACTCGGCGATCCAGGAAGCGTCGCTGAAACAAGAGGAGAAAGAACAGGGACAAGGCTCGTTGTTCGGCGGACTCGGGACTGGGGACTCGGGACTCGACGATTCGAACAGCGCGTCGTCGCGAGGCCATCAAGGGCTCCCGAACATCGCCGCCATGTCGGAGGCCGAGCGACTCACGAAGGAAAAGGAGATCCTCGGGTTTTATATCTCGGGGCATCCACTGGAGCCGTACCGCACTGAATGCGAGCTGTTCGCGACCCACACCGTGTCCCAGCTTGGCCAGTGGGCGGAGGGGGTCATGTCGCTGGGCGTGGTCGTCACGGCCATCAAGCGCCAGGTTAGCAAACGCTCAGGCGCCGAGTTCGCGCGGTTGACAGTCGAGGATTTTTCGGGATCTTCCGAAGTTCTCGTGTTCCCCGAGAACTGGAGTGTGCTGTCTGATCGCATCCGGACCGACATACCGCTGCTGGTGCGGGGCGGCTACTCGAGACGCGATCAGGGCGCGGACAATCCGACGTTCATCATCGAGTCCGTGCAGCGGTTCGAGGAACTGAGGATTGCGGGTCAGGTGACGGTCGCGATTGAACTGTCAGGTGTCCGGAAGGCGGCAAATGGGAACGGGGAACCGGGAACCGAACGTCCACTGCTGCCTGATGTAATGAACGACGTGCGGGCCGTGGCCGAGGCGCATCCTGGCGCGGCGCCGCTCGAAATCCGATGGAATGATGGAAATGGGACGCAGGCACGATTGCGATCGCGCTCGATCAAGCTGTCGGCAACGAATGCCGCGCTGACCGAGCTACGGGCGCTGCTCGGGCAGGAGCGCGTCCGTCTCGTACGCGGGAGCTAAATTGGCTTCGACGCCAGCTATGGAGTTCGAGCGACCCATCTTCGATCTCGAAAAGCAGATTGATGAGTTGAAGAAGCTGGCTGGCGACCAGCAGCTCAGCGTGGACGCTGAGATCGCACCGCTCGAACGAAAGCTCAACGACCTGCGCGCTGAGGTCTACAAGAACCTGTCGCCCCTCCAACGGGTGCAGGTCGCACGAAATTCGAAGCGCCCGTTCACGCTCGATTACATCAGAATGTGCTTCACGGATTTCGTGGAGCTGCACGGTGACCGACTGTTCCGGGAAGACCCGGCGATCGTCGGCGGTTGGGCGCGTCTGGACGGCGAGACCGTCATGGTCGTGGGTCAGCAGCGCGGACGCGACACGAAGGAGAATCTGAAGCGCAACTTCGGGATGCCGCATCCGGAGGGCTATCGCAAGGCGCTTCGGCTGATGAAGCTCGCCGAGAAGTTCCACGTTCCGGTGATCACCTTCATCGATACGCCGGGTGCGTGGGCGGGGCTCGGGGCCGAGGAGCGCGGGCAGAGCGAGGCGATTGCCCACAACCTGTTCGAGATGAGCCGGCTGGAAGTGCCGATCATCGCGACGGTGATCGGCGAGGGAGGATCGGGAGGCGCGCTCGCGTTAGGCGTCGCGGACCGCGTGTTGATGCTGGAGAATTCGGTCTACTCCGTGATCACGATCGAGGGGTGCGCGGCGATCCTGTGGAAGGACGGCAAGAGCCCGGAGATGCGCGAACGGGCCGCCGGCGCGCTGAAGATCACGGCGCCCGACCTCTACGAGCTGCGGGTGATCGACGAAATCATCCCCGAACCGCTCGGCGGCGCGCATTCGAATCACGAGCAGACGGCAGCGGCGGTGCAGGAGGCGCTGAACAAGCATCTCGAGGAGCTGCGCCGTCTCAAGCCGGACAAGCTCATACGCCGGCGGCGAGAGAAGTATCTGCGAATGGGACAGTTTCAGGAATAGGCAGCGGGGACTGGGGACCAGGGACTGGGGACTCGGCCGGGAAGCTCTTAGCGCCGAGGTACCTCCTCCCCGGTAGAAACGTCCCGGCCGAGTCCCCGGTCCCTAGTCCCCAGTCCCTAGTTTACGAGTTGTGGATCATCTGATAGAGATTGCCTTCAAGGGCAACCGCAAAGAGTTCTTTCTCTGGGAGGGCGAGGCGCCGCCGCCGTTACGGGCCGCGGTGATCGTCGACGCAGACCGCGGAGAAGACCTCGGGCGCATCTACGCCACGGGGGAGCTCGCGCAGAAGCGCGCGGCCGGCGTACCACACGCGCCAGGGCCTGAAGGGGTCCAGAGGCGCGCACGACGGCTTGCCACTGCCGAGGATGTCCAGCGCCACGACGAGCTCCGCACGCAGGACGAGTCGGCACGACGCCGTGCGATGGAGCGCGTGAAGGCGAACAACCTGCTGATGAAGCTCTCCGACGCCGAGTGGCAGTGGGACCGGCGGAAGCTCACCATTTACTTCACGGCCGAGAAGCGCGTCGACTACCGCAATCTCGTGCGCGACCTGGCGGCGCTGTTCCGCACGCGCATCGAGCTCAAACAAATCGGCGTTCGCGACGAGGCGAAGCGACTGGGCGGCATCGGACGTTGCGGCCGCGAGTACTGCTCGGCCTCGTGGCTTCCCGAGCTGCGCCCCGTGAACCTTGGTGTCGCGAAG
>Ga0163163_10000842_pt1 | contig 26076 bp, 28 predicted proteins | sample S65metaG_FD_119766 | JGI IMG/M metagenome (GOLD analysis project Ga0163163, IMG submission 119766) | Switchgrass rhizosphere microbial communities from Kellogg Biological Station, Michigan, USA - S6-5 metaG | ecosystem: Host-associated > Plants > Roots > Rhizosphere > Soil | place: USA...
AAGGCCGGACCGGGTGACCGGACTCGCGCTGCTCAACACCCTGCTCTACCCAGACCTGGACCCGGCGGTAGTCGAGTTCGTTAACGCGCTGACAACGCCTGGACCGCGCGAGAAGCTCACCAGCAGCCGCGGGCTGGCCGACCTGTTCCGCGCCGGATTGGCCAATCCCGCACACGCAGCAGACGAGACGATCGAGGCTATTGTTGCGCCCTTCCACGACGACGACGCCCGGTTGGCCCTGGCGAAGGCCGGCACGGAGCTGAGCCTGCGTACCTTCGCAGAAATCGCCGCGTGGTTGCCCAAGCTGACCTTGCCCGTCCGGGTGGTGTACGGGACTCAGGACCGGATCTTGCCTGGCGTCGCGGCTACCATGGCCCGCCTTCAGGGTGACGTCCCGCAGGCGCTGATTACCGCGTTGCCGCATTGCGGCCATTTCCTCCAAGAGGAAGCACCCGACCAGATCGGCGAGATTCTCGCCGAGTTCTATGCCGCGCTTGGCGACTACTGAACGCTGCGTCCAACGCGACGAACTCAACGCGGTCCACGTCAACCGCGGCCGCCGCAAAGGCCTACGTATCCAGCGCAAACACGACCAGGCTGGGACTGTTTGACACCCCGACGAGAGGAAGGCGCAGTGTTGACCACGACCGGATGGTGCCCATGCGGTGATAACGTCGCCTTTGAGGCTGCGCGCGTGGTCGAAGTCGAACTCTTCCAACGACTTGCGGGCCGGGAATGGAGCGTCGCGGATGCGGCCCTCAACACCTGGTCAACGCCGTCCGAAAATTGACTCTGGCACGGATTCCGTGATCGCGGGTTCACCCGACGAATAGTGATCTCGAATGGACATCTCGCCAGGCCCGCCTGCGCGGATACTGACCAGCGACGATCTGGACGAACGGGAAATGACCCATGCCAATTCCCAACAGCCTCGACACGCCGCTGGGTGTGCCGCGGATGCCGATCTTGGTTTGGACCAAGCCGATCGCAGCGGCGCGGGGAAGGTTGGGCGACCGACCTATGCTCCCGACATGAACTTCCGTGCGCCGTTCGTCGGCACCCTCCACCTGCCGGAGAAAGGCCTGGGCGAGGATCGCACGCCGGTCGGGCTCGCTGACGGCGAACTGGTGGCAACGATCCGCTGGTACGTCATGACGTCTCGTTTCCAGATCCTCGACCTGAACAACGCCATCCTGGCGGAGCACGAGAGGGTCCGATTCCGGGAGCGCCGGATCCTCGTGCGTACCCCGGACGGGCGGACAATCGTCGACGCGACCCCCGGGGTCTGGTCCCTACGTGGGACGGACGTGGCTGTCGCCGGGCAGCGGCTGGCCGTGCGCCTTCAGGGCCGCCTACCGCTACGCGGCATCGAGTTCCATGGCGAGCAGGGTCTGATCGGCCGCATCACCGTGGTTCCGCCATACCGCAACGCCTACCGGTTCGATGTCGCGCTGCCGATCCTGTCGGGACTGGAAGCCATTGCGCTGGCCCAGACGATGCGCGCGATCGACGGGACCCGACGATCAGGCTGGAGCCGGTGACACCGAGATCCACAACTGTGCGGGACCCAAAGCGGCCTGCGGACTCCGTCCAGCTAGCCAGCAGGACGCGTCTTCGTAAACACGTCCTGCTCGCCTGAGAAGACCGCCATCACGGAAAGTGGGCCAGAGCCCGAAAATTGCCCCCCTTTGGCCGGTCGAAAATTGACCCCCTCGGTCTTGTTGATCTCTACTCCTCGGCCGGTCCGCTGGTGTGGACGCGGCCGAGGTCGCGGTCTTTGAGTCGGTAGCTATCGCCCTTGAGCGCGATGACTTCGGCGTGGTGCGCGAGTCGGTCGATCATCGCGGCGGCGACCACGTCGTCGCCGAAGACTTCGCCCCAGCGGCCGAAGACCTTGTTGCTGCTGACGATGAGGCTGGCCCGCTCGTAGCGGCTGGACACCAATTGGAAGAACAGGTTGGCGGCTTCGGGTTCAGACGGGATGTAGCCGAAATCCGTCGGCGGTCGGCGCAGCACGCCCGTGCTTTCGTCCTGATCGGCGCACGGTCGAATCCCCGGCATGTGCCCCAACAAGAATGGGAAACCGACGTTACCAGCGACGATGTGGACGTTGTCGTCGCCGATGGGTGCTGGCCGTTACCTTCACGGCGACGAACCACCGTCCGCGCACAGTCGGATCTCTGCCGAGAAGCGCGCGGCTCACCGTGAGAGGGCCGTAGCAATGCACGGCGGCGGACGCGTAGGTTCGCTGTCCGCCGGGGAACGTAGACTGCTGATCATGGATTCTGTAATGGCGGTCGAACTGCGTCCGGTAATGGAGTCCGACCTCGGCCTGCTGGCCCGGTTCGACACCGAGCCCGGCCTCATCGGTCCGAACTGGTACGGCTTTCGTCACGCCGACCGCCAGCGTCAACGCTTCGCGTCCGATGGCTGGCTCGGGGAAGAGGACGGCAAGCTGATGGTGACCGTCGGGGATGACGTCGCTGGCATCGTCGGCTGGTCGAGCGCGGGCTTCCTCGCCGGCCGGTACCGAACCGTCGGCATCGCCCTGCTTCCTGAATGGCGGGGCCGGGGCGTCGGTAGCCGCGCCCAGTGGTTGCTGTGCCGGTACATGTTCACCCACACCACCACCCGCCGGATCGAGGCCGGCACGCAGCCTGAGAACCGTTCCGAGCAGCGGGTGCTAGAGAAGCTGGGATTCCGTCGCGAAGGAACGCTGCGATCGGCCGAATTCCGCGACGGCGACTGGCGCGACGTCGTCGTGTTCGGCCTACTCCGCGGCGAGCTGACAGAGCCGACCTCGACGTCGCCCGGGGCCGGCGACGGAAACGCTTGAACCAAGCGTATCGACACCGACTGCCAGCTGGTCCTCACCGAGATGACCAGGCCCACCTCGGGCGCTGGTACGCGAAATTGTGTGACTTATGGCTGCGCGGCGACCGCCAACCGGGCCGTGGTCTTCACCCTCGATTAATAGGAGCCGGCCGACGTCTTGCCCGTGTTCACGAATAGCCGCCCACTCGATCCTCTGCCGCCGCCCGGCATCCTCATCTAGCCGCGAACCGTGCGCTCATAGCCGCGACGCGTCCACGCCCTCGAACAGGCGGATTCCGGAGCCGAACAGCACGGGTGAGGACCACGTGGGAGTTGCCGCGCTCCCCAAGCCGCGGCGGGAACTCGGTGGCGTCGCCGTAGCCAGCATTCTCGACCAGGCCCGCGAGGCCGCCGGCGACCGAGACGTCCGCATCGCGGGTGGCAGCGACCGGAACAGGTCCACCACCGGCGCATTGCCCGAGGTGGATACGGCCCGCAGGGTTTCGATTCCCACGGTACGAACATGCGCGATCGCCTCCGCGACCGGGCCCCGCCCAGGCCAGGCCGGCGAGAGCCGGGCTCGACTTACATCCCCACACCGAGCCCTTATGGCGCACGTGCTGCTTGGTTCGCGGCGCAGGCCGACCATAACCACCAACGGACCGTCGAATGCTTCCAGCAAAGCGCGTTCCGGTCCGCGCCGGGCACTCGCGGGCCCACCTCAGTCAGGGTTGAGGCACGCTCTGCGGCTCAGGAACGGTCCGCCGGCCGGCGAAGAAAGCGGCCACGATTAGGCCGACTCCGGCCGCCTGCAGCCCGAGTTGGATCAGCAACAGGGCGTAGCTCAGGTTCGCCACGTCCGGGCCGGTCGGGTCCGGCCGGACCAGCGCGTGGCCCAGCAGCGGCCCCAGCGGAATGAAGGCGTGTCCCAGCAGCAGCACCCCGGCCCCGGCGAACATCAGGCCGGCCGCGCGGGCGCCGACAATCATCCGCCGCCGGACCGCCATCACCATGGCGGCCACCACGATCGCCGGGATCAGGCCAAAGTAGAGGATCAACGCCAGGACCCTGAGCGCAGACACGGTACCTCCCGTTGCAAGGGTCGCGGCTGATCGTACCGACTCCGGTCAATCGGCGGAGCCCGGCGCCGGCCACGACTGACAACGCGACAACGGGCGGAATTTGGTACGCGAGCCGGTCTAGCATCGCGAGCGTGTCGACGTTGGAGGCCTCCGCGCGACGCGCCGCGGCGGCCAGCACTCTGGCAGCGAGTCAGACCAGCCGGGATTGCGCTTGGTTTGCGTCGTCGACCCTGTCGACGATGAGATCACCAAATGGCCAGCTGTGTCGGTGTTCGACAGGCGTAACCTTCGTGGACCCAATGTGGCAGAACTCGAACCGCGTTTGCGCAGCTCAGACCCCAATCGTCATGATCAGACGGGTGGGCAGACGTCATCGCAGCGCTCCCACGCGGTAGCTGGGCGCAGGTTCGAATCCCCGGCGCTCGCCCATCTGTTCAACAACAACCTCATCGTCGCCGACGGCCGCGGCGACCTCGACTCCCACACTGCCAGAGCGGGTCTCGGCCTGCCTTCTGACCTTGCAGTCCTCCTACCTGCCTGGTGTCGTATGCGCCGGAGAAGGTTTGACCTATATTCCCATAACGGAATATAGTTGACCGGTGGCCAGAGCTTCGACGACGTCGGATGTCTTCAATGCGGTTGCCGACACCCGTCGGCGAGAGATCCTGGACGCGCTGATCACAGGTGAGAAGGCGGTAGGGGCACTCGTGAACGCCCTCTCGATGTCCCAACCTCAGGTCTCCAAGCACCTACGGGTGCTCAGCGAGGTCGGACTCGTCACGTGCCGGGCGGAGGGCAGTCACCGGTTCTACCGCCTGGAACCCGCACGCCTTCGGCCTCTGCACGACTGGGTAGCCAAGTACGAGCAGGCGTGGAATGACCGGCTGGACCGGATGGACGACTACCTCCGACAGCTACAACGACAAGGAGAGCCGCAGTGACACCTAACCGGCATGGGTCGGCAGTCATCGAGTTCCCGAACGACACCGACGTCGTCGTCACACGAAAGTTCGACGCTCCGATCGAACTCGTCTTCGACGTGTTGACAAAGCCCGAGCACGTGAGCAAATGGGCGGCCACGCCCCCGGACCGGATGACGGAGTGCTCGATCGACCTGCGGGTCGGCGGCGACTACTCGTACTGCTTCGTGACCGAGGACGGGACCGTGTGCTCATTCCGCGGAACCTACCTCGAGGTCGAGCCGCCGATCCGGACCGTGGAGACCTGGCTGTTCAACGGCTGGCCGGATGCGGAAGCGGTCGAGACATGGCAACTGCAGGAAACCGACGGCGTCACGACGGCAACGATGAGGCTGGCATTCCGCGACGCGGCCGGCCGGGACAACATGACCAGGGCCATGGCCACGGCCGACCCAGATGCGGACAACGGCATGGGAGCCAGCCTCGACATGATCGAAGATATCCTCAGGTCACTACTCGACATGAGCGCAACGGTCTCTGAGTAACTGACCTTGGAAGCCAGAGCCTCGGCCCGGACAGGCCAATACGCTCAAAAAATCCGTCCCTGTCTCCGCTGACACGTGGATGTCACGGGGAGTGTCGTCGTCGCCCCATGCCCCCTTCCACCCGGCCTTTACCAGTATCGGCCGGGGCCGGCTTCCCGTCGCGCAGGCTTGTCCCTGCCCGGGCCGCGCCCGCCCTGTCCAGGTGGAGCGTCCCAACTGGAACGACCTTGACCGGGGGCGGAGCGGTCTGGCGGACTGTGGTGCGTGACGGGTAGTCGGTCGCGACTGAGGCGGAAATGCTCCGGGGTGACTGGCTTGACCCGCTGGCCGGCAAGGTGTCGGTCCAGCACATGCCCGCCGAGACATCGCCCGGCTGCACCTACGAGGAGGCGACCGGTTGGGGTGACCGACGCCCGGTCCTCACAGCCCGCCACCAGGCTGCCGACAACGCTCGCGAGTACCGGGCCGCCGGCGCGCGGCTGACGAGGGTCCGTGCGGGCAGAGCCTGCCAGCAACTCATTGAGTAGGCTGCACGCGTCGTGGACAAACTCCGCGGTTCGGCCGCAGCGCGGAACAGGGTGCGGCGATCGCGATCCAGCTCGCCACCCTGCCCGACGACGGACCCACGGGCGGATTTTCGAGGACGCCGGAATCGTGCCCTGGTAGTCTGCCGCCGATCCACATTGGAGTCCAATAACATCCACGTTGGACTATCAAATCGCGGAGAGGACGGCGAGCGACCCGATCGGAACCGAGCAGCGACAGGGTTGAGCCTGCGGGCTATCCACAACCTTCGACTACACGATCCGGCTCTGTCGGAAGATGGCCGAGACGAAGCCTTAACCTTGGCGGCCGACTTCGCCGATTGAGTCCACTATGGATAGCATTGTCGAGGCTCGGGCGCTGGGCTGCATGGCCCTACGGCGCGAGCGGCTTGCGCAGCGCAAGGTCGAGGTAGAACGGTGTGGATACCCATTTGTAGTCGCCACTCTTCGCGGCGCGAAGATCGTTCACCAACTGGTCGATCTGATTCTCGACGCCCGTGTTCAACGTGACGGCGCGTTCACGGATTGCCGCCGCTGTGCTCGCGTGCAGGTCGAAACCCAACTGGGGATCCACCGCGGCGAAGTTGCCATTCACGGCGACGACCTCCAAGCCGGCTGCTCGGGCTGACTCTGCAATTTGGTCGACTGCCCCGTGCGGCACGCCACACATCTGTTCCATAAGGTCGTGCAGCAGGTCCGTACGCACTGAGGGCGTCATGGTCGGGGTGTGACCGCGGCGGCTGGTTGCTTAGTGGCTCTTGCGCGATCACCCAGCCGCCGGAGCGAAGCCGGTTGGAGATTTGGCTGAGAGTCGTCGCCGGGCCCGTCTGCTCCGCGGCATGATCCTGTACTGATCGACATCGGCGCACCGCGAGCGAGAGGTTCTCGTGCGCGTGGATGCAGACCTGGGTGGACGGTTGGAGCACGTCGCGGTAGGCGCAATCGGTATGGCCTGTCACTGTCCAATGTGGCCGCCGCCGCAGAAACCGAATACCGACGCGGATCCCGAAAACCGAGACGTGGGGCACCTCGGCGGTGGCACCGGGCCGCTTCAGTGGGGCAGGGGCAGGGTCCCCTCACGCCCCTTCGATCGGCGGTGTCCCATGGGTATGGAACGTATCGATGGTCTTGAGGCCCCAAGCCTGACCCTTGGCTCGCTCAGCTTGGGTCCAGGTGATGACCTGGTGATCGGGAGCGAGCAGCAGGCGTGCCCCGGCGTTGCACAACTCGATGCGGTTGCCGCCCGGTTCCCATACGTACAGGAAGAATGTCTGCTGGATCGCGTGCTTGTGCGGCCCGGTCTCGATGTGGATTCCCGCGTCGAGGAACACGTCGGCGGCGCGAAGGATGTCGCCGCGGGTGTCTGTGGCGAAGGCGACGTGGTGTAGACGCCCAGGGGTACCCGTCGAGTCGACGGTGTAGACGAGGTCGTACGACTTGTCACTGACGGTGAACCACACCGCAGAGATGCTGCCGTCGTCGAGCTGGATCTGCTCGCTTTTGCGGGCGCCGATGACGTCAGCGAGGAACGCGTCAATTGGTGGAATATGTGCGGCGAGGAAGTTGACGTGATCGAGGCGCCGGACGTTGGCGCCGCGTCCGGGGAAGCGGGCCGCCTGGTTCTTCAACGACGGCCGCATCTCCGGCGGTGGGGTGTACCGGTGGGTGTCCCAGTAGATGCCATAGGGGTGTCCGTCGGGGTCGGTGAAGTGGAACACCTTGCCGTAGTCGGGTTCTTCAGTGGTCCAGCCGTTGCCCAGGCCGGCCGCCTCGATGACCTTGACCCGCCGCTCCAGCGCCTCGGGGCTGCTCGCCCGCAACCAGGTACGCCCGATACCGGAGGTTGAGTGGCCGGTCACTTTCACGGTGAAGCACTCGTAATCGTCCCAAGCGTGCAGGTACACGCTGTCGCCGCGGCGGGCGACCACCTCCATCGCCATGAGGTCTTCGAAGAATGTCACCGTCTCGTCGGGCACGGCGGTGTACAGTTCCACCGCCGAGACGTGCGCGATATCTCGGGTCATGCGGGCGTACCTTTCGCGGATCGGGGGTAGACGGTCCCGTCGAGGAGAAGCCGTGCGGTGCTGACGATGGCTGATCGTCCAATGTGGATGCCATCGGGGCCAGCGGCGACATCGATCACCGCGTCAAACCATCCCGTCGGGTGCTCCAGCCGCACCACTTCTCCGATCCGCCGGTACGCAGGGGCGGCGGCGCTGCCCTCGATCACCGCCGCGGTGGCAACGGTTACGGCGGCGAGTACGCCGATCGAGGTGTGCACGCGATGCGGGATGAACATGCGGGTCGCGAGGCTGCCGTTCGCCAACGGCGGCGCGACGAGACAAATCTTCGGCACCGTGGTGGTCGCGACGTCGCCCAGTCCCATCAGGACACCGGCCTTGAGACGGAACGCCTCGACGCGCTCGCGCAGCGCCCTGTTGCCTTCCAGTTCCGCCGGTGTCTCATAACCGGTGACGCCAAGCGCCGCCGCGGCGACAATGGCGACCGGCATGCCGTTATCGATGAAGGTCGCGCTCAGCCCGTCGACGTCGTCAATGACATTGCCGGTCGGCAGCAGAGTGGGCGCGACCGACCCGGCCGTATCGCGGAACTCGATGATCAAACGAGCGGCGGTGCCCGGCACACCCGCGATCGCGGTGGTACCCGCGTACTCGACCTGCCCGCCGGGCGTGGGGACCTGAACGACCGCGACAGCGCCCGTGTTGATCATCCGGATCCGAACCCGGGTCACCGCCCCGGTCACGGCGACCAGGCCGCGCTCGATGGCGAACGGCCCGACGCCGGCGAGGATGTTCCCGCACGGTTGCTCGGCGCTCACGCGGGGCGCATCTACCTGCACCTGCAGGAAGAGGTAGTCGACGTCAACATCCGGCGCTTTCGAGCGCTGTATGACGGCCACCTTGCTGGTCAAGGGGTGCCCGCCGCCGATGCCGTCGATCTGCCGGGGGTCGGGTGAACCCATCACCGACAGCAGTATCTCGTCGCGCTCGACCGGAGCCTCCGGAAGATCCTCGGCGAGGAAGTATGCCCCCTTCGAGGTGCCGCCACGCAGTACCATGACGGGGATACCCCTCCTCACAAGCCACCGTCCACATAGGTCACACCGAGGTCAGCGAGCAGCGTCCGCAGTCCGTACATGTCAACGCCCAGCTCCCCGGCCGCGAACCTGGCCCGCTTGGCTACCTCGTCATCCGCGCGTTTTCGTCCGGCCTCGAGTACCTCGGCGGATCGGCTGCGTGGCACGACGACCACGCCGTCGTCGTCGGCGACGATCGCGTCGCCGGGGTGGACGAGCTGCCCACCACAGACGACGGGCACGTTCACCGAACCCGGTTTGGTCTTGGTTGTCCCCTGTGGATTGATGGCTCGAGCCCACACCGGGAATCCCATGGCCCGCAGCTCTTCCGCGTCTCTTACGCTGGCGGCCGTGACGAGACCGACCGCGCCGTGGGCGCGCATTGATGTGGCGAGCAGCTCACCGATCATCCCGTCCGTCGAGGGCGAGGTCGTCGTGACGACGAGGATGTCACCACGGCGCAGGAATTCGATCGCGGCGTGAACCATCAGGTTGTCGCCGGGCGGACACGACACCGTGACGGCTGCGCCAGCGATCCGGACTCCGGCTTGGATCGGTCGAATCGCGGGGTCAAGCGCGCCTCGCCGCTGGTCGGCTTCGTGCACAGTAGACACTCCGAGCTCGGCCAGGCCGGCGAGCACCGAAGCCTCAGTGCGCACGACATCGCGGATCACAACGTGGGCGCTCACGTCGCGGTCACTTTCATGTGCGACTGCCGGGGTCGCTGGCGCCCGCTCCTCGCGCTCATGCCAACTCCTTGGTGACCTGAGGAAAGACCCGCTGGTATGCCTCCGCCACGACGTCGTGTGGCAACCCGAGGTTCGGCCCCGAGTTGCGGGCCGCCTGGGTGCCGCGGCGCCGCCCGAGCTCCGTGTAGTACGTGACGAGGTGCGACTGCGCGCCCATGACCTCCATGGCCTCGCGCTTGCGTTCCCAGCCCTCGGTGACGTCGAGCAGCACGTTGGGCACGAAGCCGCACTGTTCGGGCTGGTGCGGTTCGAAGCAGAACACCGGCGGGGCGCCGATTACCTCGCCCGGCGCCCGCACCCCCGGCGCCTGCGCGTAGACGCGAGCCCGCATGGCGATGGTGTGCGCGGTCGCGTGGTCCGGGTTGTACGGGTCCTGAGCCGCATGGGTCAGGACCACCGCTGGCTGGATCTCGCGGTACAGGCTCACCAGCTCGTGGACCAGCTCGGGCGTTTCCACCAGCGGGTAGTCGCCGCGATCGTAGAACCGGATCTCTGCGCCCAGCGCGGCGGCGGCCCGCTCGGCCTCGTCGCGCCGGTGCGCCTTCACCTCGTCCAGCTCATATCCCTTGAGCCACAACGATGCCGACTCGCCCCGCTCGCCGAAGCTCATGCACCCGATCACGACCCGTTCGCCCTGCGCCGCGGCCATCGCGATGGCCCCACCGCAGCGCCACACGAAGTCCCCCGGGTGCGCTGAGAGCACCAACATGGAGCGACTCGACATGTTCCCTCCTCAGATTGTCAGCAACTATGTCGACGACAATCTGAACGCAGCCTAGTGGACGTCGTATCCCCCTTTGGTAAACAGAACCTACGCCCAACGCACCCTGGGAACAAGTGTTGACAATCTTGCCTTCGACATGATGGACTACTGGTCCCACCGGTACTGACCGTCAGGGGAAGCATGCCTGCGCACCACAGAACCGCACCACAGCGCCCGTCTCAGCCCTCCACGGCATCCGCCGACATTCCGGCCCGAGTGGAATTGCGAACCGCGATTCTCGAAGGTGACTACCTCCCGGGCGAACGCCTGGTGGAGGCATCCCTGTGCGAGCGGTTCGGGGTTAGCCGGTTCACCATCCGGGCAGCGCTCGCCGACCTGGCCGCTGAGGGCCTTGTCGAGGTGCGGCGCAACAAGGGCGCCCACGTCCGGAAGATCTCTTTCGATGAAGCCATCGAGATCACCGAGGTGCGGATGGTGCTTGAGGGCCTCGTCGCGGCGCGCGCGGCGACGCTCGTCACCGACGAGCAGGCCAGCGAGCTCGACGAAATCGTTCTGCTCATGCGGCGGGCGGTCACCGCCGGTGAGTTCCGCCGCTACAGCGACCTCAACCAGCGCCTGCACCGGTTGATCCAGACCATCGCCCACCACCGCACCGCGGATCGTCTCATTGAGACAATGCGCGCCCAACTCGTACGCCATCAGTACACACTGTCATTGCTGCCGGGCCGGCCGGCTACCTCGCTACCGCAGCATGAACGCATTGTCGAAGCGATCCGTTCTCGCTCCCCCGAGGCGGCCGAGGAGGCCATGCGCAGCCACATCGCGAGCGTCATTGAGGCGTTGCGCAGCCTCGACGCCGTCGGCCTGTCGTGAGGCCCACTCCGCTGGCCGTGCGGGGTAAGCCCGAACGACAGGGGAGTTGGTATGTCGTCGCCGTACTCGGCCTCGGCGAGGCGGGCGGCCTTTTCGCCAGGGGTCTGGTCCAAGCGGGCGCCGTCGTCAGGGGGTACGACCCACGACTGACGGCCCCGGACGGCGTCATCGACAACCCCGACGCCGCGTCGGCCTGCCACGGTGCCGACCTGGTGTTGAGCGTCAACAGCGCGGCCGACGCTCTCGACGCCCTCGCGCAAGGACTTCCTGGCTGCACGCCCGGAACGATCTGGGCCGACCTCAACACCGCCGCTCCCGCGGTCAAACAGGCGGTGCAGGACGCCGCCGGGACGAGTCTCCGTGTGGTCGATGTCGCCATCATGGCACCGGTCACCCCGAAGGGCCTGGGGACCCCGATGACCGTGAGCGGTTCATCGGCCGAGGAGTACGCCGCTGCCATGCGCCGCCACGGCGCCACCATCGACGTGATCGAAGGCCCGGTCGGCGCCGCGGCGACCCGCAAGCTCCTCCGTAGCGTCTTCTACAAAGGACTGGCGGCGGCCGTGGTGGAGGCGCTGGCGGCGGCGGAGGCCGTCGGAGTGTGCGACTGGCTCAGCGACAACATCACCGCTGAGTTGATCGGCTTCAACGCGTCGACGCTCGACCGACTCGTGGCCGGATCGCGCATCCACGCCGAGCGGCGCGTACACGAGATGGAGGCCGCCTCTCAATTGCTCGACGCTCTCGGCGTACCCGCACGCGTGAGTCGCGCCAGTCGAGACTGGCTCGTGGAGCTAGCGGATCGGGGCCGACCCGAGGCGTGACGCCTCACGTATCGACGAGATTTCAGCGGACAGCTCATGGGTTCGATGTCGGTCGTCCCGGCAGCGTACGGGTGGTCGTCATCCCGCCGTCAACCGACAGAATCTGCCCGGTCATCATCCTCGACTCATCGGAGGCGAGAAACACGGCCATGTTGGCGATATCCACGGGTTGGCCCAGCGGCGGGATGCCCACACCCTCGCCGATTGGGATGCTGAGCCCTCGCCGCGCGAACGACGCCACGATGCGGTCGGTCGCAGTACCGCCCGGCGCGATCGCATTGACCCGAATCCCGTAGGCCGCATAGCTGGCGGCCATCGCCTTGGTGAGCCCGATGACGCCGGCCTTGGCCGCGCTGTAACACGATCGGCCGGGTGCGACACCCACCAGCGCCGCCGCCGACGAGGTATTGATCACACTGCCGCCGCGGTCCAGCATGGCGCGTACTCCATGGCGGCAGACCAGGAAGGTGCCGAACAGATCGACCTGGATCGTGCGCCACCATTCGGCGACCTCTACCTCATGCACTGGACCGTCTGCGTCACGGGAGCCACCGGCGTTGTTGTAGACCACATCGATCCCGCCATAGGTCCGTAAGGCAGTGTCGACCATCGCTTCCACACTGCCCTCATCGGTCACATCGCATTCGACGAACCGACATTCGCCGCCCCCGTCCCGGACCAACTGCTCGGTCTGTTTGCCAAGTTCGGGATCCAGCTCCGCGACCACGACGCGAGCGCCCTCGGCGGCGAAGCGCAGCGCGGCGGAGCGACCGATGCCGGAGCCGGCACCGGTGATGATGGCGACCTTGGCGCTCAACCTCATCGAATCTCCCGATCCAGCTCACCAGTGACGTCGAGCGGAATTACCGGCACCGGGCCGGCCAGATCCACGGACAGCGCGGGCAGGTAGGCGAAGTTCCTGGCTCGCGCCCCGCCGTCGACGACGAAGTCGCAACCGGTGATCAGCCGCGCGTAGTCCGAACACATCCAGGCCACGCAATGCCCGATGTCGGTTGGCGTTCCGGTGCTGCCCATCGGCACCATCGGTGTCCGCGGGCCCATCCAACGCGCAGGTCGACGCCACGGCTCGGTGCCGCCCTCCGAACCGAGGCCAACCGCCCGCGGTCGGTCCAACACGCCGCCGGGTCCCCGCTCGGCAATCAGCTCGGGGTTGTCCGGCGTGGGTGCGGTCGGTGTGAAGCTGTTGACCCGGATCCCGTACGGGGCCAGGTCCATGGCCGCGGCGCGGACGAAGTTGTTCACTCCGCCTTTGTGGAAGGCGTACGCGATGACCCCGGCCGATCCCGACCAGCCGTTCGACGACGAGATGGCCACGATCGAACCCCGGATTCCGTGTTCGGCCATGTAGCGCGCGGCGTGCTTGGTATTGAGGAAGTTGCCGAGCGCGGCGACCCGCACGGCCCGCTCGAAGAACTCGACGCTCTCGTCCAGCACACCGCGTCCGCCCAGGAGCGCCGCGTTGTTGACGACGATGTCCAGCCGGCCCCACGTGTCGGTGACGGTGCGCAGGTACGCCAGAACCTGGTCCTCGTCGGTCACGTCGCCCGGCACCGCGATCGCGGTACCGCCGTTGCGTTCGATCCGCTTGACCGCCGATTGTGTTGCCGCCGGATCGATGTCGTTGCAGGCGACCTTGGCGCCATAGCGGGACAGGGCTAGGGCGATACCGCTTCCGATGTTGGGCCCGGCGCCGGTCACGAGCGCGACCTTGCCGGCCAACGAGATCTCCATATTCAGCGCCCTTCTACCGGTGCCGGGCTGCGTGACCAACCCGCGAACCCGAACGGCCGCACAACCATTGACATCGCGGCATTGCGCGCGCCGGCGACCACGATCATCACCTGTTCGGGAGACGGCAGCATGTGCAGCCCGTACTCGTCGATGCCCGGGCCGGTCCGCCCGTCCAGACCCTTGCCGGCTCGAGCCAGATCCTCGTGGCTGCGGACACAATGTTCGTAGAGCCATTGCTGCACATCGTGTTTGGCGAACCCGCCCAGGGCCAGCGTCTGCGCGTGCTCGACACCGAGTACCAGCCCGGCCGAGGAGAACGGGACGATCGCCGCTCCCGTCCGGGAGATCGTGTCCGCGAAATCGGCCAGCAGCTCTTCCGGATTGCGCGTGTTCCGGTTGTCCACAAACTCGCAGGTACGCAACAGGGTCGCGGTTACCGCGTCGGTACCGGCGGGCAAACCCAGTTCGGTGGCGAGCGGTTCCCAGGGACTCTCCTCTTCGTTCTCGCCGATGCACAGAGTCCACCGGCCGGGAACACCCTGGGTGGCCTGCTCAAGTTCATGCGGCCGAATGCCGAACACGTTGCGTACCACCAGCCCGATGGCCCGGGCGATCGTCGCGTTGGCTCGGAAGCCGGGGCCCAGCACCCCCCCGGTGCAGTTGATCCTCAGCTCCTGACGGATCAGGCCATTGACAATAATCAGCGGGGCCGGGCCGCTGGTCGACTGCCACCCGCCACCGCCGACGGCCCGTTCGCGACCGAGCGACTCCCACGCCGCCAGCACCACCGGGAAGTACTCCGGACGGCAGCCGGCGAGGGCGGCGTTCACCGCTGCCTGCTCGACGGTGCACTCGCGGTTGAGGTGCGGTACGGCGGCGATCACCTCGTCAGCCGGCCGGGATGTGCGCATGAGAAACTCCTCGACCATCGGGCGGGTGACCGGAACCACTGGCAGGCCATCGGTCCAGCCCTGGTCGAAGGCGTATTCGATAGCGGCCCGGGTGTAGTCCAGCCGTTCCTGGTCCGCGGTAGCCTCGGCCGCCGTCACTCCGCGACCCGCGGGTGTCCAGTGGTCAGCGTCGCGACGATCTCGGGTAGGGCGGCGACGGCGCGCTGGTGCAGCTCCTCCGGCCCAAGCGGCGCCACGGGGTGCGGCGTCACGACGTAGTGGTAGCCGGGGCTTCCCTGTAGCGCCGCCATCGCGTCGGCGGTGACGCTGAACGCGTCGCTGCAGACGACGACGGCGGGGATGCCGGCGGCCTCCAGGGCCAGCCCGTCGGCCACCGCCGACGCGCTGCACGAACCGCAGTCGCCCACGCCAACGACCACCACGTCGCATGTGGACACCAGATCAGACAGAATGTCGGGCGGGACCGGGTCGGTGATGGAGAGCTTCTTCCGCCGCACCACGCCAACAGCGCCGCGCTGCTGCAATAGAACGCCGACCTCGTCGAGGAACTGCTCGGCGTTGCGCTTGACGTTGGCCAGCAGGCCGACACGGCTTCCCCGAAGGTCGGGCTTGCGGTTGGCGAGAACCGTTGCGCGGGTGCGGTTCGTCGGCCCCGCGGTTGGGTCGATCATCGCACGGAACATCGGTGGCTCCCTCCACTATGGATGGCCGGACGGCGCGCTGGTTGACCACGGCGGTCGTTTGGCGCCATTAACCGTGGCGGTCGCCGAGGCCGCGGGCTCCACCTCGTCGACCGGCTCCGGAAAGTGGCAGGCTACCTGGTGACCCGGCCCAAGTTCGCGCAGCAGGGGGCGTTCCGTCGCGCACAGGTCCTGCGCGCGGGGGCAACGGGTTCGGTACCGGCACCCACTCGGGGGTGCCAACGGTGAGGGCGGCTCTCCGCTCGCGACCGCGCGCTCGGACGCCGGAGGCCGGTTCGGGTCGAGGCTCGGGATGGACGCGAGCAGGTCGACGGTGTAGGGGTGGCGGGGCGACCGGTACAGTGCCTCGGCTGGACCGATCTCGCAGAGCTGGCCCAGGTGCATGACCGCCACCCGGTCGCTGACCTGCTTGACCAGCGCCAGGTCGTGCGAGATGAACAGGTAGCTCAGCCCGAGGTCGGTGCGCAGTCTCTCCAACAGATTGAGCACCTGGGCCTGGATCAACACGTCGAGCGAGGACACCGGTTCGTCGCACACGACCAGGGCCGGCTGCAGCGCGATCGCGCGGGCGATCGCCACCCGCTGGCATTGGCCTCCGGACAGCTCGCGGGGGTGCCGCCGGCCATAGCTTTCTGGATTGAGACCCACCAGGTCAAGCAGGTCACGTACACGTCGGCGTCGGTTGGTCGCGTTGCCATCGCCGTATCCGATCAGCGGCTCCTCGACGATGTCCGAGATCCGCCAGCGCGGGTTGAGCGAGCCGTACGGGTCCTGGAAGACCATCTGCATGTCTCGGCGCGCGCGTTCGAGCCGGCGTCCCCGCAGACCCACCAGCTCCGTACCCTGGAACCGCACCGAGCCGGCCTTCGGACGTGGAGCCTGCACCACGCATCGGGCTAGCGTCGACTTCCCCGAACCGGTCTCCCCCACCAGGCCCAGGGTTTCCCCGGCATTGAGGTCGAACGATACGTCGGAGACGGCGTGCACAGTCCCACCCTTGAGCCCGCCCGCGCCGCGTACGACGAACTCGTGGACGACGTTTCGTACTTCCAGTAGCTTGGTCATTCGCCCGCCCCTGGACGGCGGTCGCGGAGGGCGAGCTCGGTCATAGCGGCTCTCCGTCCTTGCAGGGATTCCAACAGGCCCACCAATGGCCAATCTCGTGCTCGACGAACGGTGGGCGGCTCTCCCGGCACTCCGGCTTCGCCCGCGCGCACCGCGGGTGGAACGGGCAGCCTGCCGGCAGCGCGGTGAGATCCGGCGGTTGGCCGGGAGTGACCGGCAGCAGTGAATGCGACGCCCGCTCCAAACGCGGAATCGCATCGAACAGCGCACGGGTATACGGCATCCGCATCTGTCCGAAGAGGATTCGCGCCGGGGCGTACTCCACCGCCCGTCCCGCGTACATGACGATCACCTCGTCGGCGTAGCTCGCGGCCAAGCCGAGGTCGTGGCTGATCAGGATGATCGCGGTGCCCAGCCGCGAGCGCAACTCGGAGAGCAGCGCCATGATCTGCGCCTGGGTCGTCACGTCCAGTGCCGTGGTCGCCTCGTCGGCGATCAGCACCTTCGGGTCCGAGGCGAGCGCGATCGCGATCATCACCCGCTGCCGCATCCCGCCGGAGAGTTGATGCGGGTACTGATGGAAACGCCGCTGCGGGTCCGGTATCCGCACCAGCGACAGCAGTTCCAGCGCGCGTCGTTTGGCCGCTGCCGAGTCGACCTCGGTGTGAGCGCGGATGGCCTCGATGATCTGGCTACCGATCCGCATGGTCGGGTTCAAGGACCGGGTCGGGTCCTGGAACACCATCGCGAGGTCGGCGCCACGGTGCTCGCGCATCTCCTCCTCGGTCAGGCCGATGAGTTCGAGTCCGTCGATCCGCGCCGACCCAGTCACGGTTGCCGTGGACGGGAGCAGGCCCATGAGCGCCCGCGAGCTGACGGTCTTGCCGGATCCGGACTCGCCGATGATGGCGAGTGTCCGGCCGGCCCGCAGGCGGTAGCTCAGCCCGTTGACCGCATGCACCCGCTGCCCGTCCCGGTCGAAACGGACGTGCAGGTCGTCGACCTCGAGCACCGTCTCTTTCACCGGGCACTCCACCGTGCGCGCAGAGCCTCACTCAGTTGGTTGAAACCAACCACGGTGAGGAACAGGGCCACCGACGGCCACACCACGAGGTTTGGTGTGCCCGACAGGCTGAGCTGACCCTGGAAGATCATGTTGCCCCAACTTGGGGCGGGCTGACGGATGCCGAGGCCGAGGAAGCTCAGCGCACCCTCGATCACGATGACGATGCCCATTCCGAGCATCGCGAACGTCATCAGCTGTGGTCCGATGTTCGGGGCGAGATGTCGCACCACGATCCGCCATATCGAGGTGCCGGACAGCCTCGCCGCGACCATGAACGGCTGCTCGCGCAACCGCAGTGTCTCAGCCCGGGAGATTCGGGCGAACGCGGGCACCGAAAAGAACGCCAGCGTCAGGATCGTGTTCCCGACTCCAGGCCCGAGGCTGAGGGAGACGGCAACGATGAGCGCGAGCGACGGGATCGCGATCAGGACGTCGAACAGCCGCATGATGATGTTGTCGACGATGCCGCCGAGCTGACCGGCGATCGCACCCAGGCCACCGCCGACGACCAACCCGAGCAGGTTCACGGACAGCGCGACGAAGAGCGAGGTTCGCCCGCCGTAAAGGATCCGCGACAGGATGTCGTTGCCGTTCGGGTCCGTGCCGAGCAGATGTCCGGGCGAGAACGACGGCAGGAGGGAGTTGAGCACGTCGCCGCCGGTCGGCTTCGGAATGGGAGCCACCAGCGGCAGGATGTAGCACGCGAAGAAGACCAGCGCGAGCAGGCCGACCGGTAGGGCGAGTTGGAGCCGGCGCCACAATCTGCTCGAGCGCGCCGGTGTGGCCTCCTCGGGGATGGCCGCCGAGGATGTCAGGACCTCAGTGACTGCCATAGCGGATCCTCGGGTCGAGCACGGCGTACAGAACGTCAGCCATCAGGTTGGCGAGCACGGTGACAACGGCGAACACGATCACGATCGCCTGCACGACGATGTAGTCGCGGGTGAGGATCCCCTGCAGGAGGTACTGGCCGATCCCGGGCAGCGAGAAGATGGACTCGATGATCACGGTTGCGCCGATCAACCCGCTGATGTTCAGGCCGACGATGGTGATCAGGCCGAACGACGAGTTGCGGAAGGCGTGCCGGAGCAACACCTGCCACGGTCCGAGCCCCTTGGCCCGGGCCGTCATCACGTAGTCCTCGCCCTGCATCTGGTCGACCAGGTCGCTTCGTAGGAACCGGGCGTAGAAGCAGAGCAACGGAAAGGCCATGGCGAACGCGGGAAGGGCCAACGAGTACAGGTTGTCGCCGAGGCCCTTGCTCACGGGCGTGAAGCCGATGGCCGGGAACCATCCCAGTCGCACCGCGAACAACAGCACGAGCAGGATCGCGAGCACGTAGTTGGCCATCGACAGCCCGCCGGTCGACACCACCATGCTGACCTTGTCGAAGAACCGGTTGGGCCGGCGCGCGGCCGCGATCGCCAACGGGATAGCCACCGCCAGCGAGATGACGAAGGCCAGACCGACGAGCTCACCGGTGACCGCAAGCCGCGTGGGCAGGACGTCGGCGATCGGCTGTCGGCTCACCAGCGAACGACCGAGGTCACCGTGGAGCACGCCGCCCAGCCAGTCCAGGTACCGCGTGACCGGGGGCCGGTTGAGCCCCATCTCTTCGTTCAGCCGCGCGATCTGGTCCGGCGTCGCCTCCGGCCCCAGCAGCTGCACGGCGGCGCTGCCCGGTATCAGATTGAGCAGGACGAACATCAGGATGCTGACGCCGAGCAGGATCGGCACCGCGGTCAGCAGACGCTTGCCGATCAGGTGCAGGGCCGGTGAGCCCAGCACCGCGGAGACGACCCGCGGTGCTGGGCCCCTTTGTGCTACATCGCTCACGACTTGCTCATCCAGACCTCGTCCCAGAGGATCGCCGTGTTCACCACCACCGGTGGGATCAGGGTGGTGAGGCCTGGGCCGTGGACGTTCTTCGTCACGACGCTGGCGGGCGCGAACGCGAGGATGAAGGGCGCGTAGGACTGATCGCTGATCCGCTGCCCGACCTGCAGGTAAAGCGAATCGCGCTTCGCCGGGTCGCTCGATGCCGAGGCCTGCTGCAACAGGTCGTCGATCGTGGGGTCACTGATTCCGCTGAACGGCGAGGTCGTGCCGAAACGGAACCCGACGCCGACGCCGACGGCCGGATCCCAGGCGCCCGCCGTCTGCAGCATCGCCTGCCACTTGCCGCCGACGAAGTTCTGCACGAGCCCCTGCAGCTGTTCGGAGTGGATCGTGACCTTGATGCCGGCCGCTTGCCACTGCGTCTGCAGCGCGGTGTTCACCTGGTCGGCGACGTACGCGCTCAGCGTGCCAAGGTCAACGGTGAGCCCCCCGAGTTGCTGGACAAGCGCCTTGGCCTTGTCCAGGTCGTAAGTCTTGTAGCCCGGGATGGTCGCGTGGTGGAACAGCCCGCCATCTGCGGTGAACGACTGGGTGGCCGGGTACGCGCCCTTGAACAGACCCTGACGGATCGCGTCGACGTTGGTCGCGTAGTAGATGGCATCCCTTGCGCGCTTGTCATTGAACGGCGCGATCTTGGTATTCAACTGGATGACGTATGGCGAGGTCGCCGGCTGCTGGGTCACCACAAGTTGGCTGTTCTTCTTCGCCTCCTCGAGCAGCGGGATCGTTGTCATGCCCTCGTAGGCCTGTCCCTGCCCGGCGAGCAGCGCCTGGTAGGCGGGCTGGTCGCCACCGATGCTCCGGATGGTCAGCTTGTCGAGGTAGGGCCGGTCTTGCACGAAGTAGGTCGGGTTCCGCTCGAGCACCAGCTCCGAGCTGAGCTGGTCGCTCACCACCTTGAACGGGCCGGCGCCGACCGGCTTGATCCGGAACGCGTCCGGGCCCATCTGCTGCAGCGCGGTCGGTGAGGCGATCCAGTTCACATTGGACACGACGAACGAGCTGACGACCACGGAGCTCGGGTTCTTGAACTTCAACACCACGGTGTCGCTGCCCTCGGCGGTGATGGGGTCCTGATCGGCCAGCTGCCACGTGGGCTTGCAGGTGCACGTTGCCTGCATGTCCCGCTTGATGTTGAAGACGACCGCGTCGGCGTCGAGCGGGGTGCCGTCGCTGAACTTGATGCCGGGCTTGAGTTTGATGTGGACGGTCTTGCCGCCGTCGGCGTATTCGTAGCTTGCGGCCTGGTGCGGCACGACCTTCGCGTTCTTGCCGTTGTCATCGGCGACGAGCCGGAACAGCCCGCCGTATATCGCCAACATCTGGGTAAGGTTCCCGCCACCGGTCGTGTTAGTGGCCGGGTCGAGACCGCTCGGCCACGATCCGGAGAACGCACTGTCAAGGAGCACAGTCAGCTCGCCGCCCTTCTGCGGCGGACCAACTTGATTGTTGTTGCCGGTGTCACCGGGTTTGGTGCACCCGGTGAGGTCAAGTGCCCCGGCCAGCAAGAGACATAACGTAGCCCTGATTCTCACTGCGCTCTTCTCGCTTCCTCGCGGTTACGTGGGGCTCGCGGGGGTGATGTAGTTCACCTCACGTGATCCAGGTTCGCGACCACGGCCGATGCCGATACAGGGACCTTCCGTCGGACGGAAGAGAACTTCGGTGTGCGGACAACCGCAGGCGTGGGACCCACGCCGGGCCCAGATCCGCAGATGTCCATGTGGCGCGGGCGGTCCCCACGGCCACGCATCATGGGACGTGAATGTTCGCAAGAGTGTGGACAATCGCAGTGGACGCGTTTAGGGTGACGTCACGCGGCCGTAACACATTCGAGTCCGGCAGTGCCATGCGCCGGGGTGGCATCCGGGCGGCGTGGGCATGCTGTCCTGACGGTCCGGTGTCGCATGTGCGTCCTGGTCACCTGACCCGTCCTGTCACCTGATCCGTTGCCTCGGTACCAGAGCGGGTGGAGTCCGCCGAGGTAGGAGCGGAGGTAGGAGATGACGACTACCGGCCCCATCCGCGTCGACGACCAGATGACTCGGCGCACGGCGCTCGGCCGTGCCCTCGCGGTCCTCGACGCCTTTGGACCGCAGCACCGACTCCTGTCGCTCAGCGAGATCGCCCGCCGGGCGGACCTGACCCTGCCGACCACCCACCGGCTCGTCACCGAGCTTGTCAGCTGGGGCGCTCTGGAACGCCACCCTTGCGGCCAGTACTTCCTCGGCCTGCGTCTGCTCGAGCTTGCCGCCCTCGCCCCGCGCGGCCTTGAACTACGGGAGGTCGCCTTTCCCTACCTCGACGATCTGCACCAGGTCACCCACTCCAATGTCCACCTCGGGGTACGGGACGGGCACGAGGTCGTGTACGTGGAGACGATGCGGTCGCGGGTGAGCGCGCAGATCTCGAGCCGTGTAGGCGACCGCTGGCCGCTGCAGGTCAGTGGTACCGGACTGGTGCTGCTCGCCTACGCCGATCGCAACCTTCAGGACGAGGTCCTCCGCGGTCCTCTCGTGCGCTACACGCCGAAGACGGTCTGCGACCCGCACGAGCTCCGCCGCATCCTGGCCGAGATCCGTCGTACCGGCGTGGTCATCGCCCACGACCAGATCAGCATGCACGCGACCGCGGTCGCGGCTCCGGTACGCGGACCCGGCAACGACGTGATCGCGGCGATCAGCGCGGTCGTGGCCACGAACGAGACGCCACTGAACCGCCTCGCGGCGCGGCTCACCGATACCGCACACGCCATCTCGCACGCGCTCGGCGCACCGACCCCGCCGCGGGAACCGAAGCGGGTCGGGTCGACCGACGCTCCGCGCCGCAGCCCACTTACCGCGGTGGCGTGACGCCGAGGAACCGGAACGCGTTGTGCCAGGTGATGTCGGCCAGGATGCCAGGGTCGAGGTCCATGGACCGCAGGGTGGCGCCGGCCTTCTCCTCACGCGGCATGGCCGGGAAGTCCGAGCCGACCAGCAGCCGCCCGGGCCCGAGCAGGTCGATCAGGTAGCGGATCGCGCGCCGGTCGAACACCAGCGAGTCGTAGAAGAAGCGGCGCGCGTACTCCAACGGCGACGGCCCGTCGTCGGGCATGATGGCTCGTTCCGGCACGATCGGTTCCTCGTTCCACGACCCGCCCCAGAAGTACTGCGCCCGCGGCAGCATCAGCGGGTACCCGCCGGCGCCGTGGCTGAACGCGATACGCAGCTCGGGACACTTGGCCGCCGTGCCACCGGCCACGATGGACGCCGCGGCGAGAGAGCCTTCGATGCCGACGACATAGGTGCCCATTGTGGACACCGGCAGGCGGTCGGTCTGAGCCGGCATCGCGTGGACGAAGACCGGGACGCCCAGCCGCTGCGCCTCGGCGAAGAAGGGCAGGAACCGCTCGTCGCCGATGGAGGCACCCAGCACGTTCGAGGCGATCTCCACGCCGTGGAGGCCGAGCCCACGGATCGTCGTCAGTTCGGCGGCGGCGAGGTCCGGATCCTGCATCGGCACCATCCCGAAGCCGAACAGCCGATCCGGAGCCGCCGCGCACGTTGTCGCGGTCCATTCGTTGACGTACCGGGCCAGCGCGACCCCGTCGGTCACGGGTAGGTCGTAGCGGAGCAATGGCGGCATCGGCGTGAGCACCTCCGCGTCCACACCGGACGAATCCTGGGCCTCGATCCGCCGCTCGGCATCAAAGAACACGTCCCGGGCCTTGAACCGGACCTGGCCGAACACGAGCAAGCGGGCCGTTTCACCATCGACCGCGTCCATGCGCGGAAAGCACTCTGGGGCATCGGCCGGATAGTCCCGTGGCAACATGTGCGCGTGAACGTCGATCAGCATCAGATCGCTCCAGGGTGGACGGACACGTGGACGGCGGCCTGCCCAGGCACCTCGCCGGCGAGCGTCTCCATCGCCAGGGTCGTCGAGTCGAGGCCGAAGGTGTGGGTGTGCAGCTTCTCCAGCGGGAACCGGCGCGACTCGATGATCCGGATGGCCTCGACGTACGCTCTGGCGTCGACCCCGAAGGCACCCACCACGGTGAGCGCCCGGTTGACGATGAGATCCGTGCGGAGTGGCACCTCTTTGCCACCCTTGAGTCCGGCCAACACCACCCGCCCACCGTGTCGGGTCGCGAGCACGGCGTCGAGCACCGGCTCGGTCGCCATTGGCGTGAGCTCCAGCGTGACGTCGGCGAGCTGGCCGTCAGTGAGTTCCGTGACCCGTTGGACGGTGTCGGTCTCGTCGACGACGATCGTGTGGTCGGCCCCGAACTCCTTGGCCAGGGCGAGTTTGTGCGCGTCCGTGGCCAGCCCGGTGACGATGATCGTACCGGCGCCGGCCGCTCGGGCCGCGATGACGGCGGCCAGCCCGCGCTGCCCCGCGCCGAGCACCAGAACCGTGTCCCCGAGCCCGACCCCGCCCAGATGGCACGCCCAGCGGACACCCGCGCCGATCGGGTTGAACATCACCGCAATCTCCGCCGGCAGGGTCTTGTCGATCGGATGCAGGATCGCGCCCGGTGACAGGTAGAGGTACTCGGACAGTCCGCCCCACAGTCCCGGGGCGACCTTGACCGGCGTCACTCCGTGCCCGACGGTGCGGTTCCGGCAGGACTGGTACCGGCCCGTCAGGCAACGCTGACAAGACCGGCACGGCACGATGATCTCGAGCGCGACGCGGTCGCCGGGCTGGACGCCCCAGCGCTCCGCCGCCCGCTCGCCGACCTCCTCGATGATTCCCAGCGGCTCGTGCCCGGGGATGAACGGATCGATGGCGGCGCCGAGGTGGCCCTTGAACGTCTCCACGTCGCTGCCGCAGATGCCGTTGGCCTCCACGCGCAACAGACCGTTCTCCGGCCCGATCCGCGGCCGGGGGAACTCCCGGATCTCGATGTTCCGCGGGGCGATCTGGACCGCCGCGCGCACCGTGTCAGCCATGTCGGGGCAACGCCTTTCTCACGACGATGAGGAGCCTCAAGCCATGAGCCGAGTGAGCCGGCTCTTCATTTCCGAGCGCTCGATGGAGCCCGGTGGCACCAGGATGACGCTCGCGGGTACCGACAGCCGGGACCGGATCGCCGACTCGATCTTCCGGCGCAGCTCGTCATGGTCGCCCGCTTGTTCGCCCCACTCCGCCTCCACGACCAGGGGTGGCTCGACCCGCGGACCCTTGGCCGGCAACAGGATCTGTACCGCGCCGGAGGTCCGTGGGTGCATTCCCTGCACGACATCGCGCACCGCGGAGGGAAAGACGTTGACCCCGAGCACGATGAGCATGTCGTCGGTACGCCCGATGCAGCGGATCAGCGGCGCGCCGTCGCTCGCCCGACCGGTGACCCGGACCAGGTCGCGGGTCCGGAACCGAACCAGCGGACAGCACTCCCGGTCGACGGAGGTGTACACCAGCTCTCCGGTGACTCCCGGCTCGGCCGCGATCGGCTCGCCGGATCTCGGGTCGATCAGCTCGACCAGGACGTGCCGGCCCCCGGTGAACCGCATGCCGTCGCTGCCGGGTGCCTCGCCGAACAGCACCGGAGCCATGTCGGCGTTGCCGAGACCTTCGGTGACCCGCGCGCCCCACTCGGACTCGAGGTGCTCGCGGAACGCCGGCTCGCCGCCGCCCGGTTCACCACCGACGAATACCTTGCGCAGTCCGAATTCCCGCGGGTCGCGGCCCGCCTTGTGCACGTACTCGGCCAGGTAGCGAGCGTACGAGGGGGTGGAGTGCAGCGCCGTGACGCCCAGTGTGTCCATGGCCTGGACCGCGCGTTCCGACGCCCCGGTGCCGATCGGAACGACCGTGGTCCCGATCCGCTCGAGCGCGTCGCGGATCGGCAGCCCGCCCACGAACAGCGTCAGTCCCGAGCCGTGTACCACGACGTCCTCGCGGGTTGCCCCCATGGTGCGGAACGCGCGGGCGACCATCTCGGTCCACGCCTGGGAGTCGCGCCGGGTCACGCCCACCCAGCTCGGCGTGCCCGTGGTGCCGGTCGACGCGTGAACCCGGATCACCTCGGTCATGTCGACGCCGGCGTGGCGGCCGAGCGGCGGCGCGGCGGCCTGGCTCTCGCGCAGCATCTGCTTTTCCGTGAACGGGAAACGAGCGATGTCGGTCAGCGACTCGAAGTCCTTCGCGCGCACCCCATGTGCGGCGAACAGGTCGGCGTAGAACGACGATCGGGCGGGCAGGCCGGCGAGTTGATTCTGCATTGCCGCCGCGACCGCGTCGACATTGGCCGCGGCGACGAAGGGTGGGTGTACGGCCATCGAAGACCGCCGCTCAGTGCTCGTGGATGATGACGCCGCGGATGTTCTTCCCGTCGAGCATGTCCTGGTAGGCCTGGTTGACGTCGTCCAGCCGGTAGCGACGCGTGATGAGCTCGTCGAGCTTGAGATCGCCCGAGCGGTACAGCGCGAGCAACCGCGGTACGTCGTATAGCGGGTTGCAGTCACCGAACAGCGCACCTCTGAGCTGGCGTTGGTAGCTGATCAGCCTTCCGGCGTGCACAT
>Ga0163163_10000846_pt1 | contig 26044 bp, 21 predicted proteins | sample S65metaG_FD_119766 | JGI IMG/M metagenome (GOLD analysis project Ga0163163, IMG submission 119766) | Switchgrass rhizosphere microbial communities from Kellogg Biological Station, Michigan, USA - S6-5 metaG | ecosystem: Host-associated > Plants > Roots > Rhizosphere > Soil | place: USA...
ACGGTGTGCAATGACAATGCTTGTCCTGTTTTGCATCATATTATTGATGGCATCCTGGACCAGCCTTTCACTTTCAGTATCGAGAGAAGAAGTTGCTTCGTCGAGAATTAGTATTGGCGGGTTTTTCAAGACGGCTCTTGCGATAGTCAATCTTTGCCTTTCGCCTCCGCTTAATTTACTGCCTCGATCACCAATATTGGTTTCATAACCATTTTCTTTTTGCATAACGAAGTTGTGCGCATTGGCAACTTTGGCTGCATGTACCACTTCTTCATCAGTTGCATCAGGTTTCCCCAGTTTTATATTATTGGCAATTGTGTCATTGAACAAGATCGGCTCCTGTGTAACAATGCTCATCTGGCTACGCAATGAGTTCAATGAATATTCTTTGATATCTATCCCATCGATCAATAACTGCCCATGGGTTACATCATGAAATCGTGGCACCAGATCAGCAAGTGTGGATTTACCCGCTCCCGAAGATCCCACCAATGCTATCGTCTTTCCTTTTTCAATTTTTAAATTGACATCACACAGTATTGGTTTCTCGGAGTAAGCAAACCCCACATGATTGAATTCAATGCAATCATTGAATGAAGAAAGAGTTTTTGGACGTGCGCTTTCCTTGATCGTTTCCTGTTCATTCAGCAAATATTTTATTCTTTCAATACTGGCAGCTCCATTGCGGATATTATAAAATGCCTGCGAGAACATTTTCAGGGAAGGAATGATCTGCGTAAAGATGGCAATAAAGGTTAGAAAGTCACCACCGCTTAAATTGAAGCCGTTTTTGCGCAATACCATCCTACCACCGTACCACAATACAAAACAAACGGCCGCGATGGCCATCGTTTCTGAAACCGGGGAAGCCAGGTCCCTCCTGCGGTTTGATTTATTTTTTACATGAAACAGCTTCTCGTTCTCGTCATAAAATTTCTGAGACTGGTGTGTTTCAGCATTAAATGCCTTTAGCACGCGAATACCGCCGATGGTCTCTTCGATGATCGAAAGAATAGAGCCCAGTTTTTCCTGCACCCTCACTGAAACTTTTTTTAGTGATCTTCCCACCCGTCCAATAACAAAACCGATGATCGGTAAAAAGAGAAGAAGGAAAAGCGATAACTCCGGACTTAATGTGATCATCGATGCGATCAGGATGATGACGGTGATCGGTTCCCGGAAGATGACCTCCAAAAAGCTGATGGTTGAGTATTCAATAGCGCTGAGGTCATTGGTAAGGCGGCTCATTAAATCTCCCTTACGCTGCTCATTGAAGTACCCGATCGGTAAGTTGAGGATCTTATGGAACATATCCGACCGCATATCATTGATAATTTTGTTCCGGATCGGATTTAAAACGTACAAAGCCAGGTAAGCGAAAACATTTTTTAAGCTAATGGCTAACACGACAACAATACAGATGGCTGCCAGCGCTTTTACTTTCCCATCCTGAGTATTGACCAATTGTGTCAGCCAGTCGTAGAACGTGTCGATGGGTCCAACGGCGAACCGACTCGTAATTTGGTTGTTGACCGTATCAGTCACATTAAAGATAACCTGTAGAAACGGGGCTAGCATTACCAATGAAACAAGGGAAAATACTGCCGATAGAATATTGAAGAAAAAATATAAACTAACTAAAGCAGGATAACGTTTAATGTATTGGAAGATTACTGCTAAACTTCTCATAAAGGCGCAAAGTAACTAATTTTACAGCACTGTAACGGAACAATGAATGAAGATTAGCACGGATGATATGACGCTTGGTTCCGTCTAAAATTGTACTTAAACCGGTTATTTTTATATCTATGCAGGAAGGAAAACGACAAAAGCAGGTGAGCGGTCTTATCCAGGAAGAGCTTAACACTATATTTCAGCGACTTGGATTTAATATGATCAACGGGGGAATGGTATCCATTTCGTCTGTAAAGATCACGCCAGACCTGTTGGAAGCGAGAGTATACTTAAGTTTTTTCCAGGTGGCCGATGCTCAGGAGGCTTTGAAAAGGATCCAGGAGAAAGCCGGCGAGATCAAGAGAGAATTGGGGAACCGTGTAAGGCAACAGTTACGCCGTATCCCCGAAGTAAAATATTTCAGGGATGATACGCTGGATCACGTATTCAGGATGGAGGAAATCTTTAGAAAAATAAGTGAGGAAAAAAAACCGGATAATGACCAGTAATATTCTTTTGGAACCTTCAAATCCCCAATCTCAAACTTGAACCTGCCTTTTCTTTTTGCCTGGCGATATTTTAGAGCAAAGAAATCAACCAATGCGATCAACATCATCTCGTGGATCAGCATTGGAGCCATTATCATCGGCACGGCGGCATTGATACTCATGCTGGGAGTTTTCAACGGGCTCGAGGGGCTGGTCAAATCATTGTACTCAAGTTTTTATTCCGAAATGAATATTTCAGCGGCGCGTGGAAAAACCATCACCGTTACGAGTGACCAATTACAAAAATTAAAGGGGCTTAGTAGCATAAAAAATTTTTCGTTGGTAGTAGAAGAGAAAGGAATGCTGAAAAATGGAGCTTATCAATCGGTCGTCCTTTTGAAAGGCGTTGATGAAAATTACAGGTATGTAACGGGAGTCGCCGATCATCTGATAAGAGGGAATTACAATTTAGGAACTTCAGATGATCCCCTGTTGATATTGGGAGCTGGAGTGGAAAATGCCGTGGGCGTGCAAGCGGACAGAAACCTGCTGGCGCTGATGATCTTTCTTCCAAAAAGGAATTCATCGGAGCTTATCGACCCTTCGCAGAATATCAGCGAGGACTCTATTAATACAGCAGGTACATTCGTGATCCAGCAGGATTTTGATAACAAGTATGCAATTACTAATCTCGAATTTGTAAAAACAATGCTGGGGTTTCAGGCTGACCAGTATAGTGCAATTGAGATTTGTTTACAGGATGCCTCTGCGGCTGATGAAGTAAAAATGGATCTGCAAAAGATCTTTGACAGGGATTATAAAGTGCAGACAAGGTATGAACAAAATCAAAGTTTGTACTCGATCATGCGTGCAGAAAAATGGGTAATTTATGCCGTACTGGTTCTTATAATGATAATCTTTTCCTTTACCCTCGTCAGCTCCCTTACAATGCTAGTCATCGAAAAAGAAAAAGACATCAGCGTGCTGCATGCTTTGGGAGGGAACAGGAACTTTATTCAAAAAATTTTTTTAAGTGCCGGCGTGTTACTCACTTTAATTGGAGCTGGTTGTGGTATCCTGCTTGCTTTGTTAATAGCCTGGTTGCAGATCAATTATAAGTTGATACCCCTGAGCGGAGAATCATTTCTGATTGATTACTATCCCGTGACATTAAAGGTCGGCGACCTTGTGCTTGTTGCAGTTACGGTCATCGTAATTGCCTTGCTGGCGTCTTGGATACCCTCCAGGAAAGCCGCGCTGAATGAGTTTTCATTGCGAAGCGAGTGACCTTGCTCGCAGGATTTCTAAGATAAATTAACGCTGCACGCCAGGTAAACCAAACGATTTTCGAGATGTTAATTTTGCAGTTCTATTTCAAAAAAATGGCAGGGATCGTTGTCAACTTAGTAGTCCCCGAGTGTTTCGGGTAATTGAGCCAACGCTTTTGCCAACTGTTCATCATTAGGTGCCACACCATGCCAGTTGTGATCGTTTTCCATAAAATCAACTCCCTTGCCCATAATTGTGTGCATCATAACAGCAACTGGTTTTCCCTGCCCCAATAATGATTTTGCGTTTTTAATCGTTCCAACGACCTCATCCATATCGTTGCCATTCATTTCTAAAGTGATCCACCCAAATGCCTCAAACTTTCTACGCAGATCTCCATGGTCCATTACTTTTTCGATCGTTCCATCAATTTGCTGATGATTCCAATCGACGGTTGATATCAGATTGTCAACCTTATGATGTGCAGCAAACATGATCGCTTCCCAATTTTGGCCTTCGTCCAGTTCACCATCCCCATGTAGAGAAAAAACCACAGAGCCATCTTGATTTAATTTTTTTGTGAGAGCTGCTCCAATGGCCACACTCATTCCCTGGCCCAGTGATCCGCTGGCGATTCTTACACCAGGCAGATGCTCCGCCGTGGCAGGATGTCCTTGTAACCGTGAGTCTATTTTTCGAAAAGTTGCTAATTCCTTTATATCAAAATATCCTGCGCGAGCAAGTGCAGAATAGAAAACCGGGGAGATATGGCCATTCGATAAAATGAATATGTCTTCATCTTGCGCATCCATGTTAAACGCAGGATTATGTTTCATTACTTTAAAATACAGTGCTGTAAAAAAATCTGTGCATCCAAGCGAACCACCCGGGTGCCCACTATTAGCACCATGAACCATTCTTATTATATCTCTTCTTATTTGAGTAGCGATGTCTTTTAATTCCGGCATAAATTTTTATTAAATGATTAAACTTGTCGTATCTTAAAATTTCAAAGGCCTTATCATCGTTGCAAAAGTGCAATCTTTTTGAATAAGTCCATCTGAGAGAGATTAGTTCATTCCAATTATCCTTACTAATTATCCTTATTACATGTAAATTCGCCCTCAGTTCTTTAAAAATAAAAACGAGTTTAGGTAAACTTAATATATTAAGACTATTTTTGTAACGCAAAATTTCCTGAATGCTGGATGTACTTCTGACAGGCTCAGTGTCGTTCATCATAACTTTTTTAGCCATACCGATTGTTCTACAGATCGCTAGGGAGAAAAATCTGTTTGATGTTCCTGACGAAAGAAAAATTCATAAAGTCCCCGTCCCTTCTCTTGGAGGAGTAGGAATTTTTGGTGGCTTTTTATTAGCAGCACTCCTTTCCATCTCAGCTTTTCAAAATCCTGAGTTTCAGTATTTCTTTGCCGCTTCTATTGTCGTCTTTTTCATTGGGCTTAAGGACGATCTTATCGTTCTGTCTGCTTCAAAAAAATTTATCGGGCAAGTAATTGCGGCTTCTATTCTTATTCACCTGGGCGGCATTCGCATTACAGGCATGCATGGTTTATTTGGTTTTAATGAAGTGTCCGATGGAGTCAGTTTTGCGTTGTCATACCTTACTATTATAGTCGTTATTAATTCTTTTAATCTTATTGACGGAGTAGACGGTCTCGCCGCTACATTAGGTTTGTTGACAACACTTGTTTTTGGGATCTATTTTTCTGCTATAAACATGCCTTCCTATTCCTTACTGGCATTTGCCATGGCAGGCAGTCTTTTGGCATTTTTGATCTTTAATCATCATCCCGCGAAAATTTTTATGGGCGATTCGGGATCGTTAATGATAGGGCTGGTGAATGCAATATTAGTAATCAAATTTATTGGCGTTGCCGATTCGACCGCCATTCCGGTGCCTATTGAATCTTCTGTTGTGATTGGTATCGCCATATTGATCGTTCCCCTTGTCGATACACTTAGGGTATTTAGTATTCGGATCTTCCGGGGCAATTCCCCTTTTACTCCTGACAGAAATCACATCCATCATCTACTATTGGAACGTGGGTTCAAGCATCCCAGCATTACATTTTTCTGCGCTGCTCTTAATGTTTTATTTGTGGCAGTAGCTTATCTCGGACGATCTCTCGGCCCTACTTATTTATTCTTGATGATCCTTGTTATTTCATTTTCGGGTCTCGCCATTTTATTTTACTACAAAAGACCCAAACCGCATATGTTCGTTGCCAAACATTTGGGTGAAGAAGAGTTTGTTAATGCAACGGCTCCTAAGATTGTCACTCTCACAAAAGAAAAGGAAACAGCTGTCGTGGAACAGCAATAAACGACCTACGGTTTAGCAATCTTGATCCCTTGTTGTGACCAATCTACCTGTTTCTTGTGCCTAGCGCCCGGTTTCTTGCCTTGCTTCTTTTGCCTTGTTTTTCACTAGCTTTGAAGCCCTAAAAAGTATAACGAATATGGCAGAAGATATTTCCCAGATAGTGGCAACCGCTGATGACCACATGAAAAAGGCTATAACACATTTGGAAACGGAATTGATAAAAATACGCGCTGGTAAGGCAACCCCCCAGATCCTTGACGGTATTGTTGTTGATTACTACGGCTCCCCCACACCGATCAACCAGGTTGGTAATATTAATGTAATGGATGCCCGGACATTGAGCATTCAACCATGGGAAAAAAATATGCTCCAACCTATCGAGAGAGCTATAATTGCTGCGAATATCGGGATCAACCCGCAAAATGACGGCAGCCAGATACGGCTTTTCCTTCCTCCTCTTACTGAAGAGCGACGCAGGGAATTGGTAAAGAAATGCCAGGGTGAAGGTGAACATTCACGAGTTGCGATCCGAAATATCAGGCGTGATGCGATCGAGCACATCAAAAGATTGCAGAAAAATGGCCTGAGCGAGGACATTGCCAAAGATGCGGAGACAAATATTCAGAATATGACCGATAAATTTATTACAACCGTTGATAAGCACCTTATCTCGAAAGAAAAAGAAATCATGTCTGTATAGATCAGGCTTCGTTAATTAATTCTTCAGAAAGCAACACGGCTGTCTTGCTTTCTTTTTTATCAGGAAGGTTGGATAAATAAACGCCAAAAAGGATCACCGCAAGACAAGCGACCTGCTTTATCGTTATTTTTTCACCGTCTAAAATGCCCCAGAGTATTCCAATAAATGGTACTCCATAGGTGACCAGCGAAGCAAAGATTCCGCCTGCCCTCTTGATTAAAATATAAAATATGGCCGTAGCAATCGCGCTGCCGACAATCCCCAATATTGATGCTTCAACAATGGCCAATCGCACAGTATTTTCGCGGAACTCAAGGTTTAAAAAATCTTGTTGCCATAGTATCCACGCCGTTGGAAATATCATAAATGCAAGCGAGATGGTGGCAATATACAAAGATGGTATCTCTTTCAAAAAGTGACCGACCATATTTACATTTATGCCGTACAAAACTGTAGCGAGAAGAATAAGTAAAGCAAATTTGAAATTTTCAAAGCTGATCCCCTTCGATAAGAGAAATAAAAGGGTAAGACCGGCAAAACCGATGACAATGCCAACAATCTTTTGGATCTTGATCTTATCCCGAAAAATCGCAATTGCAATAAAAACATAAAATATCGGAGTGAAGGAATTGAGTATGGCAGCTAATGAACTATCAATATTTTTTGAGATTGCTAATGCAAAAAGAAACGCCGGTACCAGGTTGCCGGTAATGCCGGAAAGGATGATGATAAAAATTTTTTTTGAAGGAACCCTCTTTATGTGAAAAAGGGCCAATGGAAGGAAGACAACCGCGGCAGAAAAAATTCTAAGCGCTGCAATTTGTGATGCGGTCAATTCCTCTTTGCTGTGCTTCATCAATATAAATGAACTCCCCCAGATAATGCTGAGGATAAAAAAGAGAAGCCAGTTAATTAATTTATTGATCTGCATCGTCAAACCTTCCTGCAAATGTCTTAATCTGGTATGCAACAATCAATTTTTTTAAATCGTAATTTTAATGGTACTATGAGCAAGATCAGATTGAAGGATATTGATACCAGGGCATCCAAACAACTTGATAAAGAAAAAACAAAAAAAGACACAGAGGAGATATTGGAGGAGCTGGATGAGCTGCAAAACCTTTTGTATGCAGAATCCAGACATTCCCTCCTGATCATCATCCAGGCGATGGATGCCGGGGGAAAGGATGGCCTAATCAGAAATGTATTTGGGAAGTTAAACCCGCAGGGGGTCGAAGTGAAGTCATTTAAAGTTCCGACGGCCGAGGAAGCGGCACATGATTTTTTGTGGCGGATACATCAGCATACTCCGCTAAAAGGCATGATCCAGATCTTTAACCGATCGCAATATGAAGATATCGTTGTCACCAGGGTCCACAAATGGATCGACGATCACACGGCTAAAAAGAGGATGAAGGCAATTAACGATTTTGAAGAAATGCTACAGGAGCATAATAATACAACGATATTGAAATTTTACCTGCACGTTTCCCACGATGAGCAATTGAAAAGACTAAATGAAAGAATTCGCAATCCCCGCAAACAATGGAAGTACAATGAAAAGGACTTTTCTGAATCAAAGCTCTGGGATATTTATATGGAAATGTATGAAGATTGTTTTGAAAATTGTGATCATGTTCCGTGGACAATTGTTCCTTCAGACCAGAATTGGTACAAGGAATATGTGGTCGCCTCCGCAATTTTGAAAACTTTAAAAGACTTTGATATGGAGTATCCTGGTCTTAAAAAATGATTTACCTTAAACGGTCGTTGTTCAACTAAAATTTAAAATATGGGAATGTTAAAAGAATTCAGAGACTTTGCCATGAAAGGCAATATTGTTGACCTTGCCGTTGCAGTTATCATTGGCGGGGCATTTGGCAAAATTGTTACCGCTTTTACCACCAGCATTATTATGCCAATCATAAGTCTGCTCCTGGGAAAAGTCGCGGTTTCCGAATTGAGTTTTACTATTGGGCCGTCTGTTTTCCCGATTGGCCTGTTTTTACAGGCGGTTATTGATTTTATACTCATCGCGCTCGTTCTTTTCATAATAGTTAAGGCGATGAATTCATTGAAGAAAAAAGAAGAAGCAGCTCCCCCGCCTCCAACGCCCGAAGAGATTTTATTACTTCGCGAAATCAGAGATGAGCTGAAGAAATAATTTGTCAACACTGCCATGAACAAAAAATCTGAAGGGATATTTTCGCTATTTTTGAAGCCCGTTATACGAACTTCATAACGGGATTTTATTTTTAATAAATATTTGATGTGAATAACTCTTCGTACCAGATAAAGCTTCCCCAATTTGAAGGTCCTTTTGATCTTTTGCTTTTTTTTATTGAACGGGACGAACTGGATATTTATAATATCCCGATCACAAAGATCATCAACGATTTCCTTGAATATGTGCACAAGCAGGAGTCGGTGAACATCGAGCTGTCAAGTGAATTCATTCTTTTTATTTCAACTCTTATGCGTATTAAGGCAAAAATGCTGCTGCCGCGTAAGGAGCTTGACGAACAAGGCAACGAAATAGACCCGAGGCAAGAATTGGTGGATAAAATTCTCGAGTATAAAAAGTTCAAGGAAGCCTCCGCCCAAATGGCAGAAATGGAAGCTAGGAGAATGTTGATGGTAAAAAGGGGGAATATTCAAAAAGAATTGTCGCAAATAGGGGAAGAAAGTGGCGAGGGAACAGAGATACAAACCATTACTCTTTTCAAACTCATGAAGTCATTTGAAAAAGTAATGCTTAAGCTCCATGACAGGGTCAATAAACCTATCCACACAGTAGTCCGATACGACTATACGATGGAGACCAGCCGCGACGCTATGTTAAGTCTTGCTCAGAGGCAAAAGACCGTTTCTTTCGAAAAGATTTTTGAGGATTGTGAAAACAGAGTACATGCTATTTTTCTTTTTCTTTCACTTCTCGAATTGGTACAGCAAAAATTTTTAAAGATAATTATCGGCGAAGGAAGGAACAATTTTATCATTGAGTATAACGAACCGGAAAATCGCCTCGCAGAACTGGAAGAAGAAATTCAATAATAATTTAAATAACGTAATCATGCAACGATCAGCAACTGCAAACTGGAAAGGTTCAGGTAAGGAAGGAAAAGGAATGGTTACCGCTCAAAGCGGGATATTTTCAAATACGCCCATATCATACCACACACGCTTTGAGGAAGTGAAAGGGACCAGCCCCGAAGAACTGGTAGCGGCCGCTCACGCAGGCTGCTTTTCAATGAAATTAAGTTTTGTATTGGGTGCAGCAGGATTTACTCCCGATAATATTGATACGAAATGTACCATCACTCTGGAAAACGGTACAATTACCGAAAGTCATCTGGAAGTGACCGCATCGGTTCCAAATATTTCCGATGACAAGTTTAATGAATGTGCAGAAGATGCCAAGCTGAATTGCCCCATCAGTAAGTTGTACAAAACGAACATAACAATGGAAGCCAGGCTGGCTCAGAAAGTCAACGCCTGACAATACATAAAAAATGCCACGGCTTCCCGTGGCATTTACGTGTGTGTTCTGAACCTGAAATATCTTAATCCACTCCAAAAGCGAAGATCACTGTACTGCCATCCATACCCGTTCCTATGCCCATCATTGTAAATGCATACTCACCTTTAGGCAGCGGTTTGTCAACAACGAGTTCCCAATAGCCCTCTTTTATTTTTCTTGCGCTGAAAGTATATTTTTCACTTGACTGCAATTTATGGCTGCCGAAGGGATTCATTCCCGGGGCTTTTTGCAATAATACTTTTCTCACCCCTTTCGCGGACTCCATTTTATACAACGTAAGTTTTTGAGAAGGATCATCCATCCGACTCATCATTGAGGGGTCAACACCATTAGCTCTCATAACGGAATCGGATTTAGCCGATGACGCTGCTGAAGAAGAGCCGGAAGATCCTGAAGAAATAACAAACGAAATATTATTTCCGCTGCTGACCCTTACCGAAGATTTGCTCCCGTCAATCGAATAGCCTGACTCTGATCCGCTAATGGCATTTGCCTTGGTGTCCATTTTAGACGAATTTTTTTCAAGACGCACCAAAGTGTTTCCTCCACTTTTATTTAAGTAATAGGGTTCATTGCTGAATTCGGGTTCAGGATAAGTTTGCGCATAGATTGCATGATCGATAAACAAAATCGCGCAAAGAAAAAACATCCGCAACAGGCTGTTATTTGTTTTCATTGTTGTGGTTGTGTTTGTGTTTGTTTCTTTTTTGACGAATTATTGCCGAAGATCCAACCGACGAAGAGTTGAAAGACGTTATTCTTCACATTCACCTGGGGGATGAAGCTTGGTGGTTGTCCGCCGTTTGTTTCATAAGAACTTGGGTCTTTGTATAAGTTGCCAAGACTGATATTGTACCTGGCACCCACTAACAGGCCTTTGAAAGGATGTACCTCAATTCCTCCTGCAAAGCCATAGTCAAACTTATTATAGTAATCCATGATGGCTGAGTAGGGATTACTGCTTCCACTGCTGGTGGTGGAATCTGCTTTTGCATTGATAAGAAAAGCCATTTGAGCTCCCACCTGTATCGAGAAGAATTTGGTGATGTTGATCGACATTAACTGGGGCAGTACGATATAGTCAAGATCTACGTTGCCGGTATTTGTATTGGTTGAGTAGTTATAACCCTGCCGGGAGAAAAGCAGTTCTGTTCGGGAACTGATGACACCCTTTGATGGCGGAGCTAAAAAAATGCCGGCATGGAAACCAGTGTTGTTGCTCGCGCTGATATCGGACGCATTGGTGACATTGGCAAAGTTTATCCCCGCTTTAATACCGATTTGTGCCAATGAGAAAAGCGGAAAGCCAATCACCACGATTAAAAGTATCTTTCTCATAAACATAAATTTTTTAAAACTTAAATTGTTTTTTAAGGCAAAGCAATAGAACAAAAGTTAGCCCAAGTCAGTCGCTTTTAGGACGAAAGCAAACTACGTTAATTGAGGGGGCATGTCAATAGAACAAAAGTTACGAGGGCTTCGGTAAGAAATAATCAATAGTCAGTAAGCAATAATGAGCGATGAGGAGTGCACTCAATTCTTTCCAAAGGCCTTGTTGATCGCTTCAGTGCGATTTTGAACATGTAACTTCTCGTAGATCTTATGAATATGCTGCCGCACGGTGCTGACGGAAATGGAAAGCTGATCAGCAATTTCCTTATACAATAACCCTTTTGACAATAATTGAAGGATCTCTGTTTCTCTTTTACTGAGCGTTTCAATAGGGATCTCGCTGTTTTCTTTTTCGCGAAAAACAGTAACCAGCTTGCGGGCAATGTTAGCGCTCATTGGTGAACCGCCATTGTGCAATTCTTGCAAAGCCTCTATCAGTTGCACAAGACCGGTATTTTTCAAAAGGTACCCGGATGCTCCTGCTTTTAATGCCTCAAAAACTTTTTCGTCGTTTTCGTAAACCGTAAACATCATGAATTGGGTCCGGGGAACTTTTGTCTTCATTTCCCTGATACATTCAATACCATTCATGCCAGGCAAATTGATATCCATGATCACAATATCAGGTTGCAGGCGTGGAATATCATACAATGCCTCTTCGGCTGTTTTAAATGTATCTAATACTTTAAACTCGGGATTGAGAGAGATAAATTGCTTAAGGCCTTCTCTTACTTCGTCAAGGTCTTCAACTATGGATAATGAAATACTCATGAGTTTTCTAAAGTAACTCTCAATTTTTTCGGTAACAATAGAACAAAAGTTATAAAGACATAGAAATATTCACTTTCACACGATTGCGTTTTCATTGGCAGGACTGCCGCAAGGTCTATTCTTAGGATAAAGGAGCTTTTAGCCTTATCGTTGTTCCATTGTTATTTTCTATTTCGATAATGCCACCCATATCGGTCATTCTCTTTTTAATATTCGCCAGACCATTACTATAAGGTCTTGTTTTGGCCAAGTCAAAGCCAATGCCATCGTCCACTATATTTATACAAAGACTATGATTAATTTTTATGGTAATAGTGACCTGGTTTGCCTGCGCATGTTTTACAATATTGTGCAGGATTTCTTTTACAGAAAGAAAGATATTTCGTCGAAATTCACCCGTTACAAATGCAGTTGAAAAAAAATCAGGAGAGTCGATCCTGCACCGGATTCCACTCTGTGAAAGATATTCCACGGTATACGCCCGTGTGTAGGAAAGCAGGTCGCTGAGAGAATCGTTTTTCTCATTCAGCGCCCAAACTATTTCTCCCATTTTATCTATCATCTCATGCGAGTATTCCCTGATCTTGCTTATATCCTCTTCAAAAGGAAGTTGTTTTTGTTTTTTTATCCCAATAGTTTCGCTTAAGAATTTTATTCGTGAAAGACCGGCGCCAAGATCATCATGCATGTCTGTGGCTATCCTTGTCCTTTCTTTTTCGATCGCCTGCTGTCTTTCTGAAATGATCTTTTCTCTTTCCAATTTTCTGCGATAATAAAAACGGATGCCAAGAAACACCAATCCCAGTGCCAAGAGGCTGACTCCGGTAAAAAACCACCAGGTGTGCCACCATGGCGGCAAAATGGTGAACGAATAATTGATCGTTTGCGAAGAATATGTGGCTTCCGGAAACTCCGATCGTATTTTTAAGGTGTAATGACCCGGCGAGAGGTTAATGAAATTAAATGCGGAGTTATTTGAGGGCTCGCTCCAGTTTTTATTACCACTTCCTTCAAGTAGATAACTGTATTTGATGGATTTTTCATCAATAAACGACGTTGCCGCTACTGCGAATGAGAAATTGTTTTGCCTGTAAGAAAAGTTTTTTGCGGTATCAGTGTCAGGTTTATTATTCACTTGCAGGGACGTGAAGAAAAAAGTCGGGGCCGAAGATGTTTTTGCTGGTGATGAAGTTTCCGATGTTCTTAGAATGATGCCACCATTGGTCAGTGCCCACACCTTATTATTTTTCGTAGTGACAATTTTACCAACAGTCTGATAGAAATTATTGTTCTTGCTTATGTTACCGACAATATACTGGTCATTCTTTTTAAAAATTTTATCAAGCCCTGTTTGAGTTCCAACCCATATAGTGTTGTTGCTATCGCATGTGAGTGTATAAACAAAATTGTCAGTCAAACCTATGCGGGTAGTGAATTGAGCCACCGATTTTAATTCGCTGCCTTGGCACTCAAACTTGTAAACTCCACTATGCCGCGTGCCGATCCAAATATTATCGTTGGTATCTATTGTGATCGCTCTCGGGTTCAGATCTGGAAACTTTTTTGGATAGCTTTTGTCGAGTTGAAGATAGCGCGAAGTCTGCTCCGGGTGCAGCGTGAATTTAAGCACCTGGTTATCGCGCGTGGCCATCCATAATTGTCCCTGCCTGTTAAGAGCCATCTGGTCGATGAAGTTGCTGACGGGTTGCTTCATTAATAACCTGTCGTCTTTCAAAACGTACAGATAGGAAATTTTGGTCGCTTCTCTCACGTATTGAATAATGACACCATCCCGGCCAATTATTCCGGTTCCGACCCCATTTGGGGCATTTATGGTTTCAATGACGCGGGGATGATGATAAGAACCCGCGTCATCCTTGTTTTCAATGCAAATAAGTTTTGCACCTATATTTAAATAAAGTTTTTTACCGTGCACAAAAAAGTTTACTGCCTTGTAATCCTTATCAATCAATGGAAATAATTTGAGTCTATTATCTGCAATGCGGTAAACAGTTCTATCAACTGCATTAAAAAGCCAGATTGTATCATTTTGATTGACGATCGTAGAAATAGAAATTGGTTTTTGATCGAAAGCACGCAGTAATTCCGTGTTGGTACTCCTCATCTTTATGATACCGTTCCCATCTGTAGCAATCCAGACGGTTCCTTCCCTGTCGATAAAAAGGTCGGTGAGGCTGGCCGCCTCCAAACCTTGCTCAGCAGTAATGTTTTCATGCTGATAACCCGGAGTAATCTTTAAAATATCCTTATCGAAGAACCAGGCGTTGTTATCCCGGTCAAATAAAAACGAACATTGTTTCTTATCTGCGATCTCTCTGAATTTCTGCGGCGCGTAGATAAATTTTATTTTCCCCTGTGCAAGTGCGATTGTATCGATCATCCGGGGTCCATCCGCTGTCCCTGCCCATAAGCCTCCTTTTGCGTCCTTAGCCAGGCAAAACACGGTGTGCTTCATGTCAATGTCTGAAACCTTTTTGGCTGTCTTATCATACACGATCAGTTTTTCAATAAGGTTATCGCTCCAGGGTATTACCAGGAAATGATCTTTCCATTCAGTTATCCTGTCAAGATAAGTTCCAACGTCTATTCCCTCTTTGTTTAATAAAGGAAGGCGATAGAATCGACTACCTTGTAAGAGATATAGTCCGTCATCAGCAGTAACATACCACGACCCATCGTTGCTTTTTAAAAATCGATTGATGACCGGATAAAAATTATCGGCAGTCCGGTAGATGCCTACTTTACCTCTAACAAGCGTATTTAATTTTGATGCGTTCGTGGCCACCAACAGCGAATCGGGACCCACTTCTACAATGTCGTTTATGAGATCATCGGCTAAACCATCCTGCCGGTTGTAATTGGTAAATCTTGTTCCATCGTAGACGCTCAATCCACCAAAGGTTATAAAAAGCATCCGACCCTTACTGTCCTGTTTAATACTTCGAACCCTGCTGTTCACCAGGCCGTCTCTGGGAGTGTAAAACACAAAAGGATATTGTCCGCGGGACTCTGCGAATTGTGCGAGGCAGTTAGTATTCTCTATAACTACCGGGACAAGAAAGCATGCAAGAAAAATGAGTTTTCGTTGCATACTTAAATTTACTCAGAATATTTTTTACAGGCTAACCCCAGCCTTCGCTCAGCAGCTTACTAGTACAATTTCACAAACGGGTTGTTCATTTTTTCAAAACCTACTGTAGTCATTGGTCCGTGGCCACAATATATTTTCGTTTCATCCGGAAGCGTGAAAAGTTGGGTTTGGATGCTGTTTATTAATGTATGAAAATCTCCGCCGGGCAGGTCAGTTCTGCCAATGCTTCCGTGAAATAATACATCACCACTGATCGCAAAACCATCTGCTTCGTCATAAAAGCAAACATGACCAGGCGAATGACCAGGCGCAAAACGGATTTCAAGCTCGTCATTTCCAATTTTGATCCCGGAAGTTTCCTTGATAAAGATCAATTCGCCTTCATAATTTTCAAATGGCAATTGCCACATTTCGCCGCTGGCAGGTGCAAGGTCCAGCATTTGTTTTTCTTTTTCATGAATGTGCAGCGACAAACCCCATGTATCATGAACGAATTTATTCCCGAAAACGTGATCCAGGTGGCAATGTGTATTGAGTAGCAAAGTCGGCTGCAGGTTGGTTTCTTCGATAAATCCTTTAAATTTTTCTCTTTCCGCGGGAAAATAAAAGCCAGGGTCAATAATGCAGCACTCCTTTTTTTCGTTATAGAGTATATACGTATTCTCTTCTACGGGATTAAAACTAAAAGCCTTGACGGTTAACATTTCGGTTTTTCGTATTTTACGTGCAATTTACAACCTTTGCCACTGCATGGTTTTAGCCTTTACCGGTACGCCCCTTGTGAGTAAACTTTACTTCATGATTCATGTCTCAGAAATGCTGAATAGAGGACAGAAAGTAAAATGGGTCCCGATATTTTTAGGCAGGCTTAACAAACATTGAGCAAATTAAATTGTCGAAAACGAAAAGAATAACAATGAGATTCCACTCCAGGGAAGGCTACGATGGACGGAGAAAGAACGATTAGATTATACGAAACAAGAAGATAGTATGAAGAAAATTATCAGTTTTGTTATTGGTCTTGCGATTTTCATTACTACACAGGCCCAGGTAAATGCGGTTGAATTTGGGAAGAATCGTGTACAATACCAGAAATTCAAATGGAGATATTACCAGTCAGAGAATTTTAATACTTACTTTAACCAGGATGGTCTTGAACTGGGCAGATTTGTAGCCCAGGTAGCTGAAACAGAATTGCCATCTATTGAAGAATTTGTAGAGTATGGTCTGCAGCGCCGGGCAAATATTGTGGTATATAACAATTTTGATGAATACCAGCAATCGAATATCGGTTTGGGTATCGACTGGCAAACGACTGGCGGCGTTACTAAACTTGTGAACAACAAGATGATTGTTTACTTTGACGGGAATCACGACAGTTTGCGCTTGAGGATCCGCGAAGGAATTGCCCGCGTGCTGGTAGAAAATATTTTGTTTGGTGATGATCTCGGAGAGTTCGCTGCTAACCAGGCCTTGCTCGATCTTCCGAAATGGCTGACCGATGGTTACATTGAATATGCAGCCGAGCACTGGGGTCCCAAATGGGATGATGACCTGAAATCGGCGCTTTTATCGGGCGACTATAGTAATTTCTATCAATTTGCTTATGCAAAGCCTTTACTGGCCGGTCATGCCTTCTGGCACTATCTCGGGGATAAATATGGAGTAAGCAAGACAACTTACCTCCTGTACCTGAGCCGCATTTATCGCAACCTCAACAGCGCTTCACAAAAAGTCACCAAGAAGAAATTCAAGGCGTTGCTTGGTGATTTCATGACAGAAGAATCCCAGAAGTATTATAAAGATATACGCGGACGGCGAAACGTCCCCAAGGGCCAGCTTTCAGTAACGGAAAGAATCGGTAAGAAGGATTATATCCGCTTCAACGCAAATCCACAACCACGGAGCTTTACCTATGCCATGGTCGAATATAAACAAGGCCAGTACAGGGTAGTGCTGATGGAAAATTTTTTGAACAGAAAAGTATTGCTGAAATACGGTACCCGCTCATATGAAAATGAACAAAATCCTAACTACCCGATCCTGGCATGGGATGGAAAAGGTACACGGCTTGCGTGCATTTACTGGAAAGAAGGAAAATTAAGATTGTTTGTATATGATGTGATGAACCGGATAAAAATTGTAAAGGACCAGGAACTGCATCAATTCGACCAGGTACAGGACATGAAATACATGCTCGATGCCAACACCCTGCTTTTATCGGCAGTTAAAGCTGGTCAGTCAGATATTTATGTTTATAAAATTGACAAGGAAACTGCTCAGCAGGTCACCAATGATGTGTATGATGACCTGGACGCCTCATTCGTAGCATTTCCCAATAAAACAGGGATCATTTATGCGAGTAACCGGCCTAATGCAGCAGCAGCCACAAGTAGTGATTCTTTGCCCGCAAAGCATTTCAACATTTTTATGGTCGATAACTGGAACCAGTCAGAGTTCAAACAGATATCGCAGCTCACTGACCTGAAATTTGGCAATGCACGTTTTCCCTCCCAATATAATACTTCACACTTCACATTTGTAAGTGATGAAAATGGGATCAATAACAGGTATGCCGGATTTTTCAAAACAGAAAGGGCAGGTCTTGACACGTTGGTATTTATCGGTGATGAGGTTCTGCGCAACCCGGGTCCCGCCGACGTTGACAGTTTGCTAAAAGAATGGAACAAGAACGATATTGACTCCGTCGGTTTTGTTTCCGTCACCAATGATTCATCCTATGTTTTTCCATTGACAAATTATCAAAGCGGTTTATTGGAAACAAGAACGGCTGGTGATAATAGCCAGGTAAGCGAAGTAGTGAAGCAAGGCGATTTAAAATTTTTATACCGGCTAAGGGTTGATGAAAATACACTGCGCCGACGCAATATCCAGGCGAAGCCTACTGAGTACGTAAAACGATTAACCGAGCAACAACGTTTAGTAATCGAAAGAGCAGATGTCCAGCAGCAAATACAAATTGATAGCACAAAGAAGAGTGAGGACTTTTTTCAGAATGAATTTGAAAATGAGAAAAAAGATTCCTCCCAACTAGGAAAGGTTGTTAGTGGCGAAGAAATTTCAAAGCCCGAACCTATACTTAAAAAGACAAGGATCTTTGAGTATCGGCCTCCTAAATATTTTGTTGATTATGCTGTTACCGGATTTAATAATACTGTATTTGGTACCCGCTTTCAACCGTATGCGGGGGGACAGGGACCCGTACAGCTTGCCAATGGGGATGATTTCAACGGCATTGTGCGTATGGGTACATCGGATCTTTTTGAAGATGTAAAATTTATGGGAGGATTTCGCCTGGCGACAAGCAATTTGAGCGATTATGATCTGTTGCTCTCTTTTATGAATTACAAAAAGCGCCTGGATTGGGGGGCATCAGTATACAGGACAAACCAGGAAGTCGGGTTTGTGCTGACATCATCAGGGCCGGCTTATCCTGGCCTCATGAGATCGACAGTTTATACTATCAACCTGCAATATCCACTCGACAGGGTTCGCAGTATTCGTGCTAAGATCGGTCCGCGGTTTGATCGTGCCATTTTGAAAGGAGTAGATATAAATAGCCTGGAACAACCTGATGTGAAGAAGATGTATGGTCAGTTTGATATTGAGTATGTTTATGACAATACCATAAATCCAACACTGAATATCTGGAAAGGGCTCAGGTATAAGGCTTATTTTGACTGGTACACCCAGCTCACCGATGTAACAAGCACAGAAGGAAAATATTTGATGAACGCAGGCTTTGACATCCGTCATTATTTACCAATTTACAGAAATGTTATTTGGGCCGTTCGGGGTGCCGGCGACTTTTCCTGGGGCAATCAAAAAGTAATTTATTACTTAGGTGGTGTGGACGGCTGGATCGCGCCAAAATTCAATACTGCTCTTCAACCCGACAAGGATATTAATTACACATACCAGTCACTGGCGCTTAACCTCAGGGGATTTCCACAAAACGTGGCCAATGGAAACAATGCTGTTGTCATTAACAGTGAAGTCAGGATGCCCGTATTCTCTACATTCATGAATAAACCGATCAACAATGCATTCATCCGGAATTTCCAGTTAGTTCAATTCATTGATCTTGGTACGGCGTGGAATGGCCAGTTTGAAAAGATTGAAAGGCCTTCCGTAGTTTATAGCCTGCCCCCTTTAACTGTGAGAGTGAAAGCCGGCGGTATTGGTCCTTTTGTAGGTGGTTATGGTTTTGGTGCACGCAGCACTTTGCTGGGATATTTCTTACGCTTTGATGTTGCCTGGGAAATGAATGGTGTATTCAAAGGCAAACCAGAGTTATATTTCGCGATGGGGATGGACTTCTAGCCGCTGATTCCGTGTCAAGCAATAGCCGGAAAAGGTGAAGGTTTATCAGGTTTCATGTTGTTGTTATTTACCTTCGAAAGAATCGCTTCCAACAGTGGCAACATTTTGTTGAGACCTCTGGTCTTTATCATAAAATTCCAGAGAGGCTCAAATTTTTTCCACCCGCCGGCATAGGAAAAATGCTTGATGACATGTCTAAGTTGCTCGTGTTGCCAGCTCGCTTTCCAAATATTTGCCCAGCTATAAAAGGAACGATAGGACCAATCATATCCTTCCTTTAATTCAGCAGCAGAAAGGCCTCGTGTCTTGTATACAACATGGCGCGTATCATACAAATCCCATTTATGATGAAGAATACGGTTTTCTCTTTCCATGTTTTGAAATAATCTAGTCCCCGGATAGGGAGTAAGAATATGGTAGGTAGCCGTCGTAAGTGCATTTTTTACACCCCACTCAACTGTTCTTCCAAACACGTTCTTATCATCATCGTCCAGTCCAAATACAAAGCTTCCATTGATCATGACGCCGAGCGAATGTAGTCGCTGTATAGCCTCTCCGTAGTTCCTTCCGAGGTTTTGCTTTTTGTTACTTTGTGAAAGGTTGGATGAGCTGAGCGTTTCAAATCCCACAAAAACACTTCGCAGGCCTGCTTTGGCGGCCTTTTCAATCAAATCTCCTCGCAGAACAGCATCGACCGTGGAAGCACCCTGGAATACCCTGTTCATTCCTTTCATTCCCTCGAAGAGAGCCGAAGCAAATTTGTAGTTGCCTAACAAATGGTCATCCAAAAAATAAAGGTGTTTCCCCGGCAAGCGATCAATTTCTTTTAACGCTGCATCTACTCTTTGTGTGTAAAATGACTTGCCACCTTCATAAAAAGCGTCTTTGTAACAGAAGTCACAATGATGTGGACAACCTCTTGAAACAACGATAGAGTTTGGAACAAGATAGAGATGGCGCTTGATCAGGTCCCTTCTTATCGGAGGAATCAATTCAAGTTCTCTTCTTTCATTTGTGTAAACCTTTTTGGTGCTTTTCTTCCTGAAGTCATTTAGAAATCTCGGAAATATATCTTCGCCGGGACCGACAAAAATGCTATCGGCGTGAGTCTTTGCTTCTTCAGGGAGTGAGCTAACATGAAGTCCGCCAAGGCACACATACGCACCCTTTTCCCTGTAATGATCTGCTAAAGCATATGCCCGATACGCATTGGTGATGTACACCTGTATGATCACAAGTTCTGGGTTATCATAAATATTTATTTCTTCAACGTGTTCATCCTGCAAGCCAATATCATCATCCGGTGCACAGTAAGCAGCGAGTGTTGCAAGACCAAGCGGAGGAAACAAGGAATATTTTATTGGCCTCCAGTAAGGACTTTTTGCTTCTGTCAATGCAGGTAAGATCATTTTAATTTTCATAACTAGTTAACGTTTTCAATTCAGTGTTTTATAATTGATTTCTAATGTCAGCTGATGAGCATAAAAGAGATTAGCCAATGTTTCGCCCTTATTTTAAAAAGTACTTTTTATTTCAAAGTAAATGATCAAAAAAATTATTTTATTCCTTTGATCATATTTTCCAGGGCAGAAATATGATCCGAGAATGCTTTTTCACCTGTTTTTGTAGCGGCATAAGTCGTATTGGTTTTTCTGCCGACAAAGCCTTTGTGCACTTTAATGTATCCATTGTCCTCAAGATTCACCAGGTGGGTAGCAAGATTCCCATCAGTCACCTCAAGCATTTGCTTCAGGTCATTGAAGCTAACCTCTTCATTAACCATCAATACGCTCATTACTCCGAGGCGGATGCGGCTGTCAAAAACTTTATTTAAACCATTTATAGGATTCTTCATGCCCCAGTCCGCCTTAGGCGGAGAGTTTATACTCAACCCTGAAAGGTTGAACGATTAAAAGTTTACCATTAAAAAAGAACAGAAAGTTGAAAAGTGCGACGCAACATAAGCTTAATTGAAAGGCTAGTGCTGGTTACACAAATACCAAATACCAAATAAAAGATCTTATAAAAATCATTGTTGCCCGGCCTACGTCACTCCTTTAGATCGACAGGAGGTTTTTCATATTTCCACCACATCAACACCCCGTAAATAATGTGCAAAATTCCGAAACCGACTGCCCAGAAGTATAAACTATATCCCGTGAACTGCGTATTGACAAGGCCAAGCGTAATTTCAAAATAGCCAAGGTAGCGGATATCGGTTAATGTATACTTGCTTCCATTTATCAGTGCAAGACCATAGAAAATCAAACAGGACGGTGTCACAAAACGCCACTCATCAAATTGCAACATGGCAAGTATAAAAAGCCCGCCAGAAATCAAGGGAATCAGAATGTTCCATATTAATTTCCTTGCAGTGAAGTCCCAAACCGGTAAATGATTTTGTTTCGCTCTTCTCCAGGTAAAAAGGAAAGAAAGGATCAGGGCGGCCGCCAGCACTATACCAGCTAATATAAGGAGGTTGATCTTTAGCGACTCAAACTTCTCATCAATATAGCCGTCGTGGTTGTATTCAAAAAAGTAATCGTTGAGGATGTTGTTTGCAAAATAAGCGCCGGTCAGGGCGCAAAGGCCTGCGGCAATACCGCTCAGACCACTGAGTGAAATAAAACGTGAAGATCGCTCCATGATACGTTTTATATCGCTGATCTCCTGTAGCGTTTCGCGTTGCCCGCTCGGATGACCGGGTTGGAGGGGATTTTGTCTGCTCATAAAAAGCACTTTGTAACACAAAGCAACATTCAAATTTGTATACTTCAAAATTTTTTTGTGTTTATTTGGCAAGGGTTAGGCAAAATAAATGACTCCACTCACCGTTCTTTACCTTTGTACTTGTGTATGAGAAGATTGGAACTATTTTTTATCCTCGGCTTTAGTATCCTGGCATCTGGTACCTATGCCCAGAAAAAGATCATTTTTGGCAGGGTCAAAGACTTTCACAGCGACGAAACGATCCCTTTTGCATCAGTTTATTTCAAAGGGACGACGACCGGAATGCTTTCTGATTCTTCCGGTGCTTTTCTTTTTTCATTTAGCCATTGGCCTTCCGATACATTAGAAATAACCTGCGTAGGATACCAGCCGTACAAATTTTATTTAGATCCGGCGAAAGATTCCATCACCACCATCATCTGGATGGAGAGAGGTACTTTTAACGAAGGGGTAAAAGTAAAGGTGAAGGTGAATAAGGGATTACTAGTGTGGCGGAAGATCGTAAAAAATAAAGACAACAATGATCGGTACAGGTTTGATAATTTTTCCTATGAATTATACAACAAGCTTGAGGTTGATTTGAAAAATATCAATTTCAAAGGACTTTCAAAACTAAAACCCCTCCGCCCGGTCACCAACCTTATTAATAGCAATATTGACTCAACGGAAATGCCGCCGATCCTTCCGTCTTATTTAACGGAGGCAATTTCCGATTATTACTATCAAAAAAGACCACTGAGAAGAAGAGAGGTCATTAAGGCGGCGAATACGAATGGAGTGAAGAATGAAAGCATCTTGAAATTTTTGGGCGGCATGGATCAAAACATCAACATCTATGACAATTTCATTCCTGTGTTTGACCGGCAATTTGTGAGCCCTGCCAGTGACAACGGGGACGCCTACTATAATTACCGCGTAACAGACACGCAATTTATTGCCCGGCATAAATTTTATCATCTTGTATTTACTCCAAAACATCACGGGGAAAGCACTTTTGAAGGAGATTGCTGGGTGAATGATACAACCTTCGCTATTCAGAAAATGAATTTGCGATTGGGTAAGGATGCCAACGTGAATTTTCTGGAGAAACTAAGTCTCGTTCAGGAATACAAATTGATCAATGACAGCACCTGGTTCTTATCAAAAGATAAATTTGTGGCAGACCTGGCACCATTTGGAAAAGAATCAGCTGGTTTCGTGGGCAGGAAGACAACAACCTATCGAAATGTTATAGTAAACGACACTTCTGTTTCCAATGAATTGAGAAAGAACAGATCGCTTGAAGAAATTATTACTGTTCCTGGTGCAGATGCAAAAGATACTTCATTTTGGTCAGCTTCAAGACATGATACACTTACAAAAAATGAAAAGGCAATTATCAGAACGATCGACACATTGATGCGGGCACCCGAGTTCAAGCGTTTGAAAAATACAGTCTATTTTATCGGCGCAGGTTATAAAAACGTTGGCAATTTTGAAATAGGCCCATGGTACAACTGGGTAACAGCAAATGGTTGGGAAGGGTTCAGGGTGAGATTTGACCTCGGAACCAACAAGCATTTCAACAAGAAGATATGGCTGCACTCTTACCTGGCCTATGGTTTTGAGGATAAGAAGTTGAAAGGTTTGGGTGAGATATTTTATCTTCCCAAAAAGACTTATCCGCGGTCCTATATCAACGCATCCTTTCTTAATGACCTCGATCATGGACAAAACTATTACGGTGAAGTGACTTCTGATAACATATTTGCACCAGCTATCAGGAAAAACAATATACCGATCAAGTATATCAAAAACAAGGAGTTTAAAATCGCCTTTTTTAAGGAGGTGACACCCTGGATGTCAAACCGGATCACATTCACCCACAGAACCTCCCTTCCCCTACAAAATCTTCCACCGGCAGATTCTTTTCCCACCTACGGACAAGGAGATCCTCTTACAAGTTTTGAAATCGCTTTGCGGGTCAGAATTGCTTACCTGGAAAAATTTGTAGACGGAAATTTTTTTCGTGCAAGCCTGGGGAGTCCCTATCCGATCGGTGAGATAAATATCGCGAAAGGATTTTCCGGTTTGGCCGGAAGTGCCTATGATTACGTAAAACTCTCTGGCAGTCTTTCTGATTACATCAAAATTCCACCGTATGGCAATTTGTTCTGGTTTTTATTTGCCGGAAAAACCTTCGGCACCCTTCCCTATACCCTTCTGAATATCGCACCGGGTAATGAATTATACTACTATAACAAGTTTGCCTTTAACATGATGAACCGATACGAGTTCCTCACTGATAAATATCTTGGTTTGAGCGCTGAACATATCATTGGTAACGGGATATTTCGTTTGATACCAAAATTGAGATGGAGGCAATTGTGGACGGCGAAAGTATTGTGGGGAAGTCTGAATGATGCTAACTATGAGCTCAACTTTAAACAAGGAAACAGTTTTCAAACTTTGAACGGGCGCACGTATATGGAGCTAGGGACCGGGATTGATAATATCCTTCACGTTCTCAGGGTTGATTTTGTCTGGCGTGTCTTACCAGCTACTCTTGATAAAAAGGGAGATCATCCTTTTGGCGTATTTGGCAGTTTCAGGCTGAGTTTTTAATGTTTATCTGCGAAATAATAGTGTCGACAATCTCATTCGGGCTTTTTGATATGTCAATCTTTATGCAATCATTGGGAATTTCCAAGGCATCGAATTGAGAAGACAACAGGGCAGGGGGCATGAAATGGTCTTTTCTTTTATCCATTCTTTCCTTGATGAGTTCAAAATTTCCTTGCAGAAACACCCAATATAAAGGGATTGCAATTCCCGATGACAAAATGACTCTGTATTTGTCTTTTAAGGCCGAACAACCAAAAATTGCTCCGGCTAATTTTGCCTGCTCCTTTGCGGCCTGGTTCATTTGCATCAACCAGCCTTTCCGGTCTTCATCAGTTAGCGGAATACTGCGGTTCATTTTTTCTTTATTGGCCGGGGAGTGAAAATCATCTCCGTCAAAAAATGGCAGCCCGGTTTTCGCAGCTAATTTTTTTCCGATTGTTGTTTTTCCAGAACCCGAAACTCCCATAATATAAATGATACAGCGATCCATAATTGTGTTTCACGCAAAGGCGCGAAGTTATCGCAAAGAAATTCATTGCGTCCTTTTGTATTTAGCCATTAAGACTTTGCGTGAAATGAAAGCGGAACAGCAGCCAGAACGACCTGCCTAGCGTCAGGCAAGCAAGGGTGCGACGCAACCGAATTTTAAAGGATTACTGTCGTTAAGTACATGAATGATGCAACTCAAACATTTCTATATTTGATTTAACTTTCTTCAACGTATAACTGCAAAACAAATTCACATGCCTTCACACTATATACTTTCTCTTGACCAGGGTACTACCAGTAGTCGTAGCATGGTGTTCGACAAGCAGGGAAATATCATCAGTATGGCACAAAAAGAATTCCAACAGATTTTTCCGCAACCTGGCTGGGTTGAGCATGATGCTGAAGAGATCTGGAGCACGCAATTTGGTACAATGGCCGAAGCTATTGCTAAGGCGAATATCAAGATGAAGCAAATTGCAGCCATCGGCATCACGAATCAACGCGAGACAACGGTTGTGTGGGAGCGCAGTACGGGCAAACCAATTTGCAATGCCATCGTATGGCAGGACAGAAGAACCGCCGC
>Ga0163163_10000848_pt1 | contig 26014 bp, 18 predicted proteins | sample S65metaG_FD_119766 | JGI IMG/M metagenome (GOLD analysis project Ga0163163, IMG submission 119766) | Switchgrass rhizosphere microbial communities from Kellogg Biological Station, Michigan, USA - S6-5 metaG | ecosystem: Host-associated > Plants > Roots > Rhizosphere > Soil | place: USA...
AAATTCAACGTGACCGTGCGCGGTTGGCTCGCCCAACTCGGCCCGCTGACACCGAACGCGTTCGACTGGAGTTGCGTCGAGTCCAATCCCTTTTTCTGGCCCGATGCGGCGATGGTGCCGGAGCTGGAGAAATACATCGACGCGCTGCGCAAGTCCGGCGATTCGATCGGCGCGCGCGTCAACGTCGTCGCCGATGGCGTTCCGCCGGGCTGGGGCGAGCCGATCTACGGCAAGCTCGACGGCGAACTGGCCTCGGCGCTGATGTCGATCAATGCCGTGAAGGGCGTGGAAATCGGGGCTGGTTTCGGCGCTGTCACGCAGCGCGGCAGCGAGCATCGCGATGAAATGCTTTTAGACGGCTTTACGTCCAATCACGCGGGCGGTATCCTCGGCGGAATCGCGACGGGGCAGCAGGTTGTTGCCTCGATCGCGCTGAAGCCGGCATCCAGCATCCTGATTCCCGGACGCAGCGTGAACGTCGCGGGCGAGGCTACGGACGTGCGCACCAAGGGCCGCCACGATCCCTGCGTCGGCATCCGCGCCACGCCGATCGCCGAGGCGATGGTGGCGTTGGTCTTGATGGATCAGGCATTGCGCCACCGCGCGCAATGCGGAGACGTGGGCGAAGTGAAACCGAGGATTCCAGGGAAGCAGGCAGGTACATGAGCAAGAAGCAGGCATACAAAGTTGCGATGGCCGGCGCCACCGGCGCTGTGGGCGAAATGCTGCTGGCGATACTCAAGCAGCGCAAATTCCCGGTCGACGAACTCGTGCCGCTCGCGAGCGAACGCTCGGCCGGCGGCAAGGTTGAGTTCGGCAACAAGCAGATCACGGTGCGCAATCTCGCCGACTACGATTTCGCCGGCGTCGACATCGCGTTCTTTTCCGCCGGCGGCAAGGTCAGCCGCGAGCACGCGCCGCGCGCGGCGGCGGCCGGTGCCGTGGTGATCGACAACACGTCGGAGTTCCGCTACCAGGACGATATCCCGCTCGTGGTCAGCGAAGTGAATCCGGAGGCGATTGCGCATTATACGAACAAGGGCATCATCGCCAATCCGAATTGCTCGACGATGCAGATGCTCGTGGTGCTCGCGCCGATTCATCGCGCAGTCGGCATCGAACGCATCAATGTGGCGACGTATCAGTCCGTTTCCGGCGCCGGCCGCTCGGGCATGGAGGAACTTGGCAAGCAGACTGCAGCGCTGCTCAGCTTCCAGGAAATCAAAGCGGTGAAGTTCACCAAGCAGATCGCGTTCAACGTGATCCCGCACATCGACGACTTCCAGGACAACGGCTACACCAAGGAAGAAATGAAGATGGTGTGGGAGACGCGCAAGATCCTCGGCGACGATTCGATCCAGGTGAACCCGACCGCAGTTCGCGTGCCGGTGTTCTATGGTCACGCCGAAGCGGTGCACATCGAAACACGCGACAAGATCACTGCAGCACAGGCGCGCGCGCTGCTGGAAAAAGCGCCAGGCGTCGAAGTTGTCGACCGGCGCGAGGCTGGTGGCTATCCGACGCCAGTCGGCGATGCGGCGGGCAATGACGCCGTGTACGTGGGGCGCATCCGCGAGGACATCTCGCATCCGCGCGGCTTGAATCTATGGGTCGTTGCGGACAATATCCGCAAGGGCGCGGCATTGAATGCCGTGCAAGTGGCCGAAATACTTGCGAAAACCTATCTTTAAGCAACACGGGCGCCAAGCAGATGGCGATCTGACCGCGTTGTGCGCGCAGTCACAAAATCGGCTAAAACGGGAAACTTGTTCTGAGTTTCCCAATAGTTACGTTTGTGTTATAAGGAGTTTTCGAGCTTCGGGTTGAGGCTAGTAGCATGCGCGCCAGCCTTGTTAACGCTGTTGGGGGAGTGACCTCATGAAAGGATCGACCAAATTATCCGTTGCCATCGCTTTGGCGCTGATCGGCGGTAATGCGTTCGCGCTGGGCCTGGGCACGATCCAGGTCAAGTCCAAATTGAACCAGCCGCTCGATGCGGAAATCCAGGTTTTGGCGGAGAACGCGGCGGACGCCGCGGGACTGGATGTCAAACTCGCCACCGCCGAGGATTTTCAGCGTGTGGGTCTGGATCGCGGCCGTGTCGCGATACCGATCGATTTCAGCGTCAGCACGAACAGCCGCGGCCAGTCGGTGATCAGGGTCACGAGCAAGGACGTCGTACGCGAGCCGCTGCTGGATTTTCTCGTCGAAGTGAACTGGGCCAAGGGCAAGCTGCTGCGCGAGTACACCGTGCTGCTCGATCCGCCGGTCGTGGCGCCGACGCGCGCCGCCGCGGCGCCCGTGCCCGTGCGCGAGGCACCGCCCGCGCCGGCTGAAAAACTCGCTGCGGAACCGACACAACCCAAGCCGAAGCCGGTCAAGGTAAAGCCGCCGCGTCCGGTTGCGGAAGCCAAGCCGGAAAAACCGGCGCCCGCGCCAGCGCCTGAAAAACCGAAACCTGCAGCCGCACCGCATGCGGCCGCGTCCGGCGACTACGGTCCGGTCGCCGAAGGCGAAACGCTCACCCAAATCGCGCGGTCCACGCGTCCGGATGACGCGACGAATCTCAACGAGATGATGCTGGCCCTGCTCAGGGCGAATCCGAACGCGTTCTACAAGGACAACATCAACGCGCTCAAACGCGGTGCGGTATTGCGCATCCCATCGCGCGACGACATCAAGGCCACCGGTCCGGTCGCTGAAGCTGCGGCCGCTGTGCACGAGCAGAACCAAGCCTGGAACAACAAGACGCCAGTCGCCACGCCGACCGTCGTCGCCAAAACCGGCGCGCCGAAACAGGCTCCGGAAAAACCTGCAGCCAAACCCGCACCAAGCAAACCCGGCGAACATCTCGCTCTCGTTCCGCCGGCCGCCGGCAAGGGCGGACAGGGTACGAGCGACCATCCGGGTACGTCGACCGGGACGGCCGGCGGCACGGAATCGAAAGCGGAAATGGCGCGTGTGAAAGAAGCGCTTGCCAGCCGCGAGCAGGAAGTCACGGAGCTCAAGTCGCGTGTGAAGGATTTGGAAAAGATCAACGGCGACGATCAGCGCCTGCTGACGCTCAAGCAGAATGAGATCGCCGATCTGCAGAAAAAGCTCAAGGATCTGGAAGCCAAGTCCGCAGTTGCTGCCGCAACCGCAGCCAAACCGGCGACTTCAACGACCGCGCCCGCCAAGCCGGCAGAGACTGCGCCAGTGCCCGCCAAGCCAGCAGAGACTGCGCCCGCGCCCGCCAAGCCGGCGGAGACACCGTCAGCGACTGCGACAAAACCCGCGGAAGCTGCCAAGCCGGCGGAAGCCGGCAAGACACCCGGCAACCTCACCGCCAAGGACATCTGGGGCAGCATCAGCGCTGGCGAACAAAAACCTGGCACGCCGGCTGCGACAACACCCGCTGCAACACCCGTCCCGAGCACGGCACCTGCTGCCGCACCGGGCACTCCTGCCACGACGCCGTCGGCGAGCACAGCTGCGACGCCGACACCATCGGCAACGCCGGCCGCTGCGCCGGAAGAACCCAAACCGACTTCGACGGCCACGCCCTTGAAACCGACACCTGCACCGAAGGTTGCGCCCTTGGCTCCGCCGGCAGAATTGCCGTGGTGGCAGAATCCGACGTATCTCTATGGCGGTGGCATCGGTCTGCTGCTGATCGGGCTGCTCGCGTTCATGCGCCTGTTGCGCAAACCGAAAGCTGCGTTGCCGATAGGCGCCGCTGCGGTCGCGGAGCATGCGGGCGCGATGGCCGGCGACGAGGAGCACCAGCTGCTCGACGAATTGCGCCATCACCCGGGCGATCCGCAACTATCGCTCCAGCTGCTCAGCCTGTACTACGTCAATCGCGACGCGCACAAGTTCGAAGCGGCGGCCGAGACGATGTATGCGCACATCGCCGACCCGACCCAGCCGGAATGGCAGGAAGTGCGGCGCATGGGCGAGGATCTTGTTCCGCACAACCCATTGTTTGGTGGCCAGGACGACATCGCGCAAGCTGCCGGCAGTGGCTGGCCGCATCAGGAGCCGATGGCGCCTGCGCACACCGAAAGGCATGGTGACGCACATCAGGATCAGAGCTTCGATGTGGGGCCGTTCGATACGCGTCCCGCCGCGAAAGCCGCGCCGGAAGAGAGCTTCGATTTCGATCTGACCGACCATACCGCGACATCCGCCGAACCGGCACCGATGAGCGCCCATCCGACCCCGCCGCCGCCGGTATACACGCCGCCACCGGCACCGGCTTACACGCCGCCAGCACCGGTCGCACCGCCACCTGCGCCCAAGCCAGCCGCTGCGCCGCCTCCGCCTGCAAAACCCGCCGAGGACTTCTTCGCCAGCGAAGACGCGATCGGCACGAAACTCGATTTGGCCAAGGCCTATCTCGACATGGGCGATCCGGAAGGCGCCCGTTCGATGCTCGATGAGGTCATGGCCGAGGGCAACGAGGTGCAGAAAGGCGAAGCGCGCAAGTTGCTCGCCGAAATCAAATAACGCGTACTCTCCAACGGATTAAGGCCGGGTCGATACCCGGCCTCTTTTTTTGTGCGCATGGCAGCAGCAGAGTTACCCTCTAGCTAGCCTCAGCCCCAACCCCAACCCCAGCCCCAGCCCCAGCCTCAGATGCGTATCGCCCTCGGCATCGAATACGACGGCACGGATTTTCCGGGCTGGCAGCGCTTGACCCATGCCACCGCGATACAGAACGTGGTCGAGGAAGCGCTGAGCTTCGTCGCTGACCATCCTGTCGAGGTGACTTGCGCAGGCCGCACGGATTCCGGCGTACATGCGCAGTGCCAGGTCGTGCATTTCGATACCCAGGCGCAGCGCAGCGAGCGTAGTTGGGTGCTGGGTGTGAATTCGCGGCTGCCGCAGAGCATCGCATTGCGCTGGGCGAAACCCGTGAGCGACGAATTCCATGCGCGTTTCCGGGCGGTCGCCCGGCGCTACCGCTATGTCATCGTCAATCGCCCGATGCGACCGGCGCTCGATGCACGTTATGTTGCATGGGAACGCGCCGCGCTCGATGCCGACTCGATGCAACGCGCGGCGCAGGCGCTGATCGGCGAACACGATTTCAGCGCGTTCCGCACGATCGCATGCCAGGCACGCACGCCGCAGCGCAACGTGCATGAGATCGCGATTGCACGCGACGGCGATCGCATCCTGCTGGAGATCCAGGCCAATGCGTTTCTGCATCACATGGTGCGCAACATCGTCGGCAGCCTTTTGCCGATCGGCCGCGGCGAGCAGCCCGAAGCTTGGATCGCGCAATTGCTGGACGGGCGCGATCGCGCGCTGGCCGGACCGACTGCGCCGCCGCAGGGTCTGACGTTTCTGCGACCGTTGTATCCGCCGCAATACGGCTTGCCCGATGAAGTAACCTTGCGCACATGAGAATGCGCATAAAATTCTGCGGCATCATGCGGGTCGAAGACGCGCTCGCGGCCGCCGCGCTTGGCGTCGATGCGATCGGTCTCGTGATCACGCCACGCAGCAAACGTTGCCTCGCGCCAGCGCGCGCGCGCGAAATCCGCAATGCATTGCCGCCGTTCGTGGCGGTGGTAACGCTGTTCAACAACGACGATCCGGGCTTCGTCGCGGACGCGATCGGCACTGTCGCGCCCGACCTAGTGCAGTTCCATGGCAGCGAAAGCGCGGAAGATTGTGTACGCTATGGCCGTCCCTATCTGAAATCCGTCGCGATGGGCGGCGGCGGCGAGCTTCATTCCGTCGCCGCGGCGCATCCGCAGGCTGCAGGATTCCTGCTCGACAGCCATGCGCAAGGCGGGCAGGGTGGCAGTGGCAAGACGTTCGACTGGTCGCTGGTGCCGAAAGATTTTCCGCGTCCGCTGGTTCTAGCTGGTGGACTGACGCCGGAAAATGTCGCTGCAGCAATCCGCAGCGTGCGGCCGTATGCAGTCGACCTGGCCAGTGGCATCGAATCGGCGCCAGGAATCAAGGATATCGACAAGATGCGGCGTTTCGTCGTCGCCGTGCGGGAATGCGAGAAAGGATAAAAGTGGAAAAAGTACAGGATTTCAACGCCTGGCCGGATGCGCAAGGGCGCTTTGGGCGATACGGCGGAAGCTACGTCGCCGAAACGCTGATGGCACCGCTCGCTGCGCTGACGCAGAGCTATCAGCGCCTGCGCGGCGACCCGGAGTTCATCGCCGAACTCGATCGCGATCTGAAGTATTACGTCGGACGCCCAAGCCCGATCTATCATGCGCAGCGCCTGTCGCAAAAGGTCGGCGGTGCGCAGATCCTGTTAAAGCGCGAAGACCTGAACCACACCGGCGCGCACAAGATCAACAACACGGTCGGCCAGGCGCTCGTCGCCCGGCACATGGGCAAGACGCGCATCATCGCCGAAACCGGTGCCGGCCAGCATGGCGTGGCCAGCGCGACGGTCGCGGCGCGGCTGGGCCTGGAATGCGTGGTTTACATGGGTTCCACCGACATTGCGCGCCAGGCGATCAACGTCTATCGCATGAAGCTGCTCGGCGCGACCGTGGTGCCGGTGACATCCGGCTCGAAGACGCTCAAGGACGCGCTCAATGAAGCGCTGCGCGACTGGGTGACGAACGTCGACAACACGTTCTACATCATCGGTACCGTCGCCGGGCCGCATCCGTATCCGATGATGGTGCGCGATTTCAACGCAGTGGTCGGGCGCGAAGCCCGTGCGCAGATGCTCGAGCAGTTCGGCCGTCTGCCCGATGCGCTGGTTGCCTGTGTCGGCGGCGGCTCGAACGCGATCGGCTTGTTCCACGCCTTCCTCAACGACGCGAACGTGGCGATCCACGGCGCCGAAGCGGCTGGCGAAGGCATCGAGACAGGACATCACGCGGCATCCCTCGCCGCCGGCCGCCCGGGCGTGCTGCACGGCAATCGTACCTATGTGCTATGCGACGACAACGGCCAGATCACCGAAACGCATTCGATTTCCGCGGGACTCGACTACCCCGGCGTCGGCCCCGAACACGCATTCCTCAAGGATTCCGGACGCGCGACATATGCGGGTGTGACCGATGACGAAGCGCTTGCGGCGTTCCACGAACTCGCGCGCTGCGAAGGCATCCTCGCCGCGCTCGAATCGAGCCATGCCGTGGCTTATGGCGTCAAGCTGGCGCGCGAGTTGCCGAAGGACAAGTTGATCCTCGTGAATCTTTCGGGTCGCGGCGACAAGGATGTGCATACGATCGCAGCAAAAGAAGGAATCACGCTGTGAATCGCATCGATGCGCGTTTTGCCGCGCTCAAATCCGCGGGCCGCAAAGGATTGATTCCGTTCGTGACCGCGGGTGATCCCTCACCCGACGGCGTTGTGTCACTGATGCACACGCTCGTCGACGTGGGCGCCGATGCGATCGAACTCGGTGTACCGTTTTCCGACCCGATGGCCGACGGGCCCGTGATCCAGCATGCGAGCGAGCGTGCGCTCGCCAAAGGCGTCGGCTTGCAGCAGATTCTGCGCTGGGTCGGTGAATTCCGCACACAAGATACAAGTACACCGATCGTGCTGATGGGATACCTCAATCCGATCGAGATCTACGGCTACGAACGTTTCGCGCGCGACGCGATCGCCGCGGGCGTGGATGGCGTGCTGCTCGTGGATTGCCCGATCGAAGAGGCCGCGACACTGGACGCTTTGCGCAGTGCAGGACTGCGCCGCATCCTGCTGGCCGCACCGACGACGGCAGACGCGCGCCTGGCGGCCGCCTGCGCGCAGGCCGAAGGTTTCCTGTATTACGTCTCGTTTGCTGGTATCACCGGTGCGGACCGGCTGAACCTGAGCCCGGTGCGTGAACGCGTGGCGGCGATCAAGGCGCGTACACACACGCCGGTCGCGGTCGGGTTCGGTGTGAAGGATGCTGTATCGGCACGCGAAATCGCGGCGTTTGCCGACGCCGTTGTGATCGGTAGCGCGCTCGTCGAGCGCCTCGCCGGTGCGGCGACCGTGGAGGCGGCTTGTGCGGCGGCGCGCGCGTTCCTGGCGCCGATCCGTGCGGCGCTGGATTAACATTGGCGCTGCATGTCCACGAAACCTGTGCTTGGCACAGTCCTGCCTTATAATTCCGCGATACCTTTCACGGGCCGTGAAGCGCGCGGGGGAATGAACGCATGGCACGCGATCCGCAACAGGATGCACCTCCGCCGGACGTCGCAGCGCCGGCGCAGACCGGAGACGTCGACGATATGAGTTGGTTGCAAAAACTGATGCCTGCGCGCATTCGCACCGAGGGCACGTCCAAGGGCAAGGTGCCCGAAGGCTTGTGGGAGAAATGCGCAGGCTGCGCGGCCGTGTTGTACCGGCCCGAGTTGGAGCGCAATCTCGAAGTCTGCCCGAAGTGCGGCCATCATCACGCGATCGGCGCACGTGCACGGCTGGCCGCATTGTTCGACGAGGGCAGCGCAGAGGAGCTTTTCGCCGCGCTCGAGCCGGTCGACGTCCTGAAATTCCGCGACTCGAAGAAGTACAAGGATCGCATCGTCGCGGCGCAGAAGCAGACCGGCGAAAAGGATGCGCTGATCGCGATACGCGGCGCGCTCAAGGCGCACCCGCTCGTGGCCTGCGCATTCGAGATCGCCTACATGGGCGGCTCGATGGGCTCGGTGGTTGGCGAGAAATTCACGCTCGCCGCCGAACGCGCGCTCGATGAGCGCATCCCACTCGTGTGCTTTTCTGCCACCGGCGGCGCGCGCATGCAGGAAGGTCTGTTCTCGTTGATGCAAATGGCGAAGACCTCGGCCGCACTCGCGCGCCTGCGCAGCGCCGGCGTCCCGTACGTGTCCGTGCTTACGCACCCGACCACCGGCGGGGTTTCAGCCAGCCTCGGCATGCTCGGCGACATCAATATCGGCGAGCCGAAAGCGTTGATCGGGTTCGCCGGCCCGCGCGTGATCGAGCAGACCGTGCGCGAGACCTTGCCGGAAGGCTTCCAACGCTCCGAGTTTCTGCTCGAACACGGCGCGATCGACGCGATCGTCGACCGTCGTGAGATGCGCGACAAGCTCGCCGCGCTGCTGGCGTTGCTGATGCGCGACCCGAAAGCCGCATAGTTCAACCGCGGGATTCGAACTCGCTGCGGAATATCGTATCCGTGGTACCGAACGGCGCGCCGCCGGCGATCCAGTCGAGGATCAGCGCCTGCTCGTCGGCGGACAGCTCCGGCTCGCCGTACGGCATGCGCGAGCCGATCTCCGGCGCGCTGCAGTTGATCTTGTGGAACAGCAGACTCGATTGCGGTTCGTTCGGCACGACGCGCGTGTACGCGGCATTCAGGGAACTCGGATGATTGACGATGTTGACCCACGACACGCCTGGGCATAGGTCCAGTCCCGCCGGCGCGTTTTGCGCATCGTTGGCGGAATCGCAGTCGATGTAGCTGGCGTGGCAGGCGATGCAGTGGCTGTCGAAGATGCCCTGGATCGCCGCCTGGTAACCTATCGTGAACTGCATCGGCACTGCGCCCAGATTGTCGCAACCGCTGATCTGCGCAGAACAAACCGAAGACGCCAGCGCGGCGGCGAGCGCCGCCTGGGCGAGCCGCCGCGCGTGCTTCATCCGAGGAAACCTAGGTAGCTGGCGTTGAAATCGTGCAGGTTGGGGAAAATCGTCCCGAGACCGGTCGAGTCCACGCCCATCCAGCGTGCCAACGTCGCCGCGTATTGTTCCAGGCCGATGCCCGGAATGAACTGGCCGCGCGACAGGTTGCCGGCGTTGTCGAGCGATAGATCGGGGAATTGCGTGAACACGCCACCACCATCGGCATAGAGCTTGCCGCCGAGCACGGCGCCGCCAAGCGCGAACTGGATGCTGCCCCAGCCGTGATCGGAACCGTTGCCGTTCGAGGACAGCGTGCGCCCGAATTCGCTCATCGTGAACGTGGTGACTTCGTTCTGCGCGCCGATCTCGCCGAGCGCATTCCAGAACGCGCCCAGCGCTTGCGATACGAGGATCAGCAGCGCGGCATGATCGGCGTTGCCGGCCGTCATCTGGTTGTCGTGCAGATCGAACCCGCCGAGACGAACGTAGTAGATCTGGCGCGCGGCGTAGTTCTGCGTACGCGAGAGCTTGATCATACGCGCCACGGTGAGCAGCTGGTCGCCCAGATCGTTGTTGAGCGGGAACGGCGTAGTGATCGTGCTGCCGGCGAAACCGGTGTTGAGCAGACTGTAGAGGTCGCGCCCGCGCTGGAAAACCTTTGCATATTCGCCGGCCGCGAGATTGCTGGCGTAGCTGTCGGCGAGCAGCGCGTTGAACGCGGCGTCGCGTCGTGAGGTGTTGCCGGTGCCGCACGCCGCGTCATTGCATACGCCGCTGAGGCTGGTCAGGCCGCTCGATGACAACTGGTACGGGAACACGGTCGAACCGATCTCGACCTTGTTGGCGCCGGCGATCGAGATGCACGGCGAGAGTTGGGTGTTGTTGCCTGGCGGAAACTGCGGCTTCAGCGCGTCGATCGTCGTACCGCACCACCCCAGCGTGTTGTCTTTCGCAGTGCCGACATGCCAGAGGTTTTCCTGGTCGCTGTGCGAGAACAGTTGCGCTGGCCGGTTCGCGGCGCTGGCGTTGTACTCGGTCTTGCTGATCGGCCTGAGCAAGGTGCCGACGTTGACGGCGAACGCGAGCTTCTGGGCGTCGTACAGATCGCGCAGCTCGGGCACCGCCGGATGCAACCCGTAGTTGTTCGAACCGGAGCCACTGGCACCGGTAAGCGAAAGCAACTGCGCGTTGGCCAGCGCGAGGCCATCCGGGTTCGTGTTCGGATCGTAGACGCCGCTTCTCGACGCGACATAGGCGTTGTAGCGCGTCGAGTCGGTCGGTACGAGCAGGTTGAACGCGTCGTTACCGCCGGCCAGGTAGACGCAGACCAGCGCCTTGTAATCACTGAAGCTCGTACCCTGCGCCAGTGCCGTGCCCAGCATGCGCAGTTGCGGGATCAGCGCACCGGCGCCACCGCTGGCGGCAAGGCAGGCCAGTCCACGCAGGAAGCCGCGGCGGTCTTTGCGCATCATCGTCATAGTCATCTCCTAGCGCTGCGCGCCGTATTCGGGCGAGATCGAAATCAGATACACCAGCGACCAGGCTTTCTCGTTCGCCGCGGAGCTGCCGCCGCTGCTGCCGATGTTCGCCAACATGTTGATGAGCGTCGTGCGCATGGCCGGCGACATGCTGCCGTAGAGCATGCGCAGGTTGGCCTCGTCGACCATCGCACCGGGATTGGTAGCGTTCGCGATCAGCGCCGACAAGTCCAGAAGAGGCCGGTCGGTCTTCGGGTTGGCCATGCCCAGATAGGCGCTCGCGCTGAAGCGGTAGAGCGTGTTGGCGGCCGTGTACGTCGTGCTTTCGTTCGTGATTTGGAATTCCGGCGAATACAGGTTCGCATCTGCATAGGTGCCCGGCTGCTGGTAATCCGGCAGATAGAAATTGAACACCGTCGGCGAACTCAGCGGGCGCTGCGCGAAGTTGGTCAATGAAAAACTGGTGCCGGCCATCATCGGCACTTCGCCGTAGGCGTCGGCCGGTTGCGCGTGGGCGTCCCAGGCCCGCCATAGGGCGGTCAGGCGCAACAAGGGTTCGCGCAGCTTGCCGAATTCGGCAGTGGCTGGCGCCGTGCGCGCTTCGCTGTCGGTGAGGATCGCGCGGATGACGGCGCCCAGGTCGCCGCGTTCATGCTCGGGCGCGCCGTTGTCCTCGAACATCTCGGCGGCGCGCTGGATATACGCCGGCGACGGATTGCTCGTCACGAAGCGCTGGATCAGCTGGCGTGAGATGAACGGCGCCACGTTCATGTGTCCGGCAATGATGTCGAGTTCGTCGTTGACGTCGGCGTGGCAGGTCTGGTTCGGCGCGATCGTCAGGCCACCGAGCACGGTCTTGGGCGTTGCCGTCGTGCCGTCGTCGCCGGTGATGTCATGGCGCATGTTCTTGTCGGCCGCGCCGAACAGTTCCGTGCCCCAGCAGGCCATCGGTGAATACGTGCCGGCGTAGGTGATCGCACCGCCGTAGAAGTTCGGCGGATTGGTCGGCGCGTCGCTGTAGGTGAAGCCGGTGAAGACTTTTGCCGTGTGCGTGATCACGGTCTGATCGTATGTGGGTACCGGCACGCCGCCACTCAGCGAGAAATCGAGATTGCGCAGCTCCAGGCCCACGGAAAACAGCTGCATCACTTCGCGCGCGTAGTTCTCGTCCGGTTGAGTCGCCGCGCTGGGTTTCTGGTTGTGGTAGTGGCTCAGGTAACGACCCATCATCGGATGGAACGTCACGTCGCCGAGCAGGCTGCGGTAGCCGCCGAACGCGTCGATGGCGAGCCGGTCATAATAGTCGGCCATCGCAACGACGTATTGCGATAGCTGGCTCGAGCGATCGGAGATCACGAAAATCTGGCTCAGCGCCCAAGCCATGCGCTGGCGCAACTGATCCGGAGCATAGGCTGCGACCCAGAACCAGCGATCGTGGCGCTGGGACTGGCCCACGCTTTGCCCGCCCGCGGTGCGCGCGTCGATGACGGCTTCGACATTGGGCCGCTCCAGCGTGGCGGACATGCCGAGTTGTTCATCCAGCCACTCACCGTAGCCGATCGCGTGCAGACGCGCGATCTCGGCCTTGGTGGGTCCGAACGTGGCCTGGGTCAGAAAGCGTGCGGCTTCCGCGTCGCTCGCGGGCGAGTCGGCTGGGGTTTCGAAATGGTTGGCGAATAAATGATCGTAGACACGGGAGTAGGCAGGGGTAGTGCCGAGCAGCCCCGTGAGCGCAATGAAATGGCCAAGACGACACCTGATCTGCATAACGACTCCTCGCGACACCGCGCTACGATAACCAAGTCAGGGCGAGCGTGCCGTGACATCCTGCACAACGTCGAGCGCCTCGTCCCGTTGACATCGGTGGCACACGAATTGCCGTGCCGCGTGCCACTGGCGTGTCACGCAAATCGGCCTATACTGGATTCGCCCATCCCGGGCCCAACATGAGGATCCGTCCACTTTGGCCACGCCCGCAAAAAAAACCAGTCCCAAACCGAAAACCCGTTCCACCCCTGCTGCAGTGAAGGCCGATCCGGTCGAAATCCTGCGCAAGCAAGTTCTCGCCGCCCTGGATGAGCTCAAGGCGAAAGACGTCAAGGAAATCGATGTCCGCGGCAAAACCAGCATTGCCGACGTGCTCATCATCGCCAGCGGCACTTCCACCCGTCACGTCAAATCCCTCGCCGACGAGGTCGTCAGGTTCGTCAAGAAGGCGGGCATGATGCCGCTCGGTGTCGAAGGGCAGCGCGAAGCCGAATGGGTGCTTGTCGACTTGGGCGATATCATCGTGCACGTGATGCTGCCGCGCATCCGTGAGTTCTATGGCCTCGAGCGCCTCTGGACCGTCGGCGACGACGCCATGCCCGTTGCGGCCAACGCGGAATAAGCCGCGCCGACCAGTAGCTCAGGCATGCGCGCGTGGCTGATCGCGGTTGGCGAGCGCATGCCGGCGTGGGTGCAGGAAGGCTACGCCGAATACGCCAAGCGCCTGGTGCGCGAGTTGCCTTTGCAACTTGTGGAAGTTTCCACAAAATCGCGCGACCCGGCGCGCATCACCGCCGATGAAGGTGCGGCGCTGCTCGCCGCTATCCCGAAAGGCGCTCATGTCGTCGCACTCGATGGTCGCGGCAAACCCTGGAGCAGCGAGGAGCTCGCCGCGCAGCTCACGCGCTGGCGCATGCAGGGCAAAGATCTCGCGTTGCTGATCGGCGGCGCTGACGGCCTGGCCCCGGCCGTGCTCGAACGCGCGGATCAGCGCTGGTCGCTCGGACCACTCACACTGCCGCACCCGCTCGTGCGCATCGTCGTCGCCGAGCAACTGTATCGGGCGACGACGCAACTCGCGCATCACCCTTATCACCGGGGTTGATTTTGTTTTTTGAGGGTATTCCCCCAAATCCAGCTAGTATCAAGGTATACAATTTGCTTTAGTCCAGAGTGGCAAGGTTGGCATACCACTCGGGGATCGATGAACCAGGCTTCCAACGATACCGGCGATTCGTTGCGAATCGCGCAGAAGGCGGCGGTCCTCGCCGCCGGCGTGGGACTTTGTTGCTGGTGGTCGATCGCTTTTACGCGCGGCCCGGATGGCGTGTCGACGCTATGGGCCGCGAGTGGATTGTTATGCGGCGTCCTGCTGACCTCGCCGCGGCGGTGTTGGCCGGCTTACGTCGGCGGCGCGTTCGCAGCGTCCGTATTCGTCAACCTGTTGAACGGTGCCGGTCCGTTCCTGGCCACTGCGCTGAGCGTGGCGAACGTGCTGGACGCGAGCCTGGTTAGCTTGGCCGTTTCGCGCTATGTCGGCGACGTTACCGATCAGATCCACATCAGACGTACCGCCCGCATTGCGATGGCCAGCACGCTCGTCGCCTGCGCGCTATCGGCGCTGCTTGCGGCGACGGTTCTCGCGAGTGCGCGCGAGGGCGAGTTCGTACTGCTGTTCCGCTCCTGGTATCTGTCGCATGTGCTTGGCATGTTGGTATTTGCGAACCTCGTTGTCATCGCGCACGCGGATGGCTGGCACACGCTGGTGACACCAGGGCGGCGCGTTGAACTGGCGCTGACGATCGTGCTGCTGGCTGCGACCTGTCTGGCGATTTTTGCCCCCGGAGGCTATTCGGTGACGTTTCCCGTTTATCCGGTTCTGCTGCTTGCTGTATTCCGGCATGGCCGCATCGGCGCCGTGGTCGGTGTCGCGATCGTCGCGATGATCGCGACAACTGCGACAGTGACTGGCAATGGCCCGTTCATGCGGATACCGATTGCCGGAGCGGTCGATCGCATGCTGCTGTTGCAGTTGTTCATCGTCACTACGTGTCTGTTGGCGCTGCCGGTCGCGATTGTGTTGACCGAGCGTCGCATGCTGACGCGGCGCCTCGCCGAGCGCGAACACCAGTACCGTATGCTGTCCGATTATTCGCACGACCTGGTCATACGCTTCGATGCCGACGGCGTGCGACGCTACATCTCGCCTTCGGTGACCGAGATGCTTGGCTGGACCCGCGAGGACCTGGAGAACCCGCGTTGGGATATCGTACATCCGGAGGATATCGATCGTCTGCTCAAGGCGCTGGCCGAGCTGCGTGCGGACGGCAGCGTCTCCACGGTGCAGTACCGAGTGCGCCACAAGGAAGGGCACTACATCACGATCGAGGCGCACGCCCGCCTCGTGCCGGGCCAGCATCCCGGCGATCCGCCGGACATCATCTATTCCGGCCGTGACGTGACCCGGCGCATCGAGGCCGAACAGGCGCTGGAGCGCAACCAGCGCCGGCTGCGCGCGATCACCGACAACCTGCCGGCGTTCGTGATCCATGTCGACACCCGGGAAAAGTATACATTTGCTAATGCTTACACGGGGCGCGTTCTCGATGTCGACATCGAAACGATGATTGGCCGAACCGTGCGCGAAGTCATGGGCGAGAAAGTCTACGCCGAGATCAAGCCGCACATGGATGCCGCATTCCGCGGCGAAACCGTAACGTTCGAGATCGAACGCGATTTCCAGGGGCGGCATCATCACTACCAGTCGACTTATGTGCCTGACGTCGACGCCTCCGGCGTAGTGCAGGGGTTTTACGCTGTCACCTTTGACATCTCGCAGCTCAAGCTCGCCGAGCGCGAATTGGAGCGACTGGCGCGTTACGATTCGCTCACCGGACTGGCCAACCGCCTGCACTTCAAAGAACGCGTCGAGCTGGCGATCTTGCGCCATCAACGCAGTAGTCGGCCGATCGCGCTGCTGTATCTGGACATCGACCATTTCAAGCAGATCAACGACAGTTTCGGGCACGCGGCCGGCGACACGGTGTTGTGCGAGTTCGCGCAGCGTCTCGGCGAAAGCGTGCGCGCCACCGACTTCGCCGCGCGCCTGGGCGGCGATGAATTCGTCGTGCTGATTGAGGACATCGAAGAGTCCGACGCAGCCGAAACCGTGGCGCGCAAGCTGATCGCGCGCATGCGCGAATGCGTCGGGCCGAATGAGCAAGCGCTTTCGGTCACGACGAGCATCGGTATCGCATTCTGTCGCCGTACCGTGGCCAGCCCTGACGCGCTCATGCAGATCGCCGATACCGCGTTGTACGAGGCGAAAGCGGCTGGGCGCAATACCTATCGCATGGCCGGATAGGGCGCTGCCGTATCAGGGTTTGAAACCGTCGATGAAAATCGTTTCCTCGTAGGCGCCTACGTCGATATTGCCGCCGAGCGGATATGCGTGGTCCTCAAGGTCGGAAACAGCATTGCCGCGTTGCGGAGCGGTACTGAAACCCAGCGCCGGTGAATTTCCGGCCAGGTGAAAGTCGCCACCGGCGGCGTTGACGAACCGCGGATTCTTGTTTATCAGGGGATTGAAGTTCGTTTGCGGCGCGCTGCCGCCCAACACACCGTAGTCGTTATTGTCCAGGTCGATATTGATGGTGTCCAGATACGCGCCATACAAGGTGTTGTTCCAGAAGATGTTGTTCGAAAGCTGGGCGTCGAGCGTGCCCTGGGCTACTTCGAGCCCGCCCCAGCCGCCGACGTGCGTGGTCGTGTTCTGCGTAATCGTGTTGGAAACGACCAGCATATGGGTGCCGCCCCTCACATAACCCGCACCGCCAAGGTTATCCGCGCTGTTGCCGAGAATCAGGTTGGACGAGAGCTGCAGGTAGCCGCCGGACACGGCGTACACGCCGCCGTATTCCGTCGCAGAGTGATTACCGCTGATAAGGTTGTGGTGGATGCGGATGCTCCCCGCGCCCAATGGGAGGACGCTCGGGTCGTGGTTCACGCTCAAACCCGCACCGAAGTCCACACTGCTTTCTCCGCGATAGATCGTGAGTTCCTCGACGTCTATATAGCCGTTCTTGCTGGAGAGGTTCAGCACCTGGGTCGCGCCCTGGCCGTCGAGCACCGTCGCTTCTGGATCGAACCCATGAATCATGCAATTGGGCCCTAAAAAATCACCGCGGATGGATAGATTGCCCGTGGCCGCCGTCGAGAGGTAGTGGAACGGCCCATTGCCGGTCTTGTAGGTGATGTTGGCCACCAGATCAAGATCGAGGTCTTCGCCGGCATGCGCGCCGAGGTCGGAGTGATCGGTTAGGGCTTTTTGCAAGTCTTGGGAATTGCTGACGCAGAGTGCCGACGCGCCGTTGGCGAGGACCAGCAAGGCAACACCAACACTGCCCAAGAGCGCGCGCAGAACAAGATTCCGCTGGCGACGAAAGACCGTGTTCAAGTTGCGCATGGCACTCTCCTTGGGATGTCGACAGTAGGTACGACACTTGCGGACAAATCCGGGCGGCTCTGCGCTGTCTGAGTTGGGGAAACCACCAGAGGCGCGGCCGCCAGATGGCAAGCTGGTATGCTGCACGCAGACCGACACTGCGGGCGTGGGATGGTTGGCGCGGCTGAAATTACCGATCTGCTCAACGCGGCCACTTCGGGCGATGCCGCGGCGCAGGATGCCGCTTACGCTCTGGTCTATGACGAACTCAAGCGTTGCGCGCGTCACCAAGGTGCACTGACACCCGGCTCATCCTTGACACCAACTGCGTTGGTCAACGAGTTGTACTTGAAGCTGCGCACTGGACACCTCGACCGTATCCAGAACCGCCGCCATTTTTTTGCGCTCGCCGCACGTGCGATGCGCCAGATCATGATCGACCACGCGCGCCAGCGCACGCGCGCGAAGCGCGGCGGTGGCCAGGAGCCAGTCACGGTGGATACGCGCGATCTCGGCGCGACGACGGCAGAGGAAACACTGGAGCTCGACGCGGCATTGTCCGGCTTATCCAAACGCGATCCCGATCTCGCCCAGGTTGTCGAGTGGCATTTTTTTGCCGGACTCACGTTCCAGGATATCGCCACTGAACTCGGCCGCCACGAGCGCACGGTACGCCACGATTGGGAACTTGCGCGCGCCTATCTGCGTCAGGCAATGGGGCGCGTGCAGGAAGGGTGAGATGAGCGACACCGGCCGCTGGCAGCGCATCAAAGAGCTATTCCGACAGGCGCAACTGCAATCGGATGATGCGCGCGACGCGTGGTTGGCCGGTCAATGCGGTGATGACGAAAGCCTGTTGCGCGAAGTGTGCGCACTGCTCGCCGCACAACGCGGCTCGCAAGGAATTCTCGATCACGGCGCTGCCGGCGCGCTGCGCCGAATGGGCAGTGACGATGCAGTCGGTGTTCGCGTCGGCGAGCGCATAGGTGCCTATCGCCTGTTGCGCCTGATCGGCGAAGGCGGTATGGGTCGCGTGTACCTTGCCGAACGCGACGCCGGCGATTTCGTCCAGTGCGTTGCGCTGAAACTCGTGCGCGCCGAATTCGGCGGTGCTGAAACGCGCGCGCGCTTTCTGCGCGAGCGTAACGTCCTTGCCCGCCTCGTGCATCCACATATCGCGCAATTGCACGACGGCGGTGTCGCCGCCGACGGCACGCCGTTTTTTACGCTGGAATATGTCGAGGGCGAGCCGATCACGAAGTACTGTGATGCGCACGTGCTCGGCATCCGCGCGCGCGTGCTGCTCGCTTTGCAGGTGTGCGCGGCCGTTGCCTACGCGCATCGTAATTTGATCGTGCACCGCGACCTGAAGCCTTCGAACATCTTCGTCACGGCGGATGGTTCGGTCAAACTGCTCGACTTCGGCATCGCCAAACTGATCGATCCGGACGCCGCCGATGACCAGACGGGTACGCAGGCGCGCCTGATGACGCCCGAATATGCGGCGCCCGAGCAGGTGCTCGGTGAGCCGATCACCACGGCCACGGACGTTTATGCGATTGGCGTGCTGCTCTATGAATTGCTGAGCGGACGCATGCCGTACGCACGCGCTGATGCCGGTACGATCAGCATCCAGAAAGCCGTGGTCGAGGAAGTGCCGGAACCGCTGCACCGCGCCGTTAACCGCATGACGACACGCGGCGATTCGACTACCGGCGACGCAGCAGCCGCGGCACGCGGCATCGCGCTGCCGAACTTGCGCCGAGTTCTACGCGGCGATCTCGATCGCATCCTGCAGCGTGCTCTGGCGAAGGCGCCGGAAGCACGCTACGCAACGGTGGGTGCGTTGGCCGCAGACCTCAACGCGTATCTCGAAGGCCACGCCATCAGTGGCGGCACGCGCACCTATCAAATGCGCAAATTCGTTCGCCGGCACTGGCCGCCGCTTGCCGCCGCCGCGGTGATCCTGCTCGTCCTGACCGCGAGCGGCACGGCGATCGTGTGGCAGTCACAGCAGACGCTGCGCGAGGCGCAAAACACGCGGCAGGTGAAGGACTTCCTGTTGGGGTTGTTCACCGCGGTCGATCCGCGCGAAGCAAAGGGTCGCGTGGTCAGCGCGCGCGAGTTGCTCGATCGCGGCGCGCAAAGCATCGCAACGAATCAATCGCTTGACACGGAACAGAAGGCCGAAATCGAAAGTACGCTGGGCCGCATCTACTATCAGCTCGGGTTGTTCGATCCGGCGAGCAAGCTGCAGGACGACGCACTGAAGTTGTTCGCGGCGCGCAACGAGCGGTCGCTGCGGTACGCGCAAACCGAATCCGAACGGGCCGATACCGCAGCGGAACTGGGCGATCTCAAGGCTGCGGCCACATGGGCCAGTGATGCGCAACAGAAAATAGACACGTTGCCCGAGACCACACCGGCAGACCGCGCTCGCGCCCTGCACGTGCAAGCGCGCGTTGCGCTGGATCAGCGTGATTTTGCCACTGCAAAGCGCTACGCCGATGCCGAACTCGCGCTCGTGCGCGCGGAGAAAGCCGACTCGCGCGTGCTGTACCAGGCATTGCTGACGGACGCCGGTGCGAGTTGGGGTCTGGAGAACTGGGCTGCGGCGGAGAATCAATATCGCGAGGCGCTGGCAGTCGCCGAACGGCAGTCGCAACCCGATGAACTGGATATCTCCAAGGCGCAGACGAATATCGCGATGACGCTGCAAAGCCAGTCGCGTTATTTGGAAGCAGCCGCGCTCGAACAACAGGCGTTGGCGACCGAGGAAAAATCGCTGGGCGCCGATCATCCATCAACGATGGCTCTGCGCCGCGATCTCGCCCTGGCCGAGTGGCATCTGGGTCGCTATGCGCGCGCGCGTCAACTGCTCGAGCAAGTGCTCGCGGCGCAACGCGCCAAGCTTGGCGAAGGGCACCCCGCGATCGCCGGCACCGAAATCAATCTGGGCGGTTTGCTCACCGACAGCGGCGACGCCGACACCGCGGAGAAGTTGTTGACCGAGGCCGTGGCGATTTTCGAGAAAAAATACGGCCACGACTTCCAGGGCGTGCAGATGGCGCTGGGCAATCTAGCTGCCGCGCACACGGCGCAGCACAAGCTTGATCTCGCCGCACAGGAATTGACTGAAGTCGCCGCGCTGGAAAAGAAGCGTGGCCAGACCGACAAGGATTCCGTGATGACGTTGTGCCGGCGCGCCGATGTTGCGCGTCTGCGCGGCGATTCGGACGGAGCGCTCGACCTTGCGCAACGGGCGGTCATTGGCGCCGGTGAAAAGTACAGCGGGAACGATCGCTACACGGCGCTGGCGCATGATTCGCTCGCGCTCGCGTTGCGCGAGCGAGGCGACGCCGCCGGTGCCATACGTGAGCTGCGCGCGGCGTTGGCTTCGTACGCGGGATATATTCCGCAGGCCGCGCATCCACTTGCCGCGACGGTTCGCTACAACCTGGCGATGCTCTTGCTCAAGCGTGCGGAAACGCGGGCCGAAGGTCTGCAATTGTTGCGCGAAGCGACCGATCTGCGCGAGAAATTTCTCGACGCGGACGACCCGCAGACGCAACAGGCGCGCGAGACACTGCGCAAAGCACAGGCCGCTGCAAAGCCTTGACGGCGCTAGATCGGCAGCAGCGGACAGCCATCGAAGCCATTATCGAAAATGATATCGGCTTGCACTTCGTAGGCGCCGATATCGGCGGCGATTCCGTACTTGCGAACAAACGGTGATCTGCGCTGGTCATCCGCGAAACCGGCGTTATTGTTGCCGACATCGATGCCGGGGCTATGGCTGAGCAGCGCATGCGTTTTCGTTTCGCCGCCGTTGTCGCGCAGCGGGCCGAGCAAGGGACAAGCGTGCAGGGTGCCGGTCGGTTCGGGACCATGCGCGTAGCGAATCAGATTGTCGGCGCCGCTGACGGTGATGGCCGGTCCGGACCGCGTGAATGTGCTGAAATCGCTGTCTTCGTCGGTAAATCCGTACGTGTTGTTTGCGAGCAGCGAACTTTGCAGTACCACGGAATGCACACGCGGCCCGACGTCCACAAGGCCGGCGCCGACAAAATACGTGTGTCCGGTGCTTGAATAATTTCCACTCCCGGCCGTGTTGAAGGCGATCGTGCTGTTTTGCAGCGTCACCGAAAATTCCGAAAAGACGCCGCCGACGTAGGTCGATGCGTCATTTCCGGATATGGTGCTGTTGTTTATCTTGACGGCGGGTGGCATCGAATACAGAAACGCGCCTCGGCCGACTCGAGCGCCGCCACCGATGCCGTCGGTATGATTGCCTGATACGGTCGAGGCGGTGAGAGTCAAGTTCGCCTTGACGTAGAGTCCGCCACCGCCTGCTGCATAATCGCCCAAGGCGGAATTGTTCACAGCGCTGCTGTCGCTCGCGATAAAATCGTGAGCGGCGGCGCCACCGCCCAGCGCCAATCCGCCGGGGGCGGTGGTCGATACGGTATTCCCGCTAATCGTGCTGTGCTGTAACGATATCTGGTACCTGGCATAGATGCCGCCACCGGTAGCTTGTGACGTTCCGTTCGCCACGCAGCCGGACAGCCGGACATGATCCAGATTCACGTTGCCTGCGGAAGAGATGCACCCCCCTTTGCTTGCCGGAGCGGAGGCGCTTGCGCCTGCGTAGCCGTTGCTGATCGACATGTTGTGGATCGCCAGAGTGCCACTGCCGGTGTGCCGAAAAATGCGGTGTTTCGTTGCTGCGTAGTCGGTGAGTGTCAGTTGGTTTTCGCCGGGGCCGTTCAACGTGAGGTTGTTTTGAGCGACGTTGATTCCGGTTTTGAGGGAGATCGTGCTGCACATCAGCGTGGTCAGGTCGAGCGTGTCGCCGCTGTGCGTCGTAGCCGCGGTGATGACTGCACGCAGACTGCCAGTGCCGGCGTCTTGGCAATTGTTGACAGTATGGGTAGCGCCGATTGCGGACAGCGCCGGCAGACAGAGCAGTGCGCCGATGCTCGCCGCGAGCGGCGTCGGTGCCTGGGACGTCGGGTTCGTGTACAGGGTCATGGGGTGTTGCTCCGGCGTTGGGGAACGTTGCGAGCTTTAGACGTCCTACCATAACGCAAACTGAAGGCGGAAGCGGGCGCTGCACAAGTTATCCATCAAAGCCATTCGCGAAGATCACGTCATTAACGTAAGTACTGCACTGCGAGAACTCCGAGGTGTTGTTCGGTGACAGGTTGTCGGCGTCATCCGTGGCTGTGGCGGTGATGGCGGTGCCGAACGCCATGCTTCCCGGCGCCGGCTGCGTGAAAAACACGCTGAACGGGACAGTTGCCAATTGGACTCCGGCCAGCGGATGAACCTCGACCGTGGTGCTTTCCAACCAGCGCGCGCCTTCGCCGTTGCCTGTGCCACTGCAGTTTGCGCTCGCATAAACATCGATGATGTAGGTGCCTTCGGTGGTCTGTAATGTTCCGCTGACTACACCCTTGTGCAGCGTGCCGCTCGCCAAAGAGATTTCCGGAAAATTCAGCGCCCGGTTCGCGAGCAGGAGAGCGCCGGTGGCGCCATCGTCGTTGTTGTCGGTGACGCCGGCTCCAGCCAGGTCGATGCCGAGGTAGTTGTCGTCGATCGAATTGGCGCGCACCGAGTTGTGCAGACCACTGTCGATGCGCACGCCGGTTAGATTGTGGTTAATGAAATTGGCGCTTAGCGTGTTGTCATGTGCACCATTGCTGATATGGATGCCGGCGCTCTGATTGGGGATAAATTCGCCGGTTGGGGCCGTGCCGATCCAGTTGCCGGTGATCGTGTTGTCGTGGGCATTGGCGCCATCGATATTGATGGCCTCCTGCTGGCTGTATCCGATCGCGTTGCCGGCGGCGATGTTGTTGTGACCGCGAATCGTCAGGGCGGCATTGTTTTCGATATTGGCGAAACTGCCGTCCACGCCGAAGTAATTGTTGCGGATATGATTGTGATGGGCACCGTCTACATTGCTGCCGTTGCCGCCGAGCACGAGCACACCGGTACCCGTGTAGCCGATGATGTTGCGATCGGACGCAGCGTCGCTGCCGATGCGCACGTCATGTACACCATTGCCGATGACGAACGCGCTGGCCGGACTGACCAGCGACACGCCGCCGACCGAGCCGCCGAGGTGATTGCCGGCGATGACATGCGCGCTGCCGCCGCTGAGGCGCACGGCTGCGCCGGTCGGAAAGCCGTTGAACGCGATGCCGGAGACTTGCACGTGCATCGAATCGGGTACGCCCGTTGGCACGCGCAGAGCATCGGCGCTGGCCAGGCTGGTGCCTTCGAGAATGATGCAGACTTTGGCGTTGTCGCCGATATCCTGATCGTTCGGCTTGGCGCCGGGTTGGCTGAAGCCTTCAATGCTGAGGCTTTGGGTTATCGCCGGCAGCGCGGCTTGCAACTTGATCGTCTTCGGCGTGGCGCAATCGTCGCCGATATGGAATTTGATTGCGGTGAAACCGCTGCTGCCGTTCGCATTGAGAATCGCCTGGCGTAGCGAGCCCGTGCCATGATCATTGGTGTTCTGCACGAGTTGCGTCGTCAGATCGTTGACCTTGGATTCGAATGCGCCAAGGTCCGGTCTGCTGCCCACCAGGCGCGGATTGCCGGCGAAGTCGACCTTCGACAGATCGCCATATACCGCCGAGGTGCCGCGATTGATCACCGGCGAAGGCGGTGATTCGATCGGATGCTGATAGGCGTCCAGTTTCGGATCGCCGTAGAGCGTACCGACCGGCGCTGTAGTCTGCGGCGGGTAGTACGCCGAGCCGAACAGATTGTCGATCAGTTCGAGGTTGGAACTGTTCGACGAAAAGTCGTGGTGGCTGTGTATCGCGGTTCCGTAGAAGATATTGTTGTGCGCATAGAAAGCGCCCGCGCCTACCGTGCCGTTGCCGTCATCCCCGTTGTACATGCACGCGCTGTCGTAGCTGGGATCGTTGTCGATCACCGTATCGTTGACGAATGCGACATCCGGCGAACCGTAATTCACATCGACGAGCAGAATACAGCCATAGGTCGTGCCGTTATTGTGGAACTGTGAGTTGACCACGCGGACGCTGCCTCCGGGGAAGTCCTGTGCCCAGACGATGTCCAGGAATTGGCTGCCGGTCAGTTCGACGCGCCGGATCAGCAATTGCGTGGACGGTGGCACTTCGTAGAAGTAGTTGTCGGCGCTGATCGTGATGCCGTACTTGAGTCGCAGGCTGAGTCCCTCGAACACCACGCTGCCGGTGATGCCGACATTCGGCACGTAGGCGCCGGTGTCGGCGCCCGGCAAGGTTGAATCGTTGAAGATCGTCTTGCTGCCGTCCAGATCGCGTGTCGCACAGGTTGGCCCCCCGTAGCCGCCGAGGAAGTCGGTGCCGCCTTGAATCGGCCGCGGCGACGCTCCGCTGGGCTCGTGCGAGACGGAGTTGAATTGCAGATACCACGCAGCCGGCGCGTTGTAGACGCCGGTATGTATCAGGATGGTCATCGGTGCGACCGTTGCCTGGGCAGCGGCCTGTTCCAGTTCGGCCTGGTTGGTGACACAGACCACGGATGCCCGCACGGCGCCTTGCCCGGCCAATGCCAGGATCGCCGCGAATGCCAATCGAGTCGCGCAGGTCATGGGAATCTCCTCGTAGCGGTTCTACTACGGGAAATACGACAGCCGCGGGAAGAAGCGGGTGCTAGCCCCATGCCGAGAGGTATTCGATTCACCTAGCTTCGGGCAGCGGGGCCGGAGCGGGAGTTCTGGAAGTGGGACGTCGCAGCTCCGTGCATTGCTGGGGCTATCGAATCAGGGCACGTCGAACCCGTCCGCGAACAGGGTCTCGTTCCACGCGCCCACATCCACTTTGCCCGCAAGCGGGAAAGCGTGGCCGTCCAGATCGGCAGCCGGTAGGCTCCCGGCAGCGCTTGCGGTTCCGGAGGCTCGCAGCGGGGAGTCTGCCGCAAGGCGATAGTTGCCGATGCCGGCGAACAGGGGATTGACGTCGACGTTGCCGTGGCCGCCGGCGGCCGGCGTACCGCTGATGCTGTGGTAGTCGTTGTCGACGAAACCAATCGTCCCGTTCGCATACAGATAAAAATCGTAGCTGCCGGTATTGGCGTAGCTGATGTTGTTGGCGACGTGGCCCGCAGGGCCCAGCGCACTCACGGCCGGGCCGACCGTACTGTTGATATTGCCCGTAATCGTGTTGTTGTTCAGATAAACCATGGATCCGGCGTTCATGTCGGCGAATACCGCGGCGACCGAAGGGGCGCTGTTGCCGGCAAACAGATTGCCATCGATGTGCACGGTGCCGGTGCCGAAGATCGACAGCCCGCCGGCGGCGTAATCCGTCGAATTGTTCAACACCTGATTGTCGTCGAACACTGCGATCGCACTCGCATTGGCCAGATAGATTCCGGCGCCGCCGCCGTTCGAACTGCCGGCCTTGAAGCCGTGTTGAATGGTCAGTCGACTTACCGTGACATCACCGCTGCTCTGCAACGACAGCACCTCGACAGCGCCAGGTCCCGGTCCGCCGCCGTCGAGCACGGTTTTCCCGGGAGTAAGGTCTTGGGTGATGCAGTTGAAGTCATAACCGCCGTCGAGAGTCAGCGCGAAGCCGCTATGGGAATTGAACGAAAACGTAGCGCCATTCGCGGCAAACGTTCCGGCAACCAGACGGATCACGTTGTCGTGGCCGTTCGCCGTGCCGCCATTGCTCACATCGCTCAAGAATCCGGCCAATTCCGCGGCATCGTGCGCGCAGTGCACGGCCGCGAGCTCGGGTGCGGCGCA
>Ga0163163_10000849_pt1 | contig 25987 bp, 34 predicted proteins | sample S65metaG_FD_119766 | JGI IMG/M metagenome (GOLD analysis project Ga0163163, IMG submission 119766) | Switchgrass rhizosphere microbial communities from Kellogg Biological Station, Michigan, USA - S6-5 metaG | ecosystem: Host-associated > Plants > Roots > Rhizosphere > Soil | place: USA...
CCGCCGCGGCAGCGACGCGCAGCGCTATGCCCGCCGGATGATCGGCACGATGATGGCAGCGCTCGGCGCCGCGCTCACCGTTTTCGCACTCGGCCTCGCCGGCAAGCTGGAGACGGCGCAATGACCTCTTGCCAATCGCCCCGACTTCGTCTTGATATTGCGAAACATTCGCAGGACGGAGATTCGCGTGCGCAAGTGGCATCGTTGGGTAGCGACGATATTCGGGGTCTTCCTGCTGTGGATCTCGGCGACGGGCGTGCTCAGCCAAATCGGCAGCCTGGTGAACAAGGGCGGGTTCGAGACGGAGCGCAAGGAAGCGCAGGCGGGGCCTCCTCCCGGGCCACCGGGCTTCGTCTGTCCGGAGGACATGACCTGCCGGCCGAAGCCCAAGCCCTCGGCGTGGAACGTCGGCCTGCTGCATCATCTGCATTCGGGCGAGAGCTTCGGGCCCGCCGGCGTCATCATCTCGATCCTGTCGGGCCTCTCGCTGTTCTTCTTCGCCTTCTCCGGCCTGTGGATGTACATCCAGATGCTGCGCGGCCGGCTGAGCCTCGCGAAGACCGGCAAAAAGCTGCGCGGTGGCCGCTTCTTCTGGGGCTAGGCGCGACCCTCGCGCTTAGCGCCTGCGCGCAGCAGGCCGCGACCGCGGTCGATCCCGCCGCCCCCGGCTTCCTCGAGGGCCTGTGGCACGGCTTCATCTTCCCGGTCGCCTGGGTCATCTCGCTGTTCAGCAGCAACACCGCCATCTACGCCGTCCCCAACGACGGCGGCTGGTACGATTTCGGCTATTTCCTCGGCATCTGCGTGTTCGGCGTCGGCGCCCGCAAGACCCAGACGGTCTATCGCGACCGCACGATCGAGGTGAAGGCCAGGCGCATCGTGGAGCCGGGCGAATGAGCCTGCCCGTCATCATCGCCATCGCCATTGGCGTCCTGGTCGCCATTGCACTTGTTTTCGCGGGCAGGACCGGCCCGCGTGTCACCCACATTGAAACCCGCCGAGTTGACGGCGAGGACGGAGAGTAAGCATGTCCCTCCTTCAAGCCCGCAAGCAGTACAAGCCGTTCGAATACCCCTGGGCGTTCGAATATTGGAAGCGCCAGCAGCAGATCCACTGGATGCCGGAGGAAGTGCCGCTGGGCGAGGATTGCCGCGACTGGGCGCAGAAGCTCACCGATCATGAGCGCAACCTGCTCACCCAGATCTTCCGCTTCTTCACCCAGGCCGATGTCGAGGTGCAGGATTGCTACCACGACAAATACGGCCGCGTGTTCAAGCCGACCGAGATCAAGATGATGCTGACCGCGTTCAGCAACATGGAAACGGTCCACATCGCCGCTTACTCGCATTTGCTCGACACGATCGGGATGCCCGAGAGCGAGTACTCAGCCTTCCTCCAGTATAAGGAGATGAAGGACAAGCACGATTACCTGGCGACCTTCGGCGTCGACAATGACGAGGATATCGCCCGCACCCTGGCGATGTTCGGCGGCTTCACCGAGGGCCTGCAATTGTTCGCCAGCTTCGCCATGCTGATGAACTTCCCGCGCTTCAACAAGATGAAGGGCATGGGCCAGATCGTCAGCTGGTCGGTGCGCGACGAGAGCCTCCATTGCGAAGGCATCATCAAGCTGTTCCACACCTTCGCCCAGGAACGCGATTGCTACACCCCCGCGGTCAAGAGCAGCATCCGCGAGATTTGCTACCACACGGTCGATCTCGAGGACGCGTTCATCGACCTCGCGTTCGAACAGGGGCCGATCGAAGGCATGAGCGCCGACGACATCAAGATGTACATCCGCTACATCGCCGACTGGCGCCTGGGGCAGCTGCATCTGCCGCCGATCTACAAGGTCCGCGAACACCCGCTCCCCTGGCTCGCCCCGCTCCTCAACGGCGTCGAGCACGCCAACTTCTTCGAAACCCGCGCGACCGAATATTCTAAGGCGGCGACCCGCGGCGACTGGAACAGCGTGTGGGAGAATTTCGACCGGCGGCAGACGGCAAAAGGCGCGGCAGCCAATGACGGCGAGGGTTCATCTGGCGAAGCTTCAGCGAAGTCGGACGATGGAGACGACATGTTCAAGCATGCCGGAGTGGCGGCGGAGTAACTGATTGACGCACCCTCTCGAAGCAGCGTCTTTCCGCTTTCGCAACTTCAAGGGGTTTGGCGGCGGCGGTCCGTTCATTGCGTTCGCTCCGATTTCGATACTCGTTGGTCGAAACAACTCTGGAAAGAGCGCGATCGTCGACGCCGTCGATGTCGTTCTAAAAAGCGGCAAGTCAGCCCAGGCCCATCAGCGTGTCGCGCAAGCTCAGTTTGAAACTTCGCTTGAGCATTTTTGCTCAGACCTTCAAATTTTGGTCCGTTCACCCACACTGGTTGCCAACCTGGACCGTAGGCGCGGGTAACTTCCTGGCCGACAAAATTTTTGCCGTAGTCCCAATCATTCCCGTGATGCATGTCCGAAGACCGAACGTCGCTCCGGAAAGTCTGCCTATATGCCAACACCTCAGCCAGCTCGATCAAATTGCCGAACGGATCGACGAAAAACGCCGCCCGCGCCGCCTGATCGCACCTCACGCCGCCTGCGCCGCCGCTCCGATCGCCGGCGCGGTGCCGCGTTTGCCTGCCTGCCACCCGGCCCAGCTGGTCAGCGCACCGATGGCGAAGCCGGTGAGGACGAAGGTCGCGCTCGGCACCTGGCCGAGGAATGTGTCGAGCTGCTTCAACGCCGCGCTTTGACTGGCCAGGCCCATCGCCAGCATCTCGACGGCGATGAAGCCGGCGGTGACCAGGAACGGCGCCGCCCGTTCGCGGAAACGCCACCACAGGACGGCGATGATCGCCAGTTCGAGGGCCATCGACCATTCGATCGAGGCCATGACGCGGGGAAAGTCGGCCGGGCCGCGGACGGCGAAGCTCGGGACATAGAGGCCGAGCAGCCGGCTGAACGGCGATTCGAACAGGATCAGCGGGGTCGACAGCATGTAGCCGGCGTGGACCCACACCTTCCGCCGGTATTTGAGCGCGCGGTAATAGACCGTCACATAGGCCGCCATCGCGACCAGGGTCCCGATCAGGAAGCCGGGGCCGTAGAGCAAATGCAGCGCCTCGCCCGCGACCCAGTTCCGCGCCTGGACGTTGGTGATCGCGGCGAGGCCGGCGATGAGGAACGGGAACAGGAACAGGCTCGCCTTGCCGACCGCGCGGTGGAGCGGCAGCTTGGCCTTGTCGTGCGCGGTCCAGCTTTGCGCGGCGACCGTCAGCACCCACAGGCTGGCGGCGACGCCATGGGCGTGGAACTGCCACGGGACGGTCGTCGCGACCGCGAGATAGCTCGGCCAGAACCCGGCGATGATCACCGCGATCACCCCGAGGACGTAATAACGCGCATGTGGATATGGCATCGGCCCCGCTCCCCCCAGAAGGCGAAGAGCGGCATAGCACGGGCGGCGGCCTAGGCCAGCATCTCCCGCCGGCGCGACGCGAAGCGCCGCCGTCCAGCCGCCCGAAAGCGAACCGATCCAGCTAGCGTTCGCGCCTTCGCGCCTTCGCGTGACTCTGCTACGCCGCTTCGATGATGCTGGCCTTCCTCCAGCTCGCGGCCCTGACGAGCGATGCGCCGCCTGCCGCGCCCGCCACCGCGGCCGACGACTGCAACCGGTCGCGCGGAGCGGACATCGTCATCTGTGGCTCGCGCGGCGGGCAAAAGCCGTACCGGCTCCCGAAACTCCCGCAGCGCTATGACCCCAAGCAGATCCGTGCCGAGACCAATGTCATCCCCGGCGTCCAGACGCGCCCATGTCGATACCGTGGCGGCGACGCCCGACGGCTACCCCAGCAACCGCCTGATGGTGACCTTCAGCCTGCCCTTCTGAAACCGGCGCGCCGGCCTTATTGCGCGACGCTGACTTTCACCGAATATTGGCTCGGGCTCCACCCGATGTAGCTCGCGACCGCGACCGCCAGTACGCACAGCGCCAGCGCGAAGGTGATCACGCCGATGACCACCACCGCCCGGTCGCGCTCGTCGCGGTCGGGGATCACGGTCGATTTCGCGAGCTTGCCCGGCGGCGGCTCGCGCCGGATCCGCGACGGCCGCGCGCCCGGCTGCAGCTCGACGGTTTGCTTCTTGGGTTTGAAGTGCCTGCTCATGGCGGCCATCTTAACGGGCGTTGGTAACCAAACCTTTTCGATCAACGCGCGTCGGCTGTCGGCAGCCGGGCCGCGGCGGCTGTCCGGCCCATTGCCACGAAGCCGCGACCCGCTAGCCTGTGCAACCAAGGGGACCGCCATGCTCAACCAACTGACCCAGACCCAGAAATACGCCGTCTACGCGTTCGCCGCCGGCGTTCTCACCGTCATTCTCTTCCTGTTGCTCAAACGCTGAGGTCGAGCGGCTTTACTCTTCCGCAACCCGCCGCGTGTCACAGTGCGGGCATGCGCAAGGAACTGCTTCTGATTCCCGCCGCGGCGCTGTTCGGCCTCGCCGGCGGCTACGGCTGGTCGGCGCTCCATGCTCCGGCGCCCAAAGCGCCGCCGCACGCCAAGGCCGGGTTCATGCCGATCCCGCCCTCGCCGGAGGAACAACCCGCCGCGTCCGACGTCCAATGGACCGCCGAAGCCGACGATTCCGGGACCGCCGCCGCGGCCGCCACCGTTCACTATTCGGGCTGCAACGAAGTCCGCGCCGCGGGCAAGGCGCCGCTCAATATCGGCGAGCCCGGCTACAGCCCGACGATGGATGGCGACGGCGACGGCGTGGCCTGCGAACCGGTCCGCGGCCGCTGACCTAGGCCGCCCTGCGCTTCTTGCCGCGGGTCTTGGCGAACAGCTCGGCTTCGGCCTTGCGCCGCATCCGTTCGGCGACGTCGCCGGTGTGGTCGACTTTCCCGGCGTTGCAGCGGGTGTGGCACAGGCACAGCGCGGCGAGCGCGTCGTCGCCCGGCGCCGCCGGCCTCGGTTCGATCTTGGCCGCCTGGTCGTGGCCCTCGGGCAAATCGAAGCGCAGCGGCCGCCGGCAGCGCGCGCAATTGTCGCCGTCGCGGCCACGCAGCACCCGCACCCGCTCGGCCGCGCGCTCGCGCTTGAGCTTCCAGGGAGTTAGGTAACGGGCGATCGCGGTCGGCATGGGCTCGGTGCTAGCCAAAAAATCTTGCTGTCCGGTTAGCGTGCCGGCGGCTCGACGCGGCGTTTCAATCAAATCATCCGGCGCAGCGGTCATTTGATCGCCCGGCGTTTAAACTAACCAAGTGAAGAGCTCATCGGAAGGATTTCCAATGCCCAAGAACAGCAAGCTCCTCGCCTACGCACTCGTCGTCTTCGGCGCGGCCTTCTGCCTGATTTACCCGCTGTCGATGGTCTGGCCATCGGGCTGGGCGTGGCACGAAGGCATGCCCGCATCGAACGACTATTTCATGATGATCGTCGGCGTTTACGCGACACTCGGCATCTTCATGATCCTTGCCGCCAAGAACCCGGCCGCGAACAAATCTTTGATCTGGTTCGTGGTGTGGTCGAGCGTCGTCCACGCCGCGGTCATGGCGTGGGAAGCGGTCCGCAACCCGGCGATGGGCGGCCATTTGGTTGGCGACGTCCCGGCGCTGCTGCTGATCGCGGTCGTGCTCGGCTATCTGATGAAACGCGCGCCAGCGAATTGACGATCGGCCTGGGCGGCCCGCGGCCCTGCAAGCCGCCCAGGATCACTTCAACTTATGCCACCGGCGCGGTGATCAGGCCGATGCCGTAGTCGGCGGGATCGCTGTTCGCGGCAAACACGTTGTTGCGGGCGGTCGCGAACAATTCGGCGCGGACCATGTCGGCGACGCGGTTAGCCGAGATTGCCATGCGCTTCTCCCACCACAAAGCCGCGACTCCGGCGGTGTGCGACGTCGCCATGCTCGTGCCGCTGAACGACACCAGCCCACCGCCAGCCTTGGCCGAAATGATGTCGACGCCCGGCGCGCTGACCTGCGGGAAGGTGTTCGAGAACGGTGCGATCGAGAAGTCCTTGGCATTCTTGCGCACCGCCCCAACGGCGACGACGTCCTGCGCCGCGGCCGGCATCGACACCGCGACCTCGTACGCCGGGGCCGGGTCACCGTCGCGGTTCGACTCATTGCCCGACGGGGCGACCACCAGGATGCCCGGACCGCGACCCGGAACAGATTCATGATCGCATCGAACATGCGCAGATTGGCGCGGTAGCCCTCAAGCCCGAGCGAGGTCGCAGCGGGGACCGGCAGGTTCTGCTGCTTGATCAGATAATCGACATAGCCCGGGAAATCGAAGCCGAGCGACATCGAGACGATGTTCGCGCCCTGCTGCTGCGCCCATTGCATGCCGCGGAACAGCATTTCGGAATCGCCCCGGCCGTTGGCGTCGAGGACCTTGCCGATCAGCGCTTTCTGGACGCCGCGGGCGACGCCGATGCGGGTGCCGTTGACGTCGCGGCCGAAAATCGTCCCGGCGCAGTGCGTGCCGTGGCCCTGCTGGTCGCCGTTGCCCGAACCGGAGAAATCCTGCTCGACAATCTGGACGCCCTGAAACGCCGCATGATTCTTGTCGATGCCGGTGTCGAGGATGGCGACGACGACGCCGGCGCCGGTAAACGGTGAGGTGTCGGCTTTGACCGCCTCGATCCCCCACGCTTTCTGGGCGGCCGCCGCGGCGGTCGCGGTGCCAGGCTTGTCCTCGACCAGCTGGATCATCCGGATCGGCATCGGCGGCGCGATCCCGACCACGGTCGGGTCCCGCGACGCGTCGAGCACCTCTTTCATCGACAGTTCGGCGCTTTCGATCGTGGGCCGGACGACGGTCTCGGTCTCCGCCGCGATGCCGGCGGTGAAGCCCGCTGAAAACGGATCCGTCGTTGGCGAATCCGCGATGTTCCGAAGAATGGTGAATCGGCGCATGGTCTGTCTCCCTCTCACGGCATGCGCGGACTGCGGCCGCGCACGCGCGGCTCGAGCCGTGGGCGCCGTCATCGCAGAAGAGTGTCCAGCCGAATCAACTGACAGACCAGCAAGAACCAGTTCCCGGTAGCGGGCGCGACTTGCTCATTTGGATTCGGCGAAACCAAGTATCGCACAGCGCCGATGCCCGAACAACCGTTTGAATCCATTACGGCTTGTTCGTTCCCGCGTTGAATTCCCTAGTGCGGCGAACTCGGCGTTGTGTCGCTCTGCGCTGGTGTCGTCGCCGTCGCGGTTGCGGCCTTGGCCTTCGCCGCGGCTTTGGCCTTCTTCTCTGCTTCCGCCGCCTCGCGCTCGCGCTTGAACTCCTGGTAGAGCTGGTATTCGCTGGGGTGCGGGTCGGTGATGAACATGCTGCCGATTTCCTGGCCCTTGGCCAGCCGCGACGCCATTTCGCCGGCGGTCAGCGCCGCGCCAATCAGGTTGATGCCGTAGCTGGGGCAGCCCTCGGGCCCGACGACGCAGCGGCTGTTATCGTGGTATCCGCCGGGACCCGGCCGGGTCGGGCGCCCGCCGCTGCGGATTGCGCGCTTGGCCATCATCACGTCGGGGTTGAGGCGATAGCCTTGCGGCTTTTGGGCGCAGATCACGATCTCGCGGGTGTCGAGCTTGGCCATCGCGTCCCGGCAGGTTTCGTCAGCATTCTTCGCCGGGGGTGCGGCGGTGGCGGTCGATGCGGGGGCGGGCGCGGTGGCGCTTGCCGTCTGCGCGAGCAAGGCGATCGCAGCGGGAAGACCGATCGGCATTTATCTACCCTGTCCGCCGCGAGCTTGCCGGGCAATGAACGTCAGCCGCGGCGAACCTTGAGCTTCGCGACTTCCTTCGTGCCGCAGAGCACGGTGACGTTGGCCGCGGCGCTGCTGGCGGGGACGGTGATGGTGACGTCCCACCAATTGTCTTCGTCGGCATAACCCGTGTTGGGAGCCATGGTCAGCCAAACGCTCGCCGTATTCCCAGTGACTTCGCTCTGGCTGAGTTCGCCGCGGTAGCGCCTGTCGTCGACCTTGACCTGACCCTTGACCGCGACATTGCCGCTGGCATCGGGCGCCGCTGCCCAGCCCCGGGTCGCCGCATCCTTGAAGAAGCAATAGGTCGGGCGCTTGGGTGCGGCCGCCGCATTGGCGACGGCGTTGGTTACGGACACTGCCGCATTGGTATCGCCGCCTGACGGTCCGCACGCCGTCAAGCCTGCCGCGATCATCATTCCAAAGTCTCGTCTTCTCATCCTTCCCCCCATTCCCCAGTCCAATCCTCAACCCGCCCGAAACTCTGGGATCGGTTTCAGTATGCCGAAGCGCTCCTTCAAGGGCTTGCGGGCAAGCGGCGGCCAGTCGATCTTGTCTTCCTTGCTGCGCGTATCGGGCAAACGGTCGAGCAGATCGCGGATCAACGTCAGCCGGCCGCGGCGCTGATCATTGAAATCGACCAGAGTCCACGGCGCATGTTTGCTGTGGGTCGCTTTGAGCATCGCTTCGCGGGCCTTGGTGTATTCCGCATATTTGGCCCGCGCCGCCTGGTCGATCGGGGACAGCTTCCACCGCTTCAAAGGATCGTCGAGGCGCTCGGTGAAGCGCTCCTCCTGCTGTTCCTGGTCACAGGTCAGCCAATATTTGAACAGCAGAATACCGTCCTCGATCAGCATCTTTTCGAAATGCGGAACGGCGTCGAGGAAGGCCGCGACTTCATCCTTGTTGGCGAAGCCCATGACCTTTTCGACCCCGGCGCGATTGTACCAGCTGCGGTCGAACAGGACGATCTGCCCGCGCGCCGGCAGATGCTCGACGTAGCGCTGGAAATACCATTGCCCGGCTTCGGCTTCACTCGCTTTGGGCAAAGCGATGGTGCGGCACTGGCGTGGGTTGAGCCGGCTCGCGACGGCCTGGATCGCCCCGCCCTTACCCGCGGTGTCGCGGCCTTCGAACAGCACCAGCAAGCGTTGGCCGCTGGCCGCGACCCACCGCGCCATCCCAACCAGCTCGGCCTGCATCGGCTCGAGCAATTTCTCGTAATGGTTGCGCTTCAATGGCCCAGCCTCCCGATTCGGACGCCGAACCCTAGCGGAATTCTTTCTGTGCTTCCTGGAACCAGCCTTTGGGGGCCGTGCCCAGCTCGTGCGCCGGCGGTTTGGCGTGCGCGACCGGGGGCGGGCGGACCGGCCAGGCGGCGATGGCAATCGCGACTGACATCACCGCGAGGCCGGCAATCAACGCCAGGAAGGGCAGGGTGCTCAACAGAAAGTGCGGGGCCTCGGGCTCGGTCCGCGGCCCGGGCGTCCGCGAGCGCCGGGCGGTGCGCCGCCGCGCGAGCGACGCGAGGTAGGCATCCAGACGCGTCCACGACTCCTTTACAGGCGCCAAATCGCCCTCTTCAGTCATGGACTTGAAGTGCGCCCGGCGCGCCCGTTTTGCAATGGCCGGATCGCTCAGGCGAGCGGTTCGCCCGACTGCTCCTGCTCGAACAAAGCGGCGACGACGTCGCCCTTGGCACTGAGCCGGACGGTGTCGCCTTCGACTTCTGCGACCAGCCCGCGCGGGATGTAATGGTGATGGTCTTCGTGGCCGAGGCCGCTGTCGGCGCGGACCAGCTTGATGCGGTTTTCCTCGACGCGGTCGACGGTGCCGATCGGGGCACCGTCGGCGCCGATGACTTTCATATGCTCGCGGATTTGTTCGAATGCGGTCATTGGATTGCCTCCTGGTTGGCCCCCCAACGCAGCGCACGCGGCTTGGATGCACGCCGCGCCGCGCCCCTACGCTCGTTTCGGCCCGCCGCCTAGTCGCGCTGACCCGCAGGCCGATTGGGATCGACCCCGGCCTGCGCCCGGACCCAGCCGATAAGCGCGTCGAGCTGCACCGCCTGCTCGGTGGCAATCAGGGCGTCGGCGGAGAAAAGTCGGTCTTGGCGGGCGGCTTGAGCAGGGCCGCAGGAGGCAGGGGGTAGGCCGGGCACAGGCGATGCTCCGCGACGGCAGGGATGGGCTGGGGCCGATCCGGCGGCGTGGCGCAAGCGCTCGGCGCGATCGCGAGCAGCAGCCAGGCGCGTTTCATAATCATATGCGATCCTTTCATTGATGGCCTTCTGCTCGGCGCGGACGCGCTCGGCGGTCGCGGCGTCGGCGACCCGCGCGGCTTCAGTCGCGGCCCGATAGCTGGCGACGGTCTGGGCCGATGCGCCCTGCTCGGCGCGGTACAATTGCTCATATTGGCCGCTTTGCTTGCGCCAGTGCCGGGTCTCCAGTTTCTGGGCGAGCAGCAGCGACAGCAAAGCAAGCGCGGCGGCGATGCCGGCGATCCCCTGGATGTTGAGCAGGCGCGGGATCATGACCCCGGCTCCCCGAGCCGGTTGGCGAGCCAGCCGGAAAGGTATGTCTCGTTGGCCGGCCGGCGCTCGGCGAGGCGGAGGTAGCGCTCGCCCTGGAGCGCCTCGAGCGCGCGCAGCAGCACGGTCTCTCCGCTGTCCGTCCCTCGCAGCGCGAGGAAGGCGTCGAACGCGGCCAGCGTGCGGTCGCCAATCCGCCCGTCGGGCACGAGATCGGGATAATCGCCGCCGCTGCGATTGAGCGCGGTCAGGGCGCGCTGGAGAAAGGTCGCGGCGACGGCCGGACCCATGTTCACGCCGGTGTCGAACAGTTCGGCGGCAACGCGCGCGCTGCGCCGGGCAATCTCGTCGAACCGCGGACGTAGCCAGAACAGCCGGGTGTAAATGCGGGTCGCTTCGTCGCGCGGCAGTCGGCGCATTGACCCGGCGAAGCCATGAGCGCGGGCGACGGCTTCGGTAATCCCGAAGCGGGTCGGGCCGCCTTCGCCGGCGCCGCGCTCCACGTAATCGCCCTCGCGCTCGATTGCCGCGCCGATCAGGTGTTCAATATCTCCGGTCATTTTCGCTGCTCCCCGCCCCGAGTCGCGATTGAATAACCAAATAGGCTTGCTGTAGGAAAGTGTTTTAACCGCAAATGTGACCAAGCTTGCCGCCATGACGTCATTTTGCGGTGCCCGACGGTCACGGCGCGACAGGTGCCGTGCAACCGCAGCGTCAATTGTGTGTTAGTCGCCCCGCGAAGGTGTACGCGCTAATCGCGTCCGGGGGAGCAGCAAGTGAGTATCAATTTGGCTGACGATCCCTTCGAGCTGCTCGTACGATCGGTCGTGGATTATGCGATCTACATGCTCAACCCGGATGGGCGGGTGACAAGCTGGAACGCGGGCGCGCAGCGCATCAAGGGCTATACCGCCGAGGAAATCACCGGCGAGCATTTCAGCCGCTTCTACACGCCCGAAGACCGGGCGAAAGGCGTGCCGGAGCAGGCGCTGGCGGCGGCGCGCGAGACCGGCCGTTACGAGGCCGAAGGATGGCGGATGCGCAAGGACGGGACGCGCTTCTGGGCCAGCGTAGTGATTGACTCGATCCGCGACGACGACGGCACTTTGCTCGGCTTTGCCAAAATTACGCGCGACATGACCGAGAAGCGCGAGGCCCAGCTGAAGCTCGAGGAATCGCGCGAGCAATTGTTCCGCTCGCAGAAGATGGAAGCGCTCGGCCAGCTGACCGGCGGGCTGGCCCACGATTTCAACAATCTGCTCACCGCCATTCTCGGCGCCGCCGACCTTGGCCTGCGCAACATTCGCGACCCCAAGAAGGTCGAACGGATGCTCGACGGCATCCGCAACTCAGCCCAGCGCGGCGCCACCCTGACCAAACAGATGCTCGCGTTCGCGCGCGCCCAGCCGCTCGAACTCAGGCAAATCGACCTGCGCGACTTCCTGTCCGACGTCAGCACGCTGCTGCGGCCGTCGCTGCGGTCGAATATCGAAGTGATCCTCGAAGTGTCCAACCAGCTGTGGTTGATCGACAGTGACGCCGGCGCGCTCGAGTTGGCGCTGCTCAACTTGGCGTTCAACGCGCGCGACGCGATGAAGGACGGCGGCAAACTGCGGGTCAGTGCGACCAACGAATTGCTCGCGGGCGAACCCGATGGGCTGCGCGGCGAATATGTCGCGTTGCGGGTCGCTGACACCGGAATGGGCATGTCGGCGGACACCATGGGCCGGGTGTTCGAACCGTTCTTCACTACCAAGAGTTTCGGCGAGGGGACCGGACTCGGGCTCAGCCAGGTGTTTGGGTTTGCCCGGCAAGTCGGCGGCTCAGTGACGGTCGAGTCCGTGCTCGGCGAGGGCGCGACCTTCACCATCTACTTGCCGGCGAGCCACAATGCCGCGCGCAACGAACGTGAAAATGCCGAGCGCGATGGCTCGGCCCTGGGCCGTATCCTGGTCGTCGAGGACGACAATTTCGTCGCCGAACTGGCCGCCGGAATGCTCGATGCCCTGGGATTTGAAGCAACCGTGGTCCACAGCGCCAAGGAGGCGCTCGATCGCCTTACCAACGAGGAACGGCCGCGGCTGATCTTTTCCGACATCGTGATGCCCGGCGGGATCAGCGGGCTCGAGCTGGCGCGCAAGGTCCGGCGGCGCTTTCCCGAGCTGCCGATTCTGCTTACCACCGGATACAGCGAGCATGTCGGCGGCACCCACGGCTTCGAGATTCTGCAAAAGCCGTACGAGCTCGCATCGCTGGCCGAGGCACTGGGCGCGATCCTCAAGGAAGACCTGACGGCGCGGCTGCTCGTTCCACAAGCTTGACATTGCGGACTCGAAACGTCCCATTGCGGGGACCGCCGGCGCGGCCGGCGCAAGCGAGGGGGACGTTATGCAACAAGCCGTAACCGCGCGGACGCCCGTGCATCTGTGGATTGTCGGAATATTGTCGCTGCTGTGGAACGCGTTCGGGTGCGTCGATTACACCCTGACCAACCTCAAGAATGCGGCTTGGCTAGCGCAAATGTCGCCCGACCAGATCGCGTACATGGACAGCTTGCCGTCGTGGCTGACGGCATTCTGGGCGTTCGGGGTGTGGGGCGGCCTGGCCGGGTCGATTCTGCTTCTAATGCGCAATCGCCGTGCGGGGTGGGCTTTCGCCATCTCCTGTCTCGGTGCGGTTGTCGGCCTCGGCTACCAACTCGTCATAATCACCATGCCGGCCAGCATGACGGCGGGAGGGATGGGACTGCTGCCTTGGGGCATCATCCTCTTCACCATTTTCCTGCTGTGGTACGCCTGGACCCAGGAGAAGAAGGGCGTGTTGCGCTGAAGGCGTGACCGGGCTGGAATGACGTGAAGACCGACCGGCTGAATGCGTTCACCGACGGCGTGGTGGCGATCATCATCACCATCATGGTGCTCGAATTGCCGGTGCCGCGGGGCGCGGGGATGGCCGTGCTCAGGCCCGAACTGACATTATTCGGCGCCTACGCTCTGTCGTTCATCAAGGTCGGGATTTACTGGTTCCAGCATCATCACCTGCTCCAGGCGGCGCGGCGGGTCGACGGGCGCGTGTTGCTCGCTAATCTGTTCTTCCTGTTCTGGCTAAGCTTGATTCCGTTCGTCGTCCGCTGGGTCGGGGAGGCGGGGATCACCCGCGACACGGTGCTGGCGTTCGGGGTGCTGATGCTGCTGTGTGCATTGTCGGTCGCATTGCTCCGCGGCGCGTTGCTCGCGGCCAATGACGCCGATGCGCCGATCGCCAGGCTCGCCGCCACGTCCGGCCGCAAGGGGCAAACCACGATCACGCTTTATCTCGTGGCCATCGGCGTGGCGTTCTGGTGGCCGCTGGTCGCCGTCGCGATATATTTTATCGTGGCCGCGGTCTGGCTGGTGTCCGACAAACGTTTCGAGCAAATGGTCGATCAATGACGCCCTCCCGCCTCAACGCACTCACTGACGGGGTCGTGGCGATCGTGCTGACGATCATGGTGCTCGAGCTCAAGTTTCCGGCCGAGCCGACGTTCGGGGCGGTGCTGGCGGTGCTGCCGCTGCTCGCCGCTTACCTGCTCGCGTTCATCTACGTCGCGATTTACTGGAACAATCATCACCACATGATGCAGTCGGCGCGCAAGGTCACCGGCGCCGTGCTGTGGGCCAATCATGCGTTGCTGTTCTGGCTGACCCTGTTCCCGTTGATGATCCGATGGATTGACGAAGCCGGAATCACCCCGTGGCCGACGGCGTCGTTCGGGTTTGTGCTGCTCGGCGCCTCGACCTGCTATTTCTTGCTCGAACGCGCGCTGATGGCCGCCGAGGGCGAGGAGTCGGGCGTGAAACGGGCCGTGGGCAGCGGCGTGAAGGAGCGGGTGAGTTTCGCGGGCTATGCGCTGGCCCTGGCATTATCGTTCGTTTCTCCGCTCATTGCGGTTGGCATTTACATCGCGATCGCCATTTCCTGGCTCATCCCCGACCGCCGTTTCACCCGCGAGTTGTAGGCACCGCTGCCGCTTCCCACATCCGCGCCATGGAACAATATCACGGAACTACGATCCTCGGGGTCAAGAAGGGCGGCAAGACCGTCATCGCCGGTGACGGCCAGGTCAGCCTCGGCAACACCGTTATCAAGCCCAATGCCAAGAAGGTCCGCCGCCTCGGCGAGGACGGCAAGGTGATCGGCGGTTTCGCCGGTGCCACGGCCGACGCTTTCACTCTGTTCGAACGACTGGAGCGCAAGCTCGAGCAATATAACGGCCAGCTGCTGCGCGCCGCGGTCGAGCTCGCCAAGGACTGGCGCACCGACAAATATCTCCGCAACCTCGAAGCGATGATGATCGTCGCCGACGCCGAGGAACTGCTGATCCTGACCGGCAACGGCGACGTGCTAGAGCCCGAGGGCGGGATCGCGGCGATCGGCTCGGGCGGCAATTATGCGCTGTCCGCGGCCAAGGCGCTGGCGGACTATGAGCAGGACCCCGAAGTGCTCGCCCGCCGCGCGATGCAGATCGCGGCGGAAATGTGCGTGTTCACCAACGACCGGCTCACCATCGAGACGGTGGAGTAACCAAACACCGTTCGGGCTGAGCTCGTCGGAGCCCTGTCTTTCTGTTTGAACGTGGATAGAAAGGCAGTCCTTCGACAGGCTCAGGACGAACGGATGTTCTTGGATCGCCGAACATTTGCAACCGGTTCCGCCGCTTTGCTCTCGGGCTGCGCGACGGTTGGCGCACGGCCGCGGACATTCGCCAATTGCACGCCGCTCGCGCCGGTGCTGGTCGATGAGAGCCGCGTCATCCGCACGATTGCGGGGCTGAGGCCCTATCGCCGGTCGGGCTTTGTCGTCCGCGCCGAGGCTCTCGGGCTGAAGCGCCTGGTGCACAATTACGGGCACGGCGGCGGCGGGATCACGCTGAGCTGGGGCAGTTCGAAGCTCGCATCCGAACTCGGGCTCCAGGGCCACAGCGGGCCAGTCGCGGTACTCGGCTCCGGCGTCATGGGATTGTCGACCGCGCGGCTGGTCCAGGAAGCCGGATTCCCGGTCACGATCTACTCCGCTGCCCTGCCGCCCGACACGACCTCAAACATCGCCGGCGGCCAATTCCATCCGTTCGGCGTGTTCCATGACGGCGAGGTCACGCCCGAGTTCAAGGCGCAGTTCGCCCGCGCGCTCGATTACAGCTGGCGGCGCTTTCAGGTCATGGTCGGCGACGATTACGGAATCCGCTGGCTCCCGACCTACGTCGCCTCCGACAGCCCGGAGGCCCAGGTGATCGCCAACTTCCCGCCGATCAACCGCGTGCTGCGGCCCGCCGAACATCCATTCCCAGTCGACAGCATCCGTCGCTATGACACGATGTACATCGAGACTGGCCGTTACTTGCGGCAGATGATCCGCGACGTGCAGGTGGCCGGCGGCAAGATCGAAGTTCGCCGCTTCGCCACCCCGGCCGACATTGCCGCTCTGCCCGAGGCGCTGGTGTTCAATTGCACCGGCCTTGGCGCGCGCGACCTGTTCAACGACCAGGAGCTTCACCCGGTGCGTGGCCAGTTGGTCATCCTCGAGCCGCAGCCGGAGGTCCGCTACGCGTACCTTGGCGACGGCTACATGTTTCCACGTGCCGACGGCATCTTGCTCGGCGGCACCTATGAGATCGATCAGTGGGATGCGACAGCGCAGCCGGCGGACATCGCGCGCATCCTCGGCGTGCACAAACGCTTCTTCGCGGGCTTCCGCTGCACCGCTTGAAGCCGGGGGCCACGCCTCCAATGTAACTTGCGATGAACTATCAATCGCCCATTTCCCCAAGTGGCGGGGACACTTCGCAAATGCTCAAGGACAAGCTTACCCCCAAGGCGATCGTCGCCGCGCTCAACGAGCACATCATCGGCCAGGACGATGCCAAGAAGGCGGTCGCGGTTGCGCTGCGCAATCGCTGGCGCCGTCAGCAACTCGGCCCCGAATTGCGCGACGAGGTGACGCCCAAGAACATCCTGATGATCGGCCCCACGGGCTGCGGCAAGACCGAGATCAGCCGGCGGCTGGCTCGGCTCGCCGACGCCCCGTTCGTCAAGGTCGAAGCGACCAAATTCACCGAGGTGGGTTACGTTGGCCGCGACGTCGAGCAGATTGCCCGCGACCTGGTCGAGGAAGCGGTCCGCCTCGAGCGCGAGCGGCGCCGGGCCAAGGTCCGCGCCGGCGCCGAGGAAGCAGCGATGGACAAATTGCTCGACGCCTTGACCGGCAAGGGTTCGAGCGAGGCGACCCGGCAAAGCTTCCGCCAGCGTTTCGCCGATGGCAGCCTCAACACCGCCGAAGTCGAGATCGAAGTCGACGACACCCCGGCGACCCCGTTCGATATCCCCGGCATGGGCGCGCAGGTGTTCGACCTGAAGGCGATGATGGGCAAGCTCGGCGGCCAGCAGCCCCGCGCCCGGCGCAAACTCAAGGTCCCCGACGCGTTCGCCCGGCTGACCGAGGAAGAAGCCGACAAGCGCATCGATCCCGATGACATCAATCGCGCCGCGCTGGCGGACGCCGAGGCCAATGGCATCGTGTTCCTCGACGAGATCGACAAGATCGCGGTTTCGGACGTGCGCGGGGGCTCGATCAGCCGCGAAGGCGTCCAGCGCGACCTGCTGCCGCTGATCGAAGGGACCACGGTCGCGACCAAATACGGGCCGCTCAAGACCGACCACATCCTGTTCATCGCCTCGGGCGCGTTCCACCTCGCCAAGCCCGCCGATTTGCTGCCCGAGCTTCAGGGCCGGCTGCCGATCCGGGTCGAGCTGAAAGCGCTGACCCAGGAAGATTTCGTGCGCATCCTGTCGGCGACCAAGGCCAGCCTGACCGAACAATATCAGGCGCTGCTGGGCACCGAAGGCGTGACCATCACCTTCGCCGACGACGGGATCGAAGCGCTCGCGCGCATCGCCGCGGAGGTCAATGAAGCGGTCGAGAACATCGGCGCGCGGCGGCTCCAGACGGTGATGGAAAAATTGCTCGAGGATGTCAGCTTCGAAGCCGAGGACCGCCGCGGCGAGACTTTGGTGGTCGACGCCGCCTTCGTCGACCAACAGCTGGCGAGCATTGCGCGGAATGCCGACCTCAGCCGCTACGTGCTCTGACCGGATTTCCGGTATCGCCATACCAGCCCTTGCACGAACGGCGGCCACAAGCTCGTCTTGACCCCTGCTATCCGTAAGCGGTCGGCGACCCAGCTGTTGCAGGTGCGGACCGCGCTCGCTTTGCCGGTCGCGCGATAGAAGCTGTCGCAACAGCCGTAGCCGGGATGGGCGAGGTGGCGCGGGCGGCCGTTGGCGTCGAGCGCGAAGTCGGCGCGGATCGCGGCCCACAAGCGCCGATATTCCTCGGGGCGCAGGCGAATTTCGCGCACGGCGTAGCGCGGATCCGATACATATTCGACGTGCATCACGCGGCTACCGCCGGCGAGTGCCGACCAGACCGTCCGCGGCGTGATGTCCCACCAGGTCGGGGTGTTGAGATAGACCCGCTGCTCACCCGAGCCGAAGACGATCCAGCCAGCGTTCGGGTCAGCGTCGGCGAAGTCAGCCTTCGGGACGAACGGCGCCCAATCCAGCCCTTGCGCATTGACCGGCATCACGATGTCGGAATGGACGCCATTGTCGGCGATGTAGATCGTGGTGCCCGCGCGCGGCTCCTGCCAACCGCGGTTCACCGGGATCAGCGAGCCGATCACCGCGACGAGCAAATAGAGCGCGGGAATCGCGACAACCGCCGCGACCCCCCGGCCAACCCACGTCTTTGCCCTCGATTTCCGTCGCCGCCGAACCACTTGGCCTCCACGCGCACCTTGCCTTGCTTGGCGCGCCTGCCTAGATGCGCCAGCCAGTCGGGGCGTAGCGCAGCCTGGTAGCGCATCACACTGGGGGTGTGGAGGTCGCTGGTTCGAATCCAGTCGCCCCGACCATCCTTCTCCAATAGGAAGTTGTCACTCTCGAATGACCAATTCCACCCTCTTGATGCAGCGGACCGGGGCAACCGCCAACGGCACCACCCAGCTGCTGATGGGCATCGCTCCGTGGCTGCTCATCTTCGTGGTTTTCTATATTCTGATGATCCGCCCGCAGCAGCGCCGCGCGAAGGAGCATCAGGCATCGATCAACGCGGTCAAGAAGGGCGACGAGGTGATTACCGCCGGCGGCATCCGCGGCCGCGTGACCAAGGTCAATGACGAGGATGCCGAGGTCGAGATCGCGCCCAACGTCAAGGTGCGCGTGATCAAATCGACCCTGAGCCAGGTGCTGAGCCCGAACGCCAAGCCGGCGAACGACTGAGAGGCCTGGCGAAGTGCTCGATTTTCCCCGCTGGAAGGTCTGGATCGTCCTGCTGGTCGTGCTGGCCGGCGTGTACCTTTCGATCCCGAGCCTGATTGCCGGCACGCCGCTGGCCAGCCGCTGGCCGTCGTACCTCGTGCATTCCAAGATCAACCTCGGGCTCGATCTCGCCGGCGGCAGCCATTTGCTGCTCGAAGCCGACCAGCGCGATGCGCTTAAGACGCGGCTGCAGGCCAAAGAGGACGAGATTTCAACCGAGCTTCACCGCGACCCGCGGATTGAGGTCGGCGACATCTCGACGGCCGACGGCCGGTTGTCGTTCCTGGTGCGCGACCCGACCCAGGTCGACGCAGCGGTCGAGCGAATGCGCAAGCTCAGCCAGCCGTTGCAACTGACCGGCAACCGCGACTGGGACGTCAGCGTCGTCGATTCGGCCCGGGTCGTGCTGACGCCGACCGCGGCCGGGACGACCCAGGCGCTGAAAGACGCAATGAGTGTCGCGCGCGACGTGGTTCGCCGCCGGATCGACCCCAGCGGCACCAAGGAAATCACGGTCATCACCGAGGGCGGCAACCGCATCCTGGTCGAAGTGCCCGGGGTCGAGGATCCTGAGCAACTCAAGCGCCTGATCGGCCAGACCGCCCGCCTCGAGTTCAAGCTGGTCGATCTCGAAGCGAACCCGCAGGACGTGTTGCAGGGCCGCGCCCCCCCGGGCAGCGAAGTCCTGCCCTACCCCGATAATCCCGGCGGCTACCCGATGATTGCGGTCAAGCGCCGGGTGATGGTCTCGGGCGATCAGCTAACCAACGCCCAGCAAGGCTATAATCAGGACGGCGCGCCGGCCATCGACATCACCTTCAACACCGCGGGCGCCAAGCGTTTCGGCCGGGTGACGCAGGAGAATGTCGGCAAGCCTTTCGCGATCATCCTCGACAACCGCGTGCTGTCGGCACCGAACATCAATGAGCCGATCCTCGGCGGGCGAGCGCAGATCACCGGCAGTTTCACTGTGCAGAGCGCTCACGACCTCGCGGTCAGCCTCGCGTCGGGCAAGTTGCCGGTGAAGTTGAACGTGATCGAAGAACGCACCGTCAGCGCCGAACTCGGCAAGGATTCGATTCACAAGGGTGTGATCGCCAGCATCATCGGGACGTTCGGCGTGATCCTGTTCATGCTCGTCACCTACGGGCGGTTCGGCGTCTATGCGACGATTGCGCTGGTCGTGAACGGGTTCCTGATCCTCGCGGTCATGGCGCTGTTCGGCGCGACGCTGACCTTGCCGGGTATTGCCGGCTTCATCCTTACGATCGGCGCCGCGGTCGACGCCAACGTGCTCATCAACGAGCGCATCCGCGAGGAAATCCGCCGCGGGCGGCGATTATTGGACGCGGTCGAGACCGGCTATCGCGAAGCGTTCCGCGCGATTTTCGACGCCAACGTCACCCACGTGATTTCCGCTTCGATCATGGCTTTCTTCGGTTCAGGCCCGGTGCGCGGCTTCGCCGTCGTCCTGCTGATCGGCGTCGTCACCTCGGTTTTCACCGCGGTCTATTTCACCCGCATGCTGGTCGCGCTGTGGATCCGCCGCACCCGGCCGCGCGAATTGCATATCTGAGGCCGATGCAAATGAAGCTCCTCAAGCTCGTCCCCGATCATACCAACATCGACTTCATGCGATGGCGCAATATCGCGGTCATCCTGTCGACATTGCTGACGGTCGCATCGCTGGCCTACACCTTTTATCGCGGCCTCAATCTCGGGATCGATTTCGTCGGCGGCCAGGTCGTCCGCGCCGAATTCGCCCGGCCCGTCCAGATCGAGAATTTGCGGGCACGCATCGACAGTATGGGTGTCGGCGAAGCGAGCATTCAGGCGCTGGGCAACGACCGGACCTATCAGATCCGCCTGCCGCGCCCGTCGGGACCCGAGACCGCGGCCAACCAGGTCGTCTCGAAACTGCGCGTGGCGATCCCCCAGCAATTCCCGGGCGCCCGGGTCGATGCCGGCGAATCGGTCTCCGGCAAGGTCAGCGAGGAACTTGCGAGCGAGGGGGCCAAGGCGATCATCTTCGCCATGCTCGGCATTGCCATCTACATCTGGCTCCGGTTCGAATGGCAATTCGGGGTCGGGGCGCTGCTGACGCTGGCGCACGACGTATCGATGACGCTCGGCTTCTTCGCCTTCACCCAGCTGCAGGTCGACCTCAACGTCGTCGCGGCGATCCTGACCATCGTCGGCTATTCGCTCAACGACACGGTGGTGATTTACGACCGCATCCGCGAGAATCTGCGCAAATATCGCAAGATGGCGATCCTGCCGCTGCTCAACCTGTCGTTGAACGAGACGCTGGCGCGCACCGTCGTGACCTCGCTGACCGTGTTGATCGCACTCGGTGTGCTGATGGCCATCGGTCCCGAAGTGATCTTCGGGCTGGCGATCGCGATCTTCCTCGGGGTGCTGATCGGCACTTATTCGTCGATCTACATTTCGGCGCCGGTGCTGGTCTGGCTCGGGGTCACCCCGGACAGCTTTATCCGGGTCGACGAAAAAGACGACAAGACCACGCCCGGGGCGCAACCGGCCTGACCTGTTCAGCAACCGCCAAGCTTGGCCCGCCCAAGCTGATTGCCCTTTGGCCGCTTGGCCAGCCTGCGGGCCCACGCTAATGAGGATGCCATGCTGAAGCCCACCCGTACCGCCGTCCTGATCCTTGCCTGTGTCGCGATCCTTCCCGCGGCGGGTTGCGCGCGTAATCGCGCCAAGGGCGACACCGCTTACGTCGCGCGCGACGTCAACACGCTTTACGCCGCGGCCAAAAGGACGATGGACCAGGGCGATTACCTCGCGGCCGCCAAACTGTTCGACGAAGTCGAGCGGCAGCACCCCTATTCGGTGTGGGCGCGCCGGGCGCAGATCATGAGCGCGTTCAATTATTATCTGGGCCAGAAATATACCGATGCGATCAGCTCGGCACAGCGCTTCCTGACCATTCACCCGGGCAACGCCGAAGCGCCTTACGCGCATTATCTCGTGGCGATGAGCTATTACCAGCAGATCGCCGATGTCACCCGCGACCAGGCGATCACCCAGCAGGCATCGGATTCATTCGGCGAGCTGATTCGCCGTTATCCCGACAGCCGTTATGCCGCGGACGCGCGCCTCAAGCTCGACCTCATCAACGATCACTTGGCGGGCAAGGAAATGGAAGTCGGCCGCTTCTACGAGCGCTCGGGCAATTGGCTCGCGGCGAGCCTGCGCTTCCGCGAAGTCGTCGACAAATACCAGACCAGCAGCCACGCGCCCGAGGCGCTCGAGCGGCTGGTCGAATCCTATCTCACGCTCGGCGCGCCGGCCGAGGCCTACAAGACGGCGGCGGTGCTCGGCAGGAACTACGCGACCTCTTACTGGTATCGGCAATCGCTGCGGCTGTTGCTCGACTATGAGAAAAAGCACCCCAAGCAGGCGTCCTGGACGCAGTAATGCCTGAGCGGCGGGCCGTCGCATGCTGAAGCAGCTCGCCGTCCATAACATCGTGCTGGTCGAGCGGCTCGAACTGGAGTTCGAGCCCGGGCTCGGCGTGCTCACCGGTGAGACCGGCGCCGGTAAATCGATCCTGCTCGACGCGCTCGGCCTGGCGCTCGGCGCCCGCGCCGACAGCGGGTTGGTGCGCTCGGGCCAGGACCAGGCTGCGGTCTCGGCCGAACTCGATCTCCCTGCGAACCACCCGGTCCACGCCTTGCTGCGCGACCAAGGCATATCCGTCGATCCGGGCGAGCCGCTGATCGTCCGCCGGACGCTCAAGAGCGATGGCGGCAGCCGCGGTTTCATCGGCGCGACCGCGGTGCCGGCGGGGCTGATGCGCGAGCTTGGCAGCCTGATGGCCGAAATCCACGGCCAGCATGACGATCGCGGGCTGCTCAACCCCAAAGGGCATCGCGATTTGCTCGACGCCTTTGGCGGGCTCGACGCGAATTCGGTCACCGACGCATGGGCCGAAGTCGCGCGCATCGAGGTCGAGCTCGGGCAAGCGCGGGCCGATGCCGCCGCCGCCGAACGCGACCGCGACTATCTCGAGCATGCGTCCGGTGAGATCGAGCAGTTGGCGCCCGAGGAGGGCGAGGAAACCCGCCTCGCCGAGGAGCGGGCGATGATGCAGGCCGGCGTGAAGGCCGGCGAATCGCTGACCGGGCTCGACGAATTGCTCGGCGGGTCAGAAGGGGCGCTTGCGGCGCTGCGCCAGGCGGCGCGGCGGATTGAACGCGGCGCGGCCGATCATCCCTTGCTGGCCGAGGCATTGGCCGCGCTCGACCGCTCCGTGATCGAGGCGAGCGAGGCCGAGGACAAGATCGCGCGGGCGGCCGACGCCCTGGCGTTCGATCCGGCGCGGCTTGAGCAGGCCGAAGCGCGGCTGTTCGACATCCGCGCGCTCGCCCGCAAGCACCGGGTCGAAGCGGACGCTCTGGCGGCACTGGGCGCGCAGATGCGCGAGCAACTTGCCGCGATCGAAGCCGGGGGCGAGCGGATCGCCGACCTCGACCAGCAACTCGCCGGTGCGCGCCAAGCCCATTCGACGGCGGCCGAAGCCTTGAGCCGCAGCCGGCACGAAGCCGCCGTACGGCTCGACACTGCGGTCGCCGCTGAGCTCGCACCACTGAAGCTCGACGCCGCGCGTTTCCGTACCGCCATCGCCCCCGCCGAAGCCGGGGCGAGCGGCACCGACCGCGTCGAATTCGAAGTCTCGACCAACCCGGGCGCGCCGTTCGGTCCGCTGACCCGGATCGCGTCGGGCGGCGAACTGTCGCGGTTCATCCTGGCGCTCAAGGTCGCGCTGGCCGAGGCGGGGACGGCGGCGACGATGATCTTTGACGAGGTCGATCGCGGGGTCGGCGGCGCGGTCGCCAGCGCGATCGGCGAACGCCTCGCGCGGCTGGCGGAAAATTCGCAGGTCCTGGTCGTGACTCACAGCCCGCAGGTCGCCGCCAGAGCGTCGCATCACTACCGAATCGAGAAAGCGCACGGCCCTGAAGGCACGCGCACCACCGTCCGCCGGCTCAACGAAACCGAGCGCCGCGAGGAGATCGCGCGAATGCTGTCGGGCACGTCGGTCACCGACGAAGCGCGGGCCCAGGCGGCGCGGCTGCTCGACGCGGCATGACGGCGTTCGTTGCACTGCTCCGGGCGGTGAATGTCGGCGGGCGCAAGCTCGCCATGACCGATCTCAAAGCCGTGGCCGACGGGCTCGGGCTGGGCGCGGCGAAGACCTATATTGCGAGCGGCAATCTGCTCTTCACCAGCACAAACAGCGAAGGCGAGGTGAAGGTCATGCTGGAAGCGGCACTGACCAAGCACATGGGCAAGCCGGTCGGCGTCATGGTTCGTACCGCTGCGGAAATGGCGGCAGTCGGCAAAGCCAATCGCTTCGCGGAAGCACCCGGCAACAGGGTCGTTGCGATCTTCCTCGACGACGCACCGCCGAAGGACGCCGCCGAAATGGCGAAGAATCTGTCGGATGAGCGCACGGCGCTCGGGCGCCGGGAGATTTACGTTCACTATCCAAGCGGGCAGGGGGAGTCGAAGTTACGCATCCCGGCAGCGGCCACCGGCACCGCCCGCAATATGAACACGGTTTTGAAGCTCGCCCAGCTGGCGGAGGAGATGGCATGAGTAGAGAGCGTTCCGTTCCACTGGAGTTCGAAGGCGAACAGCTCGAACATGTATTCGTCGGCCGCCGCGACGGCCAGGCGCGCCCGACAATCCTCATGATCCCGACGGTGATGGGCGTGTCCGATCTCGAAATCGGCTTCGGCAGGCAGCTGGTCGAACTTGGTTACAACGCGCTGGTCGCCGACCCGTTCGGCAAGAAATTCCGCGGTGCCGACCGCGACACCTGCTTCGGTGAGCTGGGCCGGCTCAAATCCGACCGGGCGGCGTTGCGGCGGCGCTTGCAGGCGATTCTCGATCAGGCGCGCGGCCTCGACGAGGTCGAATCCGACAAGATCGTGGTTGCCGGCTACTGCTTCGGCGGGATGTGCGCGCTCGACCTCGCGCGCAGCGGTGCGGACATCGCTGCGGCAGTCAGTTTCCACGGCCTGTTCGACCCGCCCGGCCTGCCCGCGCAGAAGATTCCGGCCAAGGTCGTCGCCTTCCACGGCTGGGAGGACCCGATGGTCCCGCCGGAAGCGGTGGTCGCGCTCGGCAAGGAACTGACCGAGGCCGGATCCGACTGGCAGATCCACGCGTATGGCCACGTCGGTCACGGCTTCACCAACCCGAAAGCTCATGAGATCGGCATCGACGGCGTGTTCTATCACGCGCTCGCCGCCGAGCGCTCGTGGACCAGCTTCATCAACCTGCTCGAGGAATTGTTTGGCGGCGGTGACTGATACGCTGACCGAAGCCGAGGCGGCCAACCGCCTGATGCGGCTGGCGAAGGACATCGCGCGGCACGACAAGCTCTATCATGACCAGGACGCGCCGGAGATTTCCGACGCCGACTATGACGCGCTGGTGCGCGAAAATCGCGCGTTGGAGGAGCGTTTCCCGCAGCTGGTGCGAGCGGACTCGCCGTCGAAACGGCTGGGTGCTGCGCCGGCGACATCAGGCCTCGCCAAGGTCGCGCATGCGCGCGCCATGCTTAGTCTCGAAAACGCCTTTTCGGCCGAGGAAGTCGGCGAATTCGTCGCGCGGGTGAAGCGTTTTCTGAATCTGCCGGCGGACGCCGCAGTGGCGATGACCGCCGAGCCCAAGATCGACGGGCTCAGCTGTTCGCTGCGCTACGGGAAGGGCGAACTGGTGCTCGCGGCGACGCGCGGCGACGGCGCGGTCGGCGAAGACGTCACCGCCAATGCGCGGACCATTGCCGATATTCCGCAACGCATCGTAGGCGCGCCCGACATCCTCGAGGTTCGCGGTGAAGTGTACATGTCGAAAGCCGACTTCGAGGCGCTGAACGAACGCCAGGAAGCCGCCGGCGGCAAGGTGTTCGCCAACCCGCGCAACGGCGCCGCCGGCTCGCTCCGCCAGAAGGACGCCTCGGTGACCGCCGCGCGGCCGCTGCGCTTCCTCGCCCATGGCTGGGGTGAATCGTCGGCACCGCTCGGCGATACCCAGTTCGATGCGATGAAGCGGATTGAAAGCTTCGGCATTCCGGTTTCGGACTTGCTCGTCCGTTGCGACAGTCTCGACGCGATGCTCGCCCATTACCGCAAGATCGAGCACGCCCGTGCCGACCTGCCGTTCGACATCGACGGCGTCGTTTACAAGGTCGACCGCCTCGACCTGCAGGACCGGCTCGGCTTCGTCGCCCGCGCGCCGCGCTGGGGCCTCGCCCACAAATTCCCCGCCGAGAAGGCCGAGACGACGCTGGAGGCGATCGAC
>Ga0163163_10000851_pt1 | contig 25945 bp, 18 predicted proteins | sample S65metaG_FD_119766 | JGI IMG/M metagenome (GOLD analysis project Ga0163163, IMG submission 119766) | Switchgrass rhizosphere microbial communities from Kellogg Biological Station, Michigan, USA - S6-5 metaG | ecosystem: Host-associated > Plants > Roots > Rhizosphere > Soil | place: USA...
ATTCGACCGGGAAAAATTACCGAAATGGTGCTCACTCGCTTTCGCTGTGCCCGTCAGTCCCATGTCAAAATAAAGTAAATTCCCACAAAGCCTTCAACAAGGCATCCGTACGGAGCAGCAGGTTGTTGGCCAAGTCACTCCATGTCCTTCCAGCGACTGACTTCCTTAATTCGGGCAGTTCAGTCGACCCTAACGGCGTACATGCGGCATATATTCGCCCATTCCGGTGTCGAATTTCACAATAGCTGCTTTGGTGTTATACAAAGCCACAAGCTGCTTATTTGAACGACCGGAGGCGGTGCGCAGAATGTGGCCAGCGCACGCGAATGATGGATTCAGCGCGATCAAAGACCTGCTGAGCATCCCGCAGAGCATGCGGTGCCGCTGCCTACGGAATGCCCACAAATCAGGTGACTCCTGAAGCCTATAAGTCCCGGAGACTTGTTGTTTACCCCAGCATCTTCAGCATGTGGATAAGTTCAGGAGTGGGCGTGGCGTAAAGCACAACTGGAAGCATGGGTAAGGCAGCCGATATTGCCAGTGTAAGGAGGGTTGGCTTGTCGATTGGGACAATGTGCATTTGTCTGACGACGGTAAAGGCGCTTCCGAGGTCGGCTAAGGAAGAAGCATCGCGATTTCCAAGGAGCGTCTCGCCCTCAGGATGTTCGCGGATCCACTTCAGATCGAACAACTGATTATGAATTGCTACCTGGGCGCCATATTCAAGCAACGCCTTCCTTTTGACCTTCAGCAAGACCGGGGCAACCACTAAAAGCGGGACTACGAGGCATAGCGTCGCCAGGATTCCATACATAATCATTGGTAATTTCAGAGAGGAAAGTACTTGCCCCTGATAGGCGACAGCATTACCTACTTCAGCAGCAATCACCGCTCCGCCAGCGAAGACGATTGGACTGAACGCCCTTTGACCTTCGGATAGGAACCCAAGTCCAGCAGCAAGGTCAGTATGCGTGGCGACGAGGAACAGATTCAGTCTCGAGACGCGCCAAAGCAGAGAGGTCCAAAGAAACATTCTCCAGACCCACCGCAAAAGGAGAAATCGAAAGATCGGCGTGCAGACGAGATTGAACCACCAACCGGCTGGACTCATCGCGCCCGATGGAAGGCTATGCCAGTTTGAGATTCCAGTCATTAGTAATTCGGTTTTGATGAAGAAGAAGGAAGGCAGCAATGACGCAGCAGCCAATAATGCTTCAGGCAAAACACGATCCCGCCAACGCATTGTGCGGTTCAGTACAGTTTCAAAATGCGGGAGCGTTTCTCTGTTTACCAGCTCAGATTTGAGAAATTCCTGAACAAGCCTCTGCCACCTTCGATCAATTCGTGATTCGGCCACGATCAGGATCGGAACAGCGATCAAGAGACGTACATTTACAGCAAGGTCGCGAAGAAATGGAATGTTGACCTCTCGTTTCCACGCTAGGCCATGCATTAACGACAGGAGCAGGAGGGGAACCCAGGTAATCACAACGGCGGCCATAGCTCGTCGGAGAACCAGTCTGCGTTCGCTTCCTGCATGTCCGAGCAGAACTAAAAGCCCATGTAGCGGGCCGCCGTCAGTGATCGAAAAATCGTCAGCGATCGCAGAGCGTACCTGAGCCATAGCAATACCTGATGCATCGCAAATAGATTCCCTGCCCTTTCGGGAGAGTCACCACCGATCAACGATGCCTGCCTCACGACCGTGCGGCACTCACCTCACTCAGTAACTGCCTTGGCCGTTGCTTTGCTCGCGTCCTTTATGCCGACTGCCGTCTTCTCGCCAGCCTTTTCCGTGTATTTGACGGTGACCTTCGTTCCGACCTTGGCTCCGACGTAAGTATCTACGCTCGCCTTCTCTACGCCCTTGCCCGCATCCTTTGTGTCTTGCACTACCGTTTTATCGGTGTATTTGATCGTGTGCTCGGTCCCGTCAGCCGTCTTGACAACCATTGTCTTGGTGCCTTTATCGATACTCTTAACAATTCCGCTTACCGCATGGGCCACATCCTCGGCAGAAGCTGGTTGCCAACCAATAGCCATCGCTAGAACGAACACCCAAGAAAGAATCCCTCTAAACCCTTTAGACCGAAGCGTCATAGAACCTCCTTTTTTGATTTCTTGCGTCTCGTTATACTCGCTACCCAACCCATTTGAAAAGTTCGACCTCATTTCCCGCCAACCACAATCAATTCTGCATCTGTCTCTTTGCACATTCCGTAGATTGCCCCTGACATGCAAGCTCCTGCCGAGTATTTATAGCACCCCGGGGCTTTTGCCACGACTGTCACGGATTTGTCGGAACCACCAATGATGGCTCCTGCCGGCTCAAACGGCGACGGAGTGCCAGCATCGACTACAAAGCCTATGTTCTTGCCAGTGCTCTTCCAGGTCACCTTCGTCCCGACCGCCACACAGAAAGGTGCGTTGCTCTTCCCCGCCGGGGAGCTGGGAGTAGAAGACGCTCCATCTCCCGTACGTTTTACGTCTACGACACACGGACTAAAAGCTGATCCGCATGTATTGTTCGTATTGCATAGTTGCGCAGGCTCCGGCTGAGAACATGCGTGTTTTCCGTTCTTCGATTGCGCGAAGGCAGGGTTCGCTAGAAAAACGAGCGGCAATGACGCGAGAGTAAAGCTGGCCACAAAGCGCCGATGAATCGTCATAACGTACCTCACACTTGATATCGAGGGCTGCACAAATTGGAAGCCGTAAGCTCTTCGAGCCACACAGCCTAATTGACTCCGGCCGTTCCCTTCCAATCGATAATGTCTGACAATTTCCAGGGATTCTGAGCGAGGTCCCACTCCAGCTTGCCTTCTTTGTTAAGGATCAGTTGCGCGGCGGGATAGAGCGAGCCGGTACTCTTGCTCTTGTCCTGATCGTTGATGTCCAGTATGCCGGCTGTGAGATTGAACGATTGCGATTGGGTATCAAAGAAAGATTCGCCGAAACGGAGCAGACGGTTCGTGACGAAGACAATCCTCCTGCCAGTTGGCGTCGGCGTCATCTTGATATAAGCGCAGTCATAGCCCAGTGTGCCGGTGATCTCCACGTGGCCTACCGACTTCATCTTCTGCAACGCATTTACCAAACCTTGATTCTGACCTTTCTCGTAGGCTTGCGCCAAGGTCGCCCGGTCGGCTGGAGTCGAAAATTCATAGATATTTAGGGTCACTCCAATCATCTGGCCCATTTGAGTTCCCGTGCCCATGGCCTGGGCTTCGATCGTCTCATACTTATCTTTCGCGAACCCGGGGAGAAGCCCATTCATCAGTAGGCCCCCGAGTATCAGACTTTTGATCGTGATTTTAGAAATACCTCGACGGGTTTGCATGTCTCTCTCCTGGAAGAACAGAGCTCTTCTGTTCTCCGCAACCGGAAACATACTCGGTGATGTCCGAGACCGTAACTGTCACTTGCGACAGTGGTGGGAGATTCATTTAAAGCCGCGGCTTTGGCTTCACGGAAGTAAACGTTCCCGCACCTGTCTCAAGTGACAGTTTCCGCCGAGTTGTGATCGTGGTGGAATCAATGACCAGCGATAACAACCTACCGAGCGAAAACTCAATTGGGATACGCCATGGTTAGGATCTCGCAAGGAGACAGCATGGAGATAAGAACGAAATTTCTACAGTTGACGCTGGGAATGTTTGCGGTCTCGAGCTATTTGCTTGCGGGTGCACCCCCTGGTGTTGCGGCACACGGGCAAATGGACAGCGCGAAGAAACCCAACATTCTCTTCATCATGGGCGACGATATCGGTATGTGGAACATCGGCGCTTACCATCGCGGCATGATGGCCGGGAAGACGCCGAATCTCGACAAAATGGCGAAAGAGGGAATGTTATTCACCGATTATTACGCCGAGGCCAGTTGCACCGCAGGCCGCGCCAACTTCATCACCGGTCAACTTCCGATCCGCACAGGCATGACCACCGTCGGCCAGGCTGGTGCTCCGACCGGATTACCGGCTGAGGCTATAACGATAGCCACGGTTTTGAAGTCGATGGGCTATGCAACCGGCCAGTTCGGAAAGAACCATCTGGGCGACAAGAATGAATTCCTGCCTTGTGTTCATGGCTTCGACGAATTCTTTGGCTACCTGTACCACTTGGATGCGATGGAAGACCCCGCACATCCCAACTATCCACAGAATCTCTTAAACCAGGTGGGCCCGCGGAACATGGTCCATTGCTGGGCAACTACTACAGATGACAAGACCGACATGCCTCGCTGGGGACCTATCGGGAAACAAAAGATAGAGGACGCAGGGACGCTCTATCCCAAGCGTATGGAGACTGTGGATGATGAGATCCGCGACATGTCCCTCAACTTCATCGACAAGGCCAAAAAAGAGAATAAGCCGTTCTTCGTTTGGCTGAACCCCACACGCATGCACATCGTCACGCACCTCTCACCGAAGTACGAAGGGATGCGGACTGCAGAGAATGGATGGTCGGAAGAAGAAGCCGGCATGGCTCAGTTGGACGACGATATCGGCCTCGTGCTGAAGAAGTTGAAGGATATCGGTGAAGAAGAAAACACCATCGTCGTCTTCACAACCGACAACGGCACCGAAGTGTTTACCTGGCCGGATGGCGGTCAGACGCCCTTTGCTCAATCCAAAGGGACGGTGCTCGAGGGTGGTTATCGAGTGCCCGCGATCCTTCGCTGGCCGGGACATGTGCCGGCGGACTCAGTGCAGAACGGCATTTTCTCCGGTCTGGACTGGTTGCCCACGTTCGTCGCTGCGGCGGGCAATCCGAACATCGCTCAGGAACTGCTGACAGGCAAAAAGATCGGCGACCGGACTTACAAAAACCACCTGGATGGCTACAACCAGATGGCTGCCATCACAGGCAAAGGCCCATCCGTCCGCCATGAGATCTTCTACCTCGGAGAAAGTACGGTCGGAGCAGTCCGCATTGACGACTACAAGTTCCGTTTCATCGACCAACCACAAGGCTGGTTAGGTGAAAAGACCCATGTTGACGTACCTTACATTACCAACCTGCGTCTCGATCCGTTCGAACGGACGGGTTGGCCCAACAACGGGACTAAAGATGGGGGGCAGCAATACTTCGATTGGTTCAAATTCCAGTTCTGGCGCTTCGTGTTTGTCCAACAAGTGATGGGCAAAGAAATACAAACCTTCCTCGATTACCCGCCAATGCAGCGCGGGGCCAGCTTCAACCTCGATGCGGTCAAAGCAGAGATGGGGAAGAGGATGGCTGAGGCGGAGGCAGCGTCTAAGGGTCCTGGCAACTGACAAGATTGATCTTTACCAAGACGGCCCGCACAGGGCCGTCTAACTTTTAACATCGCGGTAGATGAAAGGCGAGCACAATGACTCGACAAATTCGCGTCGCAAGTTCCATTCTTGCGCTTTTCCTTTTGAACTGGGCATCGCCCTTGCAAGGCCAGCAGAAGCCACAATGGATGCCCGGCCAGGCCGGGCTGAATGCGGGAATTCTACCCTCTCCCGGATTTAGCTATGCCAATATCACGATTAGCTATAGTTCCAGCGCATTCAACAACACCAATGGCAGTGCTGTCCCTGTCACGGGTAGCTATGACGTCTGGGCAGTTGAAAACTTCTTCTATTACGTACCGAGCCTCAATTTTCTGCATGGAAATATCGGCATGGCTCTCATACTCACGCCCGCAACCGGCTCTCTCGCAGCGGACGTTCAGACCGTAAATCCGGGCGTCCCCAATCTCAACGCCGTCGCGGGTGGAGGCGGGCTTGCCGATCTTTTTATTGAACCCATCGCTGTGGGCTGGCATTTGAAGCGGGCGGACATCCAGGTGGCCGAGGGATTGATGGTTCCGACGGGGCGTTATGAGCCCGGTGCTACGAATAATGTAGGGACCGGTTATTTCGGTAATCATCTGCTGGCAGGGACGACCGTCTACATCACCAAAAACAAAGGAACCAGTGCGAATCTCTTCACCGACTGGGAGGTTCACGGAGCCAGGGCGGGCACGAACGGCACCAACAAGACACCGGGACAGGCCTTCACTATGGAGTGGGGCCTGGGCCAAGTTCTCCCATTGAAAAAGGACTTCAGCCAACTGCTGCAGCTTGGTCTCATCGGATACGACCAGTGGCAAGTAACCGCAAACGGCGGCACTGTACCGATTGGGTCGACCAATCTAACCATCCCAGCCAGCCAACTCCCCTATTACTCGGTACACGCCATCGGTGGACAGGGCACATACATTCTTCCCGCAAAAAATCTAAGCTTCTACGTCAAAGGCGAGCACGAGTACACCGCATATTCTCACTTTGTAGGAACCACCATTGTGTTCGGTGGGGTATGGACGTTGCGAATTCCAAAACCGTCCTCTCCAAAGCCCTAGTCCAAACAGCAGTGACTCCGATGGAGTTGGCAGCACCTGTTGCCACTATGTCTGTACCGACTGCGATACGTAAGTACGTCCCTCGAAAGCATCATGGATCGCCGGCATGAGATCGGTTGTAACATCTGACTTAGTGACATAAGCCGAAGCACCAGCAGAAAATGCAGCAGTAATGAAATCCTGGTCTCGATGAACTGTCAGGAACACAACCTTCGTTCGGCGATTTGTGACCTTCAGTCGGCGCGTTGACTCTAGTCCATCGAGAATCGGCATCGAAATATCGATCACCAGAACGTCTGGATCAAGACGTTGTGTCTCAGCCACCGCCTCCAGTCCATTACAAACGGCGCCGACAATTTCAAAATCCGCTCCCAAAATCGCACGTACTCGCTCTACAACCGCGTCATTATCATCGGCGAGTAACACTCTTATCTTCCCCATGGCCCTCACGCGTCTCAAAACGAGATCTTGAAGACCTATTCTTCCCCGATGAGGGAGCGCTGGCTACTGTCCGATGTGACAGGAGGCAACTAGGGTGAAGCAATAACCGCGTGTTTGATCGCGTACTGCACCAACTCCGAATTGGTGGAGATACCAAGCTCTTCCATAATGCGGTACTTATGAAAGCGTACGGTTCTGTGTGAAATCTGGAGAACGCAGGCGATCTCTTTCATGGGCCGACCCTCTGCCAGCATCTGCAGAACTTCTTTCTGTCGGTCACTTAGGTGCTTTGGGTGACCCAATGACTTTGGATCGCGAATGAAGCTTTGCTCCATCGCATGGGTAATTTGCGGCGTGACATAGGAAATCCCACGGATAGCGTCGTGAATTGCCTGCAGAAGTTCCTCACCCCGAGAGTGCTTCAGCAGATAACCCGAGGCTCCATTGCGTAGTGCTTCGCTTGCCACATCGGGATCGGGATTCATGGTGAGGAAGATAAGTTTTATCCGAGGCATCAACTTCTTCAATTGTCTCCCAGCATCCAACCCGTTCAGCAGCGGCATTCCCACATCGACCAGCGCAAGATCGGGCTTAAGATCCAGGGCTGCTTTTATTAGCGCATGACCATCCTCGACAGAGCCGATCACTTCGTATTCCGGCTCCAAAAGCTTCTGGAGCGCGGCACAAATCATCGTGTGATCGTCAGCCAGCAAAATGGTCGGGCGCCTCATGCCATTCCTGTCATACTCGGAGCTTCCTCGGTGTTTTCATCTTCCAGAGTCCATTCGTCCTCAACAACCAACGGGACAGTAGCGATGACCTTCGTACCTTGGCCCGGCTTCGAATCGACGACGAAACTCCCGTGCACGAGATGGATTCGTTCCTGCATACTCAGCATTCCCAAGCCCCTATCCTCTTTCGCCGTCTCTACATCAAACCCCTCGCCCATATCGCTCACGACAAGCTCAACCGCATCTTCCGTTCCCGTGATAGTTACTGTGAATCGACGTACGCCGCTATGCTTCACTGCATTGTGCAGCGCTTCCTGGGCGACCCGGAAAAGGCAAAGAGATGCGTCTTTCGGTAAATTTGTAGGTGTGTCCTTTTCCAGAAACTCAATATCTACGTCGCATTGCTTGGAGAACTCTTTGCAGAATCCTCTGATCGCCGCCACGATTCCTAGGTAGTCCAGTTTCGATGAATGCAATTGGTGCGAAAGTGATTGAACATCATTCGCAATTTCCGCGCAATGCTTCCGGATTTCTTCCAATCCCATTCCCGGCGATTTGCTGGAAACACGATGTGCCTGCTCAAGCTCCATCGACAGAAGAGCCAGCCTTTGGCAAATATCGTCATGCAGATCTCTCGCGATCCGGCTCCGCTCCTTCTCCTGTGCCTCGATCAGTTGGCCGCTAACCCTTTCGAGTGCCTGCTGTGCAAGTTTCTGATCCGTCGTATCGATCGCCGAACCGATGAACCCGCCAAATGATCCGTCTCCGTTCACTCTTGGCGATGCAACATCGAACATCCAACGGTAGACGCCGTCGCTGCGGCGAAGACGATATCCCTTTGAAAAAGGGAGACGGGTCTCCAAAGCCTTTGATACGGTTTCCTTCACATTCTCCAAATCAGCCGGATGGATGTAGTCAGTCCAGGTGTCACCATAGCCGGCACCCGGGTCCGAACCCGTGAACGCCAGGCTCCGGTCATTGAGATAGGTAATCTTCCCTCTTGAATCGCACATCCACACTAATGAGGGTGTCGTGTCCGCCATCACACGGAAACACTTTTCGCTTTCTCGAAGAACAGCTTCGGCTCTTCGCTTCCGCGCGCGTCGTATCAACAGGGTTTGCGCAACAACCAACGCAATGGCTAGAAGGATGTACTTCCTGTGACGCTCCCACAAACTAAGCTGGCGGTGCTCAACGACGGTTCCTTGCGGCAAGGCCGATTGCGGAACGTGCCAGCGCTGAAGCGCCCGGAAATCTACACGAGTCTGAAGATCATAGTCGCGCACAATAGGAATGCTTTGCGGGGGCACACCTGAGAGCACTTTAGCCACTACTTCCCCATTCAACACCGCGTCTTTCCACAAGTCCCGGTACACCCCCCCGACGCCCCCGCGATCTAAAGCAAGACCCGGCCACGCCGAATAGGTGGGCCGAAGGTCACCGACCGCAGCGAGGATTTCAATAGGATCAACCGCTGGATGAGTGAAATCATCTGGCCTGAGTTGAAACAAGACGACAGTGTTGACAGGAAGTTGGGCAATCCTTTCAAGGGTCTTGAGGTCTGCAGGTCCTATCAGGTCGATTTCCCTCACTCTATCTTGATGACGTAGCAGTTCTGAGTGCGCCACCGCCAACCAACGCTTATCCCACTCCGTCAAGCCGGTAATGATTGCGACTGTATTAGTGTCCGGATGAAGCCGAAGTGCGAGATCGATCGTCTCCCGCATCCCCAGCGGACTGATCACACCAGTTACGTCAGACCACATCGTCTGGCCTTCCTGGTGGGTAACGTCGGTAAAGACGATCGGCACACCCGAAAACATCTTCTCGCGGTATTGCCTCGCGAACTGAAGTACCGGATAGGTGGCCGCGACTACCACGTCAAACTTGACCGCACCGTATCCACGGTGGAGGGTCTCCGCCATACTTTCTCGATAAACCTCTTCATCGAATCGAGGGTTTTCAATCGAGGCAACATAAAAATTGATTTGTCCCGGAATACGGGCCCGCACGGTCGATTCCATGAGCGTCCAGCTCTGAGGGAGACTGGACCAGTTATGCAGCACGAGTACATTCTTCGCAACCGGCGGGCTCGCCGGAGCCGGACGGACTAAGACACACAAAAGAATGCCAAGGATCACTGCTGACACACACACGGGAAGCCCACGTCGACAATCACATGCCAAAGCGACCAGCAGGCGCTTACCACCGCTTTCGAGGGCAGTAAACTCCCATAGGGACTTGTCGTTGGCCGATTGTTCGATCGTTAGTCCACTCAACATTTTGATCCCGCGCCGTCGACCTTGGCGCACTCAGGGAGTGCGCATTCACTACGAGGATTCCTAATGGGCCTAGTGGGGTAGTTCCAGGATTGTAGCTCTTTAGCGGCTCTTCTAGTAAACCGCGCAATGGCTGGCAATAATCCAGAAGGGGGCATGAACCATCCCTTTGCAGCAGGTCATGAAGGTTTTGGTCCTTGTGAGATCGGGATGACACGCGCGGGTACATTCCCCGCGTTATGCCTGAACCGGAAGGCGGCTTTCAGAGTATTGGTATTCCGTGGGACAACTGTACGAACACGCCATTTCCGTCTTTACAAGCATTACGCACATGAGGGAGGCATTAGTAGTCCATTTATTGCGTGCTGGCCTGCGGTCATCAAGCCAACTGCGAACCCGGTAAATATGGTAGGGCATGAGACTGATGTGATGCCAACGTTCAGAACTGGCCTGCGTTATCTATCCAAAGACGGTGGCAGCCGACCCCATACCATCTCTTGTCGGAGAGAGCCTTGTGCCTGTCGTTCAGAGAAAATCACGTAGCCGCGGGCCTCTTTATTGGGAGCATGAAGGCAATAAGGCTGTTCGTGACGGGAAATGGAAGCTCGTATCAAAATTCCCGGATCAGTAGGAACTCTTCGATATGGAAGCCGAGCGGACGGAGCTGTACGATCTTTCATCGGCTCAACCGGACCGCGCGAAGAAGATGGCCACAATGTGGGATAACTGGGCAAAGATCATTGGCGTCCAGCCATGGCCTATGCCCCGGACGCCTCCAGGGGAGCGGATAGGAAAGATGCCTGTTCCGCACCTCCACAATATCAATAGGAAGCGCACAAAACGAAGTCAGTAGGACCTGAACGCCATCCTCTGGTTGCCGGATGAGTAGTGCGCCAGAACTATTCGAAATTGAATAGCCAGCACTATTGTCAGTTGTGCAAACCGATTCTTAGCATGTTGCCAATTTCTTAGAAGAAGTAAGCCTGGCCCTCAGAATGAGATTTGCAACCTTGGCGAGACGCCAACATTTGCATTTATTCAGCTCAGGTGGGCATGAAGAGAACCTGGTCTAACGTCGTGAGTGAGATAAGCCGTTCGATCGAGGTAAGGAATGCTCTGCGGACCAAATTGAACCGAACCAATACTTCGAGGCCACGAATGCTTAGGAATATGAGGGTGCCACTCAGCGGCTTGACATGCGTACTAATCCTGTTCGTTGGGTTGGAGAAGTTACATGGACAGTCTAACCAAGGATCTATTGCTGGCAACATTGCAGATAGCACTGGCGCAGCGGTCCCTCATGCCCAAGTCGTCGCCAGGAACAAAGAGACAGGCGTGTTATCCACTGCGGAATCATCAGGGACCGGTTCCTACCGTTTTCCTGCCGTGCCATTGGGTTCTTACGACGTGAGCGTAACGGTGCCCGGATTCAAGGCTGCGAACTACTCCGGCGTTCAGGTTCAGGTGAACACCGTTTCGACTCTGGATATAACACTTATGATTGGAAGCTCGACGGAACAGGTTACGGTCGAAGCGTCGGCTCCCTCGGTTCAATCAGAATCTTCAGAGTTGGGAGGGGTTATCACGACGAAGCAGGCGATTGAGCTGCCCCTTGCCCTCGGCGGTGTAGGTGCGTTGCGTTCTCCCGAGGCTTTCGTCTTCCTTCAACCAGGCACGATCGGGCCAGGAACGCAAAACACAAATAATGGTATTCGCCAGATCAAGGTTGGTGGCGCGCAGAACCAGGGCATGGCAATCCTTATCGATGGCTTAGATCAGCTTCGATCAGAAAATGCCGCTTTTTTTGACGAAGAGTCTCCCTCAATTGAGGCAATCCAGGAGTTCAAGCTGACAATTTCCAATCCTTCTGCCGAATATGGAAGGACTACCGGCGCGGTGGAGAGTTTCGCCACAAAATCGGGTGGCAACGCCTTTCACGGCGGCGTCTTTGACATCTTTCGCAACGAGGCCTTAGACGCCAATACCTACTTCAACAACGGACGCAAGTCGATCTGCCTTGCGTCGGCCACAACTCCGACTGCCATCTCCAATTGCAACAGCCTTTATCGGCGTCCATCGAACAAGCAAAATGACTACGGCGTCAGCCTCGGAGGACCCGTCGCGATCCCGCATATTTACAACGGCCATGATCGGAGCTTCTTCTTCTTTGCGTGGGAGCAGTTCCGCCAAAGCACTGGCGGTCCAGTCACCTCAACTCTCCCAACCGCGGCGATGCGTAACGGAGACTTCTCAGCCTTGTTGACGAATACTATAGTTACGACGAATCCTTGTGATGGCAGGCCAGTCTTCAGCGGGCAGATATTCGATCCAGCCACTACCAGAACAGTGAACGGCGTGCAATGCCGTACTGCCTTTCAAGGGAACGTCATTCCGGCGAGCCGCATTACATTGATCGCGAAGAACTACCTGAACTATTACCCCTTGCCGCAGGCCAACACTACCTTCAATAACTACACGATTAACCAGCCTTACCCCATAACGAACACTACGTATACGGTTCGCATTGACGACAGCATCACGGCAAATACCAAGTTGTTTGGATCTTGGACCGCGCGGCAGAACACGAGTCAGAAGAACCCGAGAACTCTTCCCGACCCTGTCGATCCCAACCAGTGGAATCAAAACTTCGTCACCCACCTTTTCCGGTTTGGATTGACTAGCTCGTTCAATGTTCATTACGTCAACCAGTTTCTGGCGGGATACAACCGAACGAACGCGAAAAACTTCAGCGTCTCTGCCCAAGGCAACATCAACTATGCTCAGCAACTCGGAATCGGCAACATAAATGCCGTCGCGTTTCCCGTCACGACGGTTGGCGAATCGATTCCGGTATTGAACAGCGGGAATAACGGCGATCCTATCGATAATGGCTTTCGCTTTGCGGACACACTGTCAATCGAGCACGGACATCATTACTTAAAAATTGGCGGCGATTACCGCTACCAACAGTTCAACACCTTCAATGGGCCGGTTCCGCGCATCACATTCGCTCGTGCGCAAACAGCCGGAACTGCCGCAACGATTGCAACGACGAATAGCGGCAATGGGTTTGCCAGCCTTCTATTGGGCCTCCCCACTTCAGCTTCGATTAACACTTATTCCAGCCAACCCAGGTGGCTCTCTTCCTATTGGGCGATCTTCTTACAGGATGACTACAAGATTCGTCCTGATCTGACTTTGAACCTTGGCATTCGTTACGACGTCGATCTGCCTCGCAGAGAAATAAACAATCGGACTTCGAACTTCAGTGAAACGGCTATTGATCCCATCTCTGGCAAGCCCGGCGCACTCATCTTCGGCACTACGTGCAACTGCAACGCGAAGTGGATCGATCCGTATTACAAGGACCTCGCTCCTCGACTAGGCTTCGCTTACTCTCCCAGCGCAGCAAACGGCAAATTCGTACTGCGCGGCAGCTATTCAATCCTCTACGGCCCAATGTTCTATGCCGACGGTGGCAGTCAGATGAACACCGGTTACAAGGCAAATGCCTCTTTCACCAGCGTGAATTCCTTCACGCCCGCCTTCGATCTGGCTGGTGGGTTTCCAGCCTATGCAACGCCTCCGTTGCTGAATCCGAGTTATTTTGTGGGTCAGGTCGTGGCGTCAAACTACATACGGCCTAATATGAACCGCCCTGCGATGACGCAACAGTGGAATCTGGAGATCCAGCAGGAGTTCGCCCCGGATCTTATATTGACCTTGGGATATCTCGGTCAGCGCGGCAATCGACTCCGTTCTAATCTTGAGAACATCAACAACATTCCGAAGAGCGCATTTCAACTGGGCGACAATCTCGCTCGCACGCTCGCATCGAATACTGCAGGTGTGGCCCCTCCGTTCCCAGCCTTCTACTCCGTGTATGGAAATAGTGTGCAGACCTCTCAGGCGCTGCGGCCATTCCCGCAGTACCAACAGGTACAGACGAATTGCTGCCTGCAGAACGACGGCCAATCGACCTATCACGCTCTGTTGGCCTCGCTGCAACGGCGGTTCCGCAGCGGGACGAATCTGCAGGTCTCTTACACCTGGTCGAAGAACATCACAAACGCTGACACGATTGTTCTGAATACCAATAATCTGAGTGCCATTCAGGATCCGACGAATCTGAAGGGAGAAAAGTCTGTCAGCACGCAGGACTTGCCGAACGTCTTCGTCACAAGCTTCATTCAGGAGTTACCGTTCGGCAAAAATCGCCGGTACTTCAATCACGGCTTTGCGAGCGTCGCTCTGGGAGGGTGGCAGGTAGGCGCTATTCTGCGCTATCAGTCAGGGACGCCTCTCTCCTTCGGCTGCGCCTCTGCAATTCCAGGGTGGGACAATTGCGTTCGCTTCAATCAGAAATCCGGCAGCACATTCAAGAGTGCTGCTTCAGCTAACAACAAAGTCAATCCGTTTATCGTAACCAGCAGTGGTGCGGATCCGAATGTGAATACATTATTCAATCTCAACGTCGCACGCGATCCAGTGAATGGAGCCTTCGTTGACCCAAATGCTGCCCGCAACGGTGGAGCCTATCAACTGGGCACTATTTCGCGTGTTACCAGTGCAATCCGTATGAACGGCTTTAAGAACGAAGACATTAGCATTATCAAAAATACCCACATCAGCGAAAAGGTTGATTTCCAACTCAAGTATGAAATGCTGAATGCCTTTAATCGCCACGCATTCGGTGTTCCCTCGGTTGCGCCGACAGACAACCTATTTGGTGTCCCCACGACAACGTTGACCACAGCACGAAACTCGCAATTGACCGCGCGAATTCGTTTCTAACGGCATTATCAAGAATTGGGAGTGTACTTATGCGAATTTGCCGCCGGGCTGCGCTTGCGGGGCTTGCTATCTCCTTCATCAGGGCGGGAATCATTTATGCTGCGCCAATTACGGCAGATATCTCTACCGTCAAGCCCGGCCCGATCACGGTGGCGGCAACAAATCAGGAGTTGGCGGTTGAGTGGAGTGACACGGACAAACATCGTTGGAAGGCGGTATTCGCGCTCGACAGCAAACTTCCTCTCATCACATCCATCTCGTCCAATGGAGCAACGATCCTGGAGAAGGCGGTGCCGTTCTACCGCTGCAGTACGGGAATCCGTACAGGGGGATGGGATGCATTCTTCGATTTTCCACCAGCCAAGCCCCAGGGAACACGAACCTTTGTTCAGAGTTTCCATCCCACCTCAGTTACAGCTACGACCATCGGTGATCGTGTCGAAGTTTCCTTCAATGGCATGGAGATGGGAATCTTCTCCGGCACGATGCGTTATGTCTTTTATCCTCAGAGCGCGCTGATTCAACAAATCGCCGTTCTCGAAACCAATGAGCAAAACGTTGCCTACACCTACGACGCGGGAATCCAGATGTCTTCGGAGGTCGCTCGAAGCCCTGGGCTCAACATGGCTGCAAACATCGTGTACTACGACGCGGAAGGCAAACTGCAGTCGATCACGTCGCCATACGGATCCGAGCGGCACACGTTACAAGTCCACTATCGTGCTGTAGCGGCGAAGATGGCGGCCGGCAGCATCGTTGCCTTTCCGCCGCCGCACCGATATCTCTTCGCTCGCGATTACACCACCAACATGGGTTATGCGTGGTACAGCGCATGGCGTGGCAAAGTCGGTCTAGGAATTCAACAACCGCTGGACGATAACACGGCGATATATCCCTGGATGAATGCACCTCCTGGAACGAAGCAGGAGATGGGGATCTTCTTTCTTTTGGGCAGTGGAACTCCACCACAGACGTTGGAGCATGTCCTCGAATACACGCATAAAGACGTGTATCCGCATCTCGATGGCTACATCACCTTTGCTCCGCACTGGCACTTTGCCTACACCGAACAGGCGATTTCAAATGGAGCGAACTGGATACCCCCGTTTAAGACCGCGCTTGAGAAGATCGGCGTCGATTCGGCGATGATCATGGACTTTCATATCGATGGTCATCCCTCGGATCTAACGGGGCTGCGCCTTCGCGAACTCGACGACTACTACAAAGCATGCCAACGAATGAGCGATAGCAAGTTTTTGCTGATTCCGGCGGAAGAGGCGAACGTCCTCCTAGGTCGCCACTGGTCGGTCACCTTCCCTAAACCCGTCTTCTGGATGATGGATAGAAAGAATGGCGAAGCGTTCTCAACTCCCGATGCGAAGTACGGTACCGTCTATCGCGTGCTCGACGCAGAGGAGATGTGGAAGTTGGTCAAGCAGGAGCATGGATACGTTTATCTGACGCATCCGCGTACAAAAGGATCAACCGGCTATCCCGACAAGATACAGGACACGTTCTACTTCCGCGATTCGCAGTATTTTGGCACAGGATGGAAGGCGATGCCCTCTGATCTATCCTTGCCTAGGCTGGGTGCGCGAGCCTTCAAAACCAGCGACGACATGAACAACCTCGGCCTACACAAAGTGATGCTCGGCGAGGTAGACGTTTTCCAGCTAAGCCCCACAGACGAGCTATACGCTCATATGAACGTCAACTACGTCCACGTGAAAAAGCTCCCGGGTTTCGACCATTACGGCGAGGTGCTGGATGCCGTTTCACGAGGAGATGACTTCATCTCTACGGGCGAGGTATTGCTCACCAAATCCAAAATCTCATCCTCTGGCGATTCAGTGCGCGTTGAGGTTGATACCACTTCTACATTTCCGCTCCGCGTTGCCGAGGTCGTATGGGGAGATGGTGAGAAGACGCACAGAGAACAGTTCGATCTTCAGGATACACACGAGTTCGAAAAGCGCTCGTTCGCATGGAATGTCAAGGCCGCGAACTGGAAATGGGTTCGGGTCGCCGTTTGGGATGTCGCCGGGGGTGGCGCATTTTCGAATCCGACCTGGAAGGCGAAATGAGGCACATCAGCAGTTCCAAGAGCTCAGCGCGGGCGATAGGCCAGTCAAGCAGCGCTATCAGCGAGGAAGATTCGAGCAACTGAGCCTGATCGACCTCCGATCGAGCCCTCTGGTCGCGATTGAGTCTCAGATTGCCGGGAAGTTCTCCAGATGCTAAAACCTATACTCTATCCGCTACATGTGGGCGATAAGAACCCAGCAGGGATAGCAGTATCGAAGGGTTTGCGCGGAGTATTTCCTTGAGGAAACCCAACTCTGCGAGGTGACTTGATCATGGAAACGAATGGGGTTTCGACAGCGCCGCAATTTTTGAGAGTTCTGCCTATCTTGAAGTATCCCTGTGGCTTCTTCCATCTCTGCGAGTGACCCCCAGACCAGCTCTTTGGTACCCTTGGGTATGGGTAAACCATGCAACTTGCACTCCTCTATTTAGAATCAAACAGCTTGAACGCCGCGCTGCGTTCGCAATTTTGACAAAGAAAATCGAAAGACATCCTCAAACGAAGGATGAACAGGAGAGAAGATCTTGGTCCTCGCTCTATTGAGGTTTTATGGCTGATGTCATTGTGGTTGGGTCGGGGGCGATGGGCCTTGCGGCGGCTTTTCATGCGGTAAATGCAGGTCATACAGTTGAGGTGTTGGAGGCGGCTCCTGAACCTGGCGGGATGGCGGCACACTTTGATCTCGCAGGGCTGTCGATCGAGCGTTTCTACCACTTCGTCTGCAAATCGGATACAGAGACGATGAAACTGCTGGGAGAGCTGGGTATTCTTGATAAGCTGCGCTGGCGCGATACATCGATGGGTATGTTTACGGACGGTAAACTCCACGATTGGGGCAATCCTCTAGCACTACTTAAGTTCGACAAGATAAGCCTGCTTTCGCGGCTGCGATACGCGTTTTTTGCGTTCGTATCCGTCCGTCGAGAACGATGGGATGCGATAGAAACCGAGTCTGCGCGCTCCTGGATCACTCGTTGGTGCGGCTCTGAGGTATACGACCAGCTCTGGAAACCCCTGTTCGAGCTGAAATTCTTCCACTACGCCGAAAATATTTCTGCTGCGTGGATCTGGACGCGTATCAAGCGGATCGGTCGATCGCGAAGGTCGCTGATGCAGGAGGAACTCGGATATATCGAAGGTGGAACTCAGACTCTCGTAGATGCACTGTGTTCTGCGATTCGAGATCGTGGAGGCAAGATACGTCTGGGGTGCACGGTTCGGAAAGTGCTCGTGGAAGATGGAAGAGTAACGGGCGTAGCAACTCCAGAGGGCAATATAAGAGCTGATGCCGTTATATGCACCGTACCCACCCCACTCGTGTCGGCGATGATTCCATCGTTACCAGAAGAGTGGAAGACGCGATACGATTCCATCGCGAACATCGGGGTCTGCTGCCTGGTATTCAAGCTGAAACGCTCTGTAAGCCCGCATTTCTGGGTCAATATTAATGAACCCGATGTCACCGTTCCTGGAATTATTGAGTTCTCAAATTTGAGGCCTGTTGGGGGCGAGACGGTAATTTATATTCCGTACTACATGCCGACCAACTATGAGAAATTTAGTTGGACAAACGACGCATTACTAGATGAGGCATTCCAGTATTTGCAAAGAATCAAGCCGGACTTGGTTCGCGAAGATATCATTACCGCTTGTGTCGCGCGGCTACGATACGCGCAACCCGTTTGCGAGCCGGGCTTCGCTGAGAGAATTCCTCCGGTACAGACTCCCATCGCTGGACTACAAGTAGCCGACACCTGCTTCTACTATCCGGAAGATCGGGGAATATCGGAGAGTGCTCGGCTCGGACGCGAGATGGTGGCTCACCTAGAGAGCTAAAGATATTCTCGTCGTCAAACTTTGCGCAGGAAGCCCGAATCACGAAATTGCGGGAATCAGAGTGCAGTCGACCACGCCACAGGCACTATATGCACAGTTGTCATGCCAGACTGCGCTGACAGTTCTCAGCGCAGTCTGGGGCAATTGTTCGGGCCCATCCAGAGGGCGCACAAGCTAGGTCCAACCCGAGGCATTTGTGAGAAGAGCATTGATGTCTGGTCGGCGCGTTGTTCTGTCAACCGCTCCGAATGCGGAACGCGAACGTGATCGACTGAGAAGAGCATCCTCTGTTCATCCACACGCGCGAGCAGTCGGGTGTCGCCCCATTTAGGAAGATCGTAACTAAGCCAAGACCATTCGTAGACCCCGCCGTACGCGAGAAAACGCGGATTGTCCGCAAGGAAACTCTCCACATGAACCACCTTCAACGGGAACCAGGGGCGCAGATCGAGCAACCCTCGATCTATAGTGTCTTGCCTCAGGTACTCGATCGACTTTGCAGGGTCGGCGACGAAGTTGATTCGCGCGGCAAGATCGCGCGGCGTGTAATAGGAGAGCTGGTGCATCACGGTGATGTCCAGCAGCGCGATCTGCGCGTTGCCAGTACGAGAAAGCGCCTCTGAGGAGGCAATTAGCCCCGCGCGCCTTCCACTGAAATCCGCGCGGAGGATGCGAATCTCCAACCCATACATGACTAGGCAGAGCACCGCCGCCACCATTGCCGTCAGCGCCCGAGGCGCCACACGCGATACCAGATAAGTCGCCAACGTCGCAATACCTACAATCGAGCAAATCGCGTAGCGCGGCGAAAAGGCATGCGTTGCAAACTTTGCCACAAACATCGCTGTCACCGGCGTACCCGCGAGCAAGAACAGCGCGGTCGCCTGCCACTGCGGCAGCGTTGTGCTCTCATGCAGACGGTCCTTTGGATAGTGGTTGCGCATAGAGTTCATTGCGCGCCAACCTCGCGTACCGAAGCCGAAGAGAAGTCCAGCAGCGAGAAAGCCGATCAGCGGCACCGCCGCCAGTCCCAGCTTAGTTGAGTAGAAGGATAGGGCGTCCGACCAAGACGGTACTGCCCAAAAGTGTGCCGAATACTGTCGCGCGCTTCTGATCGTCGGTAGAAAAATGACAATGGGCAGGAAGGTAAAGGCGAAGGCGATCCACACGGGTACGTCGATCCTGCCAAGGGCCCGCGTTCGCATCAGTTCGCCCGCCGCGAGCGAAATCAGAATCAGGACTGCATAGTAATGGCTTGACACCGCCCACGCAAGGCTGATCGCCAGCATCGGCAGAAAGACCGCTCGCCGGCGAGGTTCCGTCACTTCGATCCAAGCCAGCATCGCCATGGCGGAGAAGCCCGCTACCAGCCCGTAGCCACGCGCCTCTGTGGCGTAATAGTAAATCTGCGTTGATAGCGGCAGGAGCATCGCCACCACACCCCACATCGGGATCGTTAATCGGCGGACTATCTCATAGAGGCACACACACAAAATCCAGAATCCGACAATCGCCGGAAGCCGCAGTGTAATGTGGCTCATTCCGAGGGTCCGGAAGATCCCATAGGTCAGATAGTAGAATGGCGGCGGATGCTGATCCGCGCCGGTGGCGAGTCCCGCCATCAGCGAATGCCACCCTCCCCGCGCCAGATACAGCGTGAAGAACTCGTCGTCCCACATGAGTTTGTACTTCGCTAGCCACAGCGTCGGCACAAGATAAATTACGGTAAACACCGCATAGACTAACGCCCGCGAAGCCGCGGCCCGCCGCAGCCACTCCGTTAGCGCGCTCAACCACTGCAGCGAAGGGTATGCGGTGGGTCGGGCGCGCCGAGGTTCTACTTCAACTTCGGGGCTCATTTCAATCTTCAGAAAAATGGAGTCGTCCCGCGTTGAGTTCGAACGGGCCTGTGCGAACGCCGCGCCTTGCAACGAACTGAAGGGTTTTCCAAAATTCATGCAGTCGTGCTCCCTTAGAGCAATGGAATGAATGAAGTCTCTTCGAATTGAAGGCAGGTTTGAGAATGGAGACGAGCAAGTTGGGAAGACGATCGTCTCGGAAACGGCTTCGCGGTTTAGCTATTTAGATGCAGACTTAGGTCATCGCGTAATCTGACAAGCACGAGTCGCACTAAGCTAATTAATCGTACCCGATCGTTATCGACGATGCACTTCTGTTTCATGAACTTCAATCTATCGTGTGAGCCAACCCGTCCTATGGGCACTCGTCTTTTTGCTCACTTGATGGGTAAGTCATTGGCCTGCTTTGATCCACCGATCACGTTGCCCATGACTGCGCGCAGCCAGATTGCAACGGCGATCGCACCCGGATCGGGAGACCCAACTACACGATCGCCCAGGTAGCTGGACCGGCCGAGACGCGGCCTCATCTGTGCCGTCGATTCTGCGCCGCTTTGCGCCGCTTGAGTTGCTTCCAGCAGGACCTCGTGATCGGAGTCGATCCCGACTTGTTCCAACACCTTCAGAAACGGATAAAGTGCATCGAGCATCGTTCGATCGCCAGACTTCGCTCCGCCCAATTCGCTGATCGCCCGGATGCCCTCGCCCAGAGCTGTTGCCCATTGTGAAGTACCGATAGCACCTGAATGCCCCAGAACATCACCTACGCGAAGAAACAGTACTCCGTACAGTGGCCCCGAGGATCCACCCAACTCATGGCGCAAGGTCTGACTGAGTTCTTTCAGTGTCATCGGAAGATCGTTGAGGGTATAGCTGGGAAGCGCCTTCAGCACAGCTATCGAAGCGCGTTTCATGCTGGCGCCTAGATCCCCATCGCCTGCGATTCTATCCAACTCAGTCAGCTTTGTCTCAGCCAGGATGAGTGAATCGCAAGCAGCCTCAATCGCCTTCTTGACGGTCTTCGCTAAAGGGGTTTCATGATCCTGCTGATGTGGCGATGCCTTAGTCTTTTTCGGGGGGAGCATGCCGGCAATTAGAGATCGCGGGCGTTCTCTCGGCAGATTGGGCCACGCCAGAGCATTCGTTGGTGCGTCAAGCCATCGCAGACGCTCCTCATCTACACCCATGACCGAAATTGAGATTCCCGCCATATCGAGGGATGACAGGTACGTTCCAGCATAGAGCCGCTCTATGGTGAACCCGCTCATACGAAGAAAATCCGCGGCGTGCCGCGCCACAATCGCAAGTTCCATTTCAGTGGTCGCACCCAGGTTGTTGATTAAGACGACAACCTCGGTGCCAAAGTTTCGGCTCTTCAAAATATGGGTTAGCAGAGTTTCGGTCAACTTGTCTGCAGTCTGCAACTTGGTGCGGATAACTCCCGGCTCACCATGAATGCCGAGGCCCAACTCCATCTCATCTTCAGCTAACTCAAAGCTCCGCTTCCCAACGGCGGGCGAGATACCAGCGGAAAATGAAACCCCCATCGTTCCGACAGAGCGCACCATAGATCTTCCAAGCGCGGCAAGCTGGGTGAGGGTTTTTCCCTCGGATGCAGCAGCCCCGACCAATTTATGAATCAAGACCGTGCCGGCTAGACCGCGTGCGCCTGTAGCAGAGTCGATTCCGTTCAAAGCAACGTCATCGTCCACGATGATCGTCTCGACCGGGATACCTTCCGAGCGTGCCATCTCCGCCGCAAGGCCAAAATTTAGACGATCGCCCGTGTAGTTCTTCACGATGAGAAGCACTCCCGGCTTTCCAGCGATTGCTTTAATCGTTTCGAAAATGGAATCGGCGTCCGGCGAGGTGAAGATCTCTCCTGCGACTGCTGCGGTGAGCATTCCTGCTCCGACGTATCCCGCGTGCGCGGGCTCATGTCCACTGCCGCCACCCGAAACAATGGCTACCTGCTTGTCGCGGATCCGCTCGGCGTCAGCGCGAACAAGTACTCGATGACCAGGCAAGCGATCTGATCCGGGGCTAAGGATTGTCAGTCCTTGCAGCATTTCCTCGACCGCCTGCTCCGGGCGATTGATGAACTTTTTCATGACAGCATCTTAACAAGCTCTACGTATCACCTCGCTTAACGTATTCGTTCCGAAGGTGATTGGCCCAGACGGCCTGCCATCCTGTTCCCATTTACAAAGTTGATTTTGTTTATTCGCTCCTGAGTGCCACCATCGGGTCCACTCTGGCTGCACGGCGTGCCGGGATTAGGGACGCCTGTAGCGCTGCTACTGCAAGCATGAGGACAACCATCGAGATTGTAAACGGATCTCGCGGCTTAACACCGAAAGGCTGATCCGTCATGAGCTTGCCCGCTCCTATTTCGGCCTAGGGGTGGAGCGTCGGTTGGATGTAATTGAGTAGCCACACAGTAGCCGCATCGGTCTTTTCCACCGCAAAACACAGATCATGAACACCAGATTGAGCTGGGAATGAAAACTCCGGAAGAGTGTTCACTCCATCCTTGCGATACGCAGGTTGGAGCGGCACGGTGGTGAGTAATGGACCGGTACAGCTGTCCACGTGAACTGCAATCTCTGCCGCGGTTGTGGTTGCGGTGCTCGCTGTTGGAAGAGGCCGGCCTTGGGATTGAAAGATGTAGGGGATGCTACCGACGCCGAGTACCACTCCTTTAAATCGGCTCAGGTCGGCCCTGCGATAGATCCAGCACGGGTTGAAATACACCACACGAAAAACAGGACGCTCTGTGTTCCGAAGCGGGTCCTGCTCCATCTGGATGCCTGCGTTATTGCCGCATGGATCCAATTCACGGCTGTCACGTCGAAGCGCCGAAGCGAGGGTAATCTGTTGAGTGATTTGCCTTCCCAGAGCCGTGGTGCCATCGAATGCAAGCGCATGCAGCGTTGCGGACAACGGCACCTGCAGAGGCTGGGTATAAACCGGTGATGTCGCGCTGACCGGAGATCCATCCACAGTGTAGTGGATCTGTCCAAGCGCGCCCTGTGTATTCAACGCAACACTGACATGATCGCCAGTTCCCTCGAGTGTTGTATGTGCCCGAACCTCAAACACGCTGAACGCTGGCTGCAGCCCCGCATCTTCGGCGCGTCGTAGGTCTGCCGGCAGACGTTTCAGGAAATCTATGTAGTTCATTCGTGATGAGAGAGACCACGCGAGCTCTGCGAGCGCAGCCGCACGGGGAAACAACATATGCTGAACCCGGTCTTCTGTAAGAACATATTCCGTCCAAATAGAGCCTTGCACCCCCAGGATGTGTGCGTGCTCCGCGGGTGTAAGTTCAGCCGGCAGAGCCTGAAAATTGTAGACGTCAGAAAGCGAGTTCACTGGGTCCCGACCTGCCGGTTCATCTGTGGCGTCGCTCTGTCGGTAGTTGAAGTACAGGGGGCGATTTGGCGTGAGGATCGCATCGTGTCCCTGCTTCGCCGCTGCAACGGCACCCTGAATCCCTCGCCAAGACATCACCGTTGCGTTTTGCGATAACCCACCCTGAAGAATTTCATCCCACCCAACCATCTTGCGGCCATGAACATTGATGAATTTCTCTATGCGGGCCATGAACCAGCTCTGAAGCGCATCGTCGTCGTGCAAACCAAGGTCATGAAGTTTTTGCTGTATCTCCGGATTTTCTTTCCATTGGTTCTTGATCGCTTCGTCCCCACCAACATGGATATATTCGCTCGGAAAGAGTTCCATCACCTCAGTAAGGATGTTTTCGAGGAAAGTAAAGGTGGTGTCTTTTGGGTTGTACAAGTTCGGATAGATTCCCCATCCCACGGGCATACTCCTGAGTGGAGTCGCAGCGCTGCCGTACTCGGGATAAGCGACCAGTGGTGCCGTTGCGTGTCCTGGCATCTCGATCTCGGGTACGACCGTTATGTTGCGTTCGCGCGCGTAGGCAACAATTCGTCGAATTTGTTCCTGGGTATAGAAGCCGCCGTAGGGTCCGGTGGGGGCAATGGAATTTGGTTGATAAGGCGGCATCGTCTGTGGGCGATAGCCACCGATCGCAGTCAGGCGCGGATATCGCTTGATCTCGATACGCCAACCCTGATCATCCGTCAGGTGCCAGTGAAAGCGATTCAGTTTATGTTCCGCCATGTAATCGAGCAGCTGCAGGATGAACTTCTCACTCTGCATGTGACGCGCAGAGTCGAGCATGATGCCGCGCCAGCGAAAACGCGGCTCGTCCTCGATGTTCCACGCAGGTACGGAGCCACCGCTGTGAGCGAGAATCTGCCACAGACTGATCGCGCCGTACAGATAACCGGCGTGATTACTGGCCGCAATCAGGACTCCGCTGGTTGAGATTTCCAGCGAATAACTCTCATCTTCATCGCTGCCTTCAGTTTTATGAACGGCACGATGAATGAAACGCAGTTGCGGAACCCGCTTGTCCGGCTTTGCCGAGAACTTCATCAAATCGGCGTTCTGTGCAGTTGTCAGCAAGCCTTGGAGATAGTGCGCCACAGATACAGCATCGGTATCGGCGGCAAATGTGTCGAAGGAAATTCCATGACGAAGATCAAGCGTTCCGCTACCACGCGACACGCGTGCAGGCTGGGGAATTACGGGAACGGAATCCTGCTGTTGCGCAAAGCCGATCACGCTGCCGAGTGCCAGAGTGAGTAATGCAAGTGAAAGAAACAACGAGGTTTTCCAGAACATCTACGTCAGGCTCCGAGTCAAGAGGATTGCGCTCCTCCAGCACCCCGACTGCCGCCTGGAGGATCAACCTACACGGTATCGTAGACGAATTAAGAAGTGTTTCTCCGCTGACAAGTGAAAGCATCAACTTATTGAGTCAAGACATACTCTCAATCCAAAAAGGAGAGTCGGCGGCATTAGCAATAATGGCTTCAAAAAGTCGCTGGAAGGATGTGAGCCGATTTGCAATCTTCCCCCCGGGCCAAAGAAACACTGCTTAGCGGACCCTGAAATTTTGATTCGACCGGAGCCTACTCCCCCTTGGAGTCCAGATTTAGCCGGACCGTTAGATAACTTTGCTGCGAAACCCGAAGCGAAGACTCTTTATCCCAGAAGGGCCTCTCCGCGATATTCCGCCTTGATTTCATTGCCACTTAGCGCGGGCTCCTCTTCAGATTTGGCCTTTAAATAAAGGCTTGACAAATTTCCCGGCAGAAAACTATTCTTCCGTCGAAATTTATTAATCATTATTTTTTTCACGAGACAAAATAAATCACTTCTCTGCCTTTCGCATCAAGTCTTTGCTGAACTTGCACAAAAGCTTTCTACGACTATCGAAAAGAGAACATTTCGATGATCGCGAAAATTTGAGTTGAACATTCGGAGGCACTCATGCGTCGTTCTGGTTTAGCTTTCAAGTTGCTTTTGGGCGTGCTCCTTCTATCGGCTCATGGATTACGAGCCCAGGAGAACGCCACGATCATCGGAACAGTTACCGATTCCACGGACGCTGTTGTACAAAATGTCGAGATAACTCTCACGAACACGGCAACCGGCCAGGTCCGCAAGACTGCG
>Ga0163163_10000853_pt1 | contig 25927 bp, 20 predicted proteins | sample S65metaG_FD_119766 | JGI IMG/M metagenome (GOLD analysis project Ga0163163, IMG submission 119766) | Switchgrass rhizosphere microbial communities from Kellogg Biological Station, Michigan, USA - S6-5 metaG | ecosystem: Host-associated > Plants > Roots > Rhizosphere > Soil | place: USA...
CAGGCCGATCGGCATGTCGGACGCGATGATCTTCCACGTCGCACGCGAGTCCTGCAGCTTCGACTTGAGCCACGCGAGCTGCGCGCGCCCGAGGAATGCAGTCTCGTCGCTACGCTGTTCTTGCCGGTTGAACGAGTTCGGTCCGCGATAGCTGCGCTGGTCGAGCACCAGCACATCCAGGTCGCGGTTGTACGGAATGTGGCGATACACGCGCTCTGCCTCGGCCTGGTTGTGCCAGCGCAGCGGCGAGTATTCGAGGAACGCGCGCGTCGCGCGGCTGACCAACGTCTGGATGCGTTGCTCGGTGTACGGCGGACTGGCCAGCACCTTGCTGTCCGACCAGTTGTTGGTCACTTCGTGATCGTCCCACTGCCAGATCTGCGGGACTTCGGCGGAGAAGCGCTGCACGTTCGTGTCATAGCGGTTGTACAGGTGATTGCGACGGTACTCCTGCAGCGACTCGGCGACTTTCAGCTTCTCCGGCACCTCGTCGAGGAACGCATTGGTCCACAGCAGCTTGCCAGTGGCCGGGTCGATGACGCGCTCGGTCAGCGGGCCGTCGGCGTAGATCGTGTCGCCGGAGTGGATGAAGAAATCCGGACGGGCGCGGCGCATCGCCTCGTAGATCCTCATGCCGCCGAAGCTGAGATCGATGCCCCAGCCCTGGCCGCAGGTGTCGCCGGACCAGACGAAGCGGACATCGCGACGCTTCTCGGGCGGCGTGCGGAAGTGGCCGACGACCGGCTCGCTGCGCGCTTTGCCCGAAGCGAGATCTTCGAACGTGGCGCGCACGAACACGTCGCTGTCCGGCGGCAGGTTGGTCAGATCAAGGCGTGCGGTCATGTCGGTGACATCGAGTGCGTATGGACCGCGCAGCGTCATGGCGTTCGCAAAGCTCTCATCGCGCGACCATTCGACGAACATGCGCGCAGGCTTGTCGGAGCGGCTCCAGACGATCGCGCGATCGCCGACCACGTCGCCGATCTGCAAGCCCCATGACGCCATCGGGCGTAGCGAATCGGAGGCGATCACAGCGGGCGCTTGCCGCGAATAGAGGATGCCGCCGATGCCGGACAGCGCGACGCCGCCGGCGAGAGCTTGCTTGAGGAACTGGCGGCGGTCGGGTAGCGGACGAGTCGAGCGAGCCATCGGATCTCCCTTCTTGCATGCACAGCGGCTGTGTCGCAAGCGTGGCCATGCACGCTGTCACATGCGTGAAGAGCAGGTGAAGATTTGATTGCCGCAATCCGTCGCGGCTTGCGGATTGTGCAAGCTCCGACGCTCAGCGCATTTCAGGCTTTCGCGACCGGGAACTGCATTTCCACGACTGATTCCTCCATGCGATCGGGGCGCGGTGGCTGCAGGAACACTTCGCGGCTCGGACCGGCGAGGGTGTAGCCGTTCGCTTCCAGGAATACTCCGACCTTGCCGGTGATCAGATGCGCCCGCTCGGGCAGCCCGATCCGCACGCACGTCGCCATCCGCTCCACCGCCGGCAGCTCGCTGATGTTCAGCGGCTCGCCGCTTGCCAGGCGGGGCGCATCGACGAGATCGCCTGCCACGACGAATCCGACTTCGACATCGATGCGATCCAGTTCGAACTCCTGCGCATGCGCAAGAGCGGTCAGGCGGCCGAGCGCGCCCTTGGCCTGCAGCGGGCGCAACGATTCGCTCAGCTCCCGAATCAGCTCGCGAGCGGCGAGGAACGACGGCACGACCCGACGCGCTGACAGCAGTCGCTGCGCCGGTTCGCTGCGCATGATCACGTCGTCGACGGACAGCTCGCCCTCCGTGTCGATCTGCGCGATGCGGCTTTCGATGTGCCGCAGGCGTTCCATTTCATCCGACAGCGCACGCTGCGCGTCGCTCCGTCGCACCATCAGCATGCCGCGCAACTGCGCGGCGGAGAGATTGCTGTCCAGCACGCGCGCGATCTCCTCGAGGCTGAGTCCCAGCTCCTTGAGCACCAGGATGCGATTGAGTCGCGGCAACTGGGAGGCGCTGTAGTAACGGTATCCGGTGTCGCGCTCGGTGCTGCCCGGCTTGAGCAGCCCGATCTCGTCGTAGTAGCGCAGCAGCCTGGCCGACACGCGCGCGATCCGCGAAAAGTCACCGATCTTGAACACAGCGCCTCCCTTTCATCGACTCGGCCTGGTCATGCCGCCTGCAGGAATCCGCGATCGAGTCCCATCTTCTCGGCGAACGGCTGCTCGGCCGCCAGCGCCTTGCGGAACGAATCCCGCTTCAGCATACGGTTGAAGTGGCCGAGCAGATTCGGATAGCGAGCGGGATCGAGCGTGCAGCCGATGTAGTGGAAGATCGTCAGGTCCGAGGCCAGCGTGATGTCCGCCACGCTCACGCGCCCGCCGACGAGGTAGTCGCCCTGGAGCGAGCGCTCGAGGTAATCGAGCTTCGGCGGCAGATCCTCGTTCAGCAGACGATTGATGACGGCGGCGTCCGGCTCCCGTTTGTGCACCAGCGGCGCCAGGATTTTCTGCTGGAACAAGCCGATCACGTCAGGCGCGATCTGCGAGTCCACATACTCTTCGAACCACAGCGCGCGGGCGTACTGCGCCGGATCGCTCGGACTGAGCGGCAACTCCGGAAACCGCTTCTCGAGGTAGGCGACGATTACCGACGAATCGGCCAGCGTCAGGTCGCCGTGCTTCATCGCGGGAATCTTGCCGGTGGGGCTGAGGTCGCGCCATCCCGGTGGCGGATCGAACGGAAACACGGTCTCGACCTGGTGCTCGAGGCGTTTCTCGAGCGCCGTGACGATGACTTTGCGAACGTGAATGGACAGCGGGACTCCGTAGATCGTGAACATGGGTCAGCTCCTTGTGTGAGGAGACCGGACCGTAGGGTTTCACGTTACGTGAAGGTCAAGCGCTATTCGCTGCCTGCAGGGCGAGTCTCGCGGGTCGTCTTCTGGGCTGCCTGTCGCTCGCGCCATTGCGATGCCTCGCGTGCCCAGCGACTCTTCGCCTCGTAGCGCTGCCAGAACTCATCGGCCGCAGTGAAGAGCTTCGCTGCATCGTCGGCGCGTCCTTCGAGCATCGCGACGCGGCCGCGTGCGACTTGCACGTCCGCGAGCGCCGGCGTCGGCAGTTGGTAGATCTTCCGATACGCCGCGTCCGCTTCCTGCAGTGTCTGCTCGGCTTCCTGCAGCTTGCCGAGCTCGAGTTGTGCCATGCCCGCGCCGAGCACGGCTGCGGCGCGAATTCGCGTCGGCGCTTCGGGCGGACCCGCGGTTTCGAGTGCTTTCTGGAAGTGCCCGAGCGCCCCGGCTGCGTCGTTGCTGCTCAGTGCGCTCAAGCCGAGTGCATTTTGAGTATCTGCAAGCGCCGGTCCCGCTGCTTTCCCGGAGCTCAAGCTCTCCTGCAGCACTCGCTGTGCTTCGGCGTTCTGGCCGGCGAGGACCAGAGCAGTGCCATACGTCGCCGTTGCGTTCGGGAGCCACGAGCCTTCGCCGGTGTCGAGGCGTTGCAGATCGTTGACGGCGCCGCGCAATATGTCCACGGCCGTGTCGATGCGTCGTGCAGCGACCAGCGTGACACCCAGACTTGCCTGCGCGCGGGCACGATCCAAGTCGTTGGTCGCCGCGGCGACGCTGCGTGCCATCGAGTCTGTCGCGCCAGCAAGGTCGCCGAGCTTGAGCTGCGCACGCGCGAGCCAGGAAAGCTTGCTCGCGACCGAGCCGTTGTTCGGACCGAGCAGCGCCTCGGTTCTCTTGATCGAGTTCTGCAGGTGTTCGATGCCTGCAGTGAGCTGGCCCGAGTCCGCCAGCGCCCGGCCATACACATCTTCAGTCTCGACCAGCAGCGCGTTGCGACCGCCGCTGCCGAAATTCTCCTGGGCCAGCCCGAATGCTTCGCGCGCTTCCTCGACCGCCTCGGCCGGTCGTCCGGCCATCAGGTATTCCTGCGCGAGCTGACGCTTGGCGAGGATCGTCTCCGAGTCGTTCGCGCCGAGCGATTCTTCGGCGATGTCGACTGCCTCGCTCATATCGGCGATCGCGCGCTCGCCGTCGCCCTCGTCGCCGGCCATGAAGCCGCGTGTCTGCAATGCGTTCACCAGTGCGCGCACCGCCGGTCGGCCGTAGTCGCGCAGCTCCGGAATCACCGCGTCGAGCTCGCGCTTCGCGAGGTCGAACTCGCGCTCGTTCGCATGAATCGTCGCGAGCTGCGCGCGTGCCTTCGACGTATGAATGTTCCCGTCGGGCAGCTTGCGCGCGGACAGATCCAGCGCAGCCTGCAAAGTCTCGCGAGCGGCGTCGTACTCTTCCAGGTTCGCTTGCGCCTCACCAACGATCGCCAACAGCTCGACGCTGCTCTCCGGCTGCGAGGCCATCTCGCGATCGATGCGCTCCTTCGCGAGCGTGAGCAGCTGCGACGCCTTCATCTGCTGCTCACCGGTGAAGTACGGATCGGCCGAGCGAAAGATGGATGCGACGAACTCTTTGACTTCCTCCGCGCGCCTCTTTTCGACCCGCGCGACCCGCAGCTGCCACGACGCGACTGCCAGGCCGGCTGCGAGTGCCAGCACGACTGCGACCGCCGCGCCCACCGCGATCCGGTGCTTGACCGCAAACTTCCGCAAGCGATATCCGGCCGAGTCCGGCCGCGCCACAACCGGATCGCCACGCAGATAGCGATCGAGGTCGTCAGCGAACGCAGCGGCACTCGCATAACGTTCGTTCGGCTCCTTCTTGAGCGCCTTGAGCAGGATGGTGTCGAGATCGCCGCGCAGGTGACGGGCGCTCGTGCGCTCCTCTGCGACGGCGCTGGGCGCACGCACGTCGCTGGACAGGACGTCCCAGTCGGCGGTGAGCGAGCTCTTGAACGTGTACGGTCGCTTACCCGCGAGCAACTCGTACGCTACGACGCCGAGCGAATACACGTCGCTCTCCGTCGTGATCGGACTGCCCGTGATCTGCTCCGGCGATGCGTACTCCGGCGTCAGCACGCGCGCGCCGACTTGCGTCAACGCCTTGTTCGCAGCGCTGCCTTCCTCGATCAGCTTGGCGATGCCGAAGTCGAGCAGGTGCACCTGGCCCTGCGCATCGACGAGAATGTTCGATGGTTTCAGATCGCGATGAACGATCAGGCGCGAATGCGCGTACGCGACCGCCCGCGCGATTTGCGAGATGAGCGCGACGCGTGCACGCACATCGAGCCGGCGTTCGCGGCAATACACATCGATCGCCTTGCCCTCGATATATTCGAGCGCGAGATAGGGCCGGCCATCGTCAGTGATGCCCGCGTCGTACAGGCGCCCGATGTTCGGATGTTCCAGCGATGCGAGGATTTCGCGCTCCTGCGTCGCGCGCTCGGTCAGCTTCGAGAGCGCCCACCAATGCGGCAGCTTCAACGCGATCTTTCGGCGCAGGACGCCGTCGGTGCGCTCCGCCAGCCACACCGAGCTCATGCCGCCTTCCCCGACGGGGCTGAGCAATCGATACGGGCCGACTACACCGCCCACCGCGGGCGCCGACGCAATCGTTGCTGCGCCATCGGGCGCCGTGCCTGCGGTGAACCGGGAGAGATCCTTCAGGAAATCGTCGGTCTCGTGCTCCGCGTGTCTCTGCAGGAGTGCCGCGATCGTCGGCTTCAACCGCGTCTTCGAAGCATCAAGCGCCGCCAGCCACGCCTCGCGCTGCTCGACCGGCAGCTCGAGGCCTGTCTGCAGAAGTGCGAGGACTTCCTTCAGATCGCCGGGCGCGAAATTTTGCATGAGGGCCAAAGGCGGGAGCGAATTCGAGAGCATGCGTTTTACATGGGTCGCGCCGCTTGCTCAACCCTTCCGGGCCGCCTCTTAAGAAGTCGTCACCGGCCACCTGGCCGGATTGCGCCCCTCGCTGATCGGGCACACCATTGCGCGTTCTCCGGGAGATCTTCCATGAACGATGCCGTCGCCGCTCCGCGGTTGGCCGACCGTGAAGCCGTCCTCCACGCACTCTATGAAGCCGCCGAGCTCGAGCACAATCTCATGTGCACGTATCTGTACGCGGCATTCAGCCTGCGCAGCGGTGCCGAGGACGGGCTGTCGCCCGACGAAGCTGAAGCGGTCGGCCGCTGGCGCCAGACGCTGTTCGACGTCGCCATCGAAGAGATGGCGCACCTCACGGCGGTGTGGAATATCACGTCGGCACTCGGCGGCAGCCCGCGCGTTGGCCGCGGCAATTTCCCGCTGGATCCTGGTTACCTGCCTGCCAGCGTGGTCGTGAAGCTCGCGCCGTTCAACGCGCACACGCTCCAGCATTTCATCTATCTGGAGCGGCCCTCCGGCTCCGACGAGCGCGACAGTGAAGCCTTCGCAGTCGAGCGCAACTACGTCCGGGGCAGCGACGTGCAGCGGCTCACGCCGATGGGACTCAACTACGACACCGTCGGCAATTTCTATACGGCGTTGTCGCTCGGACTGCGTGCGATGGTCGAGCGCTGCGGCGAGGACAAGGTGTTCTGCGGCGATCCGGCCTTGCAGATATCGCTTGCGGACTTCGGCTTCAGCGGCGCCAAGACAGTGATCTGCGCGAAGACCGCGCTGGCTGCGTTCGATAGCATCGTCATGCAAGGCGAGGGCGCGCCGCGCGACATGATGGGCTCGCACTTCCAGCGATTCCTGAGCGTGCGCGAGGAGCTGCTGGCATTCCAGCGCAAGCGGCCCGGGTTTTCTGCGGCGTTTCCCGCCGCGACCAATCCCGTGCTGCGCCGGCCGCCGCGTCCCGAAGGTCGCGTGTGGATCGAAGACATCGAAGCGAGCGCGGTCGTGGATCTTGCGAACGCGTCGTACAGTTTGATGTTGCGGCTGTTCGCGTATTCGTACCTGTGCCGCGCGCCGGGCGCAGAGAAGGCGCTGGTCCTGCGTCTCGCGATCGGCATGATGCACGTCATCGTGCCGCTGGGCGAGCGCGCCGCGCGACTGCCTGCGGGGCCGTCGAATCCTGATTGTCATGCGGGCATGTCGTTCACGGCGCTACGCGATACGTCGCCGCTGCCGCCTGGGCGCGCGGCGCGCGTGTTCTTCATCGAGAGATTAGAGCAGCTGGCAGATGTCTCAGCGGCGCTCGCGAAGGGTGGGGACCAGCGGGTTCAGCGCGCGACCGAGCATTTGCTGACGTTGTCGCGACAGGCGAGTCGCGGGTTCGATCTGCAGGCACCCGGAGTCGGTGAGGTTGCACAGGTCACGCCGCAGCCGTCGCCTCCGCCTGCCGCAGCGTCAGCGCCAGCATCGGCGATCGTCGACGGCGTCGAGCGCGTACTCGGCGACAAGCTCGAGCTGATGTTCGAAACCAAGCGCTGCATTCACGCGCGCTTCTGTGTCACCGGCGCACCCAAAGTATTTCTCGCGAACGTGCAAGGGCCGTGGATTCACCCGGATGCGATGCCGGTGGAGCGCGTCGTCGAGATCGCGCACGCGTGTCCATCAGGAGCGATCCGCTATCGACGCGTCGATGGTGCGAGCGACGAGACTGCGCCGCCGGTCAATCTGGCGAGCGTGCGCGAGCGCGGGCCGTATGCGTTCCGCGGTCGGTTGCAACTCGACGGCGAGGCGTGCGGATTCCGCGCGACGCTGTGCCGCTGCGGCGCTTCGAAGAACAAGCCGTTCTGCGACGGCTCGCACAGTCAGATCGGCTTCGATGCTTCGGGCGAGCCCGCGAGTCGCGAGACCGAGGTGCTGCCGACGCGCGACGGCGTGCTCGCGATCGATCCGCAGACCGACGGCCCGCTCGCGATTCGCGGCAATCTGGAAATCATCAGTGGCACCGGACGAGTCGTCGCACGCGTGACAGGCGCGCGGTTGTGTCGTTGCGGCGGGAGTGCGAGCAAGCCGTTCTGCGACGGCACTCACGCCAGGATAGGCTTCAAGTCGAGCTGAGCAGTTTCGCGTGCAGATGCCGCGCGAGGCCAACCGCACCTGCGCGCATCACGCCGTTGTGATTCCAGCGGAAGACCGGCGCTGCTATGAACCGCATGCGGCGCATCCACGGCTGAACGAGGTTCACTCTCCACGTGTAACGCACCCGGGTCGAGCTTTCGTCCGGCGACAACTCCCACAGGCCTTGACCGTTCAACTGCCCACGCGCCAGCGCGCGGATCCGCTCGTTGCGGACCACTTCCACCGTCTCGACCTCGAAAGTGATGTCGTAAGGCAGCTTGCTGGTCCACTCGATGTTATAGAGCGAGCCCACGCCCTCGGCGTCGCCGCTGCGTAGTTTTTCCACGGCGCGCACGTACGGCCACCAGCGCGGCCAGTAATCGGGATGATTCAGCGCCTGCCACACCGCGTAGATGTCGGCGCCGATGTGCCAATCCGTTATAAGTTCGAAGTCGGCGTCCGATGCGCGTGCGAGGGTTGTCGTGTTCATGCTGCCCCGTCTGTCGCATTCCGCCCAGCGCACATAGAATGCCTCGCCGGAATCAAGAAAAGAAGGAGGACTGATGGCAAGCCCTGCCGCCGCAGCCGTGGTCACGACCAAGAGCCTCACCGGGCTCGATATCGGCATCATCGCGGTCTACTTCGTCATCATCTTCGGCATCGGCGTGTACTTCGCGCGCAAGGGCCGCAGCTCGGTCGACTACTTCCTCGCCGGGCGCAATGTCGGCTGGTTCGCCATCGGCGCTTCGCTGTTCGTTTCGAACATTTCCACCGAGCATTTCATCGGCCTCGCGGGCTCGGGCGCCACTTCGGGCCTCGCGGTCGGTCACTTCGAATGGCTGGCGTGCCTGATTCTGTTAATTCTCGGCTGGGTGTTCGTGCCGTTCTACCTGCGCTCCAACGTGTTCACCATGCCCGAGTTCCTGGAGCGGCGCTTCAATCGCGCGAGCAGCGTGTACCTCGCGAGCATCTCGATCCTCGCATACATCTTCACGAAGATTTCCGTGCACCTGTATGCGGCGGCGATCGTGCTGGAGCGCGTGGTCGGCTGGGATCCGCTCACGGCCGCGGTCGCGCTGGTTGTAGCGACAGGCATTTACACGATCATCGGCGGCTTGTCCGCTGTGATCTATACGGAACTGATGCAGACGCTGGTGCTGCTTGCCGGCGCGGTGATTCTCACGATCATCGGTCTGTCGGAGGTCGGCGGTTTCAGCGGCCTGCGCGCCGCGGTGCCGCCGGACTACTTCAGCATGATGAAACCGGCGAGCCATCCTGAATTCCCGTGGACCGGCATCTTCCTCGGCGCGCCGATCCTGGGCATCTGGTACTGGTGCACCGACCAGGTGATCGTGCAGCGAGTCCTGTCGGCAAAGGACGAAGGGCATGCGAAGGCCGGCACGATCTTCGCCGGGTTCCTCAAGATCCTGCCCGTGTTCGTGCTGGTGCTGCCGGGCTTGATCGCCTATGCGTTGTATCCGCAACTGTTCACGACCAATGCGAGCGGCACGGTCACGAACGGCGACATCGCGTATCCGACGCTGATCGTGAATCTGCTGCCTGCGGGACTCGTCGGCCTGATGGTCGCGGCGCTGCTTGCGGCGCTGATGGGTGGCATGGCGTCCGTGTTCAATTCCGCCTCAACGCTCGTGACGCTGGATTTCTACAAGCGCATTCGTCCGACGGCGAGCGAGTCGCAACTCGTGTTCGTCGGTCGCGTCGCCACCGGCGTGCTCGTGGTACTCGGACTGTTGTGGGTGCCGTTCATCAAGCTGCTCAGCTCGCAGCTCTATATTTATCTGCAATCCGTGCAGGCATACATCAGTCCGCCGATTGCCGCGTGCTTCATCCTGGGCATTCTGTCGACGCGCTTGAACGGCGCCGGTGCGATCAGCGCACTGCTGACCGGCTTCGTGCTCGGCACGCTGCGTTTCGTGCTGGAAGTGTTCGACAAGGGCAGTCATTTCCAGGGCGGCGCGGTGCGCTGGCTGCTCGACATGAACTTCCTGCACTACGCAATCCTGATGTTCGTGATCTGCTCGGCGGTGCTCGTCGTCGTGAGCCTGCTTACGCCCGCGCCGGATCGCCGCAAGCTCGCGGGCCTGACGTTCGCGACTGTCGACGAGAAGATCGATACCGTCGGCGTCACGAGGGTGTCGCTCGCGCGCGAGTCGCCGCGAGAGCACAAGCTCAACGTCGCATTCAGCCTGTTGCTGGTCGCGACTGTCGTCGGATTGTGGATCTACTTCCGCTGACCGAGATTCGCTCTCTGCGTGCGAACGTCACGCAAGCAGACGCGCTGACGGCGCTGGAACGTCGTGGTGGATTGCTGCGCGGCCAGTTGCGGCAGATTGCCGCGGCGTATCTACCCTTCCGGCTGTATCAAGTCGAAGTGACGAACCGCGGCACGACGCAGCACGCGCTTTACGCAGCCGATGCCGTCAGCGGCGTGCTCGACTTGTACGAGTTCAACGCCGCGCCGTCCGCGGCAGAGCTGCAGACCGTCACCACGCGCAACGCGCCGACTGCTCGGCTCGATCAACAGCTCGCGCTGCAGCTGCTGGAGAACAAGGTGCGACGCGCGGTTTTCCAGACCGGCTTCTTCGGCGTGCGCGGACTGGAAATCCGCGCGCGTTCGCTCGACTACGAATTCCACGTGCCGTACTGGCTCGGCTTCTTCGGGCACGGCGAGCGCGCGACGCTGCAGGCAATGGACGCCGTCCGCCGCACGTTCGAAGGCGCGAAGGCCCGCGCCGTTTTCAGCGACTGGCTGGCGGGGTAGGTCGATGGCAACGCTCGGCAGCGATCCGGATCGCGCGCGCAAGGTCGAAGTCGTTCCTTACGATGCCGCCTGGCCGCGGCTGTTCGCTGCTGAAGAGGCAAAGATTCGTGGCGCTCTCGGCGCGGCTGCACTGCTGATCGAGCACGTGGGCTCGACAGCCGTTCCCGGTCTTGCGGCAAAACCAGTGATCGACGTCCAACTCGCGGTGCGCGATTCGACCGACGAAGTTGCCTATCGCTCTGCGCTAGAGCGCGCCGGTTATCGCTTGATCATTCGCGAACCCGAATGGTTCGAGCATCGCCTGTTCAAGGGCGCCGCACCCGAGACGAACCTGCACGTGTTTTCAGCGGGCTGCCCCGAACTCGATCGCTGCCGCCTGTTCCGCGACTGGCTGCGCATCACTCCGCAAGACGTCGCACTCTACGCGCGCACCAAGCAGGAGCTCGCGACACAGACGTGGGCTCACGTCCAGGACTACGCAAACGCGAAGCAGGGCGTGATCGCCGAAATCATGGCGCGCGCCGAAGCCCGGACGGTGCCGGGGGAAGAAAACGATGCAAAACTCAGCACTGCAGCAAAGTTGATCTGACCCATCTCTGGTTTTGCTGCACTGCTGAGTTATGCATCCTATTTTTCCCCCGGCACCAACTTCGGATAAAGCGTGAGGAGGTGGCGGAGGACGCCGTTGGTCCAGCCGAAGCCGTCCTGCAGCGGGTACTCGCCGCCGCCGCCGGCGGCGGTGCCGGTGACGTCGTACTTCTCGACGAGCTTGCCGGTGCTGCGGTAGACCTCGAGATTCTTTGCGACCCAGCGTTGCGCGATCGTGCCGGCGAGAGATTCCTCGTTGTAGTTGCGTAAGCCGCCGATGGCGATCCATTGCAGCGGCGCCCAGCCGTTCGGCGCGTCCCATTGCTGGCCGGTGTTCGCGGTCGTCGTCGCGATGCCGTGAGGTTGCAGTAGTTTCGCCCGGACCGTGGCAGCGATCGTGCGTGCCTTGTCGGGAACGCCGAGCTTGAAATAGAGCGGATACAGCGTCGCGGCCGAAATGCGCTCGCTACTCTTCTGTGCCCGCCAGTCGTAGTCGATGTACGCGCCGAGCGCGGCGTTCCACAGGACTCTATCGACAGCCGCTTTGCGCTTCGCCGCGCGTGCCTGCATGTCTTGCGCGCACGTGGCGTCTGCGGTGACTTCGCAGCCTTTCGCAAGCGTCAGCTCCAGCTGATACAGCAGACTGTTGAGATCCGGCGGCACGAAGTCGGTCGTGTGAATCGTCCGCAGAGTCTTGCCATCGGCGAGCCAGCGTGAGCCGAAGTCCCAACCGCTTTCCGCACCGGCTCGCAAGTCGCGATAAACATCGGCAGCGGGTCGACCTGACTCGCGCGCTGTCGCAATGTCTTCGCGATAGGCTTCCTCCCGCGGCGTGTCACGATCGTCCCAATAGCGATTGAGCAACGTGCCATCGCGCAGCCGCACCAGGCGACGATGCGCGGCGCCCGGCGCCACCGAGCGCTCGCCTTCCATCCAGAATTCGTACTCGCGACGCAGCTGGGGCAGGTACTTGCGGTAGGTCGCGTTGCCGTCGCGCTTGGCTGCGAGCTCCACCATCGCCGCGAAGAACGGCGGCTGCGAGCGGCTGAGGTAATAGCTGCGATTGCCGTTCGGCACGTGGCCGAACTGGTCGATGAGCCACGCGAAGTTGTCGAGCATGGCGACGGTCAGATCGTGCCGGCCGCTTTGCTCCAGCCCGAGCATCGTGAAGTACGAATCCCAGTAGTAGATCTCGTTGAAGCGTCCGCCCGGCACGACGTAGCGATGCGGCAGCGCCAGTCGCGACGAATACGGCCGCTGGTCCTCGGGCTTGCGTTCGAGCACCTTCCACAGCGCGTCGATGTGCTCGCGGATATCCTGACCCGGCACGGTGTGATATTCGGCGCCTGCCTGAGGCGGCGCCGTGAATTGCGCGGCGACGAATTTGCGCAGATCGAAATCCGGCCGGCTCCGCGCCTGCCGATACTCTGCGAGCACCTGCTCCGGTGCGCTGACCGGCAACGCGTCGACGAAGTTCTTGCTGTCGGGGTAGACATGATCCAGCTGCACGCGCTCGAACAGCTCGCCATAGATTTCGGCCGGGGTTTGGACGTTGGCGGCCCCAGCGGCGGCGGCGACCAGGAAGAGCAGCGCCAGGAACGGGATAGGTTTCATCCGGCGAGAGTGTCGGCGCCAGATTGCGATGTCCAGCGGGAACAACCGCTGTAACTCCTACATTTAGAGAGTCGACTGCGGCCTGTCATCCGCGGAGTTTGCGTGGAGCCAACAAGTACAAAACGGCCCATGGCCGCGGACTGGCTCGTCGGCGGCGGCGAGCTCGGCGCCCTGATCCGGGCGAAGGATTGGGCGGCGACGCCGCTCGGTCCCATCGACGCCTGGCCGCAGAGCCTGCGCAGCTGCGTCAGCCACTTGCTGCCTTCCCGGGCCCAGATCGTGCTGTTCTGGGGGCCCGATTTCGTAACTGTTTACAACGATGCGTACCGTCCGGTGTTCGGCGGCAAGCACCCGCGGGTGCTCGGGCTGCCGGGTCGGGAAAGCTGGAGTGAGCTGTGGGACATGTTGCAGCCACTGCTGGCCGGCGTCGTGAACACCGGCGATGCGTTCTGGGCAACGGATTTGTTGTTCATCATCGAGCGCCACGGCTACACCGAGGAAACCTACTTCGACGTTTCGTACGACCCGGTGCGCGACGAGACCGGCCAGGTGGGCGGCGTTTTCTGCATCGTCAGCGAGACCACCGGCCGCGTCATCGGCGAGCGCCGGCTCGCTGCACTTCGCGACCTTGGCCGCGTTGCCAATGGCGCGGCTGGGGCTGGCGACATCTTTCGCAATACAGCCGCGATGCTCGAGAATTACAGCAACGACATTCCGTTCGCCGCTCTCTATAGCTGGGACGAGGCGTCGGCCACCGCGCGGCTCGAAGCCGTCGCGGGAATTGCCGCTGGCGACGACGGTGCGCCGATGTGCATCGACGCGACGAATCGGCACGAGTCGTGGCCACTGGGCGGCGACGCGGAGATCGTGCTGGCCGAGTCGCCGCCGCATGTGCAGCTGCCGCGCGGGCCGTGGCCGGAACCGGTGACGCACGCGGCCATTCTCCGGCTCGCCACTCGCGCCAACGAAACCTACGGATATCTCGTTTGCGGCCTGAGCGCGCGGCGCAAGTTCGACGACGACTATCGCGACTTCGTCCGCCTGGTCGGCGCGAACATCTCCGGTGCGCTCGCCGGCGTGCGCGCGCTGGAGGACGAGCGTCGCCGCTCCGAACAGCTCGCCGAGCTGGATCGCGCCAAGACCGCGTTCTTCAGCAACGTCAGTCACGAGTTCCGTACACCGCTGACGCTGATGCTGGGCCCGCTCGAAGATTTGCTGGCGAAGTCGGACAGCTTGCCGACGGACGATCGTGCACTGCTCGCGGTCGCTCAGCGCAATGGCATTCGCCTGCTGCGACTCGTGAATACGCTGCTCGACTTCGCGCGCATCGAGGCGGGTCGTGCGCAGGCGACGTATCAACCGACGGATCTCCGCGTGTTGACGGAAGATCTGGCCAGCAACTTCCGCTCGGCGTGCGAGCGCGCCGGCATTCGCCTGCTGGTCGACTGCGAGTCGGTGCCCGATCCGGTCTACGTCGATCGCGAGATGTGGGAGAAGATCGTTCTCAACCTGCTGTCGAATGCCTTCAAGTTCACGTTCGAGGGCGAGATTGCGCTGCGCATTCGCGATGCCGACAACGGCGTCGTGCTGACGGTGAGCGACACGGGCACGGGCATCCCGCCGGACGAGCTGCCGCGAATGTTCGAGCGCTTCCATCGCGTGGAGAACGCGCGCGGCCGCAGCCACGAAGGCAGTGGCATCGGGCTCGCGCTGGTCAGCGAGCTCGTCAAATTGCACGGCGGCTCGATCTGCGTGGAGAGCGAGCTCGGCCAGGGCACGAAGTTCGCGGTCAGGATTCCCAAAGGCACTGCGCATCTGCCGGCAGAGCGTTTGCGTGCTTCGACCGCAACGTCATCGACCTCGTTGGCTACAGCCGCCGAGGCTTACGTTTCCGAAGCGCTGGCGTGGCTGCCGGCCGCGCCCGAAGCAGCGGCGCCGCGTCCGGATCTACCGAGAGTTCTGCTCGCGGACGACAACGCAGACTTGCGCGAGTACGCGCGACGCTTGCTTGCCGAGCACTACGAAGTACACGTCGTCGCCGACGGGCAAGCTGCACTCGAGGCGGCGCATGAGCTGCGGCCGCAGCTGATCGTCTCCGACGTGATGATGCCGCGGCTCGACGGTTTCGCCTTGATACGGGCAGTGCGTGCGGATCCGCAGTTGCGCCCGATCCCGATCATCCTGCTGTCGGCGCGCGCCGGCGAGGAAGCGCGCATCGAAGGCTTGGATCGCGGCGCTGACGACTACCTGGTCAAGCCGTTCAACGCGCGCGAGCTGCTGGTTCGCGCCGGCACGCTGATTCGCTCGGCCGAGCTGCGGCGTCGTGCGGAGGAAGCGCGTGCGCAGTTCGAGACGTTGCTCAACGAAGCGCCGCTCGGTGTGATGCTCGTCGACGAGGACTTCCGCGTCGCTGCAGTGAATCCAATTGCGTTGCCGCTGATCGGCGAGACCGACCTGATCGGCCGCGACTTCGATGCTGTCGTGCGCACGGCATGGTCGAGTGCGGATGGGGAGGAAATCACGCGGCGCTTCCGTCACACGCTGCAGACCGGTGAGCCGCAAGTCGTGCCCGAGTTCATCGCGCGCCGCCGGGATCGCAACGTGGTGGAGTACTACGAGTGGCAGGTCCACCGGATTCCGCTGCCTGACGGTCGGCGCGGAGTCGTGTGCTACTTCCGCGACATTTCGCGCACCGTGCTGGCGCGCGAGGCATTGCGTGAAGCAGACAGTCGCAAGGACGAGTTCCTGGCGACGCTATCGCACGAGCTGCGCAACCCGCTGGCGCCGCTGCGCAGCTCGCTGGAAGTCGTGAAGCGACTCGCGAGCGTGCCACCAAATGCATCGGCTGCGCTCGACATCATGGATCGGCAGATGAGTCATCTGGTGCGACTCGTCGACGATCTGCTGGAAGTCTCGCGCATCACGCGCGGCCAGGTGGAGCTGCGCCGCGAGCAAGTGCGGCTGGATGCCGCGATCCGCAGCGCCATCGAAACCAGCGAGCCGCTGATCCGGGCCGGGCTGCATCGCCTGATCGTTTCGTTTCCGGACGAGCCGCTGCTGCTCGATGCGGATCCGGTGCGGCTGGCGCAGATCTTCGGCAACCTGCTCAACAACGCCGCGAAGTATTCGGATCGAGGTGGGCAGATCGAAGTCACCGTGCGTCGCGACGGTCAGGAGGCAGTCGTTACGATCCGCGATAGCGGCGACGGCATCGCGCCGGAGCAGCTTGCCAAGCTGTTCGAGATCTTCACCCGCGGCGAGCGCAGCTCCCGTCGCAATCAGAGCGGCCTCGGCATTGGCCTGGCGTTGGTGCGGCGGCTGACGGAAATGCACGGTGGGCGGGTCGAAGCCTCGAGCGATGGTGTCGGCATGGGGAGCTGCTTCAGCGTGCGCCTGCCGCTGAGCGTCAAGGAGATTGCGGCGACGAAGGCGGGTCGCCGCGTGCACTCGAGCATCGACGAGCTCAGCGTGCTCGTCGTCGACGACAACAAAGACGCGGCGGAAAGCCTCGCGATGCTGTTGCGCACGGCTGGCGCTGAGATTCACATCGCACATGACGGACCGACTGCGCTCGCGGCGTTCGAGCGCAGCGAGCCGCATGTCGTGCTGCTCGACATCGGCATGCCCGACATGGACGGTTGCGAGGTGGCGCGTCGACTGCGCGAGATCGCGCGCCCCGAGCGCGTCGCGCTGGTCGCGCTGACGGGATGGGGGCAAGACGAAGATCGTCGGCGGGTGCGCGAGGCCGGCTTCGATCATCACCTGGTGAAGCCCGTCGAGCTCGCTGCGCTGCAAGCGCTGCTGGCTGCGCTACCCCGGCGGCGTCGAGTCGCCGCCGCCGAGGGCGCGTTGCATGAAGACGCTGTCGACCCAGCGGCCGAACTTGAAGCCGACCGAGGTCAGGTTGCCGGCGGGCGTGAAGCCCATCCGCCGATGTAAGGCGATGGAGCCGGCGTTGGCGCTGTCGCCGATCACCGCGAGCATCTGGCGCCACGGGCCGCGCTCGCAACGTGCGATGAGCTCGGCGAGCAGTAGCGTGCCGATGCCGCGTCCGTTCAGTCCGTCTTCGACGTAGACGGAATCTTCCACGGTGTAGCGATAGGCAGGCCGCGTGCGATAGAACGTCGCGTAGCTGTAGCCGACGACGCGTCCGTCCATCTCGGCGACGAGATAAGGCAAGCCGAGTTGCAACACGCTCGCGCGCCGCGACTGCATTTCTTCGAGCGACGGTGGAATCTCTTCGAACGATGCGAGGCCGTGCAGGACGTGCGCGGCGTAGATTTTCGTGACCGCATGCATGTCTGCGTCGCGCGCATCGCGCACGAAGATTGCGGGGCGGGTATCGGCGGCTGCCACGCGAGCAGTTTCATCCAACGCGCAACGTTCGGCAATCGCCGAACGCTGTCCAATTTGGTGCAAAGAGGCTCGAGCGCTGCTCAGTTTTTGGTCACGGCCGTGAGATTCATCGTCATCAGCGCTTGCTTCTTCGGCAGCTCGGCGACGGCGACCACGGTGCGCGCCGGCAGATGAGTGCCGAACGCCTCGCGATACGCGCGATTCATCTCTTCGAAGTCCGCAGCGTTCTTGAGGAACACGTTCACGTGCAGGACGTGGTCGAGATCCGAGTCGACGCCTTCGAGCATCGAGCGGAGGGACTTCAGGATCTGTCGCGCCTGGCTATACGCGTCCGGCCCGGCGAAGTCGCCGGTCGCGGCATCGACGCCGGCGGTGCCGGAGATCGCGATGAATGAGCCGGCTTTGGCGATGTGACTGTACGGGCCGATCGGCTTCATCACATTCGCGGGCGTAAAGGTTTCGACTTTCATGAGCGCACTCCAGCAGGGCGAGTGCGGAATTCTAGCGCGAGTCCGGTACTGCCCGGCGCAGTGCGCAGTACGCGCTGACCAGCTCACGCAAGACCACGTCTTCCGGCAAGCCGTTGCGACTCGCGATCTGCCGATAGGTGAGCCCATCGACATGCAGCAGCAACAACTCGCGCTGACGCTGTTGAAGCGCGAGCACGGCGGCCTGGATCGCGTTGCGAGCGGGTGCAGAAGGAGCGGGGATTGCACCTTCGCTGCCGCGCGTCCAGGGCCGCCGTGCGCGCCCCTCCCATTCGGTCTCGACCTCCTCGGCGATGCGCATGACATGGCTGTGCGGATCGTCGAGCAAGCTCGCGTGGTTCGCGGCACACAGTCGGCGGGAGACCTCCTGTGCCAGAGCGTCTACGTTTGCCATCGTCAGAAATCGAGTCCGCTGAGACCTGTTGTCTTGTTGCGAGTCGTCTTCGTCAATGAATACGAAATTCGCAAGCGCAGCGTCTCAGGGATGCAGCTCCTGGTAGAGCCAGGTGCGCGCGAACTGCCAGCGTCGGTACGCAGTCGCTCGGGGAATCTGCAGCACTCGGGCTGCTTCCGAGATCTCCAGGCCGACGAAGCAACGCAGCTTCACGAGCTCGGCGGCCTGCGGATGATCGATCGCCAGTTTCTCCAGCGCAGCGTTGACGGCCAGGAGCTGCTCGTCGTCTTCCGTGTCGATGGGAATGTCGATGTGATCGATGTCGACGCGTTGCTGCGTGCCGCCGTGGCGCACGGCACTGCGCTGCCTCGCGCGATCGATGAGGATGTGACGCATCGCTTCGGCCGCCGCCGCGAGGAAATGCGCACGGCCTTTCCAGTCGGATTTCTCGGAGCCGCCGAGGCGCAGCCATGCTTCGTGAACGAGCGCCGTGGGTTGCAGCGTGCTGCCTGAAGGCATGCGCGCCATGTTGACGAGAGCAATGCGGCGCAGTTCATTGTAGACGGAAGGGAGGAGTACGGCGATTTCGAGGTCCCGTTCCGTGGGAGGCGTCATGGTCATCCTTGCTGGCGAGATCAGTGGGTGCGATCCGCCGAGACGGATGTCGGGCTGCTGCTCGTCGACATCATCAGCGCCTCGAGTTGCTGGCGCTGACCACGGTCGAGGTAGAACTGGCGGATGCGCTGCTGCGCTTTGACCTTCGCGTCCGCGTCGGCTTGCTCATCGAGCACGAGCGCGGTGTAGCTGCGCTTCATGTACTTTTCCGCGTCGTCATTGCGGCCCAGTCGGTAAAAGACTTCTCCTAGCGCGCTTTCCGAGCGCGCCGCGCGCCACGGCGGCGCGCCGTTGCGCTTCCAGCGATTGGCCGATGCCGTCAGCACGGCTTCTGCGTCTTTCAGCTGGCCAGTCGCGAGCAGCGCCTCGCCCAGCAGATATTCCGCAGAGGCGGAGTACTGATGATCAGGCGGCAGAGCCTTCTGAAACGTAGCCAGGGCCAGTCGCGCCTGCTCCTCCGCTTCCTTGTACGTACCCCGTTGCAGCAGGATTCCCGCGAGCATGGTGCGCTCATATGCGGTGAGCCTGTGATCCTTGCCCACGGATGCTTCCTGGGCCCGCAGCGCGCGCCGCGCATACTGTTCTGCTTCGGCCAGCATTCCTTGCGCTTTCTTGATGCCTGCCAGCGAATCGAGCACGTCGCCGGCTTTCGCACTATTGGCGCCGTACAGCTTGGTCCACACCGCCAGTGAATTTTCGAACAGCTCTGCCGCTTCGCTGAATCGGCCCTGCGATTGCAATACCTGAGCCAGCACCACCTCGGAATCCACTCGATCCGGGTGCATCGGCGGATGTGTTGCCCTGAATGCCTGGACCGATTCCCGGGCGGCCTGTTCGGCGGCGGGCAAGTTGCCCTGCCACATGAAGACGATGGCCAATTCCGAGTCTGCGGCCCCGACGTCCGGGTGCAGCGAGCCGAACAGTTCCCGGAACAGGTCGCGACTGAGCTCCAGATTCGTGCGCGCCTCGCTCATGTTGCCCATCACCAGATGGACTTTGCCGAGGTCCAGCAACAGCTTGGCATACGTCTCCGAATGCTCTGTCTGGTGCTGCTTGGAAATTTTCAACGCTTCGGACAGCAAACGCTCTGCGCGCGGCAGATCATCAGCTTTGCGGACGGCCATCGCGAGCTCGATCAGGATCGTGGCAGTCCGCGTGCCGTCAGGATCCGGCAGTTGCCGCCGCAGTCGCAGCGAGTCCTCGAGATAGGGCACTGCCGTGCTGTACTCGTCGAGCCGCCGATACGCGCGGCCGACGGCTTCCAGCAGCCGCGCCCGCACCTCGGGTCGTTGATTCAAGTCGCCGCGGATTCTGCGGCCGGCTTCGTCGAGCAGGTCGCGAGCTGTAACCGTTTGCCCCAGGTTTCGCAGCGGCTGAGACTTGTCGAATATCTCCTCCATGAAAGCCGACACGACCTTCGCCGTTTCGCTTTCCTGGTACACGCGATCACGCTCGGCTGCGATCCGTTGCGTCTGGATCGACATGGCGACGGCGAACGCGATGATGAACACGATGAACGCTGCGCCAGCGGTCACGCCGAATGCATGACGGCGGATGAAGCGCTGCGAGTAGTAGACCCAGTTGCCCTGGCGTGCCTGGACCGGTTCGCGCGAGAGATAGCGACGGATGTCGGACGCGAACTGTTCGATCGAGTTGTAGCGGTGCTGCGGTTCCTTGCGCAGCGCCCGCATGACTATCGAATCGATATCGCCAGTCAGACGTTTCTGCAGCTTCTCCGGCGAGAGCCTGCGCGCCGCCGCGACCGCGAGGATCTCCGATTGTCCTTCGAGCGGTCCGCTCTCCCGTGCACGCTTGACGGCAGCGCTTGGCCGCAGCGGATCGGTGATGCAGATCGAGCGCTCCATCTCGAGCTGGCTCGCCGACGTCGGCACTACATACGGTCGCAACCCGGTCAGCAGCTCATAGAGGACGACGCCCAGTGCATAGACGTCGCTGCCGGTGGTGACCGGCCGGCCGAGAATCTGTTCGGGGCTCGCGTACTCCGGCGTGAGCAGCCGGTCGTTCATGCGGGTCAGAGCCATCGCCGCTGCGGCTTCCCCCGCATCGAGGAGCTTCGCGATGCCGAAGTCGAGCAGCTTCGGCGCGCCTTCCGCAGTGACGAGTATGTTCGCGGGCTTCAGGTCGCGGTGCACCACCAGGTTCTGGTGTGCGTACTGGACGGCGCCGCAGATGTCGAGAAACAGCTGCAGTCTCTCGCGCACGCCGAGATGCTGACGATCGCAATAGCGATCGAGCGGCTCGCCGTGCACGTATTCCATCACGAGGTAGGGGTTGCCTTCCTCGGTCTCGCCGGCATCGACCAGGCGGGCGATGTTCGCGTGATTCAGGCTCGCGAGAATCTGGCGCTCGGCGCGGAAACGCAAACCGAGCTCGCCCTGCATCGTGCCGTTGTCGACGATCTTGACCGCGACCTGCGCCGAGTACTGGCGATCGGCACGCTCGCCAAGGTAGACGGTGCCGGTGCCACCGTGGCCGAGTACTGAGACGAGCTTGTAACTGCCGACCACACGGCCGATGAGCGCCTTGCGTCGATCGCGCGTCGTGGTATCGAGCGCGGCGCCGAGTGCCATCGTCAGGGGGCCGGTACGCGCGCTGCCGGCATCGCAAGCGAGCAGGTCGAGCAGCTCCGTGCGCAGCTCGGTGTCGCTGGTGGTCTCTTTCGCTACGAAGGCTTGCCGCTCGGTCGGCGGCAGCTCGACGGCACGAGAGAACAGCTCCTGCAGCCGTTCCCAGCGATCGTCGGAACCCTTCCCTGTGCTGTCCGCGCTCATGACGCTTCGGGTTCGCGGCTCCGTACGGGGCGGATCTCTCGCAGCATCCATGCTTTCGCCAGACGGATCTCGCGATCCACCGTTGCCTCGGACACCTTGAGTGTCTCGGACAATTCCTGGTAGGTCAGGCCGCCGAAGTAGTGCAGCTCGACCATTTCGGCGAGGCGCGGGTTCTTGTCGGCCAGCCGGTCGAGCGCTTCGTCGATCTCGAGTACGTCGATCTCGCCTGCAGTCGCCGGCCCGAGATCCATCGAGTCGAGCTCATCGAGCGAGCCCGTCGTCGTGCCGCCGCGTTTCTCGCGGAAACGCGTCTTGGCGTGATCGACGAGGATGCGCCGCATCTGCCGTGCAGCGACCGCGAAGAAATGCGCGCGGTCCTGCCAGGACACGTTCATTTCGACCAGCTTGACGAAGGCTTCATGGACGACGGCTGTCGCCTGGAGGGTATGGCCGGGTCGCTCGCGCTTCATGTAGCGGCGGGCGCGGTTACGCAGCTCTTCATATATGAGAGGCGTCAACCGCTCCAGGGCATGCGCATCCCCTGACTGCCACGCAGACAACAGCCTTGTCACTGCCTGGCGGTCCGGGAGTGGTATGGCCGCTGCGATCGTATTGCTCAGTGGACGGGTCTCCAAAATCGGGCCGTTCTTGGCTGTAAGTGTAAGTGCCGGCAGCCGGCATTCTGCCACCGATGACCTCTCACTAGCGCGGGATTCGGGCCGCAATCCCAGTACGGCTATCCCTGAGCAATTTGCCTCTACGATCGTCCCAGTCGGGGCTATCCCTTTTTTACAACTGAGAAATGTCCTGATTGCGCAAGATTTTGTCCTGTCGCAGGCGCGACTGTGACGGAAATCACAGGACCATATCGCTTAAACCTGTGAACCAGCTCGCAAAATGAGCTGGCAATTTAACTAATTCCTCCGGGAGGGGAGTTTCACATGCGCAAAGTCATCAATGGGTCTCTGGCGGTGGCGGTACTGGTTGTCGGAGCGCTGTCGGGCGCACAGGCGGTCGCGGAGGGCCTCGAGACTGGCAAGAAGCCGGTGCTGCAGTTCGCGGAAGGTCTCGAGACTGGCAAGAAGCCGGTGCTGCAGTTCGCGGAAGGCCTCGAGACTGGCAAGAAGCCGGTGCTGCAATTGGCGGAAGGCCTCGAGACTGGCAAGAAGCCAGTGCTGCAGTTCGCGGAAGGTCTCGAAACTGGCAAGAAGCCGGTGCTGCAGATCGTCGCGTAACCAGGAGATACATCATGAAGACTCGAATCATCGTCGGCGCCGGTCTCCTGCTCACGCTGAGCACCGCAGTGGCCGGAACGCTGATGTTTGGCAACTCGGTTGCGCAGACCGAAGCAGTTGCAATCCCGAGCAACGTAACTGCCGAGACTCCGATGACGCCAGAAATGCTGGCGATGTGGAGCTCGCAGCCCGACCGGGACAACGACTACATCGCGCCGAAAGTGCCGATTTGATCTGCGTCGCGAACGTGTGACCGGGATTGCCTGATGCCCGGTCGCGCGGCTCTTAGCGCGCCGAGTTCGCACTTTGTCGGCAGCTAACGACAGCTCAGCGAACTGTGCGCTGAATCACAGGCGCGCCGAGGTTCGCTCGGCGCGCATCACACTTCGTTCGTTGACATATTTGCGGGCCATATAGCACGCTAACCGCTGTTTTCTACGGGCAAACTCACCGAAAGGTGAGGACGCAAAGCCACCGGTCTAACGGAGCGTTCCTAGGACAGCGGGGTTGCCAGCGCGGCTCACTCGCGACTGTCGCCCGCGCAGTCTGGAGTCCGCGGTCGACGAACACGAGTGATGCTTCAGCTCTCACAATTCTGCTCGCCGGTGCGCGCTCGTTTGCGAGCGCGATCGCTCACTGCCGTGCTGGCAGTGTTGGTTGCACTCCTGTCATTCACTGCGAGTGCCGACATCGTAGGTAAGCCGGCTCCCGACTTCGCGCTGCGCTCGATGCAAGGTCCGTCGATGCGCTTGTCCGAGCATCTCGGCGAAGTCGTGGTCATCAATTTCTGGGCGACCTGGTGCGGACCGTGTCGCCAGGAAATGCCGCTGCTCGATGCGCTGTACGGCAAGTACAAGCAAGCCGGTCTCGTGCTCCTCAGCGTCAACATCGACGAGAAGGTCGAGCCGGCGATCGAGATGGCGCAGACGCTCAAGGTTTCGTATCCCGTGTTGTTCGACGCGCGCAAGGAAGTGAGTCGTGCGTTCGACGTGGGCGCGATGCCGGTCACCGTGCTGGTGGATCGCGCCGGCGTGGTGCGCTACGTGTCCGAGGGCTACAAGCCGGGCTATGAAAAGCGCTACACCGACAAGTTGCGCGAGCTGCTGAACGAATAGAGGAATCCGACATCATGTTTCGCTCCCTGACTCTCCTCGTCATCGCGCTGTGCGCGACCGCTTCGGTTACAGCGCAGGACGCTGCGGCCCCGGCCGCGGCCGCTCCGGCGAAGACCGCTCCGGCGAAGACCGCTCCGGCGAAGACTGCACCGGCCCTCAGCAGCACCTCGGGCGAGCCGGCGGCTGCGCCGTCGGGTGAATTCCAGAGCCTCGATCAGGAAGTGCAGGCCCTGAAGAAGGAAGTGCTGGACCTGAACCGCGAGCTGTTCGTGCTGGAGGAAGATCTGCTGTTCCCGGCGAACACGCAGGTGGCCGTGTTCGTCTCGATGGACGTCGGCGACTTCTTCGCGCTGGATTCCGTCACGCTCAAGGTCGACAACAAGGAAGTCGCCAACTACCTCTACACCGAGCGCGAGGCGCAGGCCCTGCTCAAGGGCGGCGTGCATCGCGTGTACATCGGCAATCTCAAGGCCGGCGATCACGAGCTGCTCGCGTTGTTCACCGGCCAGGGCCCGCACGTGCGCGACTATCGACGCGGTGCCACGATCAAGCTGACCAAGGGCGTCGGCGCGAAGTATGTCGAGCTGAAGATCAGCGACCGCGCCCAGAAGGAGCAGCCGGAATTCATCGTCAAGGAATGGGAGTGAGATGGTAGGGACGATCTCTCACTTGCTGCGTAGGGCAGGGCGGAGCGGCGTGCTCGCCGCGGTCGCGAGCGCGTTGGCGCTTGCGGCCGGGCCCGTTGCTGCCAGCGGCAAGAAGAAGGAAGAGAAGACATTGATCGGCACCCCGCAGGTCGTGCAGGACCTGCACTGGGGCGATGTCCTCTTCTATTTCTACCAGGGCGACTACATGCAGGCGCTGACCCGACTCGGCGCTGCGCAGGATTTCAATCGCGTCACGCATCACACGGTCGAGGCCGAGCTGCTCAAGGGCGGCTTGTATCTCTCGCTCGGCGAGCACGAGGAAGCGGGCCGCATCTTCCGCTCGCTGCTCAACGACAACGTGCCACTCGACGTTCGCAATCGCGCGTGGTTCTACCTCGCGAAGGTCTGGTATCAGCGCGAGTACCTGCAACAGTCCGCCGACGCGCTCGCCTCGATTCATGGCGCGCTGCCCGGCGATCTGGAGCCGGAGCGTCACCTGCTCGAAGCGCAGGTGATGATGTATCTCGATCACTACGACGAAGCGATCAAGGCGCTCGAGCGTTGGCAGCCCGTCGGCGATGGCAGCGATGCATGGTCTGCCTACGCGCGTTTCAACATCGGCGTGGCGCTGGTGCGCAAGGACCGCTTGGAGGAAGCCGCGAAACTGCTCGATGCCGTTGGTCAAATTCCCGCGCCGACCGAGGAGCTGGCCGCGCTGCGTGACAAGGCGAATCTCGCGCTCGGTTACGCGTGGCTGAAAGCCGGCAAGGCGAACGAAGCGAAAGCGATTCTGCAGCGCGTGCGCCTCCAGGGTCCGCAATCGAACAAGGCGCTGCTCGGCGCCGGCTGGGCCGACTCCGCGGAGAAGCGCTACACGAAAGCGCTCGCGCCGTGGCTGGAGCTGCGCGGCCGGAACATGCTCGACGCGGCTGTGCAGGAATCCTATCTGGCCGTGCCGTACGCGTACGCGCAGCTGGATGCGACCAAGCAGGCGGCCGATCAGTACATGTTCGCCGTCACCTCGTTCGATCAGGAGTCGCAGCGCATCGATCAATCCATCGCATCGATTCGCAACGGCAATCTGCTCGACGCGATCGTGTCGAACGACAAGGCCGACAAGGTCGGCTGGTACTGGCAGCTGGCGTCGCTGCCGGACGCGCCGGAGACGCGCTATCTCTATCACCTGCTCGCGACGCACGAATTCCAGGAAGGCCTGAAGAACTATCGCGACTTGCTGCTCATGCAGCGCAATCTTGCGACCTGGTCGCTCAGCGTCGAGGCGTTCGAGAACATGGTCGATACGCGTCGCAGGGCGTACGCGCTGCGCACGCCGGTGCTGCAGCAGACGCTCGACACGGTGGATCTCGACGCCATGGAAAATCACAAGAACGAGATGGAGTCGCGCCTCACCGGCATCGAACGC